>Ga0208375_1004967_pt1 | contig 10113 bp, 6 predicted proteins | sample RifOxyD1_FD_184038 | JGI IMG/M metagenome (GOLD analysis project Ga0208375, IMG submission 184038) | Soil microbial communities from Rifle, Colorado - Rifle Oxygen_injection D1 (SPAdes) | ecosystem: Environmental > Terrestrial > Deep subsurface > Rock core/Sediment | place: Rifle, Colorado...
TGCCGGCACAACCACCTTGGCTGCCGGTGTCGGCGTAAGCCCTCCGCTCAGGAACATCCAGGTGTACAAATACAATGCAAACGTTTCGCCGGCATGGACGGATCTTTCCGTCACCGCGGTGACAAGCACCGAAGCCACGCTCACGCTCACCGAACCCCATAAATACCAGTACACGGACGGAAAAATCTGGTTCCGCATCACAGGCGGCGACCCCGGAATTGCCGGACAGTGTTCAAGCATCGCGATTGATTATCTCAGACTGCAGGTCAATCCCTGATCCCCGGACGGGACCCGCCCCATTCAAGCCATTCCTTGTGATTGTCAAAATAATCAGCCAGCTTTCCGGAAACCCTTGTCCTGATCATTCCGGAAACCCTTCGGGAATATTCCGGAGGATCCGCAAAACTAAGATAAATCATTTCAAGTGTATCGCCGGTCTTTTCCAGCCTGACTGCGCCATGCTCCACAAAAATCACTTTTCGCATCGGAGCCATCACATATTCTGCCAGGTTGAACAACTGCCGGTATTCAACCTTTTCAAGATAAGACGGGATCTTTTTCCTGTCGAAAAGCCAGTGAAACTCAAGAATGGCAAGCCTTTTCTGGTCACCAAACGCCTGTTTCAACATTCCGGAAAATTCATAAAACATCATCTCCCGTTCATAGGCATTCAAGGACGAAGTGTGATCCCGCAGGAAGAACGAGGTCCCCTTGCGGATCTCTTCATTGTTCCGGAAGCTTGACACCAGCGCCTGCTGTTTCATCCAGTCCCGGGCATAAACCAGCGAGACTATCAGGTTGTAGTTGACCGAGAGAGCAACAATCCCTATCAATATGCGCCGCTGCCATTTCCAGCCCGCATAGGACGAGATAAACCAAATCATCAACGCTGCCCCATAGGGAAGCAGGAACTGGAACCGCATCGCCCAGTCCAGATATTCCGGCATTTTGCCGACCAGCACGAACGGAAACGCCGCCGCAAAGTACAAAACCAGGCCGGCCATGAATCCCTTGTGAATATTTTTCCGGTCAACCCCCGTTTTGCCCGCCGGCTTCCAGAGTAAAAACAGAATTCCCGCAACAGCCACCATGATTACGACATGAAATATGGAAATGTTTTTTACAGAGGCTTCAATGACGACGTAAAACATCTTGATGAATGAATGATACAGGCTCTCCAGAAGCCGGAGCGGAGAAAGCAGCAGTTTTTTTTTGCCGAAAGAATTCAGCCCGGAAAGAACCCCTTTGGGGGCAAAAAGGGAGCCCCTGACGATCCAATAGACAACCGGAAGCAACAACATCGCACGGTATTTCAACACAAACCCGTAAAGAACGGGGCCGGTGGACCGCAAACCCTTTACAGGCGTTTTATTGTCCAGCAGCAGATACATGAGAAAAAATACCGCATAATACAGAACAAGATGGGCCTCGATCGAAAAAGAAAGAAAAAACAGGACGGCGCAGACAACCCTGGCCGGTAATTTTATGAAACGCAAATACACATACAAGCCCGACAAAAACAAAAAAGTGCATATTGGATACTGCACCATCACCAAGCCGTATCTGCTATGGGCATAGGGCAGCAGAACGACCAAATAAGCTATAACCCAGGCTTTTTCAGCAGATATCCCGGCAAATCTCATCATGCAAGCGCGGGCGAGCAGGCCATTTGCAAAATATAAAACGAAAATCAGGATTTTATAAATGTAAACGCTGCCCGGCAATGAAGTCAAAAAACCATGGGTAACGGCAAACAGCGGCCTGCCTGCCTCAAGAAAACTACCTTCAACAACACTGCGTGGAATCCCGAACAGCGAATAGTCATCCCAGAAAAAACCCGGAAAAAGCAATAACGCCCCATAAGATATGGAATAAAACAAAAACAACACCGCACAGTATAATGGATATTTTCCAGCTGCCGCCATGATTTATAACCGCTCCGGCTCCCGCATCGGAAGCTCGTATCTCCGCTTTTTGTCAAAGCACCACAGCGCCCCGGCCACCGCCGGTGCCGTAGGCACAAGACCGATTTCGCCAACACCCTTCACGCCGAACGGACCATTGGGATCACGCACCTCGACTCCGCGCACGACAACATCGGGCATGTTTTTTGCGCGGATGATGCCCATCCGCCCGAGTTTTGTCGTAACAGGCCGGCAGCCCTCCTCCTTGAACTCCTCTGTTAGCGCGTAACCAAGCCCCATGTGAACGGCGCCTTCGATCTGGCCTTCAAAAAGCGTGGGGTTCATGATCCGCCCCGCATCATGGGCGGCATAGATGCACTCGATCTTTCCGTCCTTGCCAAGCACCACAAGCTGCGCGGCGTATCCGTAGGAATAATGCGTGGCGACCTCGAGTTTTTCATTTCCGGGCAGATTTTCCGCCCCGAGCGCCGTGGTCCAGTCGCAGCGCCACTCGCCGCGGTACTCGCGGCCGGCAAGAGCCTTGAGTTGTTTCTTTTCGAGATCCTTGTTCAATTCCCTGCACGCATCAATCACCGCATGCCCCACCAGCGACGTGCCGCGGGAAGAAGTCGTCATTCCGCAAACCACGTCCTCGGCCGTATCCACGATCACCTTCACAATGGAAGGATCAAGCCCCGTCTCCTCGCAAAACGCATGCACTGCCATCGTATGCACGCCCTGCCCCATCTCCGTCCAGCCATGATGTACTTCAACGCAATCAGTGCTCTTGATCACAATCTTGGCGCGCCCGATGTCGGCCATCGCGTTGCCGATGCCGGTATTTTTAATCCCGACGGCAAGCCCGACCGCCTTGCCCGCACCGACCGCCTTGTAGTACTCGCCCTTGAGGGCCTGTAGCGCCGCCGGCACTCCGGCTCCGCCTTTAATGACCTGTCCGGTGCTTATCATCTGTCCGTCACGAACCGCGTTGTCATAGCGCAACTGCCAGCGGTCAAATCCGCCTTTTTCACAAAGCTCGTCAACGCAGCCCTCCATTGCAAAGGCCGCCTGGTTTACGCCAAAGCCGCGCATCGCGCCGCGCGGGACGTTGTTGGTATACACCCCCGTCGAACTGACGTGCACCACGGGCACCACGTATGCACTGGCCGAATGCCCGGCCGCGCGCTCGACGACCTTCATCCCCACGGAAGCATAAGCGCCGCTGTCACTGACAATATCCGCCTTCAAAAAAGTGAGCTTGCCGCTTTTGTCGCAACCAAGCTCGTAATCCATGATCATCGGATGACGCTTGGGATGCATCATGATGGACTCATCACGCGTTAGCGCGACGCGCACCGGTTGCCGGGTCAGAAAAGAATAAAGCGCCGCATGCCCCTGGACCGTAAGATCCTCCTTGCCGCCGAAACCTCCGCCGTTCGGAACCTGAACCACCTTTACGGCGGTCTCCGCAAGGGCGAGAATTTTTGCGATCTGCTTGCGGTCCTCGTATACGCCCTGGCCCTGCGAAAAAACCTCAATGCCATTTGCACCATCCGGCGCGGTCCAGGGTTTTGCAAGACAGCACTCCGGCTCCATGAAGGCGTGCTCGATGCACTGGGTGCGGTAAACACCCTTCGCGACAAAAGCGCTCGCGCCACGCGCCGTTTCAAGATCACCGCGTTTTATTTCACTATGCGAAAGGACGTTGCCGCCGCCGCCAAAGCGGTTGTCCTTGTTGTAGGGGTTCACCACAGGCGCTCCCGGCTTCATCGCTTCGAACGGACAGGCAACCGGCTCCAGGATTTCGTAATCCACTTTTATAAGAGCCGCCGCCTCGCGGGCCGCCGCCTCGCTCCCGGCGATCACGCCGGCAAGCACATCGCCGACGTATCTGGCCTCCTCGCCCTCGGCAACCATAAGCGGCCAGTCCTGCATGATGAGTCCTATCACCCGCTGGCCGGGAACATCCTTTGCGGTGACAACCCTGACAACACCTCCGCACCTCATGGCTTCAGAACAATCGATGCTCCGCACCAGCGCCCGCGGATGATCGCTCATCCGGAGCGCGCCGAAAAGCATATCCGGAGCCTTCATGTCGCAGACAAATTCCCTGAGCCCGAGCACCGTCTCCAGGCAGTCATATTTTGGAAGGGGGGCGCCCACGCGACCGTCGGTTTTCTCGAAAAGGATCTCCTCGCCGTCACGGATCGAGGCCGCCGCGCAGAGAATCGAATCAATTATTTTTTTATATCCCGTACAGCGGCAGAGATTGCCGTTTATCGCCTGCGCCACCTCGGCGCGCGCCGGATTCAAATTCCGCTTCAGAAGCGCCGCCGCTTGCATCACAAAACCCGGGGTGCAAAAACCGCACTGGATGCCGCCCATTTTCACGAAGGCCCGCTTGAACGCCTCCTGCACCTTCTTTTCAATCCCCTCGGTCGTCGTTACCAGGCAGCCGTGGATTTTCTTCATCCTCGTGGTGCAGGACAATATGGCGCGGGTTTTTCCGCCCTCTTCAAGATGGACGCTGCAGCAACCGCAGGCCCCCTGCCCCGAGCAGCCGTCCTTCGCCGAAATGATCCCCGCTTCGCCGCGGAGCCAGGACAACAGGGGGAGTTCCGGATCGCCGTCATACGAACATTTTTTGCCGTTAAGCGTGAACTCCACAGTCATGGATGTTATTTGCGGTGCGCGAGCACTGCGGCCGGAAGTGCCGCGTAAAAGGCGATCGAACTGACGAGATCGTCGATTTTCACGCAGTCATTTGTCGTATGCGCGTCCTCCTCGCGGGCGGGCCCGAATCCGATGCTCGGAATCCCGAGCTGTCCCATGCTGGCGACACCGTTGGTGCTGAACACCCATTTGCTGATGCCGCCGGGGCGGCCCAGCGCATGCTCCGCTGCGGCGGCGCCCGCCTGCACCAGCGGGTGATCCTCGGGCAGAACCCAGGTGGGATAGTATTTTTCAGTCTTCAGAACCTTCTTTTTATACGAAGGCGAATCATAAACAAGAACCTCGACATGCATGGAACCGCGATCAAACGACGCAAGCTCCTCGATCTGTCTGACGGCCAGCGCCTTGTCCTCGCCATGCGTGAGCCTGCGGTCGATGTGGATGCGGCATTCGTCGGGCACGGCACAAAGGCTTGGCGTCTGGCAGGAGATATGCGTTACCGCGCAGGTGCCCTTGCCCAGAAAAGGATCATCCTGGAGCCGGTCGTTCAATTTTTCGATATCGGCCACAAGACGCATCATTTTATAAACCGCATTATCGCCGCGCTCCGGAGCCGAGCCGTGACACGACCTGCCCCGGGCCACAACGTTCAACTCCATCCTGCCGCGATGGCCGCGATAGATGTTGAGATCCGTGCATTCACCCATGCAAACATAATCAACGTTCTTGATGGTTTTTTCGAGGGCATGGCGGAGGCCAAGACCGTCGCAATCCTCTTCCTGCACCGAGCCGACCACAAAAACCGAAAACTGCTTGAGCAGCTCCTTGTGCAGATCGCGGAAAATTTTTGCACCATAGACCTGCGTGGCCGATGCCGCCTTGTTGTCCGAGGCGCCGCGACCGTAGATGACGCCGCCTTCGACCTTTCCTTTGTATGGATCATAAGACCAGCTTGAACGCGCGCCAATGCCTACCGTGTCGATATGACCGTCGAACACGATGCGCACGGGGCCCTTGCCGATGCGACCGACCACATTGCCGTAATCATCCGTTTTAGCGCTGTCGAATCCGAGTTTCTTCATTTCCTGCACGATGCGCGCCGCCACTTTTCCCTCTTTGCAGCTTTCGCTTGGCAGCCGGATGAGATCACGCAAGAATTTTGAGCACCGGTCGCGGTATTTTTCAGCCTCTTGTTTGTAATGATGCATGGAATCTCCTTATGATGGATTTTCAGCCTACGCGTTTTTTGCCGCGCCGGGCAAGTTCACCAAGCACTGCCGCGGGACGCTTGAACCGCCCGAGCAGCATCATGGCTGCGATGACATATGGTTTATACCCGGCCTCCTTGTAGGTCTCGACCCTGTAACGGTCGAACACACTGGCGCTCACCTCGCCGGCCCGGCAGGAAACAGCGGTGATATCGGCGGGCAGGCAATGCATGTAAAGCGCCTTGCCGCCTTTTGTAAGGCGCATTTTTTCTTCCGTGCACTCCCAGTTCTTGAACCGGGCGTTGCCCTCCAGACACTCTTTTTCAAGCTCCTTGAGGGCGTCCTGGTTTTTCTGCCTCAGCAGCTCCGTCCTGCGCTCCATCACCCGGAAGGGCGCCCAGCTTTTGGGATAGACGATATCGGCATCTTCGAACGCCTCTTCCATCGAATTGACCACCCGGAACGACCCGCCGCTCTGATTGGCGTTGCGTCCGGCGATGTCGATGCAATCCTGGATGAGCGAATATCCTTCCGGATACGCAAGCGTGACATTCATGCCCATGCGGGACAGGAGGCAGATGATACCCTGCGGGACCGAAAGCGGTTTGCCGTAGCTCGGCGAATAAGCCCAGGTCATCGCGATTTTTTTGCCGCGAAGTTTTTCGAGGGAGCCATAGTAATGTTCGAGATGCATGAGATCGGCCATGGACTGCGTGGGGTGATCGACATCGCACTGGAGATTGACCACCGCGGGGCGCTGGTGGAGCACGCCTTCCTTGTGTCCCTTTTCGAGGGAAGCCGCAACCTCGCGCATGTAGGTGTTGCCGGCCCCGAGATACATGTCGTCGCGGATGCCCACGACCTCGGTCAAAAACGAAATCATGTTTGAGGTCTCCCGCACGGTCTCCCCATGCGCGATCTGCGATTTGCCCTCGTCAAGATCCTGCACGGTGAGCCCGAGCAGATTGGCGGCGGAAGCGAACGAAAAACGCGTCCTTGTTGAGTTGTCCCTGAACTGCGACACGGCCAGCCCCGAATCAAACACCCGGGCGGAAATGTTGTTTTCGTAAAGATTCTTCAGCGCCGCGGCGGTCTTGAGCGTGGCAAGGATCTCGTCGTGCGATTTTTCCCACGTCAGCAGAAAATCGCCATCGTGCATGTTGATCTTGAGGGCTTCGAGTTCACCAAGGATCTTTTGCAGATTTTCCATCACAGGTCTCCTTCAAGGAATGATTGTCGTGCCGGCTTCGCCAGCGAGCGTTTTTTCAAAAAGAGCGGTTTTTGTAATATACGCGGCCCTGCCGCCGGCTTCCATGAACTTCACGACCGCGCCCATCTTCGGACCCATGCTTCCGGCCGGGAAGATGTTCCGGTCAACCAGCTCGCGCGCCTCGCGCGTTGTGAGCCGGCGCAGATCCACCTGGTCGGGCCGCTTGTAATTGAGCTTGGCGCCATCCTCGTTGGTAAAAATCGTAAGACTGATCTCAAGCTTCTCGCCGCGCGCCCTGGCGCGCTCAAACAGCATGCGCCCGAGGAGCGCCGACGCCAGATCCTTGTCAATAACGGCTTCAATGCCGGTGTAGACCGGCGCATCGGGCCGACCCTCGAACTTGACGCCGTAATTGCATTCAAACAGATTGCCCGAAGGCCTGACTCTTTTTACCGGGATGCCGCCGCCGCCAACAGTAATCGGAATGATACCCGCGGCGATGAACGCTTCGATGGCGTCGATCTCGAGAATATCGACCGGTTGTGGAGACGGAACCACGCGCCTCCAGATATCCACTCCGTCCTTGTCCTTGCCGTAACATTTGACGTTCCAGCCGTTTTTGTCGTGCCGCTCGCGCGCATCGGCTTCGGAATACTGCGGACCGATGAATTTGCTCGGGTCCTTGAAGTCGGGGTCATCGCCATCGACAACAACCTGCGTGATAATGCCCGCCACCTTGCGCGCCGTGCCGCGCACCGCAAGCTCGCTTGCGATCTGACCGATCATGTATGCCATCGCCCCCTGTGTGTCGGCGCCGCAGATATCAAGCGGCAGCGGATGCAGGATCGGGCGGGCGTATTCGGCCCTGAGAAGTATGTTGCCGACCTGCGGGCCGTTTCCGTGCGTGATCACGTATTGGTCGTCCGGATTTTTTTGAATGATATCCGAAATAATCCGGCAGGTATCGGCCGTGCGCTGCCACTGGAGCGGGATGTCCGGAATGATGGATTTTCCGGTTTTCGGATCCTTGAGATCCACGGGCGAGACCTCGTTGCCCCCCAACGAAAAAATCTGCAAACGCTTTGACATAAGCAATGCTTACATCAAGACCAGTTATCAATCAAATACGGCATCGCCCGGGGGGTAATATCCACAAGCTCCATTCACCTTTTGAACAATCTGAAAACAGACCTGTCACCGGATATGATGAATCCATGGTCATTGAAATTGGAAATCTCCTTGTTGACAAGTGCCTTGTAAAATCCATGCTTATTAACAACCAGCTCGGAAAAGGATAATTGAAAATTCCTGATATTGGGAAGAAACGAAAAAACAGCTATTACCAGCCAAATGGCAACAGCTCTCCGGGGGAAAAGGTCACTGAATCTTATAAGCATTATATAAAGAATGGGGATAAGCGGAAACAAAAAATAGCTTCTTGAATAAGGGGCAAGAAAACAAAAATATAATGACACAACAGCCGAAACAACAACAAGCGTATTGGTTATAAAACGACCCACCCTGGCCAGATCATGAATATTCCTGAACAGATAATATGTACCGTAAGCGATCAGCGGCAGCCATAAGAGCAGATGATATGGCTCAAGCGGGGGCAATGCCTGGCGAACCGCTAAAAAAAACAACATATCAAATATCAATACGCTTTTGAGGTTAAGCAATTGGTCAAGCCACTGGCTCTTTTTTCTTAAAAATATCTTGAACAACACAAAAGCAAAATTAACAACCAACAAAAATATAAGTATAACCCTCCAGTTAATTGTGGCTCTTAACAAAAAATTACCGATAGCCAGTCTCTTCCAAAGATCAGTCTGGCCATATAAAACCTGAAAGTATCTGATACCCTCGTTCCATGCTGAAAAGCTCATGCCGTAGTGTGAGAGAACGGGCAGATAAAACATAAATACCAGCAAAACAGTGGACAATGAAAACACGAGAACATCTTTGACAGACGCCTTGATGTCTTGTGGATTTACGATTTCCAATAAAAGTAATGGAAACAATCCAAGAACGCTCAATTTTGCCCCTGCGGCAACAGAGAAAAACAGCAAGGATACTGACCTGATGCTTTTGTATTCTATGAGCCACCACGAAAGCATGAAGAAAAAAAGTGTGAACATTTCTTCTACAACAGCCACCGAGTGCCACAAAAACAGCGGATGAAGAGTGAATGCAAGAGTGGCAAGCATCGTGACACAAGGACGACTGGATATCCTGCCGAATTTTCTGAAGACCACAAGAGCTGTAAAAAGCGCAAAAACAATTGAAAGGCAGGAAAACAGCCTGGCAATGTTTTCGTATGACCAGGATTTGACAAAACTTGAAATAAACGCCGTAAGCAGTGCCCAAGTCGGTTGACCAGGAGGCCATACAGAGATCACTCCTGGTATTGTATTGAAGGTGTTGGAATATATTGCAGAGATTCTTCCGCTGTCAGGATCAATAGCCGGACCCGCACCAATCAGCGGGCTAATGGCAAGAAATGTAATTATCAGCGTAAGCATCAAATACAGCTTCTTGGATGACATTATTGAGACACAGCGTGACATTCGGCGATCCGTATAATGATTTCAACCAAACATCAATAAAAGAACCCGTTTGTATTTTTTGACCCTCTCCAAAGTTTTTTTTGATGTGTGAATGGCCGCGCTCTTTAATATCCGCTTACCCACGCACAGAGGGACCAGCTTGTAACACTCAGCCAAACCCGCCGTCCGCCCAGTCGCCCGTCGCGTGCCAGCCCCAGCACGCAAGAATATCGTAGCTGTCGGCCCGGTTTTTTTCGAAATATTTAAAGATGCCGCAGAGGTCGTTGCCCCACGTTACTATGCGCGACCACGCCAGATGATCCCAGAATTTGCGCGAGCCCGTGCCTTTTGTGTGCGTTGTCGGCGCGCCCATTTTTATGGCCGGCGCGCCCTTTTTTGCGCCCGTCATCACGCGCGCGATGAGCCCCGCCGTTTGCCTTAGAAAAGCCCTTAATGCCGGGCGCGCAGTGTGCATCCGCCGCGATTTGGTTTGCAATAAAAGGTGCAGGTGATTGCCGACGCATACGTATCTTTGAATGACGACGCCGTGGCGTGCGGCCGCGCCATAAACA
>Ga0208375_1004970_pt1 | contig 10109 bp, 11 predicted proteins | sample RifOxyD1_FD_184038 | JGI IMG/M metagenome (GOLD analysis project Ga0208375, IMG submission 184038) | Soil microbial communities from Rifle, Colorado - Rifle Oxygen_injection D1 (SPAdes) | ecosystem: Environmental > Terrestrial > Deep subsurface > Rock core/Sediment | place: Rifle, Colorado...
TAGACAGAGAATCTTTTGATTTTTTTATTAATGCCCAGAGAATATCTTTTTGGTCCAGAAAACCGACGAGGTGTTTTTTCTGGCGCGCAAACACGACATCGCCGCCGTCACGCGTGAACTGCGCCGCATGGAGCAACCGGTCAAAAAAGTCATGATCGCCGGCGGCGGCAATATCGGACGGCGGCTGGCGGCCGCGCTCGAATCGTCTTATGACGTGAAAGTGATCGATCACAACAAGGCCACCACGGTTGCGCTGGCGGAAAGTCTGCACCGCACCCTGGTCCTGACCGGCGACGCCACCGACGAAGAGCTGCTGGAGCAGGAAAACATCGAATCGATCGACGTGTTTTGCGCACTCACCAACGACGACGAAGACAACATCATGTCCGCGCTGCTGGCCAAACGCATGGGCGCGCAGCGGGTGATTGCGCTGATCAATCGCTCGGCCTATGTCGATCTGGTGCAGGGCGGCGAAATCGATATCGCCATTTCGCCCGCGCAGGCCACCGTTGGGCCGCTGCTGTCCAAAATTCGCCGCGGCGACATGGCGGCGGTGCACAGCTTGCGGCGCGGTGCAGCCGAGGTGCTGGAAATCGTCGTTCATGGTGACTACAAAACTTCGAAGGTCGTCGGCCGGCGTATCGGCGAGGTGGGCTTGCCGGAAGGCGCCACGGTCGCCGCCATCATCCGGGGCAATGAGGTGCTGATTGGGCATCACGACAGTCTCGTCGAGGCGGAAGACCACCTCATCGTATTCGCGCTCAACAAGCGCATCATTCCCAAGGTCGAAAAACTCTTCCAGGTGGGATTCGGCTTCTTCTGAGCTTCGTATGCAGCGCCTGGCGCCTTCCCTGAACGTTCTTGGCCTGGTGATCCTGATTTTTTCGTTCACCATGCTGGTGCCCCTGACCACGGCGTTTTTTGCGCACGACGCGGCGCAGTTTGCGTTTGATGAATCCTTTCTCGTTACGCTGATCACTGGCCTGGCGTTGTGGCTGGGCGCGCGGCGCTGGCAGCGCGAACTCAAGGTGCGCGACGGCTTTTTGCTGGTGCTGCTGGTGTGGACGAGCCTGCCAGCTTTCGCCGCTTTGCCGTTTCTCATCTACGCACCGGAAATGAGCTTCACCGACGCCTATTTCGAGGCGATATCGGGACTGACCACCACTGGTGCCACGGTGATGAGCGGGCTCGACAGCTTGCCGCCCTCGCTCAATCTGTGGCGTCATCTGCTTAACTGGCTGGGCGGCATGGGCATCATCGTGCTCGCGGTGGCGATTTTGCCGCTGTTGGGGATCGGTGGCCGACAATTGCTGAAGGCAGAACTGCCCGGGCCAATCAAGGACAGCAAGCTCACCCCGCGCATCGCCGACACCGCCAAGCTCCTGTGGGCGGTTTATGCGGCGATCACGCTCGTCTGCGTCTTTGCCCTCAAGCTCGCTGGAATGAGCTGGTTCGATGCCGTATGCCATGCCTTCGCCACGTTGAGCTTGGGCGGATTTTCTACTCACGACGCCAGCGTGGGGTACTACGATTCGCCGCTGATCGAGGCGGTGCTGATCTTTTTCATGATGGCGGCCGCGCTCAATTTCGTCACCCATTTGCTGGCATTCCGCCAAAAAAGTCTTGCGCCCTACCGCCATGATCCCGAAGTCTTCGGCGTGCTGGGGTTGGTGATTGCGAGCTGCCTCGGGCTCAGTTTCTATGTCTGGCAGGCTGGCGTGTATCCGGAATTCCTCACGGCCCTGCGTCACGTCAGCTTCAATCTGGTGTCGATCGCAACCGACTGTGGCTTCGCCAGCACCGACTTCAATCAATGGCCGATTCTGGTGCCCATGTGGATGCTGTTTCTGAGCAGCGTGACCGCCAGTTCCGGCTCGACCGGCGGCGGCCTCAAGATGATCCGCGCAGTGCTGGCGTTCCGCCAGGGTGTACGTGAGCTGGAACGACAGCTCCACCCCGCAGCCTGCCTGCCGGTGAAAATCGGCAAACACGCCGTACCCAACCAGTTCGTATTCGCCGTCCAGGCCTTTGTGATGATGTACGTTGCCACTATCGTCGCCATGACGCTGGTGCTGCTGGCCAGCGGGCTGGACTTCATCAGCGCGTTCTCCGCTGTGGTTGCCTGCATTAACAACGCTGGCCCGGGCCTCAACGAAGTCGGTCCGGCATCGAACTACGCCGGCCTCAACGACTTTCAGACCTGGGTGTTGGCGTTCACCATGTTGCTCGGCCGGCTCGAGCTCTTTACCGTGTTCGTGCTGTTCACCCGCGCGTTCTGGCGCGGCTGAACGCGGTAACATCGCGCTTCACCTGCGTGCTTTTCGATGTCTCAGATACTGCCTGTCCTCCATATTTTTTCGAAAGTGCTGATGCTCTTCGCATTCGCCTTTCTGTTGCCGCTCGGCGTGTCGATTGCGCTCGAGGATGGCGCGCAGCTTGCCTATGATGAAGCCATCCTGATCACCTTTTTTTCAGGCGTGGTGTTGTGGGCGTTGTCACGACGCGGCAAGCGCGAGCTGCACACGCGCGATGGGTTCCTGCTGGTGGTGCTGATCTGGGCCGTGTTGCCAGTGTTTTCGGCCATTCCGCTGCTGGTTTACATGCCCGATCTGAGCTTCAACGAAGCCTATTTCGAGGCAGTCTCGGGCCTCACCGCCACCGGTGCCACGGTCCTGTCCGGCCTCGACAGCCTGCCACCGTCGATCAATATCTGGCGCACCCAGATGCACTGGATCGGCGGCATGGGTGTGATCGTGCTGGTGGTCGCGGTACTGCCGATGCTGGGCGTCGGCGGCCGGCAGCTGTTCAAGGCTGAGACGCCGACGCCGATGAAGGACAGCAAACTCACCCCACGCATGGCCGAAACGGCCAAGGGGCTATGGCAGGTTTACGCATTTATTACCGTGATCTGCATGGGCGCGCTGTGGGCCGGCGGCATGAGCTGGATTGACGCCGTGGTGCATGGCTTCAGCGTAATGGGGCTGGGCGGACTGTCGTCGCACGACGCCAGCATGGCTTACTTTGATTCGCTGCTACTGGAAATGATCGTCATGGGCTTCGCGCTGATTGCCGGGATCAGTTTTTCCACCCACTTCATGGCTGTGCGCATGCGCAACCTGGCCGTTTATCGTCATGACACCGAAATCCCCCTGTTTTTAGGCGTGCTGGCGGTGAGTGCGGTCGGACTCGCGTTTTATCTCCACTACAAAGGGTTTTATCTCGATTTTCCGGAAGCCTTGCGCTACACCGCATTCAACACGGTGTCGGTTGCCACCACACTTGGGTTTTCCACCACTGACTACAACGTGTGGCCCTATTTCGCGCCACTCTGGATGCTGTTCCTGTCGAGCTTTGCCGCCAGTTCCGGCTCGACCGGCGGGGGCATCAAAATGCTGCGGGCCATGCTGCTCTACAAGCAGCTTTACCGCGAATTCATCAAGCTCATCCATCCCAACGCAGAAATCCATACCAAAATCGGCCACCAGGCCGTACCCAACAAAATCATCTATGCGGTGCTGGCCTTCCTCTTTGTTTACGTGGCCTCGATCATCGTGCTGTCCTTCATCCTGTCTGCTTCCGGGCTCGACGTGTTTACCGCATTCACCGCCGTGGTCGCCATGGTCAACAACACCGGTCCAGGCTTGGGCCAGGTCGGTCCTGCTACCACTTACGCCGTATTGAATGAGTTCCAGACCTGGGTGTGCAGCTTTGCCATGCTGCTTGGGCGGCTGGAATTTTTTACCCTGCTGGTCGTGTTTACGCCGGTCTTCTGGAGAAAGTAATGCCATCCATCGCAGATTTCGAAACCATGCTGGCCGCTGGCCGTGACAATGCGTTGCTGCGGTTTTCGCTCGGCAATGAGTACCTCAAGCAGGGCGACGCTGCCCAGGCTGCCGGCCACCTGCGGCGTGCGGTCGAGCATGACCCGAAGTATTCCGCCGCCTGGAAACTGCTGGGTAAAGCCCTGGCCGATACCGCCGCCCTGCCGGAAGCCCTCGCGGCGTATCAGGCAGGCATCGCGGTCGCCGAGGCGCGTGGCGACAAGCAGGCCGCCAAGGAAATGGGCGTGTTCGCCAAACGTATTGAAAAGCAGCTTGAGTTAAAATCCAGCGATTGAAATAGTGAAGGAGTCGTAAATGACACGGATGGTGAAATGTGTGAAATTGGGGCGCGAAGCCGAAGCCCTGGCCTTTCAGCCGGTGCCCGGCGAATTGGGCAAGAGGATTTTCGAGAACGTGTCGAAAGAAGCCTGGAGCGGCTGGCAGCGCCAGCAGACCATGCTGATCAACGAAAACCGCCTGAACCTGGCCGACCCCAGCGCGCGCACCTATTTGATGGAACAGATGGAGCGTCATTTCTTTGGCGACGGCAAAGCGGACTCCGCGAATGGCTTCGTGCCGCCCAGCAAGTAAGCCTGCGCCAGAAAATCAACCAGCGAAATGAAAACGGGCTCCTGCGGGAGCCCGTTTTTTATCCGACGGTGACGCACCGCCTTACATCACTTCTTTTTCGATTTCTTCCAGCGTGGTGTGGCGCACGTCTTTTCCCTTGACCATGTAGACCACGTATTCCGACATGTTCTTGGCATGGTCGCCCATGCGCTCGATCGCCTTGGTGATGAACAGGATGTCGATGAATACCGAGATGGTGCGCGGATCTTCCATCATGAAGGTGATGAGGTGGCGCAGGTTGAGGCGGAACTCTTCATCCACAGCCTGATCCTGGCGCGCGATATCGACTGCCTTGGTTGCATCCAGCCGGGCAAAGGCGTCGAGCGCCTTGCGCAACATGTCGAGCACCAGGTCGGCCATGTACTTCACTTCGCGAAAGCGCGGCAGGCTGATGCGTTCGGCCTGGTGTATGAGCTTGGCCATGCGTGCAATTTTGGCGGCCTCGTCGCCAATGCGTTCCAGATCGGTGATGGTTTTGACGATCATCATCACCATGCGCAGGTCCGATGCAGTGGGCTGGCGGCGCGCGATGATGTGCGTGCAATCCTCGTCGATGGCGACTTCCAGTGCGTTGACGTTGTGGTCGTTGGTATCGACCTGGTCGGCCAGTTCCATGTTGCCAGAGATGAGCGCCTCGACCGCATTGGTGATTTGTTCTTCGACCAGACCACCCATTTTCAGCACGCTGGCGCGCACCGCTTCCAGCTCGGTGTCAAATTGCTTGTAGGTGTGCTCTGACAGCATCATGTTCATTTCTCCAGAAATCCGTCTCGGATTATATGTTTTGCAGTATGACGGGCGTATGAACGGATTATTCTACCGGGTGCTGAAGGGTAGCGCGTAGCGCATGCCATCTATGTCGAGATATAGCATCCAGTCGCCGCGCCCGCTGACACATATCGGTAATGTGATGCGCGCCGCAAATTCGCCGGGCCTGGCGGGTCGCAGGTCATAGCGGTTGAAGCCCATGTCCATGCCGACCATCTGGAACTCTGCGCTTATTTTTTGGGCATTTGCCACCGCGACGCTGAGGCCGAACGCTTGCAGCGCGACGGGCTGCGCTAAAAACCGCACCCGGGCAGGCGCGCCGCGATGCATGAAGTCGCAGCCAGCCAGTGGATCCGGGCATTGCACGACGATGGCCCCGGCCGGCTGCTTGAGCCAATAGCCCGCAACTGCAATCGCCATCAGTGCGACCACCAGCAACAGGGGAACCAGTACCCGTTTCATGTCCAGGCGCCCCGCAGCAGCGCGACACCCTGCGCGCCATGCGACTGCGCAAGCGCCACATCGGTGCGCGCCAGGCCGCCCAGGCCATACACCGGAATCGCACTGGCGGCGGCAAGTTCAGAAAACCTCGCCCAACCCAGGGTGGCCGCACCCGGATGCGTGAGCGTGGGCAACACCGGTGACAACAGGGCAAAGTCAGCGCCGATGGCGGCAGCGTGCGCGAGCTCAGCCGCATCGTGGCAGGACACACCCACCCACTCGCAATCGGGGCGCACGCCCAGTTTGGCGGCGGCGGAGGAGTCGAGATGAACGCCGTCGGCACCCGCCGCGCGCGCCAGATCCAGGCTGCCGTTCACCAGCACCCGCGCGCCATGCACGTGCGCGCGACGCACCGTTTCGCGGGCGAGTGTCAGGCGCACCGCTTCCGGCAAGGTTTTGTCGCGCACCTGAATCAGCTTCAAGCCCTGATCGAGCGCTGCATCCAGTCGCGTCAGAAATGCGTCCACGCCGAGCGGCTCGGCGTGCGTAATGCCCAGCAGCGGTGGCAGCGTCAGCGCCTTCACGATGGGGAAGTTGGCCGGCAGCAACGGCGACACCGTAATCTGCGACGGCTGTTGCCAGGACAAGGTCTGGCCTTCGTGGGGATGCGGCTCGCCCTGCCATTCGACGACACGAAAAAAATTCAGCCTGACCGTGGCGTGCTCGTAGGTAAACACGCTGGTGATCCAGCGATCGGCGCGCACCACAGCAATGCCGAGTTCCTCGGTCAGTTCGCGTGCCAGCGCGGCCTGCAGCGACTCGCCCGCTTCCACCTTGCCGCCGGGAAATTCCCAGTAGCCCGCGTAGACCTTGCCCGGCGGGCGGCTGGCCAGCATGATTTCGCCGTTGGCGCGGGTCAGCACCGCGGCGACGACTTCGGTGAGCGGGGCGGTCATTGATGCCCCGCCCAGTCGCGCGCGAACTGCCACGCCACCCGCCCGTTGCGCGCACCGCGTCCGAGCGACCATTGCAGGGCGGCGCGCTCAAAGAGTTCGTCGGCGGGTGCGCCGAGCTGGTTCGCCCAGTGGCGGGCGATGGCGAGATAGGCGTCCTGCTCCATCGCATGGAACGGCACCCACAGCCCGAAGCGATCCGACAGCGACACCTTTTCTTCGGTCGCTTCGCCCGGGTGGATTTCCTCGCCGACGTGCCGGGTAGCGAGGTTTTCGGCCATGTACTCCGGCATCAGGTGACGGCGGTTGCTGGTGGCGTAGATCAGCACGTTGTCCGACGGCCCCGCCAGCGAGCCGTCGAGTGCTGCCTTCAGGCTGGCGTAGCCGGGTTCGTTCTCTGCGAACGTGAGGTCGTCGATGAACACGATGAAGCGGTAATCCGTCTCCGCCAGCAGGTCGAACAGATCCGGCAGGCTGGGCAACCCGGCCTTGTCCACCTCGATCAGGCGCAAGCCCTTGGCTGCGTATTTGGCATGCACCGCTTTCACCAGCGACGACTTTCCGCCGCCGCGCGCGCCCGTCAGCAACACGTTGTTGGCGGGCTTGCCGGCGACGAACTGGCGCGTGTTGGCGTCGACCCGCTGTTTCTGTTCGTCGATGTCGAGCAGGTCTTTCAGCGCGACCCGCTGCGGATGCAGGATGGGCTTGAGGCCGCCGCTTTGCGCCGACCAGCGCGCAGCGCGCACGGCTTTCCAGTCGAGGGTTGGGGCAGCGGGGGCTTCCAGGCGGTCGAGCAGGCGCGTCAGGCGGGGGATCAGGTCGGTGAGTTCGGTCATGACGAAATTTTAGCCGCGTGCCTTGCCCGCTTAGGAAAAAATTAGGGATTTCCTAGCAAAGACTTAATCAACGCGCCGATCCGGTTTGACTACGATGCGGTCATCCGGTCGCATCGCGTCCGTTTTTTTCCAGGAGAGAACATGCAATCCATCACCCAGACTGCCGCCGCGCTGCTCGCCAGCCTTTTCGTTGCCAGTGCCGTCGCCGCCCCCCAGGGCGATGCCGACATCCGCCATGGCCGTTACCTGATTGCCACCTCGGGCTGCAATGATTGCCACACCCCCGGCTTCATGCAGAAGGAAGGCAAGGTGGCGGAATCCGAGTGGCTGACCGGCGACGCCATGGGCTGGCAGGGACCGTGGGGAACCACCTATCCGACCAACCTGCGGCTGCTGGTCGGCAGCATGACCGAGCAGCAGTGGCTCGTCCGCGCGCGCCAGCCGATGCGGCCACCGATGCCGTCGCCCAGCCTGCAGGCGATGACCGACGCCGACCTGCGCGCGATTTTCCGCTATGTTAAAAGCCTCGGCGCCAAGGGCGACCCGGCGCCGGCTTACGTGCCGCCCGGTGGCCAGGTGGTTACGCCCTATCTGGACCTGACGCCGAAGAATTTGCCGCCACTGGCCGTGCATCAAGCGCAGCCCTGACCTGACCGGAGCCCGCCACGCATGGAACCGTCCAACCCTCATCCCGCCGCCAAAAAACTCGGCCGTATCCTGCGCAGCAGCGGCGGCCACTGGGTCGGCGACGGCTTTCCGGTGCAGACCCTGTTCGCTTATTCGGATATGGGTGCGGCGCTCAGCCCGTTCCTGCTGCTCGATTACGCCGGGCCGGCCGAATTTCCGCCGACGCACGAACGCCTGGGCGTCGGTGAACACCCGCACCGCGGCTTCGAGACTGTCACCATCGTGTACGACGGCGAAGTCGAGCACCGCGATTCATCGGGCGGCGGCGGCCGCATCGGCCCCGGCGACGTACAGTGGATGACCGCCGCTTCCGGCGTGGTGCACGAGGAATTTCACGGGCGTGATTTCGCGCAGCGCGGCGGGCCGTTCGAGATGGTTCAGTTGTGGGTCAACCTGCCCGCCAGGGACAAAATGTCGCCGCCGCGCTACCAGAGCATTGCGGACAGCCAGATTCCGGTGGTGGCCTTGCCGGATGGGCAGGGCAGCGTGCGGGTCATCGCCGGCGAATACGCCGGCGTAAAAGGCCCGGCCCTGACGTTTACGCCGATTCACCTGTGGGACCTGAAGCTGACGGGCGGGCAGCCATTCGAGCTTGTCGTGCCGGAGGGTTATAGCACCGCGCTGGTGGTGCTCAAAGGCTCGGTGCGGTTGCAGGGCGCCGATACCGCGATTCAGGCAGCCGAGGTCGGCGTGTTCGAACGAACGGGCAACGTGTTGCGCATCGAGCGCGCGGACAAGGTGACGGCCTTGCTGCTATGCGGCGAGCCGATCGATGAGCCGATTGTCGGCAGCGGGCCGTTCGTGATGAACACCGCCGAAGAAATCCGCCAGGCGATGAGCGATTACCAGAGCGGAAAGATGGGACATCTGGCCTGAGCACCGGCAGGCCTTGTTGCGCCCCGATCGACGTTACCTGCCCAACTGAAGCGGCCGGGTGAGATTGAGCCGAAAGCGTCCGCGCCCGGTTTTTTCCAGTTCAATGTCCGGACAGCGCTCGGCCAGCCGCCGCTGCAGCAGGATCAGCCGCGTTTCCAGGTTGTCGGCAAAATCCGGCAGCGGCAGACGCGGGTCGCGCCGCAGCTCGCGGTTGGAAAACTCGCGGCGGCCATTCGCGGCATGCTCGTTCAGCAGGGCCCACAGGATGCTGCCCGCCACGCCCTTGATCAGGTAATCGTTGTCGATGAACACGCTGTGGTCATGCGCGAAATAGCGCACCGCCAGCGGCGCGCCGGATTGCGTTGCGACGGGTGGCGCGGCCGGCGCGGCCTCATCATCCGGCAGCGCGGCGATGCGGTCGATCAGCGCGGCCAGGTGGCGGCCGTAGACAACCAGCGCGTCTTCGTCGGCGGGGCTGAAAAATGCGTCGTGCTCGCTTTCGGCGTAGAGCACGCCAAGCAGCCGGTCGCCGTGAACCAGCGGCACGGCAATTTGGCTGTGCGGATTGGCCAGCACCGGCAGCGGAATGCGCGGCGACGCCGGGTCGGCAACCCGCAGCGCGGCATGGTAGGTGTAGGCGTGCGTGCGGTGGTTGATGCGTACCGGGATTTTTTCGCGCGCCGCCACGCCGATCAGGCCTTCGCCGAGCGCCACTTCCGCGCCCACGCCCGACACCGGGTAGCCCTGGCTGGCCAGGGTGTAAAGCGCGCTGCCGGGCGCGCCGGGCGCGGCATCAAGCTTGGCGTCGAGCATCGCCAGCAAGGCATGGCGGATGCCGAAACCGTGCGCGAGGGCGGACAGCGCACGGTCCGCCAGCAGCGCCAGATCGTCGCACGCGCCCAGGTGGTCGAGCGCGCGGCGCAGCGCCAGCAGGGCATCCGGCAGCGGCGGCGCGGGCGGCAACTGCGGATCGACATTTTCGATATCGAGCACGCGGTACACATCCGCACCGCGCAATACGAACACCTTGTCCATGCCCGTCTTTGCCGCGATGCCGGCGAGCTGCGCGCGCATGTACTCGAACAGCGGCCCCGCCG
>Ga0208375_1004973_pt1 | contig 10105 bp, 11 predicted proteins | sample RifOxyD1_FD_184038 | JGI IMG/M metagenome (GOLD analysis project Ga0208375, IMG submission 184038) | Soil microbial communities from Rifle, Colorado - Rifle Oxygen_injection D1 (SPAdes) | ecosystem: Environmental > Terrestrial > Deep subsurface > Rock core/Sediment | place: Rifle, Colorado...
ACCGATATTTTCTTACCGAGTCAAGCCAAAGACGACAATTCACAAAACACGATTTACTTAAACGTCAATAAAAAACTGGGTGCCCTCATCTACTTTTCTCAAAAAGCCGACTCCGTTTCCGAAAATGGTAACTACCAAATTTTTCGTTTCCGGGGCGACAATCTGCCCAAGGGTGTCTGGGCCAGCTTCGGCAATACCCAATACTACAACTTTTCTCTGGGGTACCGGTTAAGCGGCAACCCCAGGTCTTTGGCCCTGCCACCGGACACGGCTTACCAAAAAATCTATCTGGAGAGCATTTTACCGGCTCCCAAAAGCGTGGCCGTTGACGCTGACGGCAACTGGATAGCCACCTTTGAGCGTCACGTTACCGGCGTCAAGGTTGTCGGCCAAATTCAAGTTTTTCCCAAACCCAGACTGGGATTTAGTCCCGTTTCGCCCCAAAAGGAACCGTCTCCCGCCACCAACCGTTACTGGAGCATCACCAATCCCAAACTTTTAGACATCGCCAAAAATCTCAAAACCCCCCAAGACATTAACCGGTATGTCGTTGATCTTTTGTCGTATGACAAAAACAAGATCAACCAGGACCAAATTCTTCGACTGGGGGCAGATGTGGCCTTCCTATCTCCTGCTTCGGCTGTCTGTAGTGAATACACCGATCTTTTTGTAGCTTTAGCTAAATTGCACAACCTACCGGTAGCCGAAGTCAACGGCTATGCCGTCAACAACGACTTGGATTTGGAACCCACACTATTGGGTAAAAACATCCTTCACGCCTGGCCCCAATATTGGGACGGAGCAACCTGGAAACAAGTGGATCCCACTTGGGAAGACACGGGCGGGCGGGATTATTTCAAAAGTTTTGATTTGAAACATGTGACTTTTGTTATTCACAGAACCGATCCGGTCTACCCCTATCCCCCGGACACATACCAGGTGGTTTTTGGCAAGCCTTTTGGCGACACTCCGGCCGAAATTAAAACTAAAACCGGTGTCGGCTGGTCAATTTTCCCGTTGGGCTTAAACCTTGAGATCGATTTAACGAACCGAGGCCGCACCTCTCTGGAAAACGAATCGGTCAAAGTCTCTTTTTCCGAAACCGAGAAAAATATCGTTTTTCTCCCTCCCTACGGCACCTATAAAACCTCCTTCTATGTCAGTCCGAAAGCTATGATTAACCTGACGCAAAAAAATCCCACCGTTAATGTAGCTGGAGTAAAACACGACATTATTGGCATTAAAACCCAAGTAATTTACATCTTTTTGATTACTTTTTTTGCTCCCATCATTGTGATTTTGGGTCTATTACTTTTTCTAAGACATAAGTGAAAACTCTTTTTACTCTTAAAGAAGTTGGGGAAATTCCCCAAACCTATGGCGTCTACCTTTTTTTAAACTCTCAAAAAAAACCTGTTTATATTGGTAAATCGGTCAACTTAAAAAAAAGAGTCCAAAACCACTTGCAAAATTCCTTTGACACCAAAACCATTAAGTTTGTCTCCGAAGCCATGGTTATAAAAATTATTCCTACCCAAAATGAGTTCGACGCCATCATTCTGGAAGCTCGGCTCGTGAAAACCCACCAGCCTCTATACAATATAGAACTCAAAGATGATAAAGGCCCCTCATATATTGTTATTACCGATGACTTGTGGCCAATGGTCAAAATTATTAATTGTTCGTCTGTCACCCCGGACCACCATGTCATTCCCGCGAAGGCGGGAATCTATACAAAAAAAGAGGAATGGATCCCCGATCAGGTCGGGGATGACACAACAATATTTGGACCATATCTAAAAAATAACGACGCTCTATCTTTACTACGGTATATTCGCCAAATTATCCCTTTTGCTACCCACCGGCCCCAAAAAAAAGTTTGTCTGTATCGGGAGCTGGGCCTTTGTGACCCCTGTCCGTCCGAGGGGGTGCGTCGGCCCGAATATTTAAAAAACATCCAAAAGATCAAGGCCCTTCTTTCCGGCCGGACCAAAATTTCACGCCTATTAATCCGCGATATCAAAAAGGCTTCCCAAAAAACCGACTTTGAGAAAGCCCAAAAACTGCTGGTCCTTCAACAATCCCTGACTGCAGGAGAACACCACTCAAGAGAGTTGTGGGATTTTGACAACCGGGCCTTTTTTGTCAGGGAGCAAGAGGGAGCTACCAAAGTTTTACAACAATACTTCCCCGGACTCCACCTCTCTCGAGTAGAGTGTTTTGACGCTTCACACCATTGGGGACAGTATCTTTACGTGGGTATGGTGGTTTTTAAAGATGGCTTGGCCCAAAAAGACAATTACCGTCTGTTTAGCATTAAAACCACTACCAATAACGACCCCAAGGCCCTACAAGAGGCTTTGGCCCGTCGCCTAAAACACCTAGTAGATTGGGGCAGACCGGATTTAATCATCATTGACGGTGGATTACCCCAACTATCAGCCGTTGGAGGTGTTTTACGGAAAGCCCGTATTCCCTATATGGGTCTGGCCAAAAAGGAAGAAATTCTGCATATCCCCCAAAAAAATGCTACACTTATGCCAACGGGGGGGCTTTATACTTTTGTCACCCGAGTTCGTGACGAAGCTCATCGTTTTAGTATTACCAAAAGCCGGCAGGCTTTCAGGAAGAATAATTTATGAAAAAGATTATTAGATTCTTTTTTTACAACCTTTTTACCCTCTATGTTGTTTCCAGCCTTGTTGACGGCATACGGTTTGAAGGCGGACTTGTCACTTTTATCTACGCTGCCGGTGCTTTGACCTTGGCCATGCTTTTGGTCAAGCCCATAATTAACCTGTTTCTTCTACCCATCAACCTCATCACCTTTGGCACTTTTCGTTGGATTTCCTTTACCATTACCCTTTATTTGGTCACGCTTTTAATCACCGACTTTAAAGTTTACAAATTTGCCTACGCCGGTTTCTCCTCGCCTTGGTTTGACGTGCCAGCCGTTGCGGTTACCGGCCTCCTGGCTTTGGTTTTGTATTCTTTTGCCATTGCTATTATCAATACTTTTATTGTTTGGTTACAAAAGTAGTTTATGAAAAGCACGCTTTTGATCGTTCAAATCATTTCCTCTCTTTTTTTGATTCTTTTGATTGCCATTCAGTCCAACGGCAACAGCCTAAATCGCACTATTTCCTCTTCAGTCATCACCAAATTCGGCAAGAGGGGAATTGAAAAACTGGTGATGAAAATGACGGTAATCTTTGTCGCCTTGGTTATTTCCGTCTCCGTCCTTCTGTTGATTTTGCCCTGATTTTGTTTCAAATAAAATGGATTTGCGGTTTTACATCACCTATCTGAAAACACTTCTCTTGAAGTTCCGTTACCTAATTTTATTAGCATCAGTTATTGGCGCATCAGCCTTCATCCTTTTGAAGTTTATTTACCCCCAAATGTTTCCCAAGACAGCTCTAACCGGCATTGTTGGCCAATACCGCCTGGATAATTTACCTCTGGAGGTGTCCCAAAAAATTTCCAAGAGTTTGGTGAGCGTAGACGATAACGGCCTTTTAACTCCCCAAATTGCCACCACTTGGAAAAACGAGGATAACGCCAAAGTGTGGATCTTTGAAATAAGCCCCGACTACAATGCTAAGGACTTACCCATCAGCATTAAGGGGGCCAAAATCTCTTACCCCGACAAGCACACCATCCGTTTTGAATTGCAACAAAGCTATGTTTCCTTCCCCTATCTTTTGACTAAACCACTGATCAAAAAGGGGGGGGAGTCTTTGGGAAACACTAAAATCATCAAGCTCAAAACCAACCGTGACCTGGTTACCAGCCTGCTGGTTGAGTACCCAAACAAAAAACGCGAACAGTTTCTCTTTTATCCCACCAACGAGTTGGCTTTCACCGCTATGAAGATGGGTAAATTGGATCGGTTATTGGGGATTAAAGAAGTGGGAGACTTTATCAACTACAAAAACGTCAAGGCAGAAGCCCAGCAAAACGATAACGAGATAGTGCTTTTGTTTTACAACACCGAATCGAAATTTTTTTCCTCCAAAGAGGCCAGGGTTGCTCTAAACTACGGTTTGGACAAAAGCAGTCTGGGGGGTAAACGGGTCTTAACGACTGTTTATTCCAAGGGTCTTTTCTATAATACCACCGTCAAAAGATATGACTACGACGTCACCAGGGCTAAAGTTGTCGCCAAGGATACCCTCCTCAAAATTGTCACTACTCCGGACTTGGTCAATACCGCTGAAAAAATTAAATCGGATTGGGAAAAAGTGGGGGTTAAATCCGAAGTTTTTGTCACCACCATCACCCCCACCAACTTTGACGCCTACATCACCACTTTCACCATTCCCTATGATCCTGACCAATACCCTCTATGGCATTCCACTCAAACGGACACCAATATTTCCCGCTATAACAGCCCCAGAATTGATAAATTGCTGGAAGATGGTCGGGTAACAACCGACCTGGAAGCCCGGAAAAAAATCTATTTCGACTTTCAGCGCTTCCTGGCCGAAGACTGTCCGGCCATTCCTCTTTTCTACACCACCTACTACAACCTGGAGAGGATTTAAAGTAAAATAACACTTCCATGACAGACAATAATGTTGTAATCCGGTTTAATGGGGTTTCCTTTGCTTACAATGACGCCAAGGTCATTTTAAATGAAGCCAATTTTAGCGTGCACCGCAACTCCATCGTCACCATTATCGGCCAGAACGGAGCCGGCAAGAGCACGATCTTTAAGTTACTCCTAGGCAAGCTTACTCCACAAAGTGGGAAGATTAGCGTCGAATTGGGAACCACGATTGGAATTGCAGAGCAGGTTATTCCGGCTGACAAACTGGACTTAAGCGTGGCTGATTATTTCAAAACTCCCCTGCCGGAAATCAAAAGAATGTTCAAGAGCCTCAAGCTTGACATTCTCCTAACCAAAAGGGTTAAAGAACTTTCCGGCGGACAGAAAGCCAAATTAATGCTGGCTTATGCCTTAATTTCAAACCCCGATGTTTTACTTCTCGACGAACCAACCAACAATCTGGACAGTGCCGGAGTGGAGCTTTTGACCAATTTATTAATGAATTACCAAAAAACCTGTATTGTTATTTCCCACGACGCCGACTTCTTGAATTGTTTTACCGACGGCGTATTAAATCTGGATATTCACACCAAAAAAGTTGAACAGTTTGTGGGGAATTATTATGACGTTGTTGGTGAAATCGCGGCCAAATTGGAAAGAGACCGCCTCGTAAACTCCCGTTTGCAAAAAAGTATCAAAGACCGTTTTGAAAAAATTAATAAACTGGGAGGCAAAAGTATCGCCATGAGTCAGTTGGCCCGCCGAATCAGGCAAGACATCGAAGGTGACAGGGAAGAAATGCTTGAAATGCGCCAGGAAGACAAAACCATTCCCGAATTTACTATTCCCTGTCAAGAATATGCCGGTTACATTATTAAAATAAATAAACCCATCAAAACCGAGATGGTTAAAGGCCACCGACTGCTGATTAAGGGCCCAAACGGCATTGGCAAAAGCACGCTACTGAAAGCTTTTTTGGCGGGGCAGGAAGCAGATATTAATCCGGCGATAAGAGTCGGCTATTACAGCCAAGATTTTTCAGAATTGGATTTTACGGTAACGGCTTACGCTTCTTTACTCACGGTTTCCCAAACCGATCATCCGGAAGTTATTTATGAAACGGGGGCCAGGTTTTTATTAACTGCCGAACTCTTGCACACTAAAATCGAATCGTTATCCGAAGGTCAAAAGGGGCTACTTTGTTACGCCAGGCTTTTTTTGCAAAAGCCGGGCCTTCTTGTTTTGGATGAACCCACCAATCACATTAATTTCCGACACATTCCGGTCATCGCTAACGCGATCAACAATTTTGAAGGGCCAATTATTTTAGTCAGCCATTTGACCGACTTTGTCGACAAGATCAAAAACCTTCGCGAGCTTGATTTGACAACCTAAACCCCCTTCCTGCACAACTTGTGCCTCAAAGGAGAGACCTTTATAGTTTGATAACATGTGCCCACCGCAGTATAATTGTCTGAACAAATGTCTAATAGAAGAGAGGATTGGGATACTACCTGTTTAGGAACCTCAAATGGAGCAGGAGAATCTGTACGTCTTAAGGCGTACGTGTCAACTAAAGGAACTAACTATTATGTTTGCCCTCATTATAACCGGGGTTTTTGTACGTTGTTCCGGTGGGCACAAGAATGCGCCTTGGGTGGATCATCCAACGGTCAACACCGTCTGGCAATAGTTGACAACTCTGATGCCTACAAGTAAATATTCTTTACCCCAATTTGTATCTGAACCTCGAAATTTTGGGGTGAACTAGCAAACGATGTTCGAACTCATTTTGATCCTAAAACAAAGGATTATCGGGGTGTGTAAATGTCACACTTGACAAATAGTGTTACTTTTTGTAAAGTGATAGTTACATATGTTCTACAAGCGTAAAATTTATAACGAACTTCTCGCGCACGCTCAAACACCCCTGGTTACTGTACTTACAGGCATGAGAAGAACCGGCAAAACCACCCTGGTTCAACAGCTTCTCCTGGACATGCCAGGTAAAAACTCACTTTATATGGATTTGCAACGCCCTGATAATCGCGAGCTTTTTGATGAAAAAAATTATGAAGCTATTCGTGAATCGTTCATTGCCCAAGGTTTATCTGCTGATGAACCGATGGTGATTGCTCTTGATGAAATACAACTATCCCCAGACAGCCCCAGTGCAATTAAATATTTATCGGATCATCACAAAATAAAGTTTATTGTCACTGGATCAAGCTCATATTATCTAAAGAACTTGTTTTCAGAATCCTTATCTGGGAGAAAAAAACTTTTTGAATTACACCCACTAGATTTTGGGGAATTTCTTACTTTCAAAAACATTTCATTTTCACAAAGAGATTGGACGAAAGGGAAATTTAATAGTTTGGAGCACAACCGTCTTTCTTCTTACTACGAGGAATATATTAGTTTTGGAGGTTTTCCTCAAGTGGTTCTTGCTCAATCAGAAGTTGAAAAGCGTGATCTGTTGTCAGACATTATGTCTTCCTATATAAATATCGATGTTCGTTCACTTGCTGATTTTTCGGACGAGCGAAACCTATATTCTCTTGCAAAACTCTTGGCTGGACGAGTTGGTAGCAGGGTGGAATACTCCAAATTATCAAGATTGACTGGAATATCCCGCCCGACTGTAACTAATTACATTTCATTTTTTGAAAAGACTTACCTAATAAATACCGTTCCTGTTTATACAAAAAGTGTTGATCGGGAAATAGTAAAATCCAGAAAACTTTACTTTTGTGATACTGGACTTGCTAATACTCTGGCAGAACTTTCAAGTGGGGCCCAATTTGAAAATACACTTTTTAATCAGCTTTCAAGGGTGGGCCAAATCCAATATTATGCTCTTAAAACCGGTCATGAAATTGATTTCATTTTAAATAACGATCTTGCGATTGAAGCAAAAGAAACACCTCTGGGGGGGGATTTAACGCACTTGGCTCACATGGCTACCAATACTCAAATTCAGAACTTCAGACTTGTTGGTAGACATCAATCCCCAAATTTTACAAATTACGCCTGGGCCGGCTCAATTTAAAGTCGTCTAATGGCAGATAACCTTCAATATTTTTGAAGTATAATTAAAGCCATGAAATTAAACATGTTTTATGACGTCGCCGTTATTGGCGCTGGACCGGCCGGTATGATGGCAGCAATTACGGCCAAAAACGACAATAATCGAATTTGTCTCCTGGAGAAAAATTCAACGGCTGGCAAAAAGCTTCTGATCAGCGGCAAGGGCAGGTGCAATGTAACCACCTCCAAAGACATTCATGAAATAGTTAAAGCCTTCGGGGAAAACGGAAAATTCCTCTATAGTGTTCTTTCTCAATTTTCAAATCAGGATGTGATTAATTTCTTTGAAAGTCGAGGAATCACTCTTAAAGAAGAAAGGGGGGATAGAATGTTTCCGGTTTCAAATAAATCATCCTCCATCTTGTATTGTCTTCTCAAGGAATTAATAAAGAAAGGTGTTGATCTTATTTACAATTTCGCCATCAAAAAAATTACCAAAGACAACAATAATTATTTTAAGATTAACAACGGCAAGGATTGTATTTTATCTCGAAAAGTAATTATCGCGACCGGTGGAAAATCATATCCACAAACAGGTTCCACCGGAGACGGTTATCGATTTGCAGAAAGTTTTGGGCACAAGGTAATTAAGGAAATTCCGGCCCTTGTTCCTTTAATTGTCATCAATAGAGACCTAAACCGATTAGCGGGGCTTTCCCTAAAAAATGTCGAACTTAAATTTATTTCAAACGGTGAGGTCTTTGCTCATGAATTTGGAGAAATGCTTTTTACCCATAAGGGTATTTCCGGGCCAATTGTTTTGAAAATGTCAAAAAAAGTATATCAAGAACTTGCTGGTGGCAATGTTGTCACTGCGATTATCGATCTTAAACCAAAACTGGACGAAGCAACATTAAAAAAGAGAATTATCAGCGAAATTCAAATTGCTCCCAAAAAAGAGTATCAAACTCTGTTGACAACCCTGCTTCCCAAATTATTAATCCCTTATGCGATTCATATAACTCAAATCGATAAACATCAACAAAGTTCTACTTTAAATAAAACACAAACGGCTTCTCTTCTTTTTTTTCTCAAAAACTTTAGTTTCAAAATAGACGGCGTCGAATCGATCGATAACGCCATTGTTACTCATGGGGGTGTTAATATCATCGAAATTGACAGAAAAACAATGGAGTCTAAAATTACCCCCGGTCTTTATTTTGCAGGTGAAATTATTTGCCTCGATGGACCAACTGGGGGATTTAACATGCAAAAAGCATTTAGCACCGGTTATGCTGCCGGAAAATCAGCTTCTGTAAAGCCTCGGGGTTTTGGGGTCGTTTGATTAACAGAGCTTCTTACGTATTCATACAATCTGGTTTGTTCCTTTAATTTCCTTTTCTAACCAAATAAACTGCCACTGGGAGCAGAATTAAATAAGCAATTAGTACTAACCAGAAGTTGTTTGTATTACCCAAGACAAAGGGGCAGAGACCCACATATAGACCTATTATTACTACAAGGTTACGCCTGTACCATACTAGAAATTTTTTTACAAGGTGGCCTAAGGAAACATCTTTGTCATTCTCTTTAATACGCTCTGTAATTTTCAGGAAAAGAGAAGACATAAAAGCGAGGCCTATAAGTCCAAGAACACCAATAGCTATTAATGAGAAATACAACCTTACAAAATACCACGCAGTATTAGTTTATCACACACCAAACCCTACTTATTAACCTACATTCAATGTGTCTATTTTAGAAATGTGCTATTATAAACATATGACACTACCCAAAGTTAAAAGTAAGACAATAGATGTAAAGAAGATTATTAAGGCAGCCAAGGTTGTAAGGGAGAGTATTAAGGAAGAAAGAATATATTTAGACGAAAGAAGATTTAAAAATGAAAATAATTCCTACCCCCAATTTTGCCGACTTTCTTAAAAACAAATGGCTTCTGTTAGACACAAATGTCTTTAGGGACATTTCTTGTAATCCGACTGTTTTCACAGAATTCTTCATATCTCTTAAAAAGGCTGGGGCTACTTTGGCAACGGTAGAAGCAGTGAAATTTGAATTAATGAAGGGATCCGCGACACCAGAGAAATACAAAGAAAAAAAAAATCTTGTAGACGGAATAGTTGATAATGTTTTACCTTACACCCCGAAAACAACAATATCTGTTTACGATTTAATCCAAATGTTTGGCATAGACGGAACAGCGCTCGATCTCACCGACTTTATTCTTGGGGCTATGCTCAAACAGTACGGTCAAAAAATATGTTTAATGACCAGAGACATATCAGACTTCATTCAAACAATTTTTGATCTAAAACATATCGTTAATGTCACTCACAAAAACACAATTTTTACTTACGGAATATATCAATTTAAGGAAACAAAAAAACTAGAATCTTCGTCCGACACTCCTTTTTAGTTTAAAACAATCCACACGCCTAGCAATTTCAGAGTCGCCTCTTGTTGGATTTTAGCCTAATGTGAATATATAATATAGCTATGGTT
>Ga0208375_1004975_pt1 | contig 10103 bp, 8 predicted proteins | sample RifOxyD1_FD_184038 | JGI IMG/M metagenome (GOLD analysis project Ga0208375, IMG submission 184038) | Soil microbial communities from Rifle, Colorado - Rifle Oxygen_injection D1 (SPAdes) | ecosystem: Environmental > Terrestrial > Deep subsurface > Rock core/Sediment | place: Rifle, Colorado...
TACACGCAGTTCGGTAAACCGGACGCGCAGAATACGACGCTGATCCTTTCGACAATTCATGGCGACGAGGTCACGCCCCTTTATCTCGCGATTCAGATCGCCAACTGGATGAGGGATCATCGCGCGGAACTGACCGACTCCAGGGTGGTGATCGCCCCGCTTGTGAACCCCGACAGCTTTTTCAGGACTCCGCGTACGCGTGTGAACGCCCGAGGAGTTGATGTGAACCGCAACTTCGAAACTCGTGACTGGCATTCGCGCGCTTTGCAGACCTGGAAAAAGAGATTCAGGTCCGATCCGCGCAGATTCCCGGGCTCGGCGCCCCGCTCCGAGCCTGAAACGATTTTTCAGGAAGAGCTGATCAAGAAAATCAAACCGAATAAAATTCTTTCAATTCACGCGCCTTTGAATTTTCTGGATTACGACGGACCGACCAAGCTTGCACTCGCGAAATTTCCGTCTGATTACGTTCGCGAGTGCCTGAAGCTGCGGGCTCGCGTAAAAGCGGTTTCAGGCGGGTTTTTCCCAGGATCCCTCGGCAATTATGCCGGACAGGAGCTTGGGATTCCCACGTTGACGCTGGAGCTTCCCTCGGCGAACCCGAGGAAGGCAGATCAATATTGGCGGCATTTCAGCACGGGCATCCGCACGATGATTGAGTTCGTGGTCCCGAACTATGCTTCGAACCTGATTTCGAATACCGGAACCTGAGATGCCTTGTGACGGCCGTTGTCCGGGCTGCTCCCATCGGGGCTGGGATCGACTTCGGAGCGAAAAGCAGAAATTCGATTGGGTTTCAGCTCAGTTCGTCTCGTGCTTTGAAGGGGCGATCGAGGCACTCCGGACCGTTCGAACCGAATCAGAACGCTGGGGATATCGTCAAAAAGTCTGCCTGCGCGCGGCTTGGGACGGAAGTTCCTGGGCTTTTGGCTTTCGGCTTCGTTCGGAACTTCCCGGAAAATTCGAATTCCTGCCCATTCGGGGTTGTCCGGTGCACTGCGAACGGATCAATCGGTCGGTTGAGCTTCTGGAGCGCGTTCTCCCGTTACCGGAGCTCCTTCCGCTCGTATTCCTGGTTCTTTCGGGGACTTTGCTCACGTTCGTCGTGAAGTCGAGAAATCTTGCCCAGCCCGCGCGCGCGGCGCTCCTCGCGGCCACCGGTGATCTTGCCCGACTGGGTATAACCGGGGTCTATGTAAACCTGAATCCTTCGGCCGGGAATCGCGTTTTTTCGTCGCACGGCTGGGAGAAACTTTGGGGAGAGGATCGTGGCGTCGCCGAAGTCAGGAGCGGTAAGCTTTCAGAGCCGCTCAGGGTATCCTATGGACCGTCGAGCTTTCAGCAGCTCCTGGGTGAATTGTACGCCGACGCCTTGAATGAAATCCGCGATTTCTTTTTGCCCGGGCAGCAGGACTCGATCGTTGATGCATATTCCGGGGTGGGGACTTCCATGCTCCTCTGGCGCGCGGCACGTGCGCGTTTTCTCGGAATCGAGCTCAGTGGCGAGGCCGTGCGCTGTGCTGAGATCAATTTGGGGGCTGGCGCCTGTCTTCAGGGTCGAGTGTCGGATCGACTGCCTCAAATCGATCAGTGGCTCGCGGGTCGCGATTTCAAGCTCTTCGTCAACCCTCCTCGCGGGGGGTTGGAACGTGAAGTGCTGGCTTGGACTGTCGCGCGGCGACCGGCGAAAGTGGCCTATCTCTCCTGCAATGCGCGAACGCAAACAAGGGACCTATCCCTCTTGACCGGGGAAGGTTATGCTATCCGAAGGATCATTCCATATGATTTCTTTCCGCAAACTCATCACGTCGAATCGCTTGTTCTCCTGGAACGCCGTGTACTCAATTCCGATTCTGACGAGCGTAGTGCTTCTCGTACACGGGCTCTATCTGGGGCTGACGGATGATGAGGCTTATTACTGGGTGCTCGCGCAAAGGCCGGCCCTTGGCTATGCCTATCATCCGCCGGCGGTAGCCTGGGTGATTGCGCTCGCACAGGCGATCCTGTCGCCTTTCTTCGGAGCTCATTCGGTATGGGTGGTTCGGCTTCCTTCGGCCCTTGGCGCGGGGGGGATTCTGTATCTCGCGTTGAACTGGGTCAGGCGCGCGGGGGGCGCGTCGGATCGCCTTCCGGTAGCGGGGGTCCTGCTTCTTTCATTCGCCGGCTTTTTCGGTCTGGCCTGGATGATGGTTCCGGATATTCCGCTTTTTCTGGCGTGGACTTTGGCGTTCTCGGTGACGTGGAACCTGTGCTTCGAAAAAGAATGCGCGAAGCGGGAATATTTCTGGCTTGGTTTTGCCGTCATGTTTCTGATCTTGTCGAAGTATTCGGGGGTGCTGGCGGCATTGTCAGCGGCGGGTTGCCTTTTGATATGGGCTCCTCGCGCACGGTTCTGGCGCGGAGCGGGGGCGATCGCGGCCGGGGCGTTTGCGGCACTGCTTCCGATCGTCATCTGGAACGCGACACACGAATGGACATCGATCCTTTATCAGATCAGCGAAAGACATCAGGGCGGCAATCTGTCGCTTGTGCGGTACGCCCGATTCTGGGCAATCGAAGCGCTTGTCGCGGGTCCCTGCCTGCTGATCTATGGCGCGAGAGTGTTTCGGCGCGCTTTTCGTTCGTCGAGTGGAACTGAGACCCCTGCGCGGGAACTCGAAACGAGAGTCGGACGGTTCGCGCTTCTTTGGGCCGGACCTGGAGCCCTGGTCTTTTTGCTGCAGCCGCTTTGGGCTGATTTCAAGCCCCACTGGGCTTTTGTTGTCTGGTGGCCCATTTTCTTGATACTCGCCTGGGCCGTCGGTCGTGGTCGGGATCTGAAATGGGCTCGTATTCAGATGCTTTATGGCCTTCCCCTGGTGGCTTTTATCCTGCTCAGCTGTCACCTGCCGATGGGTGGTCTGTTGATGAAGGATCCCCGCCTGGATGTCACCAACGATCTTTACGGCTGGAGCGAGCTACGTGAGTTTATCGGGACCAAGCTGCCCGATGAACAAAAGCTTCCGATTATCGGTTCGCGATATCAGACCGCTGCACAAGCGGCGTTCGCGATCGGGCAGGGCGGGAAGGCGAGTCTCCTGCCGCTGGATCTGAAGGCCAAAGACGAATGGCCGGATCTCGGAATTTCTCTCGGAGTAGGGCCCGAGTGGCCGCGTCTCACGTCGCCGGTGCTCTTCGTCTCGGATAACCGCTATGATTCGGGACCCGCGTTTCCGGGCGCCCAGTGCCGGAAGCTTGCAAGACTTGAGAAGAAGCGCTGGATCTATCTGGCTAAGTGGATCGACGTTTGGCGGTGCGAGCCTGGTGTCTAGCCGCCTTGATCCAGGAGAGAAGTTCGTCGTCGATTTCGCTGGCTTTCGATATCAGGACCTTGTGTGTCACTGACTTCGGCCGTTTCGCGAGTTTGAGCCGCGGCGATTTGAGCGCTGCCTTATGAAGGCCAAGGCCGACCTGAAGCCCTCGCGCTGTGATCTGGATCATTCCGATCGTGGGTTTCGCGTCACCATTGCATCCGAGCGCGATGGATTTTCGATAAACGGCGAGTTCGACCCCGGGAATGTAACTGAAGCGGGCGACGAGGCGTTGAAAAAGAGGCAGCCATTTGGCTTTTTTTCCGGAAAACAGGCTCCTCAAAGAAGAGCGCGAGGTTCGTTCGTTCGAGTCACTCACGATGCAATCCAAGTTGTGCGCCCGCTGGCGCGGTTATGGCCTCGTGTTGCTGGAGACTAGCTGAACGAGGTCGTTCCGGATCCATGGAAGATTCTGGGGAAGATTCTGGGGCAAATTCTGGGCTCCCTGGGCTTGTTTGCTGTCCATGGTCTTCTTAGGAGCTATCTTAAACCATTCATTCTTCCATTCCACAACAGCATATTGCATGCCCGGGTCGGCAATACCCATGACCGGGTATTTGAGCCCAGGGCCTGTGTGCAATTTTGAATTCGGAACCTTGATCGTCACGATGATTTCTGGTCCGGTGACGGCAATCGCTGGACTTCGGACAGGTGCCATCGCGTTTTGATGTACTTGATCGCTGATCACTGCCGGTGAACGGTCGACCGCTTGTGAAATCAGTGTCGGAGCCCGAACAACCTCATTAGCAGGGGCTGGGGCCGCGGCCGCGTTGGTTGTTGCGGCGGGACGGATCGAATGCGAAGCACGCGAATCGGCCACGGCGGTGGCGCGAGCTTTCTTCCAAAGCGCCTGGCCCTGGCTGAAGAGATACATGCCCGAAGCCACCGCGAGCGTTCCGGTCACTCCGATGGCGACAGGAAGAAATTTTGAGTGACGAGCTCGCGACGGAAGCTCCGGCAAGGGCCTTGGGAGATCTGAGGAGTTCAGCAAATTTTGGGCAACGGCATTGGCGTTAGCGGAAGCCCCGGCCGCTTGAGCAGCGTCATTCGTGATCGCGGAGCGCTGGGTTGCCGGCTTAATGGTCGGCCTGTTCATCAATTTTTCAAGGTTTTGGGTGGCTCCCTGGCTCAGCACCGGCGTCTCGGTCGCTTCCGGGAGAAGGACATTTTCTCCAGCGGGCGCTTTGTCGACCTTGATCAGGTTGACTTCAGATCGTCGAATCAGCGCGAATCCGCCACATTTGTAACAACGCGAAAACGACCATCCCGATCCCAGTTTTTCATCGGACAAAGCGAGATTTATACCGCAGTGAGGACAGCTCCAGCGCATGGTTCAGGTCTCCTTACCATAAGCGTCCCAAGACCAAAGGCTGGAGTCAATGGGCAGAAGTTACCGGGGCAGTGAGTGTCAAGGACTTGGCGGATTTGAGGACGAGTTCTGCGCGGGCGCGGCTTCGATCGCTTTTTCGGGAAAGGGAATGGAATCGACAGTGGGCTGGAGGATTCTGATGACGACGCGACGGTTTTTGGCCAGGGAATCCTCGTCCCAGGCGCCAGCCGGAGTTCTCGACGGCACCTGCGGGTGGGTGTCCGCATAGCCAATGGCGGTCAGGTGATCGGAGGTGAAGCCCCGCTCGAGGAACATCCGGATTACCCGCGCGGCGCGCGCCCCTGAAAGCTCCCAGTTTGAAGGATAAACGCCGCCGGTAATCGGGCGGCTGTCGGTGTGGCCTTCGACAACAATCCGGTATTCCTTCTTTTCCTGTGTTTGCCGGGCCGAAAGAGTACTGATCAAGCTCTCCAGGACCTTCTTGCCCTCGGGCTTCACGTCGCTTCCGAGGGTATCGAAAAAGACGGTGGACTGAAAAGCAATCGAAACGCCACTGGGATCGGATTTGATCAGGGCTCCTTTGAGGGTGCCTGATTCCTCAAGAACGCGGGTAACGAAACTGGCGAGCTCTTGTGTCGGCGAGCTGTATTCCCCGCCAAACTGTTTCGCGATCTCCGCTTTCATGGATTCATATTTCGGTTCATCGAGACTGGCCATGCTGAAGAGCATGATGAAGAACCCGCAGAGCAGGGTCATCATATCCGCGTACGAAACCAGCCAGTTTGATTCGTCGTGAACAGGCGGACCTTTGGGCGCTTCGGGCTCCCGTTTCGGTTCTTCGTGTTTGACGACCTTGAGAAAATTCTTCATATCTAAGCCGCAGCCTTGCGAACCACGCGATCTTTTGGCAGCAAGAACGAATTCAGACTTTCACGCATGGTCACCGGATTGACCTGTTTCTTCAGCAGCACCGCGCCTTCGACGATCAATCGGCGCAGCGCGATTTCCTCTTCGGTACGGCCGGTGAGGTTCTCGGCGATCGGCAAGAAAACGAGATTCGCGAGCGCGATTCCGTAAAGAGTTCCTACGAGGCCGATCGACATTGCCGGACCGATCAGTTTCTGGCTCTCGGGTTGACCAATCTTCTGCAGGAGCGCGATCATGCCGAGGGTCGTGGCCAAGAGGCCGAACGCGGGTGGGAACCGGCCGATTGCGCGAAACATATTCGCCTCGTGCATGAACCTGGCTTCGATGGTTTTGATGCGTTGTTCGAGCGCATTACGGACTTCGGCTTCGGTCAGAACTCCGGTCACCACGAGCGAAACGGCTTCGCGCAAAAATTCGTTTTTGATTCCCGGCAGTACTTCATTGAGCGCGGAAACGCCGAGGCTCGCCTTTTTGTTCAACTCGAGCAGCTGCGAAATCGTGCCCTGGAAATCCGCTTTGTGACGCCCGAGAACCCGCATGATGAAGACTTTGACGAGCGCAAGGACCTCACCGAGGGGAAACCCGATGCTCGCCGCGGCGGCGGTTCCTCCGATCACGATCAAAAGGCCTTCCGGTTGAAGGAAAAATCTCAGGTCCGTGGTGGCCGCGTGCATCGCCGCGTACATGACGTAAATGCCGCCCAAAAGGCCGATAAAAGATGAGAAGTTCATTACGCCGCCTCCTTCTTGAATGCCGCTTTCCAAAGCTGATACTGGCTGATCACGTAATTGTCATCGAGCTCCCGAAGGCGCGTGACGATCGTGTGAATACAGCTTTCGTAAAATCTGAGTTTCAGGTCCTTCGATGCCGCGAGAAAACCCTGAAACTGATCCTTTGAGATATAGAAGAGCTGACAATTCGTCAGCGCTCTGACCGTGGCCGAGCGGGGATTGTCATCCACCAGGGACATCTCGCCAAAAAAATTCCCGTGGCGAAGCTGGCCCACGTCGTAGGGCTCGCCGGTCAATTTGTTGTTCTTGAAAATCCCGACCACCCCTTCGACGATGAAATAAAGCCCCCACGAGAGTTCGCCTTCAATGACGATATTGGCGTGCTCTTCGTACGTCGCCGCTGAACCGAGCTGGATCAGCTGGGTGAGTTCCGCTTCGGTCAGGCTCTGAAGGAGCCGGACCTCTTTTAACATCGCCGCTGCTGGTTTTACGATGCCTACCATCCTGCCACCTTCTTAAGATTCGTTACGGTTTTATCCCCGCCTGAAGGGTTCGGAACGGGTTGAACGAAACCCGAATCCCCAGCGCTGTCCGCGAACATGCGTTCATTCGTCTCGACGAGGTTGATCAGCCCTTCGTTGGTCATCAGCTTCATCCTGTTCAGGATCTTGCGTTCGACCGCCTGATACATTTCGCGGCTGATCGCGCCAACCGAACCGAGTTCCTCTTCAAGCTCGCTAATGAGCTCTTTGGGAGCCTTGGAGAAGATCGTGTACCGGATCGAATCCGGAGCGCCCTTCAGGAACTGCAGCAGTTCATCGTGTTTAAGACTGAGAATGACCTCAAGCAGCTGACCATCGCGCAAATAGCGCAGGGTATCGAGACTGACGAGTTTGCTTTTGATGGTCCGGGCACTTTCCGGATTGGCCGCCTCGAGGCTTTTGACCACCGTCCTCTGCATCTGGGGACCGGTGCGCTCGAGAAGGCTGACCAGAACCTCGGAACCCGGCAAGGATTCCGTGTTGAGCCGCGGATTTTCGATGCGCTTGCGCTTGAGGGCGTTCGCGACGTTGAAGATGTAATCGCGCGGCAGGTGATCGATCCGGGAGAGTTCGGTCAGCAGTTTGAGACGGGTGTCGTCCTCCAGCTGTGCATAGATCGTGGCCCGCTTCTGCGGGTCGCATTGCGTGAGAACGATTGATTTCACCGTCAGCGACTCGTTCCGGATCAGCTCCAGGATTTGCAGGCCGTCCATTTCGGCGAGAAAATCGAAGAGATTCGAGGAACGGTTCCCCATTACGAACAGCTTGCCGGCAACCGTGCGGTTGTGAAGAGCCCGGAGCAAGTTCAATTTTTCATCGTCGGTGATTTCTATCGGCGTCTTGGCGTAGTACTCCATCAGTTCGCTGATATCGCTCTGAAGGCTCGGGTCGCGGAGCATGTCGACGACGATGCTTTCTCCCAGCATATGGATGTATTGGGCCGTAACCTCGACACCCTCTTCGGTGAGAATGCGGCTGAAAACCTGCTTCGCCACTTTTGGCTGCTGGACGAACACCTTGGTGAGTTCTTCGAGTAGCGTCTCGATCTCGTATCGCTTGGCCGCGAGAGCGCCGCGGTCATCCTTGCCCGGCAAGGACTCGCTCGAAGGCTTGTACGTGGAAGGTGCCGATGCCGAAACCGGATCAGCGGCGAGATTCTGGAAGATCCGGTGAACCGTCGGCATCGCGCTCGCCTTCGGGCGATAGCTCGCGATCGCGAGGAACACGAGCAGCGAAAGAATGGAGCAACCGAAGATCAGGCCGTAAACTTTGAATTTTTGAAGCTCAGCTTGTACCGCGTCGCCGCTTTCGACGCGTTCGATCTTTTCTATACGCTCGAAACGTTCTTGTTTAACCGCGTTTTCATTGTTCGTGCTCGTGACGGTGTTGGTGTTCGAAGAGGTCTGTGTCTGGGCGCTCGTGTTGCTGCTTTTGTTTTCCGTCGAGTTGGTGACGGTCGACTCGGAAGCGAGATTTCGCGAGATTGTTTTGCCCGTCAGCGGGTCGATGCCCGAGCCGCCGGCCAGCGCGGTCCCGGCGTTCGGCCGCGGGAATTTGAGGGCTTTCGAGGTCAGGTTGACCTGCTTGAAAGACGTCGTCTTCAGCTTCGCCATTTCGAGGATATTGCTTCTTTCGGTCGGCGAGAGTGCGTCGTCGATGAGAATTGAGGCCGAAAGTTCTTTGATTCGGATGGCAACGCCACCTTCCTGAACGAACTCGCCCGCTGATCCGTATTCGACTTCCTCACCGTTCACGAGTTCGGTCTTGAGATTGAGGTCGGTGAGCAGACATTGGTTCGGACAGAACTGCTGAAAGAGTTCTTCCAGGGTGTTGGAGAATTGCTTGGTGACCCTTTCACGGAGCTCGGCGACCTTTCCGGAGGCCTCGATCGGCTCGGGGAATCTCGCGAGCTGTGTCTCGATCTTGACGGGATAATCGAGCGTGTCCAGATATCGTTGAAGGAGGTCCATCAGCTTCGAGCGCGAGACAGGACCGACTTTTTCATTGATCAAAAGTCTTACTCTCGCGGAGGAGGGGGCCAGCGTCTGCGCCCTCGCTTCCACCTCGTCGAAGCCGGGCGCGATTTCGTCAGGCGTCGCGATATCGACGGTCGCGTTGATCGCCAGGAGCTTGCATTCGTCGTGGCAGAACCGGTTGATAACCGGCTCGATCAGGTTGCGGACCTGTGCTTCGGCGGATTTTCGCGTAACTTCGATCATATCGAGCTTGGCTGAGGCCAGTCCCGGACAGAAGCTCAGGGCCATCGCGGTCCAGAGCAGAAAACGGGGTAGAATTCGCTTCAGTTTCAATTTTTCCACCTTCATGGTGACGCTACACTCCTATTTTGTTGTCTTCGTTCCACGAAACGCCGCAACGGCTGGTTCTTCGGGTCGAACCGGAGAGCCTGATTCCATGACTTCACTGCCAATTCCGTTTTCCCGAGTCTGTCGAGCAAGGTGCCCCTCATCTCGTAAAGCTTCGCATCGGTTTGATAGAGATGAAGCAGGCTGTCTGTTTCCAGGAGAGCCGCTTCGTAGCGGCCGTACTTATAAAGCTGTTTGATGTGATCGACCGAAGCGAGGTAGCTCTTGTCACGTTCCGGAGCCCCTTCATCGGATGTCATCAGGCCCAAGCCCGACTCGATCTCACGCCGGCTGGCATTATCTTCGGCCATTCCTTGCGGCAGGTTCGCCGTGATCTCGCGGTCGGAGATGCTGGGGGCGCGATCCTTGTAGGATTCGTCTATGATACCCGAGCCCGGATCTCCCGCGGGAGCGCGGCCCCCGCCATCCTTGAACGCCGGCGAGACGGGAATGGTGAAATCCGACATCTGTGAATCGTTACTGGGAAGCTCTACTTCAACGGAGCGGTCACCTTTTTTCGTCCTCAGCACGATCGATTGGTTTGGCTCATTTTTCGCGGTCGCGTAATAGTCTCCGAATGGGTTGTGAATCGGCTTGTTTACGTTCTCCGGATTCGAAATGGCGAGGAAGCTGCGCGCTCCGGCACATCCTGCAATCCCGAATCCGAGTATAGCGATGGTAATGAGCGAGCGTTTCACAGTTCTTCTCCTAAAAAAGCATGTTGATGCCGAGGCCGAATTCGGCACCTGATACCGACGTGGCCGCGGTTCCAGGAATCATGGCCGTTGACGACGGCCTGTATCCGATCGTGGTTGAAACTGAATAGTGCTTCCCGAGGCGCCATTCGTAGCTGGTTCGAA
>Ga0208375_1004978_pt1 | contig 10102 bp, 12 predicted proteins | sample RifOxyD1_FD_184038 | JGI IMG/M metagenome (GOLD analysis project Ga0208375, IMG submission 184038) | Soil microbial communities from Rifle, Colorado - Rifle Oxygen_injection D1 (SPAdes) | ecosystem: Environmental > Terrestrial > Deep subsurface > Rock core/Sediment | place: Rifle, Colorado...
GCATCGGTATTGAAAAATATATCGTCTTCAATACCCTCCACGCCTGCTTCGCCACTCACCTACTATCTCTTGGGGTTGAACCCCTAAAGTTAATGAGAATGGGCGGCTGGAATGATTTTAAAACAAAAAATGCTAAACGATTAATTGCGGGGACAGGATTTCACCTACCAAACGACCGCATATCTTATCTGTTAGATATTTACCCTGCAATTGACAAAATTGAACAATGTGACGCATATACATTTTTAAATTCTAAATTTGATATTAGTAATCTTGAATGGAGTCTGGAAAAAAAATCGATTTCGATACTGGATATACTGTAGGAAAAGTTGATGTTTGTTTACATGTTATATGTATTAGACAAACACATCAAACGTTATTTACGTTACAAAAAACAGTAACCCCAATATTACAATTTTAGCTTTCTCTTCAATCAAAAAACGCATCCCCGCTTTTTTACCTCTTGTTGGCTGTTACACCTAAGGATTTATTAAGTTTTGCATGAGATACTATAGTAATCGGTGCCAATTCCGGTCTGTTGCGGCTTTTCGCTAGGTATTTCTGGACTTCATTTAAGCCTAGCGCACGTTCGTATTTCACTTACACTTAATGCGATAGCATTAAGAATTCTCAAAGGTCTGATGTCCCCGAGGCCTATCGTCCACTGGCTGGTACCAGTTCTCTATTTCACAATCCGCAGTTCTCTATAGCAAAAATTGAAAAAATAATCTATATCAAAAGTCTCTTCAATATTTTTTATCACACGAGGTCTGAAATTTGGATTTTTTGATTTATATTTTACTACTAAGTAAATTCCTTTTATAACTTAATTTCTTTTACAGAAAAATCAGTTTTTTTAAGAATAAATTCCAACGTAAAAGCGATAAGTATAAAGACTGGCAAGGATATAACAGTTCTTAAAAGAGTAAACTTCCACCCCAGAAAACTTGTTTCAAAAGTAAGCATAGGGATTTTGAGTGTTGAAAAGGCTCCAAGATAAATAAAAATATTTCTAATACTTGATCCTTTTTTCCAAAGAATAGCTGCCACCGGAAAAGCTCCATAGAGTGGCCCTGCCTGTAACATTGCCAAGAAAATAATCCAAAAACTACCTTTAATTCCAGAATCTTTTCCTATATGTGGTTCAACCAGACTCCGTGGAAGCCATAAATCAATAAGTCCAACAAGGATAAACATACAGGGAAGAAAAAGAATCATTTCGAGAAAAAAACTTCTGAAATGAACTTCAATCAAGGCGGCAGAAACATTTCCCATACTTTTTGCTACAAGAGTGATAAGTATGATAATTCCAATTACAATAAATTTAAAAATTACTTTTGATTTTAGTTTCATAATAAAACTCCCATCAAAAGACCAATAATTAATGCTCCGATAAAACTTAAGACATTTCTTAAAAGTGTGGCCTTAAACCCAAAAAATTTCATTTCTACTGGGAAAGTAACAATCCCCACCATCATAAGTGTAGTAATAAAAACAGCCAGAATATTTATGGACACTCCCGCTTCTTTAAGAAAAGCAGCAAGAGGAAAAGCAATAAACCCAGGTATAAGTGCCATAGAACCAATCAATGAAGCTATTATAATGGCCCATAAGCTTGAATCTTGACCAAGATAATGAGCAATTGTATTTTCAGGTATAAGCCCAAGTAGAAGCGAAGCTACAATAAGGATAATAACCAAGTCAGGGAAAATTCCCCAAAACATTTTTATACCTTTTGTAACTCCTTTGTAAGTTTTATCCCGATCAAAGATGAAAGAAACCAAAATTGATATAGCGGTAAGAATCAGCAGGAAAACCATAAAAAGACTCCACAAACTTAAAAGTAAAATCTTAACCACGTCTCATATCGTTGCCCCAACTGTTTTTCTCCAAATTCGGATTTACTACTACCCATAAAAAAAGTAGGAGTAAAAACTAGCTCAAAATTTGTAATCGGCTTGTAGCTAAGTGGCGCAGCAAGGGAAAAACTATTATCTTGAAGATTGATTATTGAATACAACGAAGGCGTAAAATAAACCCAGTTAAATGGTTCGGGCTGAATGATTTTCAAATAAAGATAATCTTTCATTAAAACAGGTTTCTGAAAGTTTGCCTTAACTGTCTTTTGAGTTTGTAAAATCGTCTGGGAATTATTTGTAATCAAAACACTGTCAAGATAATTGCGGTAACTATCAAATTCCGATTTAGTTAGGCCCATACCATTATGATAGTATTCCGCAATTAGTGTCGTATTAAGTGTATTCAAATAACGAAACCCCATAAGATAAGAACTTCCGGCCTTTTTGTCAGTTCCGATGGTACCATTCGAAATAAGATTTCTTGTAGCATTATTAAATGAGCTATATTCTCCATGCAATTCAATATTTTCAAAAATGTTTCTTGAAAAATCAACTCCAATTTGTTTAGCATTTACCTTGCTTGTGTAACCTAAAATATCGATGTCCGTATCCCATAATAGAAAGTAAGTCCTCATAGCAAAATCAGTATTCTCGAATTCACCGCTATGATTAACCGCTTCGGTTGCAGGAATTATAACTGCTGACAGTGTAATTGTTTTCAATGTCTCTGATGTTAAACTTTTAGTATATTCTCCAGAAAAAGAAGTAATTCCGGTTTGGGCAGATTCAGGGTTTTCGGGGTCTTTTGTGGGGTTAACATAACCAACTGGATTGAAGGCATATCCTTTTCCCCAATTATATGTCCTTTTACCTGCTATAAGTGTTGAACTAAAGGACGGATTAACACTTCCATACAACTCCAGGAGATCAACTTTGGAATCCTCATCACCGTAAAATGTACCATGACTTTTTAAGTGAAATGAGGTCTTACTAGCAACGTAATCGGTATTAATATATGGTTCCAGACGAATTTGAGATAGAGATGAAGAGGTATTTTCTTCAGGATAATACAATATTTTGTAAATCGAAGAATTTTTCCGGCTATGAAGCAGGTTATATTTAACATCAAGATTCCCACTCCATTCTAATTTGCTTACAAGAGATTCATTACTAGAGTCGGCTGATACAGGATAAATTTCATCTGCAAATACAGAATGCTGTAAAATAATAATAAGAATGACGAGAAGTATTTTCATCGAAGCTGTCCAAGTCGACTCATAAATTGCAAAGTAAACGCTTCATCGGGTACTTGTCTGGCCTTTATTTTTTGATAGATGATGTATGACTTATAACCCTTATACAAAGGGCTATATGTTTCTACAATAGAAGGACGAACCAGGCCATTGCCAAAATCTTTATCATTTTTAAATTCAAGAGTTTTAATAAGCATTCCACTTGCTCCGTAACATTCCACTTTTTTAAGAATTTTCTTATCCTTGCTGGCCCACATTTTAAGCTTATCATAAGCAACCGTTTTTGTTTTTGCTTTTAGAATCAAAATATAATCTGTATTAGTATTTGATTCAAACTGAGCATCGTATTCGGTGCTGTACTCAAGAGTCATGATATCAGAGTTGTTGAAAACTCCACCTACAATAGATTGTAGGCTGGTAATCCGCACGGGTTTATTTACATTAGGGATAAAAAGCCACATATTGTCGCCAAGGCGTAGTGTTGAGCGTCCCTTTTCACTAGCGGGAGTCAAATAAAGCATCGCTATTTTGTCCTTTCCCTTTTTTAAGGTAAAAAAAGTGAACTCTTTCTTTTTTCCATCTGGTTCTTCATTAATAAGTTGACGGTAGGTCTCATAAGAATCAGGCATGAGATTTTTATCAATTATCATTAAAATTTCATTCGCATTTTCCGCCGCATAAGCACCCATCATCAAAAATATAAGACCTAAAAATATCGTGATTAAAAATAATTTTTTCATACATGCCTCAACGCATCAACAGGTTCCATTTTAGAGGCCTTATACGCTGGTAAAAACCCTCCTATAATGGAAATGATTAAAACGATAATATTAGTGCTAAAAATCTCACTCCATGGAATACTTGGAGCAAGTAATATTTGTATAGAATGAAATTTAAAGGTCAGATTACTTAGGTTAAAAATGAATAAGATTCCCACTCCTATAACAGAACCGACAATCGCACTTCCCAGTCCAAGCGCAATACCTTCAGTAAGAAAAATCTGTAAAATCTTTCGAGGAACAGTGCCAATGGCCGCAATTGTTCCAATCTCATTTGTCCTCTCATAAACGGACATCATCATAATGTTCATTACACTAATAAGAACAATGGAAATTAAAATCAAACGCACCATCAAAACAAGCATATCAATCATTTTTGCTATAGTTGAAAAGGGAGCTAGTTGATCCCAAGAATGCACTTCAAAAACTTGTCGATCACCGTTGGGTTTTTGAATACTTGATTCATGCATAGGCCTTGCAATTGCAGCACCAAGAGACTTTGCAATTTCCTTCTTTGCAATATTTAAGTCTTCAAAGTTTTGAACACGCATAGCAATTTCAGAAATATTGATTTCTTCCATCCTTAAAATATCTTTTGCATCCTCAATGTTAACATAACCGTCCTTGCCAGAAGGCCCCATTATGCTTTCAATCACTCCAACAATCTTTAGAGGTACACCATTAACGGCCCCTTCTCGATTGGTAGTGAGAATTACCACCTCATCTCCTAATTTTAAAGCGAGTCCTTTAAATAGTATCTCAGGTAAAATCACTTCACCTTTATTCACGAATTGATTAGGGTTTTTAATTCCTTTAATTCGTGTGACGAGGCCCACGCAAGTTTTACTTTCTTGTTCAGGATAAACCGCTGTTATGCGTATACTTGAAGTTTTCATATAATTGCTGACCATCGCTCCAAAACGGATGCGAGGACTAAACGCTGCAATTTTATTATTTTCTTTTAAAACTTGTTCCACTTTACCAAATTGATGAGGACTCAGAAAAATATCAAGAGGAAGGTTATCTATGGATTCAACATATCCCTTTTTGTGAATTTGCATATCCGAAAGACTGGAGTTCGTAATAACTCCAATGACAGAGGTTTTAAAAGTGGCAGCAAGTCCTCCGAAAACAATCACAAGAACAACCCCGATTGCGATCAAAGAACCTGTAAGTATTGTTCTGCGTTTATAACGCAGAAGATTTCGTACACCAATTCTTATTATTCCAGACATATTGCTCACCTGTGTCCTTTATCAACGACTTGACGATTTTGAATGATGCCGTCCTCTAGGGAGTAGATAACTTCCGCTTCTTTCACTATCTTGGGATCATGGGTTGCAAAAATAAATGTCGTTCCAAATTCATCTCGCATTTGATGCAACACTTTAATTATTTGAAGAGCGGTTGCACTATCTAAATTTGCAGTTGGTTCATCGGCCAAAACGACCTTCGGAGAAGTAACAAGTGCTCGTGCCACAGCAACCCGCTGTTTTTGTCCACCAGAAAGTTGATTGGGATACTTGTTCTTTTGGTCTAACATTCCCACCTTCTCTAATACATTCAGCACTCGTTTATTCCGTTCTTCTTTTGCGACATCTTGAACCATAAAAAGTGGATACTCAACGTTTTCAAAAACAGTAAGTACTGGTAGAAGATTAAAATTCTGAAAAATAAATCCAATGTTTTGTCCTCGAAAATTTGCTCTTTCGAGTTGGCTTAATTGGTTAATGAGGGTTCCATTGATCGAAAGAGAGCCTGAAGAAGGTTGGTCAAGACAACCAAGTAAATTCAAGAGAGTGCTTTTCCCACTTCCTGATGGCCCTATAAAAGAAACAAATGATGCTTCTTCAATTTCAAGAGAAACATTTTTTAAAGCAGGAACAATCATTTCTCCGCTTTGATAAATTTTCCCAATTGCTTCTAATTTTATAAAACTCATGTTCACATCCTCACTTCTTATGAAGTTTCAAGAGGTCTTGAAATTGTATTAATTTTTCGGGAGCAACACTCTTCCCTTCTAAAAGGTGATTGATAACAAACCCCTCTAATGTTTTATATTTCAACGAATCAAATGATTTAACAATCGAGATCGTGAGCGTTGCAACTTTCAGACACTGCCCTCCACAGTATTCATCCTGTCCTATTAGCTTTTTTAATGCTTCAATTTGTCCTTGAATACGATTTAAGTGGTCAAGAGTTTCCTTACGTCTAATTTTAATATTTTCAGTTGTCATACACGGAATGTAGTATACCCCCTACCCTATGTCAAGCAAATACATTATTAATAAATGTTTCAAATTTAATTTATCTACGCACAATACAATTTCAATAACATGGTTTATAAGCTCAAATGCAATTTACTTGCTACTATTACCAAAAAAAAGCTAACATCCGCCCGTCAGCTTTTCAAACACTCCCCTTGTGGATTTAAAAGTTTCACAGACGTTTTATCGTTATCGGTACTTCTGGCCTTCAATAAAACAGTTTTCGTTACTATCTATAGGATTTACTTGTTATATTTTTTTCAACTAAGGCCCACTTTGGGTTTTAGTATTTGTGTTTCTAAATTAGTAGCAAGGAAATTCCATTATAGAAGCGATTTATTTTTCAACCATATAATAATCTGATTAGCTTGAACTTCATTAGTCCCCGAATGCCCATTTGATTCATCAACCGAGAAGATTACATCAGAATTTTGTTGTTTAAACTTAGCGACAAATTCGGCTGTGGTTTTAAAAAGACAGTTCCTATCTTCTTTACTATGAATGATAAAAAAGGGTTTTGAGGGAGCTTCTTTAAATATTTGTCTTGTAAAAAATCTGGGTGTATAGGGCCATTCCATTTATTCCCAATGCTTGGGTCACCAGAAAAAACAATATATGCATTAAAATATTGTGGAAATTCATATCCAATTCGATAAACACCGTACCAACGAGCTTCTAGGTTTAAATGAAGTCCAGAAATACCTAGCGAAAGGCCGCAACAGATCGGAATTTGCACCGATTACTATAGTATCTCATGCAAAACTTAATAAATCCTCAGGTGTAACAGCCGACAAGGGGTAAAAAAAGCGGGGATGCGTTTTTTTATATTGAAGGGATTTTATAATGTTTTTGAACTAGGTAAATGTTCCAAATTTAATAAAAAACAGATACTTACCTGGTTTCAGGCTAACAATAACTCCCATTTTGTGAATAAATACCTAAAATAACTCTCAATTTGAGTTTTTTGTCTTAAATAATACTAAATATGTGTTAAAATGGAGTTAATAGACATGATTTATGTATGATAAGTCATAAAACTCTCATGGAGAAAAATGGAAGATTTCTACTTCGGAAATGGATATTCACGACGCAAACTCAGCAAAGATGGCAAGCTCACAAAGCTAGCTATGGGTGTTTATACTTCAATCACAGAACAAGAAAAATTGAAAAAGGCACTAAATCTCAATTGGGCCTTAATCGTAAAGCACCTTTTCCCAAATGCAGTACTCTCCTATCGCACGGTCCTAGAATTTAAGCCAAGTCCGCAAGGTTATATTTTTCTATCTTCAGTAAAAGATAAAGTGACAAAGGTTGGCCATATTAATTTCAAAGAAATTAGGGTTAAGTTTGTCGAATCTCAAACTGACACTAATGGAATGATGGGCGCAAAAACAGCTTGCAAGGAAAGAGCTTTTCTTGAACTTAGTCGTTCTTCTCGAATCACTCCAGAAGATGATCGCTATCTTGACAAAGAAATTATCGACAGGAAGTTAGAAGAGATACTAACTTTAAGCGGAGAAGAAACATTAAATATATTTAGGAATAAGGCCAGACAAATAAGTGAAGAGCTCTCACTGCAAGAAGCATTCAAAAGACTTAACGAAACGATCTCATCACTCATGGGAACTCGATCGGCTGAAGATCAAAGCCCAGTTGTTAAAAATAGAAATGCAAAAGAAAGCGTCGATAAAGAGAGAGAAATGCTATTTGAGACACTCTTTACAAGCCTCATCGCTGAAACGCCTCCCTTTTTTAAAGAAACAATTCTTAGCAATGAGCACTTTTCTAATAAAGCATTTTTTGAAAGCTACTTTTCCAACTATATAGAAGGTACTGAATTCCTAATAGAAGAAGCTGAAGAAATTATTTTTCTAAAAAAAGAAGATACTAACAGACCAGAAGACTCCCATGATATATCTGGTACTTTTGAAGTTGCTAACGACAAGGGCTTCTTGAAAAAGGAGTACGGTGCAAGTGATGATTTCTTAAGGGACCTTCAGTATATCAATAAAACGATCATCCCTCTGCGAGGAGATAAAAATCCTGGTCAGTGGAAAGAAAAATCTAACAAAGCTGGCAACACCATCTTTGTAAATCCTTCCGACGTCAAAGGTACGCTAAGAAAAGGTTTCGACATTGCCCAAAGAATAGAACATCCCTTTTTAAAGGGAGTCTTTTTGAGCTTTGTCGTATCCGAAGTCCACCCTTTTAATGATGGTAATGGAAGAACATGTCGTTTGATTTTAAACAGAGAACTTATCAAAAGTGGATCTCCCACCATCATTATTCCCACTGTTTATCGCGATGACTATATGGGTGTTTTAAAGCAAGCATCAAAAAGGCAGCTATTCAACCCCCTCTATCGCATGTTTCTAAGGGCCTGGAAGTTTTCTCATTTAGATTTTTCCCATTATCAAAAAATCAAAAAAGCAATTACAGACAAAAACTGGAGCTATGACCCCAAAGATGCAAAAATTATTGAAAACTAAGCTCATGCTTTAGCATCAATTCTGCGATATCTCGGCATCGATCTTTTCGCTCCCGCCATTTAAAACAAATTTTAAATCGAATAGGAAGGAGGCATTAAGCCTCCCATCCTCTCACACCACCGGACGTACGGTTCATGTATCACGGCGGTTCTTCAAATTATTAGCCGAACTTTTAACCATTTATCGAACATTGATACCAAACCAAGTGAGTCGAAATAGGCCTTTGGATAAGCTTGATTCATATGACTTGCCCCACTGTTCCACCATGGGCATCTACCGTTGGAGGTGCTTTTGCACGCTCTCATTTCACCAAAACCTCTTCTGATGAATGTAACCAAACCAGAAACCACATAGACAATAAATGTGATCAAGCATACCAAACAAGCAATGTCTGCCAAACTCAGTACGATTTTTGTTACATAAAAAATCATGTTGATATTGGTGATTCTTGTTATTGCGATAAAGACTTGGGCAGTATCATTCACGACCCTCTAATATTAAAAATGAAACTACCCGATAAAAATTGCGGTTATACATGTAAAACAGACCATGGAATATGCCATACGAAGCAAGGTTTTATTGGATCATTATGTTCCTGTGGAATAAATCGGGAGAATGGCAGACGTATTAACCTTGAAGGTACATGGTAAGTTCTAGTTTATCTATTCAGCGAATTCTGGATCGAACACAGCGCAAAGCTTGTCTTAGGATAGTAACCACGTTTTTTACCTAAACCGGTAAACCAGTGCCAGACCAGATTCAAATAATTAATGCAATTATTTTTTATAGTACACCTGATAATGAGTAAACTTCCTTTATTTTTTTAGCGTCCGTACATCGCTCAGTCGCACTCCTCAGGATTAATCTTGATGGTGTAGCTGATAGCATTGTTCGCACAGGCAATTACATTGAAGCCCATTTGACGTTGCTCTGAGGTCAATGCGCCGTCATTTACGATCGCCGAGCCTATTCTAACAAATTGGGCATATGTCTCGTTTGTGAATGCGGGATTTTCTTGATTGGAGCAGTACTGTTGATACAGGTTTTGCGCCGACAAAATTGAAGAAGCATCCTCCCAACCTTTAGTGATTGCTTGATTCAACTTTTCGCAGAGTTTCTGATCCATTACCTCTGCGTAAGCGCTTGTAGCAAATGCAGCCACGACAACACTTGCAATGCTTAATAATCGAATTGCTTTTTTCATAGAATCTCCTAAGGCTAATAGTAAAACCCTGCTAATATTCATTTTTTTCGAGCTATCTATATTGCTCATCAATCCTTTATATATATAGGATTTTTGAGGTGGCATCATTAAATTTTTGAAATCGAATACTTTTTACAATACGCACGAATTGCCTCACAATATCTGTTACCGAAATTTAAAATTTTAAAAAATTTGAGCGTTTTAGTTGGTAACCCAATTTTGAGTTTCAAGATGGTTACCTCACATCTCCC
>Ga0208375_1004981_pt1 | contig 10094 bp, 6 predicted proteins | sample RifOxyD1_FD_184038 | JGI IMG/M metagenome (GOLD analysis project Ga0208375, IMG submission 184038) | Soil microbial communities from Rifle, Colorado - Rifle Oxygen_injection D1 (SPAdes) | ecosystem: Environmental > Terrestrial > Deep subsurface > Rock core/Sediment | place: Rifle, Colorado...
GGGGGGGGAGCCGATCCAGGTGGCCGGCTCGGTGGACGTGTCGGTCGACCTGACCCGCGCCGAGGCCCGTGGCATCCACATGTCGCGCCTGTACCTGATGCTGCAGGACGCGTTCGCGTCGGAAGCCGTGACGCCGGCCGGCCTGCGTCGCGTGCTGCAGTCGCTGGTGGATTCGCAGCAGGGCCTGTCGTCGGCCGCACGGCTGGTGCTGCGCTATGACCAGATGCTGCTGCGTCCGGCGCTGGCCAGCGGCAATGCCGGCTGGAAGCGGTATCCCGTCGAAATCGATGCGGCGCTGGTCGACGGCCACCTGCAGCTGGCGCTGCGGTTTTCCGTCGAGTACTCGAGCACCTGCCCGGCCTCGGCCGCGCTGTCGCGGCAGATCAATGCCGAGCGGTTCGTCGAGGATTTCGCCGATGCACGGCCGATGTCGCCTGCCGTGGTTGGCGACTGGTTGGCGTCCGAGCGCGGGCTGGCCGCCACCCCGCACGCGCAGCGCAGCCGCGCCGACATCCGTGTGACCCTGCGCCCGCAGTTCGAGGAACTGCCGCTGGCGGCGCTGATCGACGCCATCGAACACGCCGTCGCAACCCCCGTACAGACCGCCGTCAAGCGCGAGGACGAGCAGGCCTTCGCCCGGCTCAACGCCGAAAACCTGATGTTCTGCGAGGACGCCGCACGTCGGGTGGCGGCGGCGCTGGCCGAGGACCCTCATGTCGAGCGGTTCGAGGCGGACGTTGCCCATTTCGAGAGCCTGCACGCGCATGACGCCGTGGCCCGCGTTACCGGCCGCGGCAACCGGGGCTGACGCGCACGCGAGGCGCCTAGACGCCGCGGTAATCGGGTCGGGTTGGACGAACGGCGCGCAGCGGCAGACAGGCGTCGCAACTTGAACGTGCGGCCCGTCACACCGGCGGGCGCCCTGGGCTATTCTCGCGTTCAAGGCACGGTGCAGGACGGGTGATGGGGAAGCCCTCGGGTCACTGGTTACAGGCCATCGCGGTCACCATCGCGATGGCCTTTGGCGTGCCCGGCCCGTCGGTCGCGGCCGGCGCCGATGCTCCGGCGTTCCAGTTGGCGCGGCTTGACGCCGATCCCGTCCCGGCGCGCGTGCTTTCCGGGGAGTTCGAAGACCGCTTCCAACCCGGCTCCCGCAAAGCGGTGATCCGCGAGGAGGCCGACGAGCCCCGCTGGTGGCGCCTGACGGCCACTGCCGCGGTCAGCCCCGCCAGCCAGCCGCAACTGGTGGTGTCATCGCCCTATCTCACCGTCGTGGAAACCTGGCGGCCGGCCGAAGCGCTGCCCGTGCGCCGGGCATTGATCGGGCAGGGCATGGATGGCCTGCACGCGCCGCGCGCGCTGGTGGTGCCGCTGCCGGATGGCCTGCGCGCGGGCCAGTCGCTGTACCTGCGGGTGGATGGCCGTGGCGCCAGCGTTCCGATGCGCGTTTCCATCCAGCCGTTGGCCGAGGTGCATCGCGCCGACCTGGTGCACGTGGCGTGGCGCTCCGGCGTGCTGGTGTCGTTGCTGGTGCTGGCGGTGCTGTCGCTGGGTTTCTGGATCGGCATCCGGGAGCGCAGCTACGCCTACCTGATGGCCACGCTGCTGGCGCAGGTCGGGTACCTGGCCACCATGGGCGGCGAGCTGCGGGTCTGGCCTGCGGCCGCCGAGGTGTTTGGCACGGACCCGCGGACGGTGCGCCTGTTCGCGCTGCTGGCGGTCATCGCCGGCAACTTCTTCATCGGCAGCTACCTCGAACTGCGCACCCGCCAGCCACGCGTGCAGCGCGTGCTGGACGGCTGCAGCCTTGCGGCCGCGGTGCTGTTGGCCGTCACCTTCGCCTTGGGGGCGCGCTGGGTGTCGCTGGCGGGCAACGTCGTAGTGCTGGTGATGGCGGGCACGGTGGTGGTGGCGACGGTCAATGCGATCCGCCAGGGCTTCAGCACCGCGCGGCTGCTGCTGCTGTCGTGGCTGCCGTTGGCGGTGATGGTGTCGCTGCGGGTGGGGGAACTGCTGGGCGGGTGGGTCAATCCGCCGTGGATGGCGCATGCCTTTCCCGCGGCGATGGCGTTCTCCGGCCTGGTGGTGACCATCGGCCTGGCGGAGCAGTTGCAGCAGTTGCGCCGCGACCGCGACCACGCCAGCCGCATGGCGTCCTACGACGCGCTGACCGGTGCCTCATCGCGGCCGGCCATCGAGGAACAACTGAAGACCGCGGTGCGCGACGCGCATCGCCTGGACCGGCCGCTGTCGGTGGTGTTCTTCGACATCGACCGCTTCAAGCAGATCAACGACGTGCACGGCCACCGGATCGGCGACCAGTGCCTGAGGATCATCGCGCTGCGCACGCGCAACCGCTTGCGCACCTACGACCAGATCGGCCGCTACGGCGGGGACGAGCTGGTCGTCGTGCTGCCCGACACCGAGTTGCACGAGGCCCTCGGCGTGGCCGAAAACCTGCGTTCGGCTGTCAACTGCCGTCCGCTGTCGATGGACGGCGTCGTACTGGAGGCCTCGCTCAGCATCGGTGTCGCCCAGCTGCAGCAGGGGGAAACCGCCGAGCAGTTGCTGGAGCGCGCCGACGCCGCGCTCTACGCGAGCAAGGCGGCGGGCCGCGACCGCGTCAGCGGCAGCACCCGCATCACCGGCACCCACAAAGCATTGCCGACGAAGGAAACGGTGTCCTGACGGCGGCGCGCCGATGCGTCATTGCGCGCCGGCGCGCTCCAGCATCAGCAGCGGGTCGATCCGCACGTCCAGCCAGTTCATGCCCCAGTGCAGGTGCGGGCCGGTCGCGCGACCCGTCGCACCGACTGCGCCGATCACCTGTCCCTGCTCGACGGTGTCGCCGACCTGGACATCCAGGCGCGAGAGGTGCAGGAAGTTGGAGCTGACCCCGTGGCCGTGGTCCAGCAGCACCGTACCGCCCGTCAGGTAGAGGTCGGGCTTGGCGAAGGTTACGACGCCCCCGGCCGGAGCCTTGACCGGCGTGCCGCTGCCCGCGGCGATATCCATGCCCGAATGCGCCGACCCGGGCGATCCGTTGTAGACGCGCTGGTTGCCGAAGCGACCGCTGATGCGGCCCTCGACCGGCCACTGGAAGGCCTGCGCGAACCCGGTGCGTGCGTCGTAACGGGTCCGCGCGGCGGTGACTTCAGCCTGCTCACGGCGGATGCGCTCCGCAATCGCCGGCGGCGGATCGACCGTGCGCGGCGGCACGCCGTTGACGCGCTCGACCGGCCAGTCGCGCGGGTCGACGGTGACCTGGTAATTGAGCCGGCGGCCGTCGGGATGCGTGATCGAGACGGCCAGGGGACCCGTCGCATCGCGGCCGACGCCGAACACGAACGTCCCGTATGGCGTGACGTGGAGCTGGCGGCCGTCGTATTCCACCCGCGCATCGGCCGGCGCGCGGCCGACCACGAGGCCGCCCTGCTGCACGCGATCGGGCACAACGGTCACTCGCTCGGCGCGTGCGATCGGACGGCCGTCCGGCGGCAGGGCCGGAGGTCGACCCGGCGCCGTGGTCTGCGCGGTGGCCGCGCAGGCCGCCAGTGCCAGCGGCAATACGCTGCCTGCTCCCAACCGGGTGATCGAGGCGCGCCTCATCGTGCGAATGCCAGCCGCTGGCCGTTGGGTGCGCCGACAAGCTGTTGCCCGTCCCACGCCAGCACGCCGTTGACCCAGGTCGAGGCGATGCGGGAATGGAACGTACGGCCTTCGAACGGCGACCAGCCGCACTTGGACAGCACGTCCTCGCGGCGCACGGTGAACGGCGTGTCCTCCACCAGCACCAGGTCGGCGGCATAGCCCTCGCGAAGGAACCCGCGGCCTTCCACGTCGAACAGTTGCGCCGGCGCGTGCGCGAACTTCTGCACCACCTGCGCGGTGGTCAGCCGGCCTTCGTGCACCAGCTCCAGCGCGGCGTTCAGCGCGTACTGCACCAGCGGCAGGCCGCTGGGCGCGGAGGTGTACGGGCGCTGCTTTTCCTCCAGCAGGTGCGGCGCGTGATCGGTGGCCAGCACGTCGATGGTGTCGTCGGCGACGGCGCGGATCAGCGCCTCGCGGTCCTCGGGGTCCTTGATCGCGGGGTTGCACTTGATCAGGTGGCCGAGCGCGGCGTAGTCGCTGCGGTCGAAGCGCAGGAAGTGGATGCAGGTCTCGGCGGTGATCTGCTTGCGGCTGCCGTCGGCGCGGATCATGGGGCCGGTCTCGAACAGCGCCAGCTCGTCGGCGGTGGAGATGTGCAGCACGTGCAGGCGGGTGCCGTGGCGGCGCGCGAGCGAGAGCGCCAGCACCGTCGACTTCTTGCAGGCCTCGCGTGAGCGGATGTCCGGATGGCACGCGGCGGGGATGTCATCGCCGTACTTTTCCTTGTAGCGGGCGGTTTCCGCCTCGATCATCGGCGTGTCCTCGCAGTGCGTGATGATCGGCACCGGGGTGTCGCGGAAGATCGCGTCGAGCGTCTCGGGGTTGTCCACCAGCATGTTGCCGGTGGACGCGCCCATGAACACCTTCAGGCCCGGCGTCGCTTTCGGGTCGATGGCGCGCACGGCCTCCAGGTTGTCGTTGCTGGCGCCCATGTAGAAGCCGTGGTTGCCCCAGACGCGCCCGGCGGCACGGCGGTACTTGTCCTCCAGCGCAGCCGCATCGAGCGTCGGCGGGTTGGTGTTGGGCATGTCCATGAAGCTGGTCAGCCCGCCCGCGACGGCGGCGCCGGACTCCACCGCCATGTCGGCCTTGTGCTCCATGCCGGGTTCGCGGAAATGCACCTGGTCGTCGATCATGCCCGGCAGCAGGCGACGACCGGCGGCATCGACGACGGCTTCGCCACTGCGCGCCGACAGGCCGGTGCCGATCTGGGCGATGCGGCCGTCCTCGATTCGCAGGTCGCCGTCGAATTCGCGGCCCTCGTTTACCAGGCGGGCATTGACGATCAGGGTATTGGGCATGTCGGGCCTCGGGGTTGGACGGGTGGGGTAGGCGTGTTCAGGGCGGCGGCACGGGATCGTGGCCACCCGGGTTCAGCGGGTGGCAGCGCGCAATGCGCCGCATGGCCAGCCAGCTGCCGCGCAAGGCCCCGAACCGCGCGATGGCCTGCATCGCATATTCCGAGCAACTGGGGTGGAAGCGGCAGCGCGGTCCGAGCAGCGGGCTGATCCAGCGCTTGTAGCCTCGCAACACGGCGATGAACAGACGGTCGATCACGGTGCCTTCAATGCCGTGCGTGGAGGATGCCCGGTGGGGAACGCGATGCACCCTGCAACGGGTATTCGAACGACGGGCCGGCCGGATTGCATGCGGTGCGCGCCCGTCGGTCGTAATCGCCCCGGAAATCCTTGGCGACCCGCGCTCCGGCGCGGTTGCCGCAGGTGCCGGGGCAGGGTATAACAGCGCGCTTTCCCGTCACAAGGGAACAAAAGGATCAGCCGCTCGTGGCAGTGAAGAAACTACTCAAGAAGGCCGCCAAGGCCGTCAAGAAGGCGATCAAGCCCGCCGCCAAGAAGGCACCGGCCAAGAAGGCCGCTGCAAAGAAAGCGCCGGCGAAGCCTGTTGCGAAGAAGCCGGCGCCGAAAAAGGCAGTGGCGAAGAAGGCCCCGGCCAAGAAGGCGGTCGCGAAGAAGGCTGTCGCCAAGAAGCCCGTTGCCGCGAAGAAGGCGGCTGCGAAGAAGCCTGTTGCCAAGAAGGCGGCCGCCAAGAAGCCCGTTGCCAGCAAGGCGGCACCGGTGAAAAAGGCGCCGGCCAAGAAGGCGGCTCCCGCCAAGCCGGCGACCAAGCCGGCAGCGAAGAAGGCAGCCCCTGCAAAGGTCGCCGCGAAGACGGCACCGCCTGTCGCGAAGGCCGCCAAGCCGGGCATCGTCAAGAAGCCCGCCGCGCGTCCGGCCACCAAGACCGCACCCGTCGAGAAGTCCCCCGCCCGCGCAGCCTCGTCGCTGCCGGCCAAGCAGTCCGCATCGGTGACGTCCGCTGCCAAGCCCGTCCAGGCCAAGCGCCCGGTCGGCAAGGTGGCGGTGGCCGTTGCCGCAAAACCGCAGGCACCTGCGCCGAAAGGCAAGGTGAAAGTCGTGCAGTACAAGACCGACGACGCCACAGGGCGTCCGATCCTCCCGGCCGGCTACAAGCCCGCTGCCGACGAGGAATACATGAGCCCGTTGCAGCTCGAATACTTCCGTCAGCGCCTGCTCAAGTGGCGTGCCGACCTGGTCGAAGAGTCCAAGCAGACCATCGAGAACCTCAAGGACGAAGTCCGCGATGTCGGCGACGAAGCCGAGCGCGCGACGCGCGAGACGGAAAACTCGCTGGAGCTGCGCACCCGCGACCGCTACCGCAAGCTGATCAGCAAGATCGACAGCACGCTCAAGCGCGTGGACAGCGGCGACTACGGGTTCTGCGCCGATACCGGCGAGGAAATCGGGCTGGACCGCCTCGAGGCGCGCCTGACCGCCGAGCGCACCATCGATGCGCAGGAGCGTTGGGAGCACCTGCAGAAGCAGATGGGCGACTGAAGTCGCTTGCTGATGCGCAGTTCGACAGACCCCGCCATGTGCGGGGTTTGTTGTTTCTAGGGCCGGAGGCTAGAGGCTAGAGGCTAGAGGCTGGGGGCTGGGGGCTGGGGAACATCGGCGAAAACGCATCGTCATCCCGGGATCGGGAAACCTGCTTCACCCGCAGACGGTAGAAAGCGGTCGCTCGCTGCTCGCGGGATGTCGTCACCTTTTTCCGGGCCTCGTCCAATCCCTAGTCCCTAGCCCCTGGCCCCACCATCAATGCAGGTCGCGCAAATCTAGCCGCCGCAACTTCGGCGCGAGCCGCGAGGTGGCGCCCACCACGGCCATCGTCATGAAGCCGCCGAACACGACCGCCGGGACCAGCCCGAGCAGCCGCGCCATCGACCCGGCATAAAACGCGCCGAGCTCGTTCGATGAGCCGATGAAGAGCCCGTTGATCGATGACACGCGCCCGCGCATCTCGTCGGGCGTGGCCAGTTGCAGGATGGTGGAGCGCAGCACCACCGACACGCCGTCGCAGAGGCCGGACCCCAGCAGGAACGCCGCTGACAGCCAGAAGTGCGTCGACAGCCCGAATCCGATGATGCACAGGCCGAACCCGGCCACTGCGAACAGCAGGAGCCGGCCGGCATTGCGGGTCGGCGGACGTCGTGCCAGCCACAGCCCGACCGTCACCGCGCCCAACGCCGGCATCGCGCGCAGGATGCCGAGGCCCTGGGGGCCGTAGTCCAGGATTTCGGTAATGAACGCCGGCAACAGCGAAACCGCACCGCCCAGCAGCACCGCGAACATGTCCAGCGCAAGCGCACCCAGCAGGATCTGGTGGCCGAACACGAACTGCAGGCCTTCGCGGATGCTGGCGAACACCGGCGCGCGCTGCAGCAGCATCGGCGGCTCGGTCACGCGTAGGGCACCGACGGCCAGTGCGGCGCCCACGGCCAGCACCATCGCCGTGGCGTACGCGACGTCCTTGCCGGCCCAGCCGATCAGCACGCCGCCGATGGCGGGTCCCAGCACCAGCCCCAGCTGGAACACGACGCTGCCCACGCCCGCCCCGCGCGCGAACTGGTCGCGCGGCAGCACGCGCGCAAACAGCGCGTTGTAGACCGGGCCCAGGAACGCGCGCACCACGCCGGTCAGCGCGATCGCCATGTAGATCGGCCAGGTGCGGGGCGCGTCCGCGGACCCCGTGGAGATCCACCCCGAGGCCACGGCCACGAGGATCGACGCCGTTACCGCCAGTCCCACACAGGCTACGAGCCCGAGCTTGCGACGCGGCAGGTGGTCGACGAGGTAGCCCGCAAAGGGCGCCGTGCAGAAATAGGGGAGCACCTCGGCCAGCCCGATGAGGCCCAGCGAGAACGGATCACGCGTCAACTCGTAGACGTGCCAGCCGACGGTGACCGCGACGATCTGGTACGACAGGATCGTCAGGATCCGGTAGCTCAGCAGGCCGACGAAGCCACGGTTGCCCAGCGGGTGGCCCGACGGCGATGGCGACGCGTCCGAAGGCGGCAGCGTGGCTTCGGGTGGCCCCGCCGGACCGACGGGCGGGTCGGGCGGCACGCCCTGGGGCGGGCTCACGCTTCGGCCTTCGCCCGCTCGCGGATGAAGGACAGCAGCGCCGCCAGCCCGTTACTGCGCGTCGGCGAGAGGTGTTTGGCCAGGCCTATGTCGGCGATGTAGTCGGCGTCGGTGGCGGCGATTTCCGCGGCGCTGCGGCCCGAGTACACGCGCAGCGCGAGGTAGATCAGCCCGGAGACGATCGCCGAGTCGCTGATGGCGTGGAAATCCAGTCGCTGCGCATCGCCCTCGGCGACGATCCAGACCATCGACTGGCAGCCGTGCAGGCGGTATTGCTCGGTTTTCCATTCCGCCGGCAGGTCCGGCAGCTTGCGCCCCAGGTCGATCAGGTACTGGTAGCGCTCGGCCCAGTCACTGAAGAAAGCGAACTCGTCGCGGATCGCGGCTTGCGCCTCGGTCGCGGTGGGTTCGATCGGAAACGGACTGGTGGGGACGGCGATGGTGTTCATTGCGACGCGATTTTACGCGTCGTGACGGCGGCGCGCGCGGCAGCTTCTAATCCTCCCCTGCTTGCAGGGAGGGGTCGGGAGGGGGTGCTTTGAGCTGCGTCGTTGGAAAACCACCCTCGCCAACCCTCCCCTACGAGCAGGGGAGGGAGCGCAATGGGCAACCAATGCGATCAGCCGCGCTTCCACCGCACGCCCTGCGGCGTGTCTTCAAGCAGCACGCCTTCTGCCGCGAGCTCGTCGCGGATCGCGTCAGCGCGGGCGAAGTCGCGCGCCTTCTTGGCGGCGACGCGCTCGTCGATCAATGCCTGGATGCGGGCATCGTCATCGCTTCCCGCACCGCGCGAGAACCATGCGGCCGGGTCCTGCTGCAGCACCCCCAACGCAAGGCCCGCGCCGAGCAGCTCCGACTTCAGTCGCGCACGTTCGACGGCCGACGTCGCCTTGCGCGCCTCGCCCGCGATCCGTGCGACTTCCGCCAGCGCCTGCGGCGAATTGAGGTCGTCGTCGAGTGCGGCGTCGATGGCGGCCGGGATCTCTGCCGATGCCTCCACGTCCGCGAGATCACGCAGGGTCCCGTACAGCCGGTCCAGCGTGCGCACGCTCTGCTCGATCAGGCCGTCCGACCAGTCCAGCGGCTGGCGGTAGTGCGCCGACAGCAACGCGTAGCGCAGGGCTTCGGGTGGATGCGCGCGGACCAGGTCGTGGACCTTTTCGATGTTGCCCAGCGACTTGCTCATCTTGGCGCCGCCGAAGTTGAGCATGCCGTTGTGCAGCCAGAAGCGGGCGAACGGCTTGCCGCCATGCGCACACTCGCTCTGTGCGATTTCGTTCTCGTGGTGCGGGAACTGCAGGTCCACGCCGCCGGCGTGGATGTCGATGGTCTCGCCCAGGTGCGCGGCGGCCATGGCCGAGCACTCGATGTGCCAGCCCGGACGGCCGCGGCCCCACGGCGAGTCCCAGCCGGGCAGGTCGCTGGTGGACGGCTTCCACAGCACGAAGTCGCCGGGGTCGCGCTTGTACGGCGCCACGTCCACGCGCGCGCCGGCCAGCATCTCGTCAGTGTCGCGGCGCGACAGCTTGCCGTAACCCTCGAAGCTGCCGACCGAGAACAGCACGTGCCCCTCGGCCGCGTAGGCGTGGCCGGATTCGATCAGGCGCTCGATCATCTCGATGATTGGCCCGATGTGGGCGGTGGCTTCGGGCTCCAGGTCCGGCGGTGCCACGCCCAGCGCGGCCATGTCCTCGCGGTAGGCCTGCGCGAATCGCCCGGTGATGTCGCCGATCGGCACCCCGGCCTCGCGCGCGGCGGCGTTGATCTTGTCGTCGACGTCGGTGATGTTGCGCGCGTAGGCCAGCGCGCCGAAGCGCCGGCGCAGCAGGTCGGCCAGCACGCCGAACACCACCGGCCCGCGCGCATTGCCGATGTGAACGTAGTTGTAGACGGTCGGGCCGCAGACATACATCGTCGTGCGCGCCGGGTCCGCCGGCTGGAACGGTTCGACCCGGCGGGTCAGGCTGTTGAACAGGTGCAGGCTCATGGGCACGGCGGCGG
>Ga0208375_1004982_pt1 | contig 10093 bp, 9 predicted proteins | sample RifOxyD1_FD_184038 | JGI IMG/M metagenome (GOLD analysis project Ga0208375, IMG submission 184038) | Soil microbial communities from Rifle, Colorado - Rifle Oxygen_injection D1 (SPAdes) | ecosystem: Environmental > Terrestrial > Deep subsurface > Rock core/Sediment | place: Rifle, Colorado...
TTCTATCTTTTGGTGTTGTTGCATCAAATAAGAAGCTTGAAGTGGAAAGGTTGAATGCTGCCCAGGCTACCCCTGCAAATATCTCCTCTAATAATAAGAATAAGAATACAGATAATGGATTATTGATATAGATTGCAAGTATCATAAGTATGGGACTTAATGGAACTAAGAATCCTGCAATAGTCAACACTCTCTTTGACCCGTGCTTATCTATCATCCGACCCCACATGCTCATCGCAAAGAAACTTGCGGCGATACTTACTGCCATGATTATAGTAAAGTATAAGTATCCTAATTGCAAGTCTTTAAGCAAGTATAATGCAAAAAATGGCATCGCTATTGCTGTAGCCATCTTAAAGCAAAGTACATACATTACAAATATCCCATAATTGTTATGTGTCATGTTTTGCATGAATTTCAGAAATGATGTGCTCTTTTTTTGTGGGACATATGGTGGGTCATAGATTTTCCTCTTGTAGAATGCGCCCATCAATCTTGAAAGGAATGCTATAAAGAACAATATTGCAAATCCAATAAATACGTAAACACCTTTTCCGCCATCTATCTTTTGGAATAAGTTTATTATCATACCTGCAACAAATGTAGAAATAAAATTCACTAGATTGATTATCCTGTTTCTATTCCCGAAGAATTCTCCGCGTTTATCCTCAGAAATCAAATCTCCAAGTATACTGTTATATATAGGTCCTGAGAATGCTCCGAGTGTTGCTTCTAGTGTTACTAGCAAAAGCAACAGTATCATATTGTCTTTTGCAAGAAATGGAATCAACAATAACGGAAGCCATATGAATGATTGTATGAATGCAGTCCAGAATATCAATTTTGATCGGGTCTTAAATAAAGTCAATGATTCCTCACTGAATACTTGAAAGAAATTAGCTACAAGCTGAGGCACTGACGCTAATGCTGCAAGCATTCCAGTGCTTGCATTTAATGCTATAGCAAACGGCATTACAAAAGATTCAGTAAAGCCCACTTTTAATGATGTGAAAAACCCGTCTTTAATAACGAAATTCAAGCTTTTTTCCTTCTTTAAATATTCAGGATCTTCCCTTTGCTGCTTAACCTCTTCTTTCTTCTTTTCCTTCTCTTTTTTCCTTTCGGCTATCAATTCTGAATATTTTTTAGGCATGAATTCAAAAGCATATATCATCATTTAAATAGTTATCCCACACAAAATTTCTGTCACTGCGTTTGGAACTTTTGGTCAAGCCCAAAAGCATTCTTCACTCACGTTTAGAATATTTCGTGATAAACGAAAATATTTATAAATAGCCCAAATTTCCTCATAGTTATAATAAATATAACAGTATAATGTTATGATTGAGGTTAATAATAAAATGAGTCAAATTTTAGCTTTCGGGAAATGGGATTGTTCACAGATTAAGGTAGAGGACCCTGGTGTCGCGCCTTACATTAATACTAAACCAATGATAGTTAGTAAGACTGGCGCAAGGTATGCTGGCCAGAGATTCTATAAGTCTAAGATATTCATCGTTGAAAGATTAATCAATAAATTGATGGTCCCAGGTCACAGGTCTAAAAAACACAAGATTACTTCAAGACAAGCAACTGGTAAAGCAATGACTAATTATAAGCTTGTAGAACAGGCATTCACATTAATTGAGCAGAGATTAAAGAAGAATCCTGTTGAAGTATTCGTCAAAGCAATTGAAAATGCTGCCCCAAGAGAAGAAGTTATTGCAATTGAGTATGGTGGAGCAAGATATCCTAAGGCACTTGAGAGTGCACCTCAAAGAAGAGTAGATCTTGCACTAAGAATAATGACTCAAGGAGCATTCCAGAAGACTTTCAACTCAAGAAAAGATGCTTCAGATACTCTAGCAACTGAAATAATCAATGCGTACCAATTTTCTGGTCAATCAGCTGCAATCTCAAAGAAGTTAGAGCTTGAAAGACAAGCTGATGCTGCAAGATAAAGCAAAATTTATTTTTCAATTATTTCTTTATTTTTTAATTGACTAAAATGTATTTAAAATATCATCATTTGTTAATAATTTAATATATCCATCTCCTAAATTCATTAATGATTCATTCTTTTTTATCCATGGAGTACGATATTTTGGATGATAATTTGACAAAAGCAATCCATTACCATTAATCTCGTTAACAAACCCGACATAGTAATTTTCATTTGAATCATTGCTCATTATCAAATCACCTATTTTGGGGGTTTGATCAAAACATAATGTTTTATCTCTTAATGATTCTATAACGAGACGTATATTATCTGTATCTATTTGATTTTTTTTATATGCTAATTTATTATCTAGAGAACTTCTTATATCTGCACCATTTGCAAGCATTAATTTCTCATTATTTATGGAACCAACTATTCCAGACACCACTGCATAATTTTTTTCATTTGATATCGCAGGATTTACAGGCATTACTATTACATTTCCCCTATATAGTTTTGAATAATCAATACGCTTCATGTAAACGGTGAAGAATAAACTATTTATATATTTTATCATTATATAGTTATGACATAAAAACATGATTGTTATTATCAAGAATAATCTTCAATAAAGTTTTTATATGAATCAAATTCTCTCTATTTTATGACAACACCATTTCAAGAAAGAGTCTACAAAGAATGTAGCAAGATTCCAAAGGGCAAGGTTTCTACATATAATGCTATTGCAAAGAAACTTAAATCCTCGCCACGAGCAATTGGTCAAGCATTAAAGAAGAATCCGTACGCTCCGAAAGTGCCATGTCATAGAGTAATTAAAAGCGATGGAACGCTCGGCGGATATGACGGGATAATGAATAATAACAAGAAAGTTAAAATGTTAAAATCCGAAGGAGTAATAATCAGAGACGACAGAGTTGATGAAAAATGTATAGTGAAATAATAACGCCGAAAGGAACATACGATATTGGTTTAAACGGTACAAAAAAAACTTATTTGATATTCAAATATAATACGAACTATGCAGAATATAATAATTTCTCTATAGAACTTCCTAAAAATACCGATCCAAAAGAAGTAACTGCGATACATGACGGATATGGAAATCTTGAATTAGTCATTAATAAGAATTAGATTCTATAATATTTTTCAATAACTAAAAATTGTAATTTTTAGAGAGCATGAATTGCTAATTTTCAACAAAAAATATAAACCAGGCAGATATTGACATATCATGAACGTATTAATGCTTATCGCTCCGGAAGATTTTAGGGATGAAGAGTATAAGATTCCTCTTGATTATTTTAATAATAATAATTATCACGTCGATACTGCATCTACAAAGAAGGGACTGTGCAGGGGAAAACTTGGCATGGTCGCAACCGCAAACAAGACTCTTGATGAAATAAATGTTAATAAATATGATGTCGTAGTTTTTATAGGTGGTCCTGGAACGCCAGTTTTAAGAAAAAGTCCCGACTCTATAAGAATAGCAAAAGATGCATATGAGCAAAAGAAATTAATCGCTGCAATATGTTGGGCGCCAACAATACTTGCAAAAGCAGGCATTCTAGAGAATAGGAAAGCGACAGTTTGGCAGGGTAATGATTCTGAATTTGGAATGATGACATCTGAATACCTTGAAAAGAACGGCGCATATTATACTGGAGACGCTGTAACAAAAGACGGCAACATAATAACTGCTGACGGCCCGAAGTCTGCAAGAGAATTCGCTGAATTAATAATAAAGACACTTAATGATTGATTTCTACTGTCTCAACTCTACTTTCTCATCGCTATTTAATGCTTGAGATATTTCTCTGCCTGGAGCGCTGCTCTTGTTTATTTTAATCATTGCACTCTTAGAACTCTTTACTGTCAATACAAAATTATCATTAACGTATATATCAGTATCCTTGTCTGCGCCTTTGTGGTTAAGCATTAATGTAATATTTTTCTTATCGAATTTTGCTTGATAATTTATAGTCTGTCCTCTTGATGAACCTGATGAATTCGAAGAACCTGATGAATTTGAGCCTTTCTCATTAATATCTCGTACATCAATACTAAGTCCAAGTCTTTTCTCTATTTGCTCAATGTTGCTTCCGCCTTTTCCAATTATCGCTGCTTTATACTCTGCTGGAACAAATACTATACATTTATTATTGCTAACCATCTCTACTTTTACATAATCTGAATATTTTTGGAATTCTTGTTTGATAATCCTTGCTGCAAGTTCTGCTGCAGGACTTATCGATTTCTGCTGTACTGGAATGACTACTGTCTCCTCGCCATAACTATATAATTCGAACTCTAATTTTCCGCTCTCAAAATCATTAACTACAACTACTGGCCTTGCAAGATCTGCCTCAACCATTCCTGACGGGACTTTAACTTCCATCGATACACTAAATACTTTTTCCACTTGACCATTCTTAATGAAAATAACAGTATCCATAACATGCGGTATTACTCCTAGTTCTATTCTTCCAATGAATCTTTGAATAGCGTCAATTGGCTTAGTTGCATGAACTATTCCTATCATTCCAACTCCTGCAAGTCTCAAGTCTGCAAATAGTTCGAAATCTTCAGTAGTTCTCATCTCGTCAAATAATGTATAATCAGGACGTGAAAGCAATAGAACATCATGTATTTCTTGATATGTCCCATGACTTATTGCGTATTGTGTTACTTCATCGCTTAACACAAGATCTCTTGGCGCTTCAATTGTTTTCACAACCTTATTTTGCGCTAAATACATTTCTCCTAATGCCTGTGCAAATGTACTTTTTCCATGGCCAGGCGCTCCTGCTATCAAAACTCCTTCTGCATGCGACATTATTCTATCTCTCAACTTGTCAGATAATCTATAATCTTCAAAATGTAGTTTTTTGACTGGACGAACTGCAGTTATTTCATATCCATCAGCAAATGGCGGCCGCGTTATAACTATCCTGTATCGTCCTAATTGTATAATTGTAGTGTGCTTTCGCTCAACCTCTATGAATCCATCATTTCGAATTGAGCATTCCTCAACTATCTCTTTAGCGATATTCTTTACAGCTTCCTTATTTAGTATCTCATCTGATAATTCTACATATTCCCAATTTCCAGGCACTCCCTTCTTTGCTTTTGGCCTGCAATTCTCTTTAATGTGAACACTCATTGTTGTGTCATCAAAATAATTTTCAAGTCTCAATGATCTTGAAGCCTGCTGCTCAACTTGTATTAGAATAACATTAATCCCTTTTGCTTCTGCAGTCAATGCCTGAACCTTATCTGCTGTGACTAGCGTAGCATTTATGCTGAATGCAAGATTTCTAATCAAACTGTCTATTCCGCCTTTCTTTGCGCGCTCTATTTCAGATTCAGTTGGTGTCTCTCCTAGAAATCGCATCTGGAATTTCTTCTTTTTTGATAATTCAAGTAATTTTTTTACTTCCTCTAGACCAAGATATCCAATTTCCCTGCCCGTATTTGCCTGCGCCTCAAGTTCAGATAGGCTTGCCTCGTGTATTATAATCTCTTTTGGGAGTATTTCTTCATTCTCTATTCGTTTACTTAACAATCCCTCTATTAGAACGCTTGTATCTGGAACAACTCTTTCAATCATAATAAAACATTTGGATTTATATTTAAAAATTTATCGTATAATATATCGATGTGAGCGCATCATAAATACCGCAACTCTCCCATCATTATATATTCTCGAGCCAGAATGCTAGTTGATTAAAATACAGAACTATGTTCTCAAAGAAGTTCGCATTTGATGTTATCGTGACATTCTTCTCTTCAGCAAAATTGTCCACGCCGTCATTGTATTCTACTATTATTTTAAATGTGTTATCATCTGGTTTAAGGGAGCGGCCGTCAGTATTCAGGATGAATCTTCTTTCTCCCGTCAATTCTTCGATGTTCCATTCGCTCTTAAGTGTCGATCCGACTATCTTTATAGTCACATTCTCTGGATTAGTGTATGATGTTTTTTCAATGTCAAAGCTTAACATGAATTTCTCATTGAAATCGACACTGTCAGGATATGCTATGTTTTTTATAATTATTCTAGGACGATCTTTCACTTCGATGTTGACAAAGCTTGTCTTCTCAAGTCCATCCGCACTCATCTTGAATATCAGATTGTTCATTCCTATCTTATCCATCGTTGCGTTGAAGCTCAAAGTAATCGTCTGTATCTTTATGCTCTTGTTTACGCATTCTTCCATGAAGCATATTGTTGAATCAAATTGCCTGTCTGCCTTGTTGTCTATCATGCAGTCGACAGTAACAATATCATTCAAGAATACGCTTTGTGGAGCATCGCATCTTAATGTCACGTATTGATTGTATCTTGCTGCAGTATTCTCTGGTTTAGATATCTCCTGCAGGAATTCTTTTGTCAGCACGCCATAATCTTCCCTTGATGTCATTGACGCGCCACTAGTCTGGTTCAATGAATTATAAACTATTATTGGGTACTTATAGAAATATCCTTTGCTTTGGTCATTATTCAATTTTATCAACCAATAAATATTCTTTGACTCTAGTGGTTTCAATAGAACTTGTTTTCTGTGTATTACTTTTCCTAAAACTTTCTCTGTACTCTCTTCTAATATTTCAATCCCGTCATTATTTGCAAGATATAAGTCTGCAACTAAATAATAATTTTTAGGATTCGTGACTGTAACTTCTATTAGATTATATGACCCAAAACCTACTGATGAATCATATAACTCTAAACTGAATATATACTCAGGAGTCATCAATGTTCCTGACTGTGTCACTTCTATATCGGTAGTTATCTCTCCTGGCTCAAGAATAATATCATTTCCAACATAATCATATTTTACTGCAGCAGTCCGACCATCATTGCTGTCAAGCATCTTAATATGGCCAGAGTCCAAAAATCCATATTGTCCATATGTGACATCATAAGGCACCCATCCGTAACCTGGGAAGTACACTTCGGCCCATGCATGTGGAACCCAATTAGTCTCAAAAACTGGCAATTCAGTATATGCATATCCTGATGAGAATCTTGCGGGTATTCCTGCTGCGCGATTAAGACTTATGAATAGATTTGTTAATTCATCGCACACACCCACTCTATTGTTTAGTACCCAAGAACTTTTTTGAGTAACATCAGCAGTCAATGTACTCAAATCATATTGTATATTTTTTCTCACATACTCTGCAAACAAGTACTCTACTTCAAATAAATCATCACTCTCTTGACTTAATGATGCTGAAATATCCTTGATTTCTGGACTTATATCAATAATATCGGTCGGCTTTACATATTCAGCTAATGTCGCATTAACATTATATATAGGAAAAGGCACTTTATCTGTTATATGCCACACTTTGTATTGCGTGCGAACTTCTGAACCTAAAAATATCTTAAAATCCCTTTGTTTCGTTGTCTTCCAATAGAAATCTATAGAATTATCGCCTATGAACCCATCTGGTTGAAGAGTGTTAGAGAATATGTCTTGCCTTATATCGTTTCTAGGAAATGTATGCAAAGTCACGTTTATGCTTTGCACGTATGAATCTGATGATTTTTCTCTTATCGTGAAATCATTTGATATTAACACATCCATAACTAATGTTCTCCTGTCAGAATAATCATTTGCAGATACAGATGATACCAAAATGATAGGCAAGACAAACAATGCAACTATTAGAGAAGCAAAAACCTTATCCATGTATTAACTATTAGTCAATATATTTATAAAATTAATGCAAAATTGAATAGATTAAGTAGATATAACATATTAAAGAGTATATAATAGAAACAGTATTATTTCCTGTAGAAATAAATCTGCAACGTGCCAGTATAGGGCCCTTCTAATGCATCAATTGGCAATGTCAAGTACACTTCTACTTGTTTATACTCATCTGGCTCCATTACAAAATTGTTTTCTGAGACGGATATGAAACTAGCAATGTCGCCAACAGCCTCTATATGCACAAGCGATCTCTTAAGAGAATGTATATCCATCCGTTTAGTGACTTCTCCACCAGGATACATCCTTGCAAAATTTAATCCTTCAGTACTTGTGTTGAAAGATGAGCTCCCATTTTCTATTTTTACAGAAAGATCAAACTCGCGGTACTGCAATAAATTATATTTATTATATATTAAAACTGTTAATATGATACCCATAATGAATATTAAAACAAGAAACAGAATCAATTTCAATACTTTATTTGGAGCAGTTGAAGCATTTGAAGCAATTGGAGTTCGAGCAGCATTTTTACGGGCAGTTTTGACACTGTTTTTAATTGAATTTTTATTATTATTTTTACTGACAGCCTTTTTATTAACAGTCTTTGTACTGACAGCCCGATTACTGACGGCGTCTTTCTTGCTTTTTTTGAATGGTTTTTTAGAATTTGCCATATTCATGTTCTCAATCATTACATTGTTCTCAATTATCACATTCTTGGTGGCTGCATCCCATTATTAGGAGGATTACTGCGCTGGTTATTCTCATTCTTGTTCCTCTTGAATACAAAGAAGTATATATTGATTGCAATCAATAATGCTAGTACAGTTATACCTATTAGTGTAGGAGATATAGATATGCTTGACGGCTTCTCTACACCCGGGCCAATTGGGGGCGTAACTTCAACAATCACTTGTTTTATAATAGATATCCCTGCATAGAATAATTCTATTGATATCGTTTGATTGCCTAATTCTGTCTTCTTAACTTCCCAATATGTCTCAAGCTGTGTTGTCTGGAACTTGTCAACATCAAGATTTGGCGTCTTTAAAATACCGTCAGGAGTGCTTACTCTTGCATATACATCATCTATTCTTCCTGACCAGTCGCTTTCTATTGTTACAACGAATTTGTTTGTGACGTTTGCATATATTGTTCTAGTCCAATCTTTGATAGTTACAGTTAATGTTCCTAATCTGAATGCTGCCTCACTCTTATCTGGGAGTGTTTGCCCATCGTAACTTAGAGTTCCTACAGCTTTATAGAATCCTGGTAATAAATCGAATTTTGAGCTGTCGAATGTTGCTTGAACAATAGTTGGTTGTAGACTGTTTTTTTTGCTTGGAACTGCTACATTATTCGTCTTTAATGTAGTCACGAGATTATTGTCTGGATCATAAATGTCAATACTTGCATATGCTCCCCCTATGTCTTGTGTTCCAAAATTCTCGATTGTGACGGTGATATTCATTCTCTCTCCTAAGCCTATGTCTGTTGCTGCTACTGAGAATTTAGGATAAAGCCCGTCATATAATGATAATACTGTGACTCTTGATGCGACAGCCGCTATCCCGCCCACTGTTCCGCCAACATTATAGTATTCTCTTCCCCCAAATAATACATCATATGAACCTGGAGAGAGTGTTTCTGGCAGGCTTAAACGCATCTTTATCTCTCTTGGAGGACCATATTGATTATCATCGATAATCGTCGCATATGGCTCTAATCCCCCTGGATACATTATTGATTCTACTTTCTCTGAATTGAATACAAACACACTAAAATCTTTTTCTAAATATGGCTCAAAAATAACTATTCTGTCTTCTACAGCCATTTGATTCATAGAAATAGCTAAAGCATTTGTTGAAAAAAAGATAAATAATAAGAAAAAAATAATTCGCTTCATGATGCTGTTGCTTGCAATCCCGCTATTTTTTGTCCTGATGGAGAAGTATATGGAATATTTACATAAATATCTATCTCGAGCGAATCTTGTATGTCAGTGTAATTCAAATCAGCACAGATTACTGTTCCTGGTGCAGTAACATTTACATCAGTGTATGCTACTGGCAATGGAGTCGTACAACTTGATGATTCAGTACCATTGTTTGCAACCTTATACCTAAATAATGGTCCGCCACCTTCTCCAGTTCCACCGATAAACTGTACAGCTGTTCTATTAGCTGCTAAGCTTACTGCTGCAACCGTATTTCCATCATTTTCTAAGATAAATCCTTGTGACACTGTATTGAACCCCGCGCAACCTTCAGTGTTAGCTGCATCCGTTGCTAAAGTACAATTCAAGAAGCCGCTAGTGGAATTTACTGACCCCGAACCCCAATCTATTGTAGCTACAACAAATTTAATTGAGGTCGATGTGTTTACAACAACTACTGCTGTTCCA
>Ga0208375_1004984_pt1 | contig 10088 bp, 8 predicted proteins | sample RifOxyD1_FD_184038 | JGI IMG/M metagenome (GOLD analysis project Ga0208375, IMG submission 184038) | Soil microbial communities from Rifle, Colorado - Rifle Oxygen_injection D1 (SPAdes) | ecosystem: Environmental > Terrestrial > Deep subsurface > Rock core/Sediment | place: Rifle, Colorado...
TTTGCATCACTTGGTTCAAATCGTTTTACTGAACGTTGGACTCGATACCGCTTTTCTTGCCATTCTTGCATCGAATGCCATACAAATATTTCTGAGAAACGCACGCCCAGCCTCCGTGACCCTGCATGAAACTGCTGTTACTTCGGCTAGACCATCTTCATGGAAGGATCGGAGCCTTTCTGATGCTGAGGATAAAAACGGAACGAAAACATCAGGGTTTTCCCAGTCTGTTTCGAACTTCGTCATTAAATTTAAGATGTGAAAGCGAACAATCTGATCTTCTTTGTTTAATAGATGACCCCGGAGGATCGGAAGTTTTCCTACTGATATGCTGGATTGATAAGATTCAAGAAGTTTTTCATTTTGGATAAACGCTCTCCACGAATCGCCGATAGCAGAACAACCAAGCCCGATTAGCGGAGCGACAAATTTTGGGGTATAACCCATGAAATTACGATGAAGATTGCCATCTAAATAGGCATGCCAAAGGCGGTCATGCTCTAACGAAAAATGATCCATCCCTATTTCACGGTACCCTGCTTGCTCCAAAAGGGATCTTCCGGTTTCGTACAAAGCTCTTTTGGTCTCTCCATCCGGCAAATCCGATTCAGTGAATCTGCGATGATGCACTTTGAGCCAAGGTACATGCGCGTTTGCGTAAAAAGCTATGCGATCCGGTCGGAGTCTTTTTACCGCTGATATGGTCCGGTTAATACTGCCTTCGGTTTGGAGAGGTAGCCCGTAAATGAGGTCGTAGCTGATGCTGTCGATTCCCATTTCGCGCGCAGTCTCAGTTACTTGTTGAACAAGTTCTTCGCTTTGAATTCGATTTACTTTATTTTGGACAACCGGATCAAAATCTTGAACCCCAAGACTCAGGCGCTTGAAGCCGAGTCGACACAGTACTTCAAGATGTTCGCGCGTCGTCGTTCTCGGATCTGCTTCAATAGAAAGCTCTGCTGATTCCGAGAGAATAACGCTGGAAAGTAATTCACTAATAAGAAAATCGAGTTCGGTGGGAGAAAAAAAAGTGGGTGTTCCACCACCAATATGAAGTTCGGTGAGCTTAAGGACCTTTGTTGATTTACCGAGCCCTAGTTTGCGCAAGTACAGATCGAGTTCGGCAATCAAGGCGTCAGTGTAGGGTCGAATTACCGATCGGTCCCTTGTGAGCTTTGTGTTGCAGCCACAATAGCTACAGAGGCTGTGGCAAAAAGGGATATGCACGTAGATCGATACTCCGATATCTCTCTTTTGGTTTTCCTCTAAACACTTATCGATAGTTTCTATCCACGTTTTTTCATTGGGTGTCGTATCCCAATACGGAACAGTTGGATAGCTCGTATATCTCGGACCTGGCACATTATATTTTTTTAATAACTCACTTGAAACCATTATTGCTTCTCAAAAAAATTATGAACGCTTTCTATAAATTTTTTAACATTTCTTTGCGGTGTTTTTGGAAGCACACCATGCCCTAGACCACAAATATAGCCTCTACGAAGTTCTGTCGGTATCGTCCCGATAAAGGACAAATACTGCGTAAGCTTTTCATCAAATTCATTCTCAGGAAGTAACAATAGATTTTGATCAAAATTTCCCTGAACTGAAAAACGATTACGATATTTTTCAAGAAGAACTTTAACGTTTTGTCTGTGATCAACCCCGATACAATCAATGTTTATATCAGAAAGCAGATCGAAGTGCCGATGATCGGTGCCCTTGGAGTAGTAAATGATTGGGGTATCGTGTTGAACTCTGAAACGCTCAACAACACCCGTTAGTGCTGGGATAACTTTCTGCTTATAGCTTTCAAAAGTGATGTCACCAGCTGACGTGTCAAAAAGCGTGATGACGTCGGCCCCGCTTCGTGCCTGCACGGCTAGACTTTCCGCGAGAATTCCGATTAAAGGCTCGCAAAAGCCCTCAAAACGACCATCTTTTAGTCCCTCTTCTACTTCCGATAATGGAGGAACATGTCTCCCTTGGACGGCATAGACGAATAGTGTCAGAGGCGCGCCAGAAAAACCGATGACAGCTTTATCCTCCGGCAAAGATTTTCTGAGCGCTTTAATTGCTTCGCCTTGAAAATCTAATTTTGCAGAAGCAGAGGCGGACGCTTCTATATGTTTAAGATCTGCTTTTTGGCGAAGTTGCCAGCTCAACTTGGGACCCGTGTTTTCGTAGTCGAGCCCAAAGCCCATGGCTTCTAGAGTAAATAAAATATCCGAAAAAAGAATTGCTGCATCAAAGCCAAATTCCATGACCGGCCCCAGGGCGACTTCGGCGGAGAGGGATGGAATCTTACACAAATCGACGAACGATTGTTTTTCGCGAATAGACTGATAATGAGAATGATAGCGACCCGCTTGCCTCATAAACCATACGGGTGGGCGGGAGGTATTGGTTCGTTTCAGCGCTTTTAAAAGTAGGGACTCCATCTTAACTCTCAAATATTCCTGCTTTAGCCGCTAATTGAACAGCTTCAGCAAGGTTTAGTATATCTGAATCAGAATGTGCTGTTGATAGAAAGGAAACTTCGTAGCCGCTGGGTGAAAGATATATGCCCTTGGATAACAGAAAGTGAAACAGCTTTGGAAAAATCGTTTTCTGTTTTTCGGGTATATCGGTGATACTTCGAACAGTATGATCGGTTGAACTAGGTTGACCGATTACCAACCAAAAGATCGACGCAAAACTTTGAACAGATAAAACAGAAGCAGCTGTGGAATTTTGTAGCTTGTCTTTAAGTAGCTGTAATCGAGCTGCGAGTTTTGAGTAAGGATCAGTTTTGAGTAGTTTCTTAAGCGTTGCCAGACCGGCAGTCATTGCTATCGGATTAGCGCTCAACGTTCCTGCTTGATAGACCGGTCCCGAAGGAGCCACTAAATTCATTAGATCTTCTCGACCCCCGTATGCTCCAACGGGGAATCCGCCGCCAATGATTTTTCCATAGGTCACAAGGTCCGGTTTTATGCCAGTCACTTCGGCCATTCCACCAAAGGCGACTCGAAATCCTGTGATAACTTCATCAAAGATAAGTAAGCTTTTTGACTGCCTTGTAAGAGCATAAAGTGAATGTAGAAAATCAGGCTTTTGGATCAAAAGTCCATTGTTCGCGGGTACCGGTTCAACGATTACTGCTGCGATTTCTTGTCCATGTATTGAAAAAGCTTTTTCCAGGACAGACGGATCATTGAGAGGAAGAACTATGGTCTCTGTCGCGGTTGAACTGGAAACCCCAGCACTGTCCGGAGACGCCATTTCGGCTAAACCCGAACCTGCTTTAACTAACATTGAATCGACATGTCCGTGATAGCAGCCTTCAAATTTTACGATTTTTGTACGTCCAGTTGCTGCTCTTGCAACTCTCAAAGCAGCCATTACCGCTTCTGTACCAGAATTAACAAATCTGATTTTCTGTACCCACGGGATTTGCTTAGTAATCAGTTCAGCTAACTCAAGCGAGTACGGCTCTGCTGCTCCATATGACCAGCCTCTTTGTAGTGCTTGTTCGACTGCTGAGAGAACGTCTTCGTCTCTGTGGCCGAGAATCAAGGGCCCCCATGACATGCAGTAATCGGTATAGTGGACGTCGTCTACGTCGACTAATTCTGATCCCCTTGCTTTTCTAATAAATCTGGGGACTCCGCCTACACCCTTAAAAGCTCGTACTGGCGAGTGGACTCCTCCTGGAGCGATTTTTTTTGATCGTTCGAATAACTCTAAGGACTTTTTGCTCATTGGTTAACCTGCTTGAGCCATTCGCGCGCATATCGCGCACCGTAGGTGATGATAATTGAAGCCCCAGCTCTCATGAATGACGTCCACGCTTCAACATGTCCGGCCGCTTGATTGATCAGCCCCTTTTCAGCCAATAGTTCAATCGCAGCGTATTCTCCGCTTACTTCGTATACCGCCCAGGGTCTCGGAATTTCTTTGGACAGTTTTGCTAAAATGTCGAGATACGGAAGTCCTGGTTTTACCATTAAGATATCAGCGCCTTCGTCGGAATCTCTGATTGAACTGACGAGTGCATCGGTAGGACGTGCTGGGTCGATCTGATAGGTGGCGCGATCCTTAAGTATGACGTTGCCTTTTGGAGCAGAGTCAGCAGCTAAACGAAATGGGCCGTAAAACCGAGAATTGAATTTTGCAGAATAGCTCATGATGATTGTTTGTTCCAACCCTGCTTTGTCTAAAGAAGCCCTAATGGCGCCAACGCGTCCATCCATCATATCGCTCGGTGCAATGCAATCGGCACCGGCCTGAGCATATTGAAGAGCAGCTCTCGAAAGTTCATCAACTGTTTCTGCATTTTCTACATGGTCTCCTGTGTCGTTAAGCACTCCGCACTGACCGTGCTCAGTTGAGGAACAAAGACAGACGTCAACTGCCAGAAAGAGATCTTTTCCAAATCTTCTTTTAATTTCTGAAATTTGTTTGGCTGTAAAACTGAAATCCAAATTACGAGTGGATTTTTTTGATGGAACGCCAAAAAGAAGAAATTTCCTAACGCCCGCTTCGACGTCTGTTTCGATTTGCTGGAGAATGGAATCTGAAGATTCTCTAAAGACGCCATTCATTCCGGGCACCGGCTCTCTGTGATTTATTCCATCTACAACGAAGCACGGCTGAATCAGGTGTTCGCCCAAAACATAAATTTCTTTTGTCAGTTCACGTATTGCCGGGTTTTGTCGCAATCTTCTGAAGGACAAGCCTTTGTTTACTGTGTTATCCATTTTCTCCACTCCTCAGTAGACGGAAAGATAAGCGGTTCTAAACCAAATTTTCGAAGATGTTGAGCGGTTTTTCCGGATCCGCAAGAATGGGTGGCACCGCCAGGTAATATTGCCTTAAATTGATCGAATTGACTTCCGCTCATCCAAAAAAAGTTGGTTGCTTCTCTAACTTTTGCTGTTGCTGTATCTAAATCCTTGGGACCTAAAAGCTCATAAGTGGCGACGGTTTTTGGTGCAATAAATTCAGAATTCCACGAGAGGGTCGCATTTTTGTGCGTTAGCACGACCCAATCATTAAAAATCGGTAAATTAAGAACCTTTTCATGAAAAAAAGGTAGTAGATGTTCAATTCCCAAAGATTCCGCACAACCCTCTACCCAAAGACCCTTATTGGCTAGTTTGAACCAACTTGACGTCCCTGAAGTCCAAATTCTTTTATCGGATAACCAGCAAAGTGTCTCCTTTGTGGCAGCTCTTGCATTAGCTACAAAAACAGAGTTTCCGTCGGGCAAGGAAGGAAGTGTTTCTTTGGTCTCCTGTCGAAACTTGCTACCGTCGAAAGATGGGCCATCTTTCGGTTTTTTCATCGGACAATTCCATCTCAACTCCGCTATCGGTTCTCCCGACTCTTTAGTGCCTTTTACAAAAAAAAGATTTTCCAGTTCAGGGTGAGTAATAGATGTAGCTCCGAACCGTTGATGACACCCGCCACCGTATTTTCCCAGTAGCTGTCTCTCGATGCTGACGTGTATTGATGTCTCCTTGTCGTTAAGTCTGGCCAGCGCGTCTTTTACAAAACCATCATCCGCTCGGCATTCAACGGCCAGAGCTCCCTGTCCTGGTGCCGAAGGACAGTAATCCAGAGGTAACACCATCCATTTAACGCCATTAAGTAGGGTGGCCATTTCCAAATTTGCATCATTATCATTCCAGAGGCGAATCAAACCGGCAAAAGCAAGAATCACTCCTTCAAGATATTTTGGATCATTGTTGTCTAAATGAATTCTACTTAAGCGGGTGTTTACATTTCCGCGAATTTCAACGAAGTCGAGTTGAGTGTTTTGGGCAAAAGGAAGCGCTTGTTTTAAAAAATCGGGGACATTCTCGAGTCTTCGCGGAGAGGATGTCCCGATCGATATTTTTTTTCCATTTTTCAGTTTCTCGATAGTCTTTGAATTGAAGACGATTACGTCTCTTGGATTTGCGCGCTTAGGGATTGCAGCACAATGAAAGCATGGTGGTCTTTCAAGACTCAAATCTTTAAGGGAGTGAACTGTAAAATCAACAGCCCTTGATTTGAGTGCATCATCAATCTCCGCTACAAAAAACTCTTTACCCTCGGCAGCTCTTAAGGGGACATCTAAAATTCTGTCGCCGCGGGTTTCAATTCCAACCAGTTCGACTTTAACGCCTGGATTCAACTGTTCGACTTGTCGTGCAATATGTCGGCTTTGCGCAGTCGCTAGGAGCGATTTTCGTGTTCCGAGTTTCAATATTCGTGAATTCATGCGTATGATGCCGGTACTTCTGTATGAGACAGGCTCCTTAGGGGTCGCAGCGTTATTTCGGCTCGGCGTTTTGATAATTCATCGCACGCATTTGCGGCTTGGGTTAATTGTAATGATCTTTGTTCTCCCCGTTCTCTCTTAAGAGAAAAGACGTCGTTGAGAGACAGTAAATTCGGAATCCTGTTCCATACGCTGCAAGTCTTATCCAAACACCCAAGATGAATTAAGAAACGCTGCCGATTTTTCAACAGACCTTCCTGCCAGGCGATAATTCGTTTGTAATCCTTCTCTTGGTTTATCGTTTCTTCCGGAATGCAAACAATTGCGCAATCAACATTTCTTAAGGCTGCTTCTTCTTTGTCAGCGGGTAAAATCTCAATTTTCGCTCTATTGGTTTTGGTTTCTAACGCCGCTTTAAGTGCTCTTGCACGTTCCATGGATCTGTTCAACAGATACAATTCGTAGGATAAAAGCCACGGGGCAATGGTACTTGCAATACTGCCTGCACCAATTACTAAAATCTTAACGGATTGTTTTTTGCCGAATTGTCTTCGTACCAGGGCTCTCACTAGGCTGCCGTAAGAATCTCCGCCTGAGCTTTGTAAGTACGCGGTTCTAATATATTTGACGTCTTCGAAAAGTTTTTGAAAAAGAAATTGGAGATCAGAAAAAAATCTAGCATGACTCAGGGCGTAGTCATTCCACGCCTGTTTTAGTTGTCCAAAAACTTCTGTTTCGCCAGGGATGTCACTTTCCAGTCCTACTGCCATGCGCAATAAGAAGCGATATGCAGCACTTCCGCAAAAAAACTCGACCCCGTTTTGTTCGACTGTCGAGAACTGGTCTGCCGTAAAGACCCAGACCCTGCGCTGGCAGGTGTCCAAGGAAAAGGCACCAGGTAAGTCGAGCTCAATCTGGGTCTGAGCAGAGTTTTTCCTCAAATGAACGACTCTAAGATTCTCGACCAACATGCTCAACCCTTATACTCTAAAATGTGAATTAGTAACTAAGATTTTGGTCATTTATGTCGCAACGCACTAATTACTTTACTTGTTAAGAAAGTTAGTACAAGTTAACAGAGAAAGTGGACACAATTTCTTCAAATAAAACAATAGTTTTCTGTGATGGAGCCAGTCTGGGTAATCCGGGACCGGGCGGATGGGGAGCGATAATTATTGGTTCAAATCTGGACGCGATCGAGCTTGGTGGAGGAGAGGCAAATACAACCAATAATAGAATGGAAATGACCGCGGCAATCAGTGCACTAGAGCACGCAAAAAATGACAAGAAGCAAATAGAAATTTATAGTGATTCCAAATACTTAATCAAGGGAATTACTGAATGGATCGAAGGTTGGGTTGCAAGGGGATGGAAAAATTCAGAAGGCAATAGCGTTGCTAATGAAGACTTGTGGCAACGGTTAAACGTTTTGACCAAAGAAATCAGACGATATCAGTCTATTTCTTGGATTCATATCCCCGGACATGCAGGGATAGCCGGAAACGAAAGAGCAGATGAAATTGCTGTTGCCTTTGCAAAAGGTTTAACGCCGGTATTGTATAAAGGGCGGCTAGAGAATTACCGGGTAGATATTTTAAATCTTAAAGCTAGTTTGAATGTGAAAGATAGGTCGAACAAAGGTAAGAGAGCGTATTCTTACTTGAGTTTGGTTGATAATGTCCTTCTCCGCCATACCGACTGGAGCAGTTGCGAGCGCAGGGTAAGGGGACGCTCTAATGCGAAGTATAAAAAAGCGACGAGTCCAGCGGAAGAAGAAGAAATAGTTAAGGCCTGGGGATTTAGTAAAGAGGAATTACAAAATGGATAAACGCCTTTTTGATCCCAACGCTGCCGCCTCGTCAGAGTCGGGGATTTTCGGATTGCCGTACACCGAGAAAGAAGCAAAATTGATTTATTTGCCCGTTCCGTGGGAGGCGACCACATCTTACGGCGCAGGGACATCAAATGGGCCTAGCGCTATCTTATCTGCGAGTAAGCAAGTTGATTTATTTGACCGTCAACTTGGTCATCCATATGAACCGGGATTGTTTTTACGGGATGAATCCGAAGAAGTACTCAAATGGAATGAGCAAGCAAGGCTTGATGCGGAGATTGTTATCGAAGCCGGAGGTGTCAAAGAGGGGCAGTTAAGACTTACTGAAGCTGCAAATAGAGTAAATGAAATGGGACATAGGCTTAACGAGTACGTGTATCGAGAAACAAAAAATATTATCGATTCAGGAAAGCTTGTTGCTCTTATTGGTGGAGATCATTCGGTTCCCTTCGGTGCATTAAAGGCTGTTGCAGAAAGAGAGGCGGAGTTCGGAGTTCTTCATATCGATGCCCATTCAGACACAAGAAGGGCATTTGAAGGATTTGTTTGGTCTCACGCTTCGATAATGTTCAACGTTCTGGAGGAAATCCCACAGGTAAAGAAGTTAGTTCAGTTGGGGATAAGAGATTTTTGCGAGGAAGAAAGCGTATATTGTCGACGGCAGGGCGACAGAGTGAGTGTGTTTTACGATGAGATGCTTCTTAAAAAAAGTTTTGAGGGGCTGTCTTGGTCAACGATTGCCAAGGAAGTAGTTCAGGAGTTACCGGAAAAAGTCTGGATTTCGTTCGATATAGATGGACTCGAACAAAGGTATTGCCCTAATACCGGAACCCCAGTTCCAGGGGGTTTAGATTTTAACCAGGCGGTTTTTTTGATTGAAGCAGTAGCAAAATCAAAAAAGAAGATAATCGGTTTTGACTTGTGTGAAGTGGCCGTTCCTCAACGCCCCGAGCAATCGGGCCGGGACGAGTGGGATGCAAACGTAGGTGCCCGGATGTTGTACAAAATGTCAGCATGGACTCTCTTCAGTCACGGTTTTTTAGGTTAACTCACTGTTTCTTGGCACATACCGTGAACGATTCTTCGCGGAGTAACGGTTTCATCTAGCGGAGCGTTCATGCACTTAATAAACAAGCTGTTGTTCGTTGTCGTCACGTTAGCAACTATCCCGCTTGGAATCGCTGCGAACGAAAAGTGGTATAAAGGCGATTTGCACTCACATTCGATCTATAGCGATGGGGATAGCAATATCGCGGATGTTATTCGAGCTGCAGAAAAAGCAGGTCTGAACTTTTTTACAATCACCGATCACGACAATCGCCAAAACGGAGACGTTAAACATTGGAGCGATCCCAATTATTCTTCTCAAAAGCTGATTCTTTTATATGGCTCTGAATGGACAACGGTTCGTGGGCACGCAAACATTTGGGCAGCCAAGCCGATAGATTATAAGCAAATCTGGAAAGCAAATATCGATGCCGACGCTGTAGCCGCATTTGCCAGCGTCCATATTCAGGGTGGGCTTTTTTCTATTAACCATCCAGCGGCGCTCAAGTTCAATCCGTGGACCTATCCTCTCTATTACGGTATCGATTCAATCGAAGTCTGGAATTCGATGTATCGGCTTCCTAGCTTGAATCGATGGACTGTCCATAGTTACTGGGATCCTTTGCTGAATTCCGGCAGAAGAATAACTGGGGTGGGGGGAAGCGACGCTCACCATATCAACGGCATAGTTAGGAAGATTTACAGTATCGGCAACCCTACTACTTGGGTTCTTGCCTCAAGCCCTACTCCCGTCGGGATTTTAGAAGCGATAGCTCTTGGTCGAGTATCGATCAGTTGGGCAAGTGATGCGCCTCGGGTAAGTATATCGGCTGACGTCGATAGGGATGGTTATCATGAAACGAATATGGGTCATGTGGTTCAGCCGTTAGGCACACCTGTTAACTTTAAAATTTCAATTGATTCACAAGAGATGGATAAGCGTGCTCCCCAGGGGCT
>Ga0208375_1004985_pt1 | contig 10088 bp, 7 predicted proteins | sample RifOxyD1_FD_184038 | JGI IMG/M metagenome (GOLD analysis project Ga0208375, IMG submission 184038) | Soil microbial communities from Rifle, Colorado - Rifle Oxygen_injection D1 (SPAdes) | ecosystem: Environmental > Terrestrial > Deep subsurface > Rock core/Sediment | place: Rifle, Colorado...
TCTTTAATGACATCGCAAGCAAAGGATATGAGTTGGTCGATAAGATCGTCGGCATCAACCACCGTGCCTTCTCGCGATTTCATTTTACCAGAAGGAAGAATCACCATTCCATAACTTAGGTGATATAATCTCGACTGCCATGAAAACCCGTAGCGTTTAAAGATTTCAAACAAACATTTAAAATGGAAGTCCTGTTCAGAACCAACCACATAAATAACTTTGTCAAAATCAATTTCAGCAAAACGGGTAGGAGCTAAACCGATATCCTGAGTCATATAGACCGAAGTTCCATCAGCTCTCAAAAGAAGGATCGGTTTTTGACCGAGTTTCACATCGGTAAGATCAATCTCAATCCCCTTTTTGCTCTTTTGACCAATTCCCTGGTCAAACTTTTCAAGAACGATTTGCTTACCCAGTTTATAGGTATTGCTCTCATAGTAAACAGTGTCAAAAAAGAATCCAAGGCGACGATTTGTTTGTTCAAAGCCATCATATACCCACTGATTCATTTTACGCCAAAGCTCTATCACTGAAGGTTCGTGCGCCTCCCATTGATTGAGCATTTTGTAACATTGCTGGACTAGCGTACACTCTTTCTCAAACTGTCTTTCTGCTTCTTCCCTGTTTGTACCATCAAGTGGAATGCCTTTAGCTGTTAGCCACTCTTTCTTAAGTCGAGCTTCTTCTTGGCTATACATGACGTAGAAACGCCCAACAAAGTGGTCTCCCTTTTCGCCGGTTGAGTCAGGAGTTTCGCCGTTACCCCACAATCGGTAGGCCATCATTGATTTAGCGATATGAATACCGCGGTCGTTGATGTTGTTGGCTGCGATGACTCTTGCACCATTCGCTTGGAGGAGTCGCGCTATGGTTGTACCAATAACGCCGTTACGCATGTGCCCCATATGCAGGGGCTTATTGGTATTCGGCGATAAGTATTCAACCATCATCGTTTTTCCACTAAGAGAACTGTTCATGCCATAACCGTTTTTTTCTTCGGATATTGCATGAATTGTTGCATCGCTTATTTTTTCCCGATTCAAATAAATATTCAGATAAGGACCAGAGGCACAAACTTTCTCAATAACAGACGAGATATGCTCTCCTCCATTGGCCAATTGAATCTTTGCAATTTCTTCCATTTTTTTTGCGCATTCAGCCGGGCTCATGCCAAGCAATTTTGCACATTGAAAACAGGCGAATGCAAAGTCTCCCATATCGGGTGATGGTGGAAATGTGACCTTCAGCTGTTCGGGATTAATGCTATCAATATCAAAAAAGCCAGTCAAAATATTTTGCAAAAAAGAACCCACTTGAGAAAGTATCCCTCTTAAAGCATAGGGGTTCACAGATACAGACATGCTTGTTTTTGCCATGATTTTACTCTCTTTCCTTAAGGTAGTACTTTGAAGATTGTCAACGAACATCCAGTATCACATTACCACCAAATCAATTTATTGTAAAGACAATCCCTTTTTTAGAAAAATACTTTTAAATTAACTTTTATATATTACGGTATAAAAACAGCTGCAGCGACCACTGTTGTCCAAAGCCCGTCTTTATTACCCTGCGCAGATTGTGTTATATTTGTTGAAGTAACAATTTTACCTGAAAGTTTATAAACTTTTTCTCTCTCGTCCCAGGCGGTATTGGGGTCAAATTCAATGCCCAAAGTTGTCGCCAGCATTGTAGCTGCCAGATCTTCTGCGCAATCTGCCGTTTTTTCATCTGTTTCGCCGTAAGGGTGATGCTCAGATAAATAACCATATTGCTGGTCATTTCCCGCGGGCACGGCACATCCAATAGACGCTGCTATTAACCTGTTTGGCTCGTTAGTGGCATTTCTTGCCAAAACACAAAACACAACTTCACCTGGCTTTAGCATCTCTAGCCCCTTCTCTCTAGAAATTCTCTTGCACCCAGGAGGAAATATGCTGGATACAGCAACTAAATTAAATTTTTCGATACCTGCATTCCTTAAGGCCATTTCAAATGACATTAGTTGCTGATTGGCAACACCCACGCCTTTCGTAAAAAACATTTTAGCAGGAACCATTATTTTTTATCCAATTTGAGGTTGGATTATTAATATTATAATTAATTTAATATTATACTAATTTTTTGTTTTTGACAATCACTTGACAAGACGGCATAGTAAATGATAGTATTAAAAATATAAAATATATGTTTACAAAAAGAATAATTAACAGATTGCTTCGCGCAAGAAGAAATTCAACTCGCTTGAGGTTGATTGTTAGCGTTTAATTAAAAAAGAGAAACAAAATAAAAAACATTAAACATTAACAAACGGTCTCAAGTCGAGTCCGTTATTTTTTTGCTCTTTCACAACCTTACATAGGAGACACGAGAATGAACTTCCAATGCTTACTTTGCAACAAAGTAGTTTCGGAAAAATTTGTTTCTCAACACAAATCAGAAAAACATGCTGATTATCGTCATTATGGCTTGATGTGGCAACTCGGCGGCAACGACGAGGCTGGCCATACTTCCAAGTCAAAAGTTATTTCCTGCCCAACCCTTGCGAAAATGGCTGGCGTGAATATGCTTTATGTTCTCAACGAGGGATTTAATCCTTCTGGGAGCATGAAAGATTATCTCACGACCAAAGCCGTTTCTTTGGGAAATACTCAGGGATACAAATGGTACACAGTGGTTTCTTCAGGAAATCACGCAGTGTCTCTGGCGTTGGCTGCACAAAAATCTGGCAGCAATGTTATTATTTTTGTGCCCGCCTCTTCTCATAAAATAGAATTTCTTTGCTCCTTTCCAAATACTTTGGTTTTTGGAGTCGAAGATTCTATTTTTGAAGATGTGTATGCACAATACAGCCTTTTTTCCGAGTCTTTAACGGGCATCTACAATGCCAATGTCAGCAATGAATTTATTCTTGCTGGATTGGCCAATGTTTGGACTGCAATTAAAGGACTCACCCACTATCCAACGCACGTTTTGTCGGGCGTAGGAAATGGAAGCTACTTAGCCGGATTTTATTGGGGAATTTCTCAAACAAAAGAAAAGCACATTCCCAAAATCGTTCCCGTTGGAATGAAAGGTGCTTTCCCTACAGAATCGGCCATAAAAAAAGGCGAACACATTTGCGAATACAAAGAGTTCAAGGTGCCTGAATCGCTTATTGATGCCGCCGAAGGGTCTATTGCCACCGGCAGCTATAGCATGCCTCAATTAGTTTATGCTGTTGCCCAAACAAACGGATTTCCGGCTGGCGGACTTGTCAATGATGACTTGGCTATTGCCTATGAGGCAATCTTGCAGGAAAAAAAATTGACAGAATTAGGCGCGATTCCCGAACCAACGGGAATCCTAGGATTGGCAAGTCTGCTGAAACACAAAGGATTGTTTCCAAAAAACAGCAGACCCATGGCGGTATTCACCGGCCATGCAATCAAAGACATCGGCAATGTAATTCGCATTACCGATAGCAAAACTGCTAACGAAATTAAACTGTTAGCGGAAGAATCTGCAAAAAGTATCGAAGTTTCCGTCAATCAACCCGACAATTCTCGGCTTCATATTCTTCCTAAAGCTGGAGGAATCGAGATGGCCGTAGAAATCGTCAAAGCAAGAATGGAGAAATTGACATGAGGATAATTATTGACACTCAAAGTAATCCGCTTTTTCAAGGAAGTGTCTTGGAACAGGCCTATGGTCTGCGTGGCGGACTCTGCGAAGGAGGCAAAGACGATATTGTAGTCGTCGCTAATAACTTCGATAAGGATTACTTGAAATATTGGAAAGGACTAGGATTTGATATGCCAACTATTCTGGTAACACAAAATGGTTGTCCAGAACTCACCCTCTCCCAACTAATAATGCGGGACAACGCGGTCAGCAAAAAATTGAAAGCCATAGCCAGCAGAAATGATTGTGCACGACTGGAATTTTTCTGCATTGAAGAATCAGAACGGCAACTTGCTGAGCATCTCGGCATTCCAGCCTACTGTAACTTCGACTTCGCGTTCAAGTTCGCCAAAAAACCTTGTTTTCGGAGGTTCTGCCTCCAACACAATATTCCTGTTGTTGAAGGCATGTGCTGCAAAAATCTGCAAGAAGCAGAACACTTCATTAACGGATTACATCAAAGGGGCGTCAGCGCCCTGGTAAAATCCGAAAGTGGAACTGGTGGTATTGCTTGTGGCGGTGCAGTAAAAATTGATCCTGGCGATAATATCAAAGCGAAACTCGAGGGGATAAAGTTCATCGGTCAAGAATTCGTTGTCGAGAAGACGATCGAATCTGTCAGGGAAGAAATTTCCATACACTGGGAAGTTCAACTCGACGGACAGATAAGAGTGATCGGCATTCAAGATCAGTTGGCCAAAAACTTCGGTTACTCGGGCGTGTCCATGCCGTCCAGCATCGACCCCGGCGAAATGGCTCATCTCAAGAAAATCCTTCTGGGGGTGCTCGCACCCGAGATGAGGAATATAGGAGCCATCGGCTTTTTTTCCTGCGACGTCATTTTGTCGCCGGAAGAACATTGGATGGATTTTAATCCTCGCAAGGGAGCGGCCATTTATGTGAGACAGATGATCAACCGGCTTCAGAAAAAGCATTTTCCCGATAACCAGTTATTTATCTGGCACGAACACAACAAAGTCTCCGACACGATTTCTTTTGAAAAAGTACGCAAGGTTCTTGGCAGTCTGATAGTTCCTGGACACGACTCAAAAAGATTAATCGTGATAACGAATTCCGGAGTCATGCTCTACGGCTACCTCGATATCACTGCGATATCGACGATTTCAAGGGAAGACGCCAGAGGACATTTTGAAAAAGCAAAAAATCTCATACTATGCCAGTAATTTGGCAATGGCGATGAACAGCATCATCGCCTTTTTTTTATTTGAAATATCTGATATCATAAGAATTAACATAAAGTAAGTTATGTCATTAGAAAAAATAGAAACAAAAAAAAATTTTATACCGTTAAAAAAACCCTTTAAGTACGCCCTGGCCTCAATGACCGAGCTACCCTATGTTTTAGTTACAGTAACAGAAAATAACATCATCGGCATAGGCGAATCATCCCCTGCTCCAGATGTAACCGGAGAAACTCAGGAGTCCGTCATCAACATTATTAATTTCATAAAACCGCTAATAATCGGCAAACCGGTTGAAAATAAAAAAGATATTGAAAACATCTTAAAAATTTTAGACGCTTACGTTTCGAATAATCAAGCGGCAAAATCCGGGTTAGAAATGGCGTTGTTTGATCTTTTAGGTAAAAAGAAAAACCTGCCCGTGTATAAAATTTTAAATGGTAAAAATAAAAAAAAAATAAAGCTTCAAAAAACTTTTGGATTTTTAAATGAAAATAATTTAGAAAACGAGGTAAAGGAAAGTATAGCAGAAGCAAAAAGTCTGGGAGCGGAAATAATAAAATATAAGGTAGGCTTGAATAAAAAGTACGACCTAGATTTAGTAAAATTTATCAGAAAATATAATCCAAAAATAAAAATTGTTTTGGATGTAAACCAAGGATGGAAAAATTTTAAAAAAGCCGGCCCTATGTTTTCGGCCCTCAAAAAATATAATATTAGCTGGATTGAACAACCGGTCTTGGCTTACGACTATGAAGGATCTGCGGCGCTGAAAAAAAAGTACAAAATTCCTGTAATGATAGATGAGGGATTAAAAACTATTTCAGATTGTAAATTAATTAAAATAAAAAAAGCAGCCAATCTTGTTAACATAAAAATTACAAAAGTAGGAGGATTTTTGAAAGCAAAAGAAATAATTGATTTTTGTGATAAAAATGAAATCAAATATATGCTCGGAGATATGGTACATTCTAATATTGCCACTGCTGCAAACTTACATTTGGCAACCTTGGGGAATTTTGTTTCCTATGACATAGACAACAGCAGAGTAAAAGAAGATGTTGCATCGGGACTTCAAAAAAATAATCTGATTTATAAAATTCCCCAAGATCCGGGACTGGGCGTTTCTATAAAATTGTGAAATAATATGGCAAAGTATGAACAACCAGAAATAAAAATTTTTCATGGGAATAAAAAGGGCCCATCGTTGCTTATTTTTGGAGCCATACACGGAGATGAAATATGTGGCCCCTTTTCTATAAAAAAAATAATTAAAGATATCGAGTCAAAACGCATTATAATAGAAAAAGGCACCGTCATTTTGGTTCCTATCTGCAATCCTACCGCATATAAAAAACGAACGCGTTTTGTTGAAGAAAATTTAAACCGAGTTTTTAAAACATGGAGCAATTCTAACAGTTACGAAAAAAAATTGGCCAATAGTTTAACTCTGCTTGTAAAAAAATGTGATATTTTTTTGGATATCCACTCGATGGAAGCAAAAAGCGTTCCGATGACATTTATTGATTCTCCAAACAAATCAAACGTTTCTTTCTCCCGTATATTGGGCGCTAATTACAGTATTGAAGGATGGCCAGAGCTTTATAGAAAAAACGGTCAGGGTATTAGTTCTTATGACACAATGGCTTATGCAGAAAAACATTCTAAAAAATGTGCCGTTATTGAATGTGGTCAACATAAAGATATCAATTCAAAAAAAGTTGCATATCAAGCAATAATCAATACTTTACGATATTTTGGTTTTGTAGACGGAAAGACTAAATCAAAAAAGTTGATTAAAATTGATGCAAAAAGCTTGTTTACAAAAAAAGATGACAACGACAAGCTATCACGTAAGTGGAAAAACTTTGATCGTTTTAAAAAAGGAGAGATCTTAGCCCGTAAGTCTGATGGAGAAAAAATTATAGCACCGTTTGATGGAATAATGGTTTTACCAAATAATAAGGCGCAAACTGGTACAGAATGGTTTTATCTAGGCACGATTAAACAATAAATAAAGTTTAGACCCTATCTGAAGGGTCTTTTTTGTATAAAAAAATCCCCAAGCTTGTTAGGCAGGGGGAAAGACAATTAAATGTCCTTGAATAAAATAGCTGGTGGCCTTTGGCCATCGCCTTCACCTCCATCTTTTGGAAGCATTGCGATGTTGCCATCTTCGAACTCTCCCGGTATCCACCAGGGAATAATTTTTGGCAAAGCCAGCAACAAGACCGTACTGCCGTTTTCGGTTGCTTTTTTCTCGGCTTCGCGCAAAAGCTTCAAACCCATATCAGCATAATCCGGATTGACTGCCAGAGAGCTTATTATGGATTTTTTCTCTTCCGCAAAGCATTGCAACCTTAAGCAGGCAATTACATAGTCGTCGATGGCTGCCACCCAGAATTGACTAACAGCATCTTCGCAACAATTAGTCAGACTGCGAATGCTGTCTAAATCCTCTGGGAAAGCCGGCCGGGCTTCAATATATTGACCGGAAAAAATCATTGTTCCTATGCCGTCTTTGGTGAAAAGCTCTGCGAGCAATCCACCATCCTCGGCACCTTTAACAATGTGGACGCGCCCAATATTGTTCTCGATTGCGATTAAAGCAGACTGCAAAGCAACTGCCAATTCACCCCTAACAACTTCCTTGTCAATAAGTTCTTGCACGCGGTCTGAAAGAACTTGATGCAAGAGCTCACCATCTTCATCGAGAACTCCTTCATGGTTGCCAAGAATTATGAGCTTGGCAATTTGGTCTTGGCCGACAATTCCGCCTAAAGAAGATAAAATTTGCTTTGTATCTGCAATAGAATCTTCTTCTATTGCCGGAACAATCACAACTTGATATCTTTTCAGGACAGTGCCGATTCGGCCGGAAAGAGACTTGCGCCAATCACCGGACAAACTTACCGCAACTGCGGAACGGCCAAATTGCTCTTTCAAACCTTCAAAGGCAGATTTGACTTGGTTATAATTTTTCTGCCTTTTTTTGTCCCGCGAACGGGATGAAAAGCATCCCACAACAACGATTATTTTTGTGTTGCAGGAATTGGCGACCAAAAGAATATCTTGAACTATTTGATTGCAGTTGTAGTTTTTAAACGGTTCTGCATCAATGACGATGCAAAAAAGTTTTCCAACAAACTGCATGGAATAGCCAAGAGTTTCCCTAAGCTCGTCGACGTCAAATTCATAGCTCTTGTCTTTCATATGCCACCTCCAAAACACATACGAGAAATAATTTCCCGGAATTTTTCAACGCCCTTAACCAGTTGGATAGTTTCAATGTATTCGTTTGGTTTATGGGCAACCGAAATGCTGCCCGGCCCCAAAATCAAACATTCAGCTCCAAGCCTCTGGAGTTCTGATGCGTCAGTACTATAGCACTCTCCGCGCGCGGATATTCCGGTAACAGTTTCCGCGACTCTAACCAATTCGGAGTCAGCAGAAGTGGACATGGGTTCGGTCGGCGTTTTTTTTGTTCCCTTTCTGCCACCCATCACCCACTTTCTTTTTGTCAGAGGCTTCCGATTTTTTTTACCCATCTTTACCTCTTCTTCTGCCAATTTGCGATCGTTTTCTATTGCTTCTTTCATTGCTTTTTCGTCTTTATTCCTGTCAACCCCCTGCATGTAGAGATCAACTGTTACGAGCGGCAAACCATCCTTGTCATATCTGGTCCTTTCAACCAAACGATCCGTAATGTATTGGCGAATCCTTTGAGTGGTTTGTCCAGGAATAGGACGGATTGCAAAATCAACTTCGCAACAATCAGGAATTTCATTTAACTTGAAGGCGCCACGAACTTCAGCGATGTTGATAGTGGCGTATGGCGGATCTATTGAAGATTCTTTCACTCCCTTCAATTCCTCGCCAAACTCTTCCAGTTCGCTAATCACTTTGGCCGCCAACAAAATGGCGTTTCTTCCTTTGTTTGGAACGCTGGAATGTCCACCTTCGCCCCAGCAAAAAGCAGTAAGACCAAGATGGCCTTTATGGGCACGCACCGGAATTAATTCCGTCGGCTCGGCAACCAAAATGAATTTCGGCCTTACAATTTTGGCGTCAACCATTCTCTTTGCGCCTTTCAGTCCAACCTCTTCATCATAAGTAAGGCCAAACATAAGCTCACGCTTAAGCCTGTCAATTTGAGGAAGCAGTTGCTCAACTGCGCAAATCATTGTTGCCATGGGACCTTTCATATCAACAGACCCTCGGCCATATTGCCTTCCATCGACATCGGTGAGCACAAAAGGCTCTGTTGCCCATTTAGCGGGTTCGCCAATCGGCATAACATCCATGTGCCCGGAAAGCATCAGTGTTTCAACATTGGGAGGACCAATTCTGGCAATCAGATTGGCTTTTGTTACTCCATTGCCTTCTTCTCTTTCTTGAAAAGCAACTTTAAACCCCATCGGGAGCAAAAGTTCTTTTAAGAAATTCGCCAAAGGCAAATTGCTTTTTTGGCTTTCGGTTTCGAAAGCAACCATTTTTTTGGTTAGTTCAACTACGTCTAACATAAAACCATCCTTTCGGTGAGTAAATTGTCAAAGAAACAAACTATGACTCATCATAGGCGAGATGTAAACTTTTGTCAAGGAAATAATTTTTAAAAAAATCTTTCTTTTTATAATATAAAAAGACCTGAAATTGTTTCAGGTCCATTAAATACCGGCGAAGGGATTCGAACCCATAACCCTCAGCTTCGTAGGCTGACGCTCTATCCAATTGAGCTACGCCGGCTTCAGAAAAAATGATAAAGTACTAATAAAATTTTTTGCTTAAAAAGCAAGAGATATCGGCGAAGGGATTCGAACCCTCAACATGCGGATTAGAAGTCCGCTGCTCTATCCAATTGAGCTACGCCGACAACTAATGTCAAATGTTGAATATCCGTGAGGGGAGTCGAACCCCTAACCTGCGGATTAGGAATCCACCGCTCTATCCAATTGAGCTACACGGACAACGTCGTTGCCTATTTGAGAATATCGGCGGAGGGATTCGAACCCTCAACCCTCAGTTCCGAAGACTGATGCTCTATCCAATTGAGCTACGCCGACGCTCCAGCTCAATATTTTTTTAAAAAACTTAATATCTTAATATACTAAAATTAAAGGCTTGTGTCAATACTTGTGTTTTAAATGTCAACGGGAAATAGAAATGTCATACTTGCAAGGATTTAGAAATGTCATACCTTAAGAATAAATTTGCTTCTCCATGGGT
>Ga0208375_1004988_pt1 | contig 10081 bp, 11 predicted proteins | sample RifOxyD1_FD_184038 | JGI IMG/M metagenome (GOLD analysis project Ga0208375, IMG submission 184038) | Soil microbial communities from Rifle, Colorado - Rifle Oxygen_injection D1 (SPAdes) | ecosystem: Environmental > Terrestrial > Deep subsurface > Rock core/Sediment | place: Rifle, Colorado...
GTTTCTGAAGAGGAATTAAAAAAAATTGACAAATACGAAGGAGATGAATATAAAAGAAAAAAAGTTATTTTAAACAGCGGAAAGGAATCTTGGGTTTATGTTAAAGCTTAATCTTTTACAGGCAAATCTAATTTGGGAATTTTAGGAATCGTATCTTGTTTTAATTCTCTTTGTTTTTTTGTTTGCTCCCAAAGTTCTTTTGTTTCATCATTGTTTTTTAAGAGAATAGAGATTTATAAACCTTTACTTAGTTATCATTTAAAAGTTACAAATTAGAAAGATTTATAAATGAAAAATGGTTATTTTTTCAATGAAAGATTATAGATTAAAATCCCATAAATTGGGGGATAAAATTGTTTTGGATGGAATTGAAGCTATAAATAAATTGCAGCATGAAAATAAGTTACCCGGATTCATCTCCGGTGGAATGGCTGTAAGCAGTTATCTGCCTGTAGAGAACCATAGAGAAACAATTGATTTAGATTATACTTTATTTTTTAACGGGGGCGTAGTAGATTACAAAAAAATTACCGAACCTTTAGTAAAAATTTTAATTGAAAAAAATTATTCTGTAGAATACAAAAAAAAAGGCACAACTCACGATTATATTATTAAACGAAATGAAGATTCTTTTCTTATTCAACATTCAAGAAGATCTCCGAAGAATTTTATGAAAAATAAAAAGAGTCTTGAACGAGAAATAAGTAATCGTAGAATAATGTCCGATAAAGATCTTTCTTATGCGGTTTTAAGTCCAGAAGATTTAGTATTGCACAAATTAAATAGAATTTTAAAATTTAATTCGGAATATAATGTTGCTTTTCCTAAAAATATTCCTCAAGAAGATTTTAAGAAACAAATAGAGTCACTTAAAGAAGAAGTTTTGAATTTAAAAGATTCTGTAGGTCCAAGAATGGTTGCAAAACTTAGACTTTTTTATGATATTTTTGATATTAAATCTTTGGGTAAAAGCATCGGTTTAAATAAGAATTATTTTGAAGAAGCTTTGAAAGATTGGATTGGTCAAAATAAAATATCAAATGATTTTGTAAATACTTTGGATAAATATGAAATTAGATTAGATTAAATTAATAAACCTTTTTTCTTTATTTATTTTATGGCTGAAGACATCTTAAATTATGAAAAGTTAAAATTTAAATCCGGTTTGGAAATTCATCAACAGCTCGATACAAAAAAACTTTTTTGCAGCTGCCCTTCTGTTTTAAGAAACGATGAGCCGGATTTAATTGCAACCAGAAAACTTCATGCGGTTGCCGGAGAAAAAGGAGAAGTTGATGTTGCTGCGCAGTATCAGGCGGCTCTGAAAAAAGAATTTATTTATGAATTTTATAAAGATAATAATTGTTTGATTGAGTTAGATGAAGAGCCGCCGCATGTTATTAATCAAGAAGCTTTGAAAATTGCTTTACAGGTTGCGTTTTTATTAAACTGCAAAATTATTCCTTTAACGCAAATTATGAGAAAAACTGTTATCGATGGTTCAAATACTTCAGGATTTCAGAGAACCGTTTTAATTGCCCGTGATGGTTTTATTGAAACAAGTTATGGTAAAGTTGGAATTGATACTCTTTGTTTAGAAGAAGATTCTGCAAGAAAAATTAGTGATGATAATGGAAAAATAATTTATAGATTAGACCGGCTCGGGATTCCTCTGATAGAAATTGCAACTGCTCCCGATATTAAATCTCCTGAACAAGCTAAAGAATGCGCTTTGCATATTGGTGAAATTTTGAGAAGCTGTAAGGTTAAACGGGGAATTGGGACAATCAGGCAAGATGTTAATGTTTCTATAAAAAATGAAAAAAGAGTCGAGCTTAAAGGAGTTCAGGATATGAAAATTTTTGTAAAAATCATTGAGAATGAAGTTTTAAGACAAAAAAAACTTTCTGATGCCGGAAAACCAACAAGTTCAGAAGTTAGAAACGCTTTGCCGACGGGTTTAACTGAATTTATTCGTCCAATGCCTGGCGCAGATAGAATGTATCCTGAAACAGATTTATTTTTGCTAAAAATTTCAAGAGAATTTCTAAACGAAATTAAAAAAGATCTACCTAAATTAAAATCAGAAATTGAAGGGGAATTAAATAAAACTGGTTTAAGCCAGGAAATGATTAAATTATTATTAAATCAAAATAAAGTTGAGGAATTTAAAGATTTGTTGAAGATTTACGAAAATCCGAATTTTATCGCGAAAATGATTTTGCTTTTTCCAAAAGAAATTTCAGCTAAAATAGAAAAACCTCTTGATAAAATTGAAAAAATTCTTGAAGAAATTTATGGGGACATTTTAATTGCTTTAAATAAAAAGAAAATTTCTGAATCAGATGTCAAAGAAATTTTAACTAGCTTTGCAAAAGGCGAGAAATTTGAAAATGCAATTAAAATTGAAAAAACAGATGCAGGAGAAATTGAAGAAAAAATTATGAAATTAATCAAAGATAAACCCGGTTTGAGTGAGAATGCTTATATGGGGTTAGTAATGTCTGAAATGAAAGGAAAGATTGACGGAAAAACTGCAAAAGAAATTATTAAAAAATTTGTGAAGTAAAATAATTCTTTTTTCAACAAAATCTAAAAAATAAAAAAATTGCAAGAATATACAAATGTTTAAAAATTAATAAATTAAATTAATTCAATGGTTGTTCCAAATAAATTATTTTTGACTAAAGGGGTTGGGCGAGACAAGGAAAGACTTGCAAGTTTTGAACTTGCTTTAAGAGATGCAGGAATTGAAAAATATAATCTTGTTACTGTATCAAGCATTTTTCCTCCAAATTGTAAAATCGTTTCTAAAGAAGAAGGATTAAAATTTTTTGAGCCGGGGGAAATTGTTTATTGTGTTATGGCAAGGGTTGAAAATAATGAATATAACCGATTAAGCGCGGCTTCTATTGGTATCGCTGTTCCGGCAGATGAAAATCAATATGGATATCTTTCAGAGCATCATTCATACGGAGAAAATGAAAAAAGTTCTGGAGATTATGCAGAAGATTTAGCAGTATACATGCTTGGAACTACTTTGGGAATCGAAGTCCCTGAAAATCTCGGATATGATGAAAGAACAGAAGTGTATAAAATGTCTGATAAAATTATTAAAACAAGAAATATCACTCAATCTGCAGAAGGAAAAAATGGGCTTTGGACAACTGTAATTGCCGCCGCTGTTTTAATTACAAACGGAAAACAATCTGCTGCAGAAGAGAAAAATGGTAAATTAGAAAAGATAGCGGTTGAAACTAAACCATAAATTAATAAATGCTTTTTCTTTTTATGCTTTTATGGAGAGGGCGCATATTTCGGAAATAAAAGTCAAACAAGAAGTTTTATTGAAAGGGTGGATTTATGAAATTCGTGAATTATCTAAAATGGCTTTTATTTTGTTGAGAGATTTTTCTGGGATGGTTCAATGCGTCGTTAAAGATGAAAAACTTTTAAAAAAAATTTCAGAAATAACTTTAGAATCTGTTGTTGAAATTAAAGGAAAAGTTAAATCTGCGAATATTAAGGCAGAGCTTGCAAGAAAAGATGTTGAAGTTGAAGTCAGCTTTTTAGAAATTATCAGCAAAGCGGAAAAATTGCCGATTTTAGTTAATGAAAAGACAATTACGACCGAATTTCAACATAGATTAGATTACAGATTTTTAGATTTTCACAAGCCAAAAATTCAGGCAATTTTTAAAATACAAAATGTAATTGAAAATTCATTCAGAGAATTTTTTTATAAAAAAAAATTTATTGAGATGCAACCTCCGTGTATAATAAGCGCTGCGTCTGAAGGCGGGACCGAACTTTTTTCTGTTCAGTATTTTGAAAGAAAAGCATTTTTAGCGCAATCTCCCCAATTATACAAACAAATGTTGGCTTGTTCTATGGAAAAAATTTTTATGATAACTCCTGTTTGGAGAGCGGAAAAACACAACACAACCAGACACATTAATGAAATAAGACAAATGGATATTGAATGCGCTTTTATGAATCAAATGGAAGTTATGAAAGAATTAGAAGAAGTTGTTAAGTTTATTGTTAAAAAAATTTTAGAAGAATGCAAAGAAGAATTAAATTTGCTTAATGTTAAGAATCTGAAAATTCCAAAAGCAGTTTATTTAAATTATGAAGAAGCAATTAAAAAAGCAGGCGGAAAAATCGGAGAAGATTTCACGCCCGAACAAGAGAAAAGATTATGCAGTTTATATCCCGACAGCATTGTTTTTACTTATTCATGGCCTTCTTCATTAAAACCATTTTACATTATGCCTAAAGATGAAGATAAAAATGCAAAATACACAGAAGGTTTTGATGCTCTTTATGGCGGAATGGAAATTTCTTCCGGCGGACAGAGAATTCATTTGCCAAAATTGTTAATAGAAAGATTAAAGGATAAAGGATTAAATCCAAAAAATTTTGAATCTTATATAAATAGTTTTAGATACGGCGCTCCGCCTCACGCTGGCTGGTCAATTGGACTTGAAAGATTAACTCAAATAATTTGTGGACTGGACAATGTAAAAGAAGCAACAATGTTTCCAAGAGACAGAGAACGACTTACTCCGTGATTTTTTAGTTTAGTGTTCTTATTTTAAAATTACAACATTTCAGGAACATTTATAAATTTAATATTGTTGGGAAAATTATGGATATAGATGCAAAAACTAAAATAAAATGAATCTCATAAATAAAACAAAAGAGTTTTTTGAAAACTTAAGCAAAAAACAACTCTTAACTATTTTAGGCACAATACCCATTGGATTTGTTTTAGGCGTGGCTTTTTATACATTATCCGCTAAAATGAGAGTAAGTTTTAAAAAATATAATACGGAAACTTTTTCAATGATAGACAGTTTATCAATAGATACTATCTTTAAAAAAAACGGGGAACTCGATACAGATACGTTAATAGATTATTATAAGCTATCAAGAAAGGATATTCAATTTAAAACACTTGATAATCTTGATTCAGAAGGTTTTTTATTTGTAAGGGATAAAGAAATCTCTGAATATAATTTATTAGAAAACAATGTTCCTTCAAATAAAACTTTTGGACAAAAAAATGAAGCTAAAACTTATTTTCTTGTTGGAGATTTTTTCGGCAAAGATTTTAAATTAAATAAATTAGAATTAACAACATATGGGGCAACTTCTAATTTAGATGATTCCTTTAATCCGAAGATTCTCCCTCGTCAAAAATATCTAAATTATAAGATTTATACAAGGGAAACAGATTTAGGAAATAAAATGTTAGACGATGAACAGGCAAATGTCAGAAAATATCTAAATAAAATTCTTGAGCATAAGAAAAGTTTGAAAGATTAATTTTATTAATGATTGTTTCTAATAATTTAAATGGAAGATTTTAAAGAAAAAATTTGGGGATATGTTCTTAAGAATTCTTTATCTCATGATGGAATTCCCTCTGCAGGTTCAGTAATTTCAGCATTATTTAATGAAGGAATGAAAAAACAAGAAATTCCGGAATTAATGCCTCAAATAAACAAAATAATAAATGAGGTAAAATCTAAAGATATTGAATGGCAAAAAATAGAATTCAAAAAATTTGAATCTAAAGTTTCTGAAAGAGAAATTCACGAAGGACTTTCAGAATTACCCAATGTTCTAAAAACAGGAGTTGTAATGAGGTTCAGGCCTGCGCCTTCAGGACCATTGCATATTGGACATATTATCTCTAATATGATAAATTCTCTTTATGTAAAGAAATATGGCGGCAAATTTTATATTATTATTGACGACACTAATCCCGAAGAAACTCTTTCTGAAGCTTATAAAAATATAAAAGAAAATTGTGATTGGATTTTTGGAAATGTCTATGAATATCTTAATGCTTCAGATAGAATGAAAATTTATTATGAATATGCTGAAAAATTAATTAATAAAAATTCAGCTTATGTCTGTGTCTGCTCACAGGAAGAATTTAAAAAATTTGCAGAACAAAAAAAAGAATGCTCCTGCAGAAAAAATTCTATTAAAGATAATTTAGAGAAATGGGAAAAAATGCTGAATAAAAATGGTTTTTCAGAAGGAGAAGCTGTTTTAAGATTTAAATCAAATATGCAAAATCCAAATCCTGCAATGAGAGATTTTCCTTTAGCGAGAATTAATCTTCATGAACATCCTCTTCAAAAAAATAAATACAGAGTTTGGCCTTTGATGAATCTTTCAGTAGCAACCGACGATATTGAATTGAAAATAACCCATATAGTTCGGGGAAAAGACCACGCGGACAATGCAAAGAGACAAGAGATGATTTACAAAGTTCTCGGGTTGGAAAAGAAATTTCCATGGACATTTTTTATGGGAAAAATAAAATTCACAGATATTGTATTATCTAAAAGAAAATTAAATGTTGCAATCAAAGAAGGAAAATATTCAGGAGCAGAAGATGTCAGACTTCCGACGATTGTTTCATTAAAAAAAAGAGGATACAAGCCCGAAGCATTTTCAAAATTTGCAGAACAAAGAGGATTAACAGACGTGGATAAAGTAATAAGTCAGGAAGATTTTTTTGAAGTGATAGATACTTTTAGTAAAAATTAATATATTAACTTTAGAATAGTAATATTTATAAAGGCAAAAAATCTAATATTTTCAAGATGTTAGCAAAAAACAAAAAAGGAATCTCGGAAGTTGTAGTAACTATAATTATAATTCTCTTGGCAATTGTAGTTTTTGCAATTGTTTCAGTTGTTGTAAAAGGAACTGTTTCACAAGGCGCAGAAAACATTGAATTATCAAGCGCTTGCTTGGAAGTTGAAATGCATGCTGTAAAAATCGCAGAGGTTTTTGAACAAAGCGCTCCATCAACTCTTGTTGGTTATGATGTTACTGTTTCAAGAAGCTCTTCAGGAAAAAATCTTGATGGAGTTAAATTAATAATTGAAGATGCTATGAAAGAAAAAACAATCAGCAGTGAAAACATAATTGAATTAATTAGACCATTAGACAAGAAGACATATCTTGTTCCTACAAGTGATTTAAGTTTTGTTCCAGCTCAAGTAACAGCAGTTCCATTCTTTATGAAGAAATCAGGAGAGGTATATTTCTGTGAAAATACTCAAACTGATGAACTTGTTGTTTCAGATTAATTTTATTTATTAATTCTATATCTGCAAATATAAAAGTTATTTAGACTTAAAACATCTTTACAAGATTTTGACTAAAAACATTTTAACACAAACAAAAAATATTTAAACAAACTCCATTTATCCCGAATATGAATAAAAAGGGGATGAACAAATGGATTATATTCTTTGCTCTTTTAATTGGAATGATTATTGTTTATTTTTTATTTAAGAAATATGGATTATCTTATTTGGAGAATAACGCAACAGGCGGCTCGAAAACTTTTGAAAACATAGCAATATTTATTGTTGTTGTTATATTAAGCTATTTATTTATAAAATTCAGCTCTCAATTATTAAAGGGTTATTTAATCAACAATAGCGAAAAAAGAGATGTTAAATTAGTGTTGTCTGTTTACAAATATTTCATGTGGATTTTTATTTTATTTGTTACTTTTTCATTGTTGTTTAAACAAGTTGGCTCGTTAATCACCTCTTTAGGATTAATCGGTTTTGGAATAACATTTGCGCTGCAAAAACCAATCTTAAATTTTGTCGGATGGCTTACAATTGTCTTTAATAAAACTTATAAGATAGGAGATGTAGTTTCAATAAATAATATGAATGGAAGAGTTTATGATGTTAAAGTGATGTACACTAATGTATCTGAGCTTAACAGTATTGGTGATCCAACAGGCAAATCAATTTCAATTCCAAATGAATTTGTTTTAACAAGTCCTATAACAAATTTTACAATCGGAGAAAGTTACATTTGGGACGAAATTGTAATCTACTTAACCTATCAGAGTAATTGGAAAAAGGCGCAAAAAATAGCGCAAAAAATAATTCAAGATTATTATGACAAGAATATTAAAAAAGAATTAAAGAAAACATTTATAAAAGAATTTAAGGAACAGGATGAAGTGGTTCCGAGAATAGGAATTAATGAAAAAGGAGTGATTTTAAAGTTTAGATATCTAGTTGATTTTAATGTTGCTAATAAAATCAAAGGCACGATGGTTAAAATCTTATTGGATAAATTAAAGAGCAAAGATATTATCCTTGGCAAGATTGAAAATATTACCAAAGCAGACCACTACAAACTTTTTGGTTAAAATTAGTTTTGAGAATTTTTAGAATCTGTTTAAAATTATTTTTTAATTTATTTTTTTAATAAATAATTTAATTTCCCTAAATTTTTGCTCAGAGTGTCATATTCTGCATTAGTAATAAAATTATATTCTTTTAATAAATTTAATTTTTTTAGATATCTTTTATCTTTGGAATTGCAAAAATACCATGGATATAAGTTGCTTAAACCTTCAATTTCTTTTTCTTTATATTCTTTAATCTTTTTAAAATGCTCTATGATTTGTTCAGGAGTTTGAATATATGGAACTGCTGACTCCACAAATGTTGCAACATCTTCCCTTATAGACTCTCCAGAATAAGGATCTAGACAACCCTCTTTGGGACCGGCTGTTCCATCTTTCCAAGTAATCTTCCGTAATGCTTCTGGAGAAAGATAATCATATTTAACATTACTTTTTTTATAATTATATCTTGCTATTTTTTTCCATTTTTCTGAAAAATTTGAACCACTTTTATCTAAGAAATTGTTTCTAATGTGAGCAGCTTCGTGATATAAGGTTTCTTTTTTATAATTTTCGCATAAATAAATTTTATTATTCAATGTGAAACCTTTAAACGTAGGACGACAATTTTCCCAATCTTCTTTCTTGATTATGTATATTGTATCTAAATATTTTTTAAGGCCTGAATTAAGTTTATTAAAAATACTTGTGTCAGTTTTTGTTGTTGGAACATATTCTTCAAGAGGTAATTGTTTCTCATCGCAACTGTTAAAAGTTAAAGCTGAAATTGTTAATGGAAGAACTAATTTTTTAACCAATCCATTCCTTATTTTTTGTGTCATTAAATAGTAACTTAAATATAGGTTTAAATAGTCTTCTATCTTTATTTTTTTCATGACGGCTAAAATCTTTAGAGGTTATCGGCATCATTCGGATTCTTGATTTTCTTAGCTGCGCTTTTAATACTAATCTTTTTATATCATTTAATCTTGAATTAAATTATGGCGGTTGTAGTTCAATGGCAGAACGTGCGACTGTGGCTCGCGAAACGGGAGTTCGATTCTTAACAAAAAAGAACGAAAATGAAAATTCAAATTATTTCAAGAGCAATCAAATTATATAAAAAGCTGAAAATACTTCCAAGTAAAGATAATTTGTTTATTGAAAGGAGATTAAAATGACAAAACAAAAAATAGAAAAACAATTTATTTATGAGTCCTTCTTTCCTGAAAAGAACGAACCTAAAGTTATCTCAAGATTAAGAAGAAAATGGATTATAGAACATGCACCTAAAAAGTGTTTAGGAATAAATGCTTATCTAACTCCCACTGAATGGACTAATCAGGTATTTTATTTAATGTCTATAAAAGAAGATAAAAATGGAAAAATAATAAATGCAAAAGGAGAAATGAATGCATCTCCTTCAATAATAGGTTTAATTATATGGGCTATATGGCGTTCATTATTTAAAAAGAGATAAAATGAAAGAAAGATTAACAACACTCAAAGAAGCTAGAGATAGATTATTATCAGAAGCAAAATTTTGGAATAGAAACAGATTATTTTTAGTATGGGCTTTTTGTGCTGCGATAATCTTAACCAGTGGAATAGAAATAATAAAGATTATCTCTAAAAATTATTATTTATATGGAGTTATAACTCTTTTTGTATTTGGTTTAGTAATAATTTCTATATTAACAAAAATTTTAGATACTATCGCTAATGATGTAAACAGAACTTATGAAGATTTGAATAAAATCATTAAAAAAATGGAGAATAAAAACTAAAATGGAAACAATAAAAGGCTTCAAAGATTATACGGGTGAAGAAGCAAAAAAAAGAGCAGAAATAAAAAAAATCTTAGTTGAAACTTTTGAAAAATACGGATTTGAG
>Ga0208375_1004989_pt1 | contig 10081 bp, 12 predicted proteins | sample RifOxyD1_FD_184038 | JGI IMG/M metagenome (GOLD analysis project Ga0208375, IMG submission 184038) | Soil microbial communities from Rifle, Colorado - Rifle Oxygen_injection D1 (SPAdes) | ecosystem: Environmental > Terrestrial > Deep subsurface > Rock core/Sediment | place: Rifle, Colorado...
TAAAAATAAACAAATGCTTTTTTTGAATATTCAAAACAATCTTCATTTTACCTCTTTTTATTGAAATTATGATTATTAACCAATATAAAAACCTTACTAAAAGAAAACCTTTTATAGTATCTTCATTAATTAATATTATGCCAGTAAATATTACCACAGCTGTCGATTCCTTGGTAGAATTGGTCAATAATAAAAAAAGAATTAGCTTAGAAGAGGTTGCAAAAGAATTAGGATTGCCCGAAAACATAATAAATGAATGGGCTCAGTTTTTAGAGGAAGAGAATATTTTAACTGTAGAATACCAGTTTACCACTCCATTCTTAGTTATAAAATCCAGGGGTGCTAGTGAAGAAGATTTCAGCAGAGATATAGAAATTTTAATTAGGGAATTGGAGATAATGAAAGCGTATCTAAATAAAATACAGATAAAACATGATTTAAAGATTACAAATGTAAATGACATAAGAAAATTAGTAAGAAAAAATGTAAAACTAGATAAGAATGTTTTGTTCGCCCAGAAATTTGTTTTGGAATATCAAATAGATGCGTTATTAAAAAAAATAGAAAAACTGAAATCTCGTAAAAGAAGCGATTTTGATAGAATAGATGCGCAATATAATATTATTAAAAAAAGAAAGCAGATATTTGATAAAAATTTAATTAAACTTAAATAAAAAGAGGTGATAGCTTTTAGCTGCTAGTATGGTTGTAAAAGAGACATACAGCTTTTACTCTGAAAATATTCCAATAACTGTAACTATTGAGAGTGTAAAGGATGAATTTGTTTTGGTTTATAATGTAAGCATCGCCAAGATTAGTTCTACTACAGAGATTATTCTAGATAAGATTAAGGATGAATTAGCCAGCAGTGTTAGATTAGGAATCAGCGATATAAGCGACTTAAAAAAATCAGAACTCGTAAGAAAAAGATTTGAGGAAACTGTTGTTTATTTATTAAAAAAATACCTTCCTAGCATTGATGAAAACGTAAAAAGATTTCTTACCACATATATAATGCATAAATCCCTCGGGCTGGGAAAAATCGAATTATTATTGGACGATAAAAATCTTGAAGAGGTTGTAATAAACAATGCAGAAGATCCGGTATGGGTATATCATAATAAATATGGATGGCTTAAAACAAATATTAAACTAGAAAACGAAGAACAAATCAAACATTATTCTGCTTTAATCGGAAGAAGGGCCGGAAGGAGTATTTCTTTGCTAACTCCTTTATTAGATGCCCAGCTGGAAACAGGAGACAGAGTAAATGCAACCTTAAATCCTATTTCTATAAAAGGAAACACAATAACATTAAGAAAATTCTCCACAAAGCCGATAACTATAACAGATATGATAAACCAAAAAACAATCTCCATATCAGCTTCTTCATTAATCTGGCTAGGGATAGAATATGAATTAAGTGCCTTGATAACTGGGGGAACAGCAACAGGAAAAACAAGTGCATTGTCTGCCTTTTGTAGTTTTTTTCAGCCCAACCAAAGAATAATTTCAGTAGAGGATACAGCTGAAATAAGGCTGCCAAAATATCTTCAATGGATTCCTATGCTTACAAGACTGCCAAATGTCGAGGGCAAGGGAGAGGTTACATTGCTTGATTTGATTGTGAATTCATTAAGAATGAGGCCAGACAGAATAGTTGTAGGAGAAATAAGAAGGCAGAGAGAAGCAGAAACATTGTTTGAGGCAATTCATACGGGACATTCGGTATATGCTACATTGCACGCAAATGATGTAAATGAAACTGTAAATAGAATTACAAATCCGCCTATAAATGTTCCAAAGAATTTACTTCCTGCAATTTCAATGATTATTGTCATGTACAGAAACAGAAGAACAGGAATCAGAAGAATATTCCAAATCGCTGAAATATTAAACAATGCAGAGCCGAATATATTATTGCAGCTGGACTTGAGGCAGGACAAAACACTTACTGTAAACAGATCCTTAAAATTAATGCAGGAATTAGAACTTACAACTGCACTAACAACGCAGGAAATAAATGATAATCTGCGTGAAAAAAGCTTGGTTCTTAATTGGCTTGCGAAGAAAAACATAAGTGAGGTTAATGATATAGGAAAAGTAATTGCTACATATTACACAAACAAAAATGCCCTACTTCAACTTATTAAAAAATGATTCCTTCAATAGCAAAAAGATTTCCCTATTTGAAAACTGAATTAGCCCAGGCAGAAATAAACCTTACGCCAGAAGACTACATAAGAAAAATTTTAATCACAGATGTAATTGTAAGCATAACATTAACATTATCTTTATTCTTGGTTTTTTTCAAGCTGGATATTAATTTATTATATTTAATTATAACATTTCCAGTGCTTTTCGCTGGTATGTTTGTCTTCTTTATTCATTCGCCACAAGCCAAATCGAAAAAAGTAGTAAGGGAAATCGATTATGAAATTGTATACGCTGGAAGATTTTTATTAATAGAGCTTAGTGCAGGTGTTCCATTGTTTGATTCCATAAAAAATGTCTCAAATGCTTATCCAAGAATAGGAAAATATTTTAAAAAAATCGCCGAGAAAGTTGAAACAGGAAAGCCAATAGAGCAGGCATTAAACGAGGTAATCAATCTTACACCGAGTGATAATTTCAGGAAAGTTTTGTTTCAGATTCTTAATTCGATGAAAACGGGGGGAGATGTTGCAAGAGCATTAGAGGGAATAACAGAACAGATTTCAAAGGAGCAGCTGATTAGAATAAAGGAATATGGTAAAAAATTGAATCCCTTGGTTTTGTTTTATTTATTAATTGCTGTTATAATGCCTAGTTTGGGAATAGCCATTTTATCCTTGATGTCAACGTTTACAGGATTAACATTGTCTTTGGCTAATTTAATTGCTATAAGCTTTGTTATTGGTTTATTGCAGTTTGTATTTTTATCATTAATAACTAGCTTGAGGAAAGGGGTATGAGAAAATTTAGCATAATTCCGGATGTTATAAGCAGAAAAATAGATGAAGAATTAGCTAAAGCGGACATTAAAAAAAGCGCGAGTAGTTTGTTCAGCCAATCCTTGATAATATCTGTAATATTGAGTGTAATTATTTTATTAGTATTTTTCAGAAATAATTTAAGAATCGCTGCTAATTTCACAGATGCGTTAATACAGTACTATCTTCTTTCATTATCAATAGCAATTGCAATTTTATTCTTCTATAATTATTCAATAATATCATTAAGAAAAATAAAAAGAAAAAAGGAAATCGAGCTTGTATTAGCAGACTATTTGCAGTTGGTTGCATCTAACTTAACAGCAGGTATGCCAATTGATCAGGCAATGTGGTATGCAGTAAGAGAACGTTTTGGTGTTTTAGCGGAAGAGATAGAAATTGTTGCAAGAAAAGTCACTGGAGGAATTGATTTAGAAGAGGCATTGCTGGAATTTACAAATAAATATGATTCTCAGTTATTAAAAAGATCCTTCGCATTATTAATTGAAGGCTTAAAATCTGGCGGAGAACTCTCGGATTTAGTAAGCAAGATTTCATGGGATATCAAGGAATCACAAATTCTAGAGAAAGAAATTTTAGCGGAAGTTACAACCTATGTAATATTTATCATAATCGCCTCGGTAATTATAGCTCCTTTGCTTTATGCGCTCTCTCATAGAATTATTATAATCATGTCTCAGGTATTAGGAAAGATTGACTTTGGAAATTTTGCGGGTGTAAGCAGTACATTGCCGTTAAGATTTACAGGAAATAATATAATGTCGCCGGATGATTTTAGAATATTTATATATATCAATTTGACAATAACCTCAGTTTTAGCTGCAATGATAGTTTCAACAATCAAAAAAGGGAGCATAAAAGCCGGGTTAAAATTAATCCCTATTTTTTTATCTATAAGCATAATCTTGCATTTATTAATCTCGATATTGTTAAGCAGTTTATTAAAAGACGTTATAATAGTATAGCAAGGTTTATTAATTTAAAAATTTTAAAGTTATAATAAAAAGGTGATATTGTGAACAAAAAGACCCAGGTAGCAATGGAATTCTTAATGACATATGGGTGGGCTATTCTGGTTATTTTAATTGTAATTGCTGTAATAATCTCAACAGGTATATTTAATCCTAAAATTCCAAATACCTGCGCATCTATTTCTCCGGTTACATGTTATGACGTAAAGTTAGATACTAGTGGAACTATTTTTTTTACTTTAACCAGCAGCGATACAGAAAGTGCACTTATTAATCAAGTAACATTAAATAACCCTAGTATTATTCCCGGTACTTGTACGGTACAGACAAATAATATACAAAATGATATAATCCAGACTTTTAGTTGCGATCTTTTAGGCACAGGAACCTTACAGGAAGGAATTAGATTCGATGCAACCGTCTCTATAACCTACATATTATTGGGGGGAACAAATTCTCATGATATTTCTATAAAACTATCTGGGACAACAGAATAAAAACAATATCTTTATATATGACTTAATATACCTTTAATAAAACTAATAGTATTAAAATTATAAGGAGAGAGGTGATATTTAATGGGTAATAAAAAAGCTCAAGCAGCTATGGAATTCTTGATGACATATGGATGGGCTATCTTGATTGTATTGATAGCATTAGCAGCTTTATTCTTCTTGGGAGTATTCAATCCTAGAACAACAAATACATGCTTGGTTTCAGCTCCATTTACATGTACAGATGTAAAATTAACAGGAACAACATTGGATTTATATTTAGGAGCTTCTGGAACATTCCAGTCGGGACCGAGTATAGGACCAGCTAGTGCTACTGTAAATGGTGTGGCTACGACAGCTGGTGGTGGAACAATAAGTACAACTTCACCAGGGGTATTAACGTTTACAACTGCATCTTCATTAACCCAGGGATCAAAATTCTCAGGTAATGCAGAAATAAACTATACATTATCCAGTGGAGCTTCACACACTACAGACGTACAGTTCTCAGGTGTTGTAGAATAAGCTTTTTCTTTTTTTCTTTTTTTTAAAAACATTTATATATCAATAAATTTAAAATTTGATAGTAAAACGGTGATATTTAATGGGTAATAAAAAAGCTCAAGCAGCTATGGAATTCTTGATGACATATGGGTGGGCTATCTTGATTGTATTGATAGCATTAGCAGCTTTATTCTTCTTAGGAGTATTCAATCCTAGAACAACAAATACATGCTTGGTTTCAGCTCCATTTACATGTACAGATGTAAAGGTTTCTGGTACAACCTTAAATTTAGTTTTAGCAGCATCTGGTTCATATAGTTCTTTGCCAAGTATAGTTGCAGCCGGTGCAAATTGTGCTACAGATCCAACTGCAGGAGCTTGTGTTAATGGAGGCGCATCAACGCAATGTTGTACCGGGGCTGGATGTACTCCGGGTGCAGGTCCTTGTACAATAAATACAGTTACTCCAACAACATTAACATTTACAATTCCTTCGCAAACAACAGGGTCTAAATTCTCAGGATTTGGGGTTATAGGATACACGCCATATGCGGGAGTTAGCCATTCAACCAGAGTACAGTTCTCGGGTGTTGTAGAATAAATGTTTAAATTTAAATTTTATAACAAATACCTTGGTCTAATGTTCAGAGAATTAAAGAATAACGAAGTTGCAGTTTTAAAAAGTTATAATAAGGAAGTTCTGCATACTTTCTTTGTTTTTTATCCGATAGACATTATTTGTTTAGATAATAAAAATAGGGTTATTGAGATTAAAAAAAATATAAAACCCTTTAATCCTTATATCAAAATAAATAAAAAAACGTCTTCTATTCTGGAATTCAAAAAAGGCAATTCAAAAGGTATAAAAATAGGACAAAAAATAAAAATAGCATGATTGAAGTTTTTACAATTGGCGGTTATAGTGAAGTTGGGAAGAATATGACTGCTATTAAAATAGATGATGAAATAATAATTTTAGATATGGGGTTGTATCTTCCGGCGGTTTTAGAATATGAAGAAGGGGATCCCCGCGAGCTTAATACAAAAGATTTAATCAAAATAGGAGCAATTCCTAATGATGATATTCTTGAAAAATACAGAGATAATGTAAAAGCAATTATTCTAGGACACTGTCATTTAGATCATATTGGGGCAACTCCCTTTCTAGCAAGACATTATGACTGCCCAATTATCGGAACACCTTATACAATTGAAGTTCTAAAAGTATTGCTTGAAGAACATGAAGAAAAATTTGGAGCAAGACTAAAGCAAGTTAATATCAATTCCCATTTCCAGGTTTCTGATAATATCAAAGTAGAGTTCATTAATATTACACACTCTACACCACAGACAGTTTTAATAGCTATTCATACAAAATATGGGATTATATTTTATGCCAATGATTTTAAATTAGATAATCATCCAGTAATAGGAAGCAAGCCAAACTATGAAAGACTAGAGCATTTGGCAGAAAATGAGAATATTCTTTTGTTAATAATGGATTCCTTATATTCCAATTTAGATGCAAAAACTCCAAGCGAAAAAGTAGCCAAGGAAATGTTAAAAGATATAATGCTTGGGACAAAAAATGATAATAATCTAATGCTAATAACAACTTTTTCCAGTCATATTGCAAGGTTAAAAAGTATAATTGAGTTTGGGGAAATGTTAAATAGAAAAACTGTTTTTTTGGGGAGAAGCTTGTTTAATTACGTAACTGCTGCTGAAAAATCTGGATTAGTAGAATTCAGCAAAGAAGTTGAAGTTATTGGATACAGGTCATTGGTAAAGAAAAAATTAAGACAGATTGAAAAAGACGGGCGTGGAGATTATTTAATTGTATGTACAGGCAACCAAGGAGAACCAGATGCAATATTAACAAAAATGGCAAATAAAAAAGATATTCAATTTGAGTTCTTGCCAAATGATATTGTAATTTTTTCATGCAGGACGATTCCAACTGAAATGACAATCAAAAATAGAGAGAATTTAGAAAAAAGACTAAAACAATTTCATGTTCGCATATTCAAGGATATTCATGTCTCGGGGCATGCAGCTAGGGAAGATCATCGCGATATGATAATGATGCTAAAGCCAAAACATATTCTTCCGATACATGGTGACAGACAAATAACTAAAGGATTGGAAAATTTAGCAGAGGAACTTGGTTATAAATTAAATAAAACAGTTCATTTAGGAACTGATGGAAAGAAAATAGAAATTAATTAATTTTATATAGTTTACTAAGATATTATTTTTATGGAATTAACAAAGATAATAAAAGATTTTTTTAATCCTAAGGTACATAAAGCAATAAAAAAATTTGAAACTATTGGAGAAATGATATATGCTGATAGAAATTTTCCAGAACAAATCCTTTTAGCAAATCATGGTTATATCTCTAAATACCCTATAAATTTTACGACATTCATAATCGATCCTGAAGAAGCCTATTATGAATTTGGTTGTTTAAACCCAAAATCAATAAAAGGAATGAAGGATATAACAATAAACATTATGCACTTGACAGATAAGGGAAGATTATTTCAATATTTAAAATATCCAATAAGGGCTCTTTACAGTAAAATTACGGGCGAAAGTTTTTAACTGGTTTTAAATTGTATCAAGCTGGAACTTGTTTCTTCCAAAATCTTTCCATTAACGGCATCTACTTTTAAATTTATTAAATAAAAATCGCTTGTAACTAAACTTACATTCCATAATAATTTTTTATCCAAGCTCTGTATTATAATAATTTCCTTTACAAAATTTTTATCCTTGTATTTTGGCTTGAATAATTTTACAACGTCATCAAAGCTGAATTTCACATCCTTTAAATCAATTTCATCTATCTTATCCGACTTGGAAAATATTTTTTGATTATCATTTAACTTAATATCATTGCCAACAATAAATGTAGTCATTCTATTTTTTTTAGAAAGATAGTAGTCAAACTGCCATCCGCTTGATTTTTCCTCATCTTTTAAAGTAAAAACGCTGCATAGATAGGCATCTTTGTGTTTTTCTTTCCAGGACTTAAACTTCTTGTCATTCGTTAATTGTTTATACTTGTCTATCATTTTATTTCCTTATCCTTGATTTCTTTTAATAATCCTTTTACAAAATCATCAACTTTAACATTGAACTTAACATCCCCGTTTCTCGTTCTTATTGCCAAAGTTTGATTTTTCTGTTCTTTGTCCCCTATAGTTACCATATAATTTATTTTTCTTAATTGTGCTTCCCTCACTTTCTTGGGAATGCTTTCGTTTCTATCATCTAACTCTGCCCTAATATTGTTCTCCTTTAACTTTCTTAAAATCTCATTTGCAAACTTTAAATTATTTGTGTTAACATTCATTATTATAACCTGCAGAGGGCTTATCCATAATGGGAATTTTCCAGAAAAATGTTCTATCAATATTCCGATAAATCTTTCAAAACTTCCAAATATTGCGCGATGGATCATTATTGTTCTGTGTTTTTTGCTGTCTTCGCCCTGATAAGTTAAATCAAAACATTCAGGCATTTGATAATCTAATTGTATAGTCGCCATTTGCCAATCTCTATTAAGAACATCTTTGATATGAATGTCTATCTTAGGACCATAAAATGCTCCGTCTTTTTCCTTTATTTCATATTTTAATTTATTTGCTTTTAATGAATTTTCCAGGGCTTTCTCGGCATTATCCCAAGTTTTCTTATCTCCCATTGCTTTATCCGGTCTTGTTGCTAAGTAAAAATTCGGTTTAAAGTTAAAAACAGAATAAAATTTATTTACTAAATCAAGAATATTTGTAATTTCTTCTTGAACGTGCGATTCCATGCAAAATATGTGTGCATCATCCATTGTTAATTGCCTTACCCTAAACATTCCCCCTAAAGCTCCTGATAATTCATTTCTGTGCAATCTTCCAATCTCACTCAATCTTATCGGTAAATCTCTATAACTTCTTAACTTTGAAGAATAAACCAAAGTTGCTTCAGGACAATTCATTGGCTTAAGATAATAATTTTCTTTATCTAAATTCAACGGGAACATATTTTCTTTGTAATGTTCCAAATGCCCAGATTTCCTAAATAATTCTTCCTTGACAACTATAGGGGTATTAATTTCCTGATATCCATTATTATCGTGTATCTCTCTCCAGAATTTTTCCAGTTCCTTAAAAACAACCATTCCATTTGGCAGCCAGAAGGGAGCACCTGGAGAAATTTCATTAAACATAAATAATTCAGCTTCTTTTCCCAGTTTTCTATGATCTCTTTTCTCAGCCTCTTCCAATCTTTTTAAATAATCTTTAAGTTCGTTTTCACTATTCCATGCTGTTCCGTAAATTCTTGTTAATTGTTTATTTTTACTATCTCCCTTCCAATATGCTTGCGCAATTTTAGTTAATTTAAACGCATTAATCTCAGAAGTATTTTTTAGATGTCCGCCTTTGCATAGATCATAATACGATCCATGTTTATAGAATTGGACTTTCTCTCCGGGAATCTCTTTTAATAGTTCAAGCTTATATGGCTGGTCTTTTAGAAATTTTTCAGCTTCTTTTCTGGACATTAAGACTTTTTCAAAATTTAATTTTTTATTAGCTATCTCGTGCATTTTATTTTCTATCTTAACTAAATCTTTGTCTGTAATATCTAAGTTATCAAAATCATAGTAAAAACCATCTTCTATTGCAGGACCAATAGCCATCTTAGCATTTGGATAGAGTTCTTTTACAGCGCTTGCTAATAGATGCGCACAAGAATGTCTTAAACCATCTAAGTCCATAAAACTAATTAATGATTAGGTTATTTAAAATTAACTTTTATAGCAAAATATTTATACTACATGATATATCAAAGCAATATGAGGAAATTATCTTTAGTATTGATTTTATTGTTCTTAATACCTTTTGTTAGTGCAGAAATTAATGTTTTAAATCAGGTTGAAAGTATATATAATTTAAATGAAAGAATTCCTTTAAAGATTACAGTATCCAGCAATGAAGAAATTGATGGTTTCATAAAATCGAGCTTTGTATGCAGTAATTATAATTTAGATTACTTTACAACCCCATTTACATTTAAGACATCGCCACAAGAAGTTGATATTCCTGAATTAAAATTA
>Ga0208375_1004990_pt1 | contig 10079 bp, 9 predicted proteins | sample RifOxyD1_FD_184038 | JGI IMG/M metagenome (GOLD analysis project Ga0208375, IMG submission 184038) | Soil microbial communities from Rifle, Colorado - Rifle Oxygen_injection D1 (SPAdes) | ecosystem: Environmental > Terrestrial > Deep subsurface > Rock core/Sediment | place: Rifle, Colorado...
AGAAAGAGAAATATCTCTAGCTATAGTTAAATAATCTCTTGCTTGTTGTTCAAATAGGAATATAGAACCTGTTCTTATTTCTCTGAGAAAATTGCTATAATTATTAAAAAATGATTTTTCTAGTTTCATCTTGTTTTCCTTCTCTACTTTAAATAACAAGTTATATTTAAATCTTTCTTTATTTACTACTTAGGTGGAGTTCCAGGGAGTTTAAGTACCTTATTTTTTTAAAATTTATACAACTTTTCTTATTAATGCTGTTTTTTTATTTAAATTACAAAAGCACCTTTAGCAATAGCCAAAATAAAATTTACAAGAAGTGCAATTTCTAATGGGATAAAGAAATAATTCTAAATCCCCACGCCCGGACTCGAACCAGGAACCTCTCGGGTTCAGCTGACCTTTTTTCATCCTTTGCATGATGCAAACGTCAAAAGGTATCTACAGCCAAGTGCTCTGCCATTAAGCTACGTGGGGATAGAGAATGACAAAAAATAGGGATTAATAAACCTTACTCTTCTCTCAAGGCATCAACAGGATTCAACTTTGAAGCTCTATAAGCTGGTATAGCTCCTGCAATCATCCCTATTATTATTGAAAAAACAAGTACTAATATTACAGATTGCATACTAATTGAACTATTGCTTAACATCATCGAAGCTCCGCCACCTGCAGAAGCTAAATAACTAATACTTCCTGATACAATATATCCTAAAATTATTCCTCCAATTCCGCCAACCAATCCAATCAATCCTGCTTTAATTAAAAATATTAAGAGTATATCCTTATTTTTTGCACCAATTGCTTTCATTATTCCAATTTCTTTTGTTTTTTCTAAAACTGAAGTAAACATTGTGTTTGCAATTCCTATTGCACCAACAATTAATGAAATCGCAGCAATAGCTCCAAGAAATAAACTCATAGTATTCATAGTTTCTTCCATAGACTCTTGCATTTGCACAGGTGAAGAAACGCTAAAATCTTTTTTATTTTCATCGAGTATCCCTCGTGCCATCATTAATTTTTCAGTAATAGTTTCAATGGTACTTTCAGTTAGATCAACATCTTCTACTTTAACAAGTATAGAATCAAATTCATCCTCACCAATATCTTCTATGGTAGTTCTCGCAATTTCAATGGGCATATAAATTCCATTCCCATTTTCAATCATTCCAACCACCTGGAAAGTTTTTCCTTCAATAGTTACCTTACTATTAATTGTTATTTCAGTATCAAAGCTCGTTGCAACTTTATCACCAATAACAATAGAATAAGAATCTCCTTGATTCAAGAACCTTCCAGAAGACAAAGTCTCTGTAGTAATGTCAACCCAAACATCAGTATTCACTCCAGTAATTTGCGTACTTAATGTTTTACTTGCGAATGAAATATCCCCTTGACCAGAAACTTCTCCCATTACATCTTCGACATTTGCAGTACTTTTTAGGACAAGAACATCTTTATTTGTTAAATTTTTTGAACTCGTTAATTCCGTAAATTCTCTTCCACCAAAATCTCTAAATTCTGATCCCCCGCCCATTGCTCTTGAAGCCCCAGGAGAAATAGTAATAATATCTGCGCCTAAATTCCCTAACTGTTCTTCCAATGAATCTTGCGCACCTTGGCTTATTGCAAGTATTGAAACAACCGCACCAATACCAATTACAATACCAATTATGGTTAACCAAGTTCTTAATTTACTATGTAATAATATATTTAGTGCGAGTGAAAAAGTTTTTTTCAGTTTCATTTTAGGAGAGAATTATTTTTTCTCCTTCTCACTCTTCGCCCATTCAGGGGTTTCTTTTGAAGGTTTTTTCTTTTCCTTTTTGTATTCCTTGAATATTAAAAACCCAGCTCCTAAGACAACTACAACGATTGCAAGAATGTACCATTGCATCCCACTACTTGTTTGTGTACTTGTTGTGCTATCAAACATTGAAGTGCTAGTTAATTCCACCGGCAATTCCATATTCACAATTCTTCTTTCTCCTATACTATCAGTGTAATAAATCTCGAATCTTAATGTATCATCATCTTTTGAAATTTGATTTAAGCTAAAACTTACAATGGTATAATCCCCACTTTCCAAGTTTCCAACCATTTGCCCATCAGTACCAGAAGCTGAAAAGTATTCTTGTTCTGGAATTTTTACAATCATTGAGTTTGCAGTATTCTTCCCAGAGTTTGCAATAGCAATAGAAACTTCACTACCACTGGTTTCCTGAATAACTGCATCAAATGTTGTTCTTGCGTCCTCTACTTCAACATCAAAAGTTTGTGTGTATTCCGAACCATCAGATAAATATTTAGGGGCGTATTTAATTCCGATTTCAGAGATTCCATCTAGTGCATCTTCATCAACTCTTAATTTATAATTAATTAACCAATAATTATTATTGTTTTCATTCCAAGTATCTCCTTCGAGACTGCGTTCATATTCTCCTTCATCCAAGGAAAATGGAAAGGTCGGAACTAATTCAAAATTAACTCCTTCGCATTGTGGATTTTGTACCCCTGTTACTTGAAAAACTAAATCAACATAACTTCCCGGCATTGCAGGATACGGATCTTGACTAAGCAATGTTACTTCTAAGTTACAAGAATTACTTTCTGCTGCGGCAAAATTCATTGAAGTTAAACCTAAAACCAAACCCATAATCAGCCAAAATAAGTTTTTTCTTTTCATCTTTACTCTCCTATTATTTCCCTTTAAAAGCTAGGTGGACTAAAAGTTCACTTTGCTTCTTTGATTATTTTTCCATCTTTTAGGTATACAACTCTTTTTGCATATCTTACTAAATTCAAATCATGTGTAATGAGTATGATTGTTTTTCCTTTCTCGTTTAATTCTCCTAAAAAATCCATTACAAATTTTCCAGTAGTACTATCTAAGTTCCCTGTAGGCTCATCTGCAAGGATTACTTCAGGATCATTCGCTAATGCCCTTGCAATTGCAACTCTTTGTTGTTGCCCTCCAGACAATTCATTTGGTTTATGATCTAATCTATCCCCGAGTCCAAGCACTTCAAGTAATTTTTTGGCTCGCCCTTTAGCAATATCTTCACTAATATCAACCATTTCCATTGGTAACATAACATTTTCAACAGCTGTTAAGGTTGGGATCAAATTAAATTGTTGAAATACAAATCCAATCATTTTTCCTCGCATATAAGTCAAGGTTGCTTCTTTCATTTCAGAAATACATTTACCTTTTAGGTATACTTCACCATGGGATGGTCTATCTAAAGCCCCAACAATATTTACCATAGTAGATTTTCCGCTTCCACTTGGTCCTGTTATTGCAACAAATTCTCCTTCGTTAATTTCTAAATCAATTCCTTTAAGAACAACTAGTGGTTCTGCTTTTCCCATATCATATTTTTTCCAAACATTTTCAATTTTGATTGCAGACTTCACAATATTCTTTCTCAGGAATTTATTTTTAAGCCAGATGGATTAAAGGTCCATTTTTCCAGAAACCTTTAAATATATACTCCAGGAGCTATATGATATGCTCCCACAACCCCAATTAATTGGCATCGGTACTGAAGCAATTTATTCCTTCATTATTATCGTTTGTAGTTTTATGATTTATTTTGCCACAAAAGAACTTTATGATTTAACTTCGCATAAAGGAATTAAATATTTTAGGTTCGCATTTTTATTCTTCGCATTATCTTATATTGCTCGTCTAATCCTAGAATTTTTGGTAATGTTTTTCGACGCACAAAGAGTCTTTGATCTTACACCCATTTTTGGTTTAACTCTAATAACAGCTTACATTTATTTAAGTACAATGTCCTTATTTTTTTTATTGCAGAGTGTTTTATGGAAACATTGGCACAAGAGAAATCTTTACTTACTTCATGTTATAGCAATATTTGTAGCTTTACTAACTATTTTATTTAATAACCCTTTAATTTTGTTTTTAATTAATGTTTTTCTGTTTTTAATCTTAATTTTTATTATTATAATGGCTTATAGGCAATCTTTAAAAAAAGGCTTAGATTTATACTTAATTTATATTCTACTTTTTATTTTCTGGATATTGAATATTATTAATCTTTTAATTCCAAGATTCCTAGAGATATTTCAATTATTAATCTATTTTGCCTCTGCAGGAATATTTTTTATAATCCTTTACAAAGTATTAAAAAAAGTAGGTTCTAACTAAAATGCCAAAAAGAAGCAAATTAGAAATAATCCAGAACATTCTTAACATAATAAAAGATAATAATAATTCCATCAAACCAACACCACTTTTGAGAAAAACAAATTTATCCTCAGTAAGGTTCAAAGAATATTATACCTACTTAATCAATAAACAATTTATCTTTGAGATTGAAGATAAACAAGGCAACAAAAGGGTTAGTCTAACAGACAAGGGTTATAATTTTTTAAGTAGATACAAATCCATTGTAGAATTTATTAACGAATTTGAATTGTAGAACTTTGGTCCACTTTGCTTAAATATATTTTTTTCATTTGAATGCTTGGAGGAATTAACTATGAATAAAGAAATAAATATCTACAAATATACCACAATTGCTCTAGTGGCATTGTTAGTTATTGGTTTAATCATCGGATTTTTATTCTTCCAAAGTTGCTCTCCAATGGGGGGATTCAATCGAGGCATGAACACTCCAAGTGGAGATTTTGGAAGTGAAAGTTTTAATCTAAGACAAGATTTTCAACAAAATTCTATACCCCAAGAACAAGTTGAAGAAACAACCTAAAATCTTTTTGAGCCTTCGTGGCTCTTTTTTAATTTAAAAATATAAAAAAAAAATTTATTTTCTAGAAGCCCCAACAGATTCTTTGAACTTCTCCACAATTCCATGGATAACATTGACGCTGTTGGATTTGATGTGTATAACTCTATTTGTAGCGCTCTTATACTTCACCATAGCATTTGGTAGTGTTATATCCCCAATCACTTGGAACTGTGCTTCTACCTCATAGCTAATAATCCTCTCTTCACCACTTACCAACTCTGGAATCTTCCACATCATTCTAATTCCCTTATCGCCTCTTTCGATTCCGTTAGGCTGTAAAGTTCCAAAGTTTGTTTTTGGTTGGATTAATTTAGGTAATACATCTACAATAGACACATCTTTAATGGTTTTATTTGAACTATTCTTCAAATGTAATAATACTTTGAAATCTGAGATTCCATCGGTACTATACTTCAATTTGAAAGCTTCTTTCTTGATTGTTACTCTTCTTACAAATACATAGTAAACAATCAATCCTAATAGTATCAAAACAATTATTCCAACAACTAAAGGCCTATAATCTTCATTTGCTTCCAACACGAACTGCTCTTCAGGCCCAATTGAGAATGTCCATGTAGGGGTTCCTAGTTCATCGTTATAGTTTGGATCAATAGAATAAGTTGTAAACCATCCTTCCACGGTTGAAACTTGATCATCAAAGAAATCATTAACAACTGAATTTCCATTGTTTGTTAAAGTAATTATTCTAACTGTATGTAAGAATCCTCTAACAACTTCAGTATATTCAGTTACGTTTAGATTTTCATCAACAATAAAGGATCCAGTTGCACTAGAAAGTAATAGGTCATCATTGTATAACCGTACATTAAACTCATATTCCTCTGGTGCAGCTGTCTTTGGGATATTGAATGTAAATTGTAATGATTTTTCCTGATCTTCAAACAATTCAATAGTCTGTGCATCATTGAATAACTCACTGGTTACATATACATCAACATTTGTCAAATCTTGATCCACCATATTCTTTAAAATCATATCAATATCTAACTGACTTCCAGGTCCGATTCTCTGTGGGGTTTCTGAAAGAATAGTTTTGACTGCAGATTCAGGGGGCATAGCAAATACTTGCAAATCATATTGTTCTTTGATATCATAATTTAATGCAGTTGCAGTAATATAAGTTTGATATCTTTTTTGTCTGGTAACATCCTCTTTAAGTTTTATTGTAACATTAACAGTGGTTACTTCATGCCCTTCCAAGATTAGATAATCAGGATCAACAAACACATACTCAAAATCAGAACTTGGCAATCCCGCATATGGATCTGCACTAATTTGTATGTTCAGTTCATGTGAACCTAAATTTTCCAGTTGTAGTTGATACTCACCATTTTCTTCAGGTTGAAGATTTGTTGTTGAGTCTACCACTGTAAACTGTATGCCCTCTTCTGCTGCGACTATTCCTAGACTTAACAGCAGAACCAAAAATAGTATAATAGTGCCCCTTTTCATAATTCTAAATATTTCATTACAGAATTTATATACTTTCTGTAATTTACAGTATATAATTTAATAGACTCTAGTTTGGTGATTATGCTTTTCAAACCTAATAATTTGGTCCACGAAACTTTCAATTTGTGCTTCATGGCTTACAATTATAATCTGTGGTATTTTTATTTCTTCCATTAGAGTTTTTAACCTTTCTAATTGTTCACTACTAAAACCATCCGTTGGCTCGTCTAAGATCAGCAAATCCTTGGTCTTGATCCCTGTGTTAAAATTATTAATAACTTGATTTAATGCTAGTCTATAAGCTAATGCTCCAGCAGTTTTTTCTCCACCTGAAAGATATTCAAAATCAATATCATACCCATTTTGGATTATTTTTGGCGAATATTCCTCATCAAGGCTCATTTGCAGAACATTATTCTCAATTAGCACCGAGAACCATCTTTCAAATAATGAATTAAACTCCGAATGAACACTATAAAGTATATTTTTTTCCATGGTATCCATCATTGGCACAAACTTTTCTGTTAACCAGAATTGCATCTGATTAATTTGTTCTTTTTTATCCCGAGCCATTAATTTATTTTTTATCTCTTCGTCTAATCTCAGAATTATATCTTCTATATGTTTTTTTGTAATCTCAAACCCATTTTTTTCCATATCTAACTTATTTAGGAACACCTGTATTTCATCTAACTCTTTCTTGAGTCTAAGATAAATTTCACTAATAATACTTAATTCCTCTTGTTTCTGTCTAAATGTAATTAACTTTGCTTGAATTTCATTAATAGAAACCAAAATAACCAAAATCTCTTTTTGTTTATTATTCAATTCTTCTTTTTTCGTCTCTAATTGTTTGATTTTTACTCTCACCAAATCAATCTCATTTTCTTTTTTTCGGAGTAATTCTAATTCTTCTCTAAGTTGTTTTATTTCTTGTTGAATTATTTCAGTTTTTCCTTCGAGGTCTATCTGCCTGGTTAGTTTAATTTTTAAGTTTTCAATTATAGAACTGTTGCTCTTATGATTCTCATCATTTGATCGTAATTCTTCTTTTTTCGTCTCTAATTGTTTGATTTTTACTCTCACCAAATCAATCTCATTTTCTTTTTTTCGGAGTAATTCTAATTCTTCTCTAAGTTGTTTTATTTCTTGTTGGATTATTTCAGTTTTTTTATTCTCCAGAACCATTCCCTCTTGAAAGGTCTTAATCTCCTCATTATTTTTGTCTGTAATATGCTTCTTATGATCTAGAGTAACTTCCTGATAACATGTTGGACAATTGTTCAAACTTTCAACTTTCAGATTTATCTGTGTTGAATGCATTTTTCTAGTTTTTAACTCTTGAATTTTATTCAAAACTTCTCTATTCTCTTTCTCCTTCAGAACTATTTTTTCATCAACGATCTTTATTTCGTCTTTAAAATTATCTTTAATTTCTAAATTTTCTTTTCCAAGTTCTTCAATCTCTTTGGATAACACTTTGATTTTTTCTTCGAGTTTTTCCTTTTCTTCAGTTTTATACTTTAATTCTAAACCCCATAATGCATTCTCTCTGTGGGCTTTGACTAATTCCAGGTTCTCTTTCTCCTTCAGAACTATTTTTTCATCAACGATCTTTATTTCGTCTTTAAAATTATCTTTAATTTCTAAATTTTCTTTTCCAAGTTCTTCAATCTCTTTGGATAACACTTTGATTTTTTCTTCGAGTTTTTCCTTTTCTTCAGTTTTATGCTTTAATGCTAATTCAATTAATGCAATCTCCTGATTTATTTTTAGAGCCTCTTCTTTCTTCTCTTCCGCGAATACAACTTCCTCTTTCTTCTTAACTAAATTCTTTATAGCATCATCAATTTTAGGATTGATTTTAACTATTTCATCTTCAAGAATAATCTTTTCTTTGGTTTTATTCTCTTTTTCAGTAATCTTCTCATTTAAATCACTACAAATTCCATCATACTCTTTTTTTATTTCTCTTAATCTGGTGTTCAAAACTTTAACATTCTCTTTAATCCGTTTATACTTATCAACCCCAAATACTTTTCTTAGTGTATCTAATCTTTCTTCCTTTGGACCCAATAGAATTAATTTCATTTCTTCTTGAGGAGTATAAACTGTATACCGATAAATCAAAGATTTATTCTTTGTAAGCAAATCTTTAGGATAATTTAACAATTCTAGAATGATCTGTTTCAATTCGACGGCAGTCTTCTCTTCTTTTATCCCATCCCTAACAATGTATCCTGTGTCTTGTACAACTCCACTGTTTGTCCTCTTTAAAGCTCTTTTAATCAAATATTTCTTTTCTTCAATTTCAAAATATAATTCTACATTCCCTGAGTCTGTCCCGTTTCTTAATAATGATGCTCCGGCTAGTTCGGATCTTTGTAACCCAAATAATGCAAAGTCTATTGCTAATAGGATTGTACTTTTTCCTGAACCAATATTCCCAGATAACAAAACTTTCCCATCTGGCAATTCTAAATCTAATGTACTATAACTCCTAATATTCTCCAGCCTTATTTTCTTAATTTTCAATCTTCAACACCTTTAACGCATCAGCAATAACCCTTTTTTCATAGTCTGCAACTTTTTCCCCGTCTTCCTTATCCACTCCTAAAATCCTAATCAAATCTTTCGTAAACAACTCTTCATTGCCCTCAAGGATGATTTTTTTATCTTCAACAACCTCTTTCAGAATTTGTGTTTCTATCTCTTCTACTGTCCCTCTCTTGATTTCAATATTCTCAATAAATTTAGAACTTAATTTAGAAGTATTCTTCAACACAAAATAAGCTTCTTCTAAACTCTCAAATATTTCTTTGAATTTAATCTCAGAAGTTTTCCCTTCAATTTCTCCGATAATTCTAATCGTAACAATCTTATCCTTGAAATCTAATACTTTCATTTCCCCGATTATTTTCTGTGTTGCTTTTTCTGGGGTTAAGTTATTAACATCAATTGTTTTTGATAGAACTTCTTTGACTTTAATCTCTTCAAACTCTAATTTCTCTCCATCGTGAAAATAAACTCCTCCATATGGATAATCTTCAAGTTCTTTGAAATTATTCGGGAATAACGCTCCTGGAAAAGTCAAATGCCCATTCCCAAATTCTTTTTGGAAAATATAATGCACATGCCCGCCTGCGTAATAATTAAAATTATTCGGCAAGTTTGCTAAGTCTGCTCCTTCAACCTCTTCAAATTCTCTAGGTTTGAATTCATTGATTGCTGTATGAAACATAAAAATCTTGAATCCTTCTTCACGCTCTAATTCTTCTTTATCTAATCTTTCATATTCGCTTAACTCCAGTCCCCCTTTCTTTCCTAGGATCCCTGTTATTTTTGCTCCTGTAGAATCTGTAGTGAACTTCAATTTTCCTTCTTCAAACTTCATAACATTCACTATCAACCCTGCTTTTTCTAGAACTTCGAGCATAGTCTTTCCGGAAGGCGAATAATCATGCGACCCTGCAACCATATACACCCTAATCCCTAGGTCCTTTAATCGCTTTAATTCAAAAGTAACTTCTTTGATATAATCTATCTGCGGCAATGCAGTATTAAACAAATCTCCAGCTATCAGTAAAAAATCCACCTTTTTTTCAATTACTTTGCTTATAGCTTGTTTGAAGCATGCTAAATTAATCTCTTTTAATTTATCCTCTTTCCATCCACCTATATGACAATCAGAAAAATGTGCAAATTTCATATTCAAAAATCACCCTCAATAGCTTATAAAAATTCTTGTGATAGAATTATTAAAAAAATTGGAGCAGCGAACCGAACTTCCCGCATTAAATGCAGTACCATAACGGAACGTCGGCTTGT
>Ga0208375_1004993_pt1 | contig 10071 bp, 14 predicted proteins | sample RifOxyD1_FD_184038 | JGI IMG/M metagenome (GOLD analysis project Ga0208375, IMG submission 184038) | Soil microbial communities from Rifle, Colorado - Rifle Oxygen_injection D1 (SPAdes) | ecosystem: Environmental > Terrestrial > Deep subsurface > Rock core/Sediment | place: Rifle, Colorado...
CCTCATATGAAGACCATCCTCTTGAGGTATTGTATACACACATCTCTCTGGTCCTTGCCTTCCTGCTGGAAATTCTTGAGTTGGAGAATGGTGTCGTATGCAATTAGTATAACTAAGCGGAGCAGGCAGTGAATAGGGTATTTGAGAAGGTAGTAAGGCTTGTTGCGTAGAATGCAGAGCTACATATCTTTCTTCTACAGACTTTAAAACCCCTTCAATTAGTCTAAGATTATCTTTGCCATAGTCCGCCATCATTTGTGCTGATCGGGTCAACCCCTCTTGTGTTTTTGCTAAGTTAAATTGAAACTCTTGATCTCTTCTTATTCCTTCCTCCTCCTTTTCTGATTCAAATTGCCGTCTTTTGATCCCAATATACTCTCTAATAGCAGTTAACCTACTATCTAAATCAGGCAATGAAGAAAGAACTATCCCAGTATGGACTTCAAAATCCCGATTTATTCCTTCACCAAGGCTTTTCCACCAGTTTATTAACTCATCCTCCAATGAAAATAGCGGCATTTCAATCCCTTGCTACTTTTGCTTATCCTTATCGGCAGCAACAGTATTACAATAGATAATCAATAATAAATTATTTAAGTTTATGCAAATAAAATTTTGTAGTATTTCCCCATTTAAAAAATAAAATCCCAAATTCTTATAAACCAAAAAGCTTAAATAATCTACATTTGTATACAATTGTATATGGAAACAACAATAAGATTAAACCAAACAACGAAAGCAGCGTTAGATGCCTTTAAACAATATAAAAGTGAGACCTATGATGAACTTGTTAGAAAACTGATTTATCTTGCGAAGATGTGCGAAAAAGAACCTAAACTTAGCCAAAAAACCATTCTTGAAATAAAAGAAGCGAGAGAGAGGATTAAAAAAGGCGAATTCTACACAGAAGAAGAAACTAAGAAGATTCTTGGCATATAAAGAATGTACGAGCTCAAATTTGATAAGAAAGCTGCTGACTTTCTGAATAAGCTTGAAAAGGGCACAAAAGAGAGGATCTGGAAAAAGTTACAAAAATGCAAAGAAGACCCTTTTCGTTTTCTCGAACATCTTGAAGAAATTGAAGGCTTTAAGTTAAGGGTTGGAGATTATCGGCTAATAATTGATGTTGATAAGGCAACTCAAACAATACATATCCTAAAAGCAGGACATAGAAAAAATATTTACGAAAATTAACAAAAAACATCCTCTTATTTTTAGAAGAAAAGAATTCAACTAAAAAAAACAATTAAAGAAAATGTTATAAACCAAAACTTCTTCTTTTGGTCAAGCTTTTAAAAAGGTTGAAAATGAAACTCTTCGCATTCACAGACACTCACGGAAATAAAAAAGTAATCTCTTTAATAATTAAAAGAATACAAATTTCAAATCCGGATATTGTAATCTGCGCGGGTGATTTGACAAACTTCAGTGTAGGTTTGCAGAAATTATTAAACATGTTCGAGAAGACAAATCTTCCTTTATTAATAATCCCTGGAAATCATGAAACAAATTCTAGTCTTACAAAAGCATGCCGAAAAACAAAATTTGCAATTAATATTCACAAAAAGATTTATCAAATAAATAATTATTTATTTTTTGGTTATGGTTTGGGAGGCTTTGGAAGAAAAAATATTGAACTGGAGAAGTTAATTCCAAAAATAAAAAAAGCAGCAGAGAGAAAAATATTGATCCTGGTAACACACCAGCCTCCGTATAAAACAAATTTAGATTATCTGAAAAATCTCAGCCATCAAGGCAACAAGTCAATTAAAAAATTAATAAAAGAAGTAAAGCCAAAGCTTAATATCTGCGGTCATTTGCATGAAAATGAAAATAAAAAAGATAAATTATATTCGACTTTCATCATGAATCCTGGAAAAGATGGAAAACTTATTGAAATTTAAAATCATCCATAGTCCTATATAAATTTCTCAGCGCGTTCAATTTAAGGTCATATCTCTCAATTAGGTTTTTAGGAAATTCAAGTCCAGAAAGAGGATAATTATTAACATATCTTTCCATTATGTTATCATCAAAATCAAGTAGCCAAGAGTCTAAAGAGCTGGCAGGTTTTAAGCTCCTGATTAATTTTATATTGTCTCTATTCGCATTTATACTCTTTAAAGTTTCTAAGTCATCATCAAGGGATTCAAATTCTATACAAAAAAAGCGCTCCAATGATGATTCATAAATTTTTTTAGATAAGTATCTAGTTAAATACAAACTCAAACCGAAAACCCCGACACTAGCCACAATCCCAATCATAAATCTTCCTCACTCATTTTTTCTCATTCTCGAATCCTGAGCTGTATATTACCCAAGCAAGATTACTTATTCCAGAGCTCATTTTTTTCAGCCTTTCAAGTATCCTAGCAAATCCACCCACATGATATTTATCATAAAGCTTGTTGCATTTCTCCACAAACTCATCCTTCCAAAAATCAACAGAAAATGCCAGCTCAACATCTTTTGTGTAGTATGCCTTCATTATATTAAGATATGAATTTTCAACATCAGAAAATAGTAGCAATAAAGATTTTTTTATTTTATTATCAAGGCCTTGGGAGCTCAAGAATCTTGATACTCTTTTTATCTCGTCGCCAACATCCTCTAAATTAACGCTAAGCAGTCTTATCATCATCAGCTCGCTGCTTTTAACATTCAAGAGCCTAGCAACATTTGGATCTTCAACAGCACCGTTAATGACTCTAAGCAGCAAAAAGCTAAATCTATTGACGTCAAAATCTCTCTGATAAATAGAATCTGAGCAGTCTTCATGAACACATTTTTTCATATCACTCATCATCCCTCTTATTATGATATCCATCCTTCGAATGTTTTCAGGAATAGAAACATCTCTCATATTCAAGAAATCTTTGGCAACAATTTTATGATTATCCTCCTCAATTATTTCAAGAGCAACAAAGCTGTGTAAAATTCTTCTAAGGTCTTTCATAACGCTGCTTAAATCATTTCCAATGATTTTTATCGTGTCATAATTATTGATGTATGCAGCAAGAATTTCCCTGCTAAGTCTTTCTATTTGCTTGTTATTAGCAGAGATTGTAATATCCTTGAGATGTCTTTCTTTCTTTAGATCATTAGAGATGATAAGGTCTCCATTATTGCTTTCATTCAAATACAAGAAATCACCTTTGCCTAGCCTGTTCTTTTTAAGCCAGTAGCTCGGCAGTGAAAGCACATGTGAGCTGCTCCCGAATTTTATCAATCTTCTTTGCTCCATAGTATATACAATATATCCTATAGATATATATACCTAACCATCGCAACAAAAATTAAGAGGTGGTTAATAATGGATGAGGACGATTTCCTTGAAGAGGAATTTTCAGAAGAAGAGGAAATTGATAAGGCATTAGATGATGAAGAGATTGACGCTGAAGAGGCGGGATTTCTAAAAGGGTACATCGGAGATGGAGAAGATTAAAGCAATCCAATAAAAACACCAAATACAAAGTTAGCTAATTTGCCAAAAAAGGGTGCTAGCGAAATGATAATAAGCATCAGGCAAAAGAGGCTCACAGCTATCCAGATATTTTTTGCCAAGCTTTCTTTTTTAAATACACTTAGGCAAAGCAAATAAAACATCTTTCCACCATCAAGAGGTCCCATAGGCAGCAGATTAAATAACCCGACACCAAGATTAGCAGCAAATATCCAGAAGGAGAGTAAAGCACTCCAAGAAATAATCTTCCCAAAAACCCCATATTCATCACTAATATATTGTTTCTCAGGGCTAAAGCTCAAGCCTAAATATCCCTTTCCATTATTCTCGCCAGCAGTCAGCTCATAAACTTTCTTGTCAGTTTCAAACAACAAATCATCTCCTGGTTTAATCTCTGCTAAGACTTCAAGAAATTCATTAATGTTCTTTACACTTGCTCCATTAACAGCAATTATCTTTTCATCAATGCCAATTCCAGCATTAGAAGCAGGGCTATCTTCATTAATGCTCCTTACCACTATCCCTTCACTTACAGTTATTGAAGATGCAATTGGAGCCATCACAAAAATAAAAAGCAGGAAAAAGACTCCTGCAGTAATCAAGTTAGAAAAGCTTCCAGCGCCTAAAACACCAAACTGCTCTTTATTTTTTTTGCTAGCAAGCTCTTTCTCATCTGGCTCGACAAAAGCAGCAGGAATCACAGGCAATAAAAAAGCGAAAACCGCAAATCCGCTTGACTTAACTTTTATATCATGCAGCCTAGCAATCAAGCCATGGCTGAATTCATGCACCCCTGCCAAAATAAATATTGCAATAATCCAATGAAAAAAACTAATAATAGGTACTCCAGGAACAGCCACTCCAGGAAATAATGGAGCAACAGGAGGTGGACCTCCGGCAAATAAAAACCCGTAAGTGCCATTGACAAGCAAAATCAAGATAGCTGCCATTCCAACAAACCCGAATACAACACTGCAAGAAGAAAATGCATTTACAATTTTAGGATACTTCTTCGCAATTTTGTCCATCAGAAGCAAGCCAACTCTCGTCCTGTAAAGAACCATGTAAACAAAAGGAAAAAGAATTTTCTCAACTTTAATTCTTTTCTTATTCAAGAGCATAATACCTAAGAGAACTAGTCCAAATGCAAACAGCATTATCAAGTCAAAATAATTAACTATAACCTATCACCTCTTGCTTTTTACCATTCTAAAGCTTTTACCTCCGCATCTCCGGCAGCTGACTTTTTTCAGCATGATTTTTCTCATGTCTCCTTTTCTTTTAGTTTTGCATCTCTTGCATACAAAAACACCATGAAACAATCTTGCAGTTGCTTCAGGAAACCTCACCATTTTATTTAATCTCCATCAAGACCTTCTCATCAAGAACAACCCAGTAAAGAACCTTTATTCCAGCTTCAATTTTCTCTTCCAGCTCTTCAGGAATCTTAAGGTCAAATGTCTCAAAATTCACTTCATCCATTACATTTGCATTGCCATCGTGAACTGACAAGACTTGAGCTGATCTTTTCTCTATAACTGGGCTGTCCACTTTATCATGCCCTGGCAGCGCAACAACTTTCTTCTCGCCCCTTATCAAGCCAACAGCTTCTACTCTGCATTTTGCATGTCCGTGTTTTCCAGGCTTAGAAGTATCCATCTTAGTTATCTTGCAAGCAACACCATCAATGATAACATATCTTCCTGGTTTCAAATTAGTGACTTGAACTTGTTTTATCTCCGTCATTATTCACCTAAAATAAAATTTGTTTATAAATTGTTTGGTTTTAATGGCAAGTTATAAAAACCTTTCTCATCGCTTTTTTATCATGAGCAATGTAATGAATAGCATAATAATGGAACATGATTTTATTGAAATAGAATACACAGCAGTAATAGAAGACACAAATCAAGTATTTGATACAACCGACGAGAAAACAGCAAAGTCGGCAAATATCCACAACAAATCCCATGAATACAAGCCGATTATTATATGCATAGGAGAAAATCAAATATTGAAGGGGCTGGATGAATTTTTGAAGGGGAAACAATTGAAAGAATATGAAATTAATTTGCAGCCGGAAAATGCATTTGGCAAAAAAAATCCAAAACTTCTCCAACTCGTTTCTCAGTCATCTTTCAAGAAACAAAACATAATGCCTTATCCAGGGCTGCAGATTAACATGGATGGAATTATGGGAACAATAAGAACCGTAACTCCAGGAAGAGTAATTGTGGATTTTAATCATCCTCTGGCAGGAAAAGCAGTAAAATATAAATTAAATATAAAAAGAAAAGTAACTGATGAAAAAGAAAAGTTAGATTCTCTTCTCTCATTTTATATCAGGGAATTCAAAACAGAGATAAAGCAGGATGAGGCAGTGATATCAATAAAAGCAAGCATTCCAAAAGAGCTCCAGGACATTATGAAAAAGCAGATCACAGCTTTAATGCCATCAATTAAAAAAATAGCTATCAAAAAAGAATAATCTTTATATAGAACACCTATCTTTATTGATTTATCATGGAAATATCCGTAAGAAACTCGCAGGAAGAATTCTCAGAAAGATCAAGATCTAATGCAGAGATTGATAGGGAGCTGGAAGAACTACTGTCAAAGCACAGGGCTAAAATAAAAGTTGTTGGTGTTGGCGGCGGAGGGAATAATACAATAAACAGGATCACAGAAATAGGTGTTTCAGGAGCTGAGACAATCGCTATTAACACAGATGCACAAGACCTTCTTTACACAAATGCAGATGTAAAAATTCTGATTGGAAAAGAGACAACAGGAGGGCTAGGCGCAGGCTCAATTCCAAAGATAGGAGAGGAGTCAGCAAAAGAAAATGAGCAGGAGATAAAAAAAAAGTTGCAAGGATCAGATATGATTTTTATTACTTGCGGCTTGGGCGGCGGCTGCCTTAGAGGAAGTTCTTTAGTGTACTCAAATCCAAAAGGACCTGTAAGGATAGATTCCATAAAATCAGACAGTCACGTTTATTCTTTTGATAATGGTAAGCTCGTAAAAAGAAGGGTATTAGCTGCCATGAAAACAGGCATAAAGAGAGTTTTGGAAGTTAAAACAAAGAACCACTGCTTGCATGCATCCTATGATCACCCATTTTTAAAAGTCATTCCTAAAAGATTAGACAGGCAGGGAAGATTTTATGATTATACTCTTGAATGGACACCAGCTGAATCCCTGAAAAAAGAGGATTTGGTTCTAACTTTAAGAAACATTGATGAAAGCAAAGAAGAACTTAAAATAGACGATCTTAATATTAATGAAAAATTCTGCAGATTATATGGTTTTCTATTGGGAGATGGATGGATAACAAGGAGTAAAGACAGCTGGAAAGTTCACTTCTCGCCTTCAAAAGACAAGGAGCAAAATGAAAAATACATCAAATTAATTAAAGAGGTATTCGGTCTTGAAATGAAATTTGGTGGCAATTGGTATTATGCAAATTCAAAAAAGACATATGAAATTCTGAACAGGCTAGGATTAAAAAAACCAGCTAAAGAAAAGGAAATTCCTGAATTTATATTTAAGCTGCCAAACTCATGCAAGAAGGAGTTTATACTTGGCTTAGCAGATGCAGACGCTTATTATTATAAGCAAATAAAGGATAATAAAAAAGAAAAAAATGAGATAAGATTTGAGATGGGCAGTGAAAAACTAATTAAACAATTAAAGGTTCTCTGCAATTATCTAGGCTTAAGAGTAAGTAATGTGAGCTCTAGGACAAGAGAAATCAAGCCGCCAAATTCAAAGCAAAAAGTAAAACTCACCTCTTGGAATTTAAGAATTTACAAAATCTATCAATTAGACGAAAGTTTGGAAGCAGAAGCAAATAGAACTAGGAAAGGTATTGGGTTGTTGTATAAATATCATAGAAGAATGAAGTTAAAAAAACCGGAAATATTCAACAATTTTGGTTTCGGAAGAGTCCAATCAGTAACCGAGATGGGAGAGGAAGAAGTATATGATATAACAGTTGAAGGAAGCCATAACTTCGTTGCTGAAGGATTTGTTGTTCACAATACTGGAACAGGAGCAGCCCCAGTAGTAGCAGAAATCGCAAAAAAATTAGGCGCTTTAACAGTGGGCATAGTAACAATCCCATTCGCAATGGAAGGCCAAAGAAGAATTGAAAACGCAATGATGGGGCTGGAAAAAATGGAGAGGATTGTAGACACATTAATTGTAATTCCAAATGATAAGCTTCTAGAATTAGCTCCGGATCTGCCATTGCAAACATCATTTAAAGTAGCAGATGAAATCCTGACAAATGCAGTTAAAGGAATAGCAGAACTGGTTACAAAAGCAGGGTTAGTCAATCTTGACTTCGCAGACATAAAGGCAGTAATGAGTGATGGAGGAGTAGCATTAATAGGTGTAGGAGAGAGCGACACTGAAAACAGGGCGATAGAAGCTGTCGAAAAGGCAATTTCAAATCCTCTATTAGACGTCGATATAAGCGGTGCAACTGGTGCTTTGATAAATGTTTCAGGCGGCCAAGATTTAACGCTGAGCGAGGCAAAGAAAGTTGTAGAAACCGTCTCAGAAAGATTAGATGAAGATGCAAGGATTATCTGGGGAGCGCAAATCTCAGACGATCTGGAAAACACATTAAGAACAATGTTAATAGTTACAGGAGTCACTTCTCCTCAAATACTCGGCCATAGGACAGCGCCACCAGCGCCTAAAAAAGTAAAGAAAGAAATCGAAGAAGAATTAGGAATAGAATTCGTTGATTGAAATTATAATGAAAAAACTTTCCAACAAAGCAATCATAAAGAAAAGTTTTGGTTTCGGATTCTTATTTGGAGCTATTTTTTCTTTTATTATTATGTTCCTAATGCCTCTAATGGGATTTTTTGCATTAGATGACTCGGGTTCGTTCTATGAGATTATAATATTCTTTGCTTATTTATTTTATCCGGCCTCCTTCTGCACTAGAGTATTCAAAAAATTAATGTCGGGCATTTGTATTCCAGGAAATCAGCCCGCTTACTGCCCTGTTGAATGCGGATTGGGTGGCGGTTTGCTAAGTTTAGTTCTAGTATATGGTTTGATTGGTTCATTAATTGTTTTTTTAATTTTAAAATATAAACAAAGAAAAACCTAAAGTTTTCAAAAACCTTTATAAACCCAGTTTCTACAATTTTCATAAAAGATTAAAATGGAAGAAGTCGAGCAAAATCAGACATTGTTAACCCGCTTAAAGTCTTTTATCTTAGAGTCTAAGCGTGTTCTCAGGATAACTAAAAAACCAACTATGCCTGAGTTTAAAGCAATAGTGAAAGTCTCATCAATAGGGATAGCGTTAATAGGGATAATAGGATTCATAATTCAGATAACCTGGAGATTAGTGGCATGACTCAAATTTTTGCATTAAGGACAACAGCAAACAGAGAAGACCAAGTAGTTGATTTCATAGCAAGCAACATAAAAAAACATGGATTGAAAGTTTATGCAATTATCCGCCCTCATGGAATGCGCAGCTATATCTTTCTTGAAGCAGAATCAAAGCAGGATGCACAGGAAGCATTCCAAGGGGTTCCTTATGCAAAATCATTATTAGATGCACCCGTTGATTACAAAGAAATTGAGCCAATGTTGGAGCAGGCAAAAGCGCAGTTAAATATCCAAAAAGGCGACATTGTAGAAATTATTTCAGGCCCTTTTAAAAGGGAAAGCGCAAAAGTTACAAGAATAGACGAGCAGAAAAATGAAGTCATCGTTGAGTTATTAGAAGCCGCAGTTCCAATCCCAATTACAGTCAAGCTCGACGCTGTTAAAGTTATAAGAAGAGACACAATAGAGATAAATAAAGAAGATGAGTAAAGAAATAATTGATCTGATGATAGAAGGTGGGCAGGCAAAATCAGGCCCGACAATAGCGCAGCCTCTAGCTCCTTTAGGAATAAACATACAAGAAATAATCAAGAGAATAAATGAAAAAACATCTTCTTTTAACGGAATGAAAGTCCCTGTGAAAGTCATCGTCGAGACAGAAGACAAATCATTTGATCTAAAAATTGGAACACCTCCAATATCAGAATTAATCAAGAAAGAAGTTGGAATTGAAAAGGGCTCAGGAACTCCAAATAGAAACAAAGTTGGAAATCTTGCAATTGAGCAGGTAATTAAGCTGACAAATATGAAGCAGGATTCTTTATTATTCAACAATTTCAAGGCAGCTGTAAAAATAGTAGTGGGCTCATGCAACTCTCTGGGAGTTTTGGTCGAGGGAAAATCAGCAGTAGGAGTAAATCAAGAAATAGATGCAGGAAAATACGATTCATTAATCGACAATCAAGTTACTCAAGTCTCTCCTGAAAAGCTGAAAGTTCTGAAACAGCAGTTAACAGAAATTCAGGAAAGAATCAAGAAAGAAATGGAGAAGGCAGAAGCAGAGAAGAAAGCAGAAGAAGCAAAGGCAAAGAAATTAGTGACAGAGGCAGAAAAAGTAGTCGAAGAAGCAGCAGCAGGTGAAAAGAAAGAGATAGCAACAGAGGCAAAGACGACTGAGAAGGTAGAAACAAAAGAAGCAGCGAAGCCAGCAAAAGAAATAAAAGCAGAAAAGAAAAAATGAATTGATT
>Ga0208375_1004994_pt1 | contig 10066 bp, 7 predicted proteins | sample RifOxyD1_FD_184038 | JGI IMG/M metagenome (GOLD analysis project Ga0208375, IMG submission 184038) | Soil microbial communities from Rifle, Colorado - Rifle Oxygen_injection D1 (SPAdes) | ecosystem: Environmental > Terrestrial > Deep subsurface > Rock core/Sediment | place: Rifle, Colorado...
CCATTAACACTGCCTGATTTCAAGCAAGCGGCTATCTCTTACCAAAAAGCTGCCGAAAATTATCAGATTATGCGCCACTATCTAACAGAATCTATACTCTTGTGGACTACCGGTATTATGCATTCAAGTGCTGGAGATAAGGATTTGGCTTGTGATTGTTTCGATGAGGCTATAAAAGCTTTTAGGCTTGATTCAATAGATAAAAATAATATTAAAGCACCAGAAGCGTTGCCTGAACGAATTAGATCTGAGCAAATAAAGGTCGGTTGTATCTAATTTGCCTATTAACCACTTTTTCTTCTAAAAAAGGTTTTTCGCGACCTATTAGGCTGTCGATTATCAATGATGGCTTTGGCCTTGCCAGGTGACATAATTTGAAAATTTTCAACATTCATAGAGTGATAAGGTTGATTGGTATTAAGAGGAATCTTCTTTTTTATTAGTTTTTCAATTTCTCTAAGAAAAGATCGCTCTTCTCCGTTGCAAAAGGAAATAGCCTTACCGGTAGCGCCGGCACGGGCAGTTCTACCAATTCTGTGAACATAACTTTCTGGTTCATTGGGAAGGTCAAAATTGATTACGTGGGAGATATCATCGACATCTAGTCCACGGGCTGCAATGTCTGTTGCAATCAGCGCACGAAGATGACCTTTTTTAAAATCGTTTAGGGCATTTTGGCGAGCATTTTGCGATTTGTTACCGTGAATGGCATTGGTTTTTATTCCTAATTTTGATAAATGATCCGAAATTTTGTTAGCACCATGTTTAGTACGGGTGAAGATAATAACTTTTTTAAGTTCATGGTCTTTAAAAAGATGTTCCAAAAGATCTCTTTTCTTTTCTTTTTCCAAGAACATTACGCTTTGATCAATAAGTTCAACCGTAGAAGATATTGGAGCAACCGCAATCTTTGCAGGATTAGATAAAATAGAATTAGCTAAACTTTCAATATCTTTGGGCATGGTTGCAGAAAAGAAGAGATTATGGCGTTTCGCTGGTAAAAGAGAGACTATTTTTTTGATGTCATTGATGAAACCCATATCCAACATGCGATCCGCTTCATCTAGTACAAAAACTTCAAGCTCTTTTAGAAAAATAAAACGTTGATTAATAAGATCTAGCAGACGACCCGGAGTCGCCACCAATACATCTACTCCTGTGGATATACTTCTAACTTGGGGAGTCTGTCCAACTCCGCCAAAAATTACACTGGTTTTTATATTTAAAAATTTGCCATACGTTTTGAAGCTATCGTGCACTTGAATAGCTAACTCTCTAGTGGGAGTCAGTACTAAAATTCTTGGTTGCTTGGGATTATATTTTTTTGTTTTTTGGATTAAATTTTGCAGGAGTGGAAGTGCAAAAGCGGCGGTTTTTCCCGTCCCGGTTTGAGCACAACCAATTATGTCTTGACCCTTTAATAATACCGGAATGGCCTGAAGTTGAATTGGTGTTGGATGGGTATAACCACTTAGCGCTAAAGCTTTAATCAGTGGTTCGATGAGATTGAGATTTTTAAATGAAATGTTGCTGTTCAAAAAATATACCTTATTGAATTTTGGTTAACTTAACCTGTTTAAGGAATTTTAGCAAGGATATGGGACTTTATTACACTAATGTAGATCAGGCGAGAATATCTTCATGATGAGTTTTGGTGTTTACATTGTCGATTATTCTAGAAATTTTTCCAGATAAATCGATTAGAAAGGTGGTTCGCTTAATACCTAAAAATGTTTTTCCCAAAAACATCTTTTTTTCCCAAACCCCGTAGAGATCAGCAACTTCTTTAGATTCGTCGGAGAGCAGAGTCAGGTTTAATTGATGTTTGTCAGTGAATTTTCGCAGCCTCACCACAGGATCAGGGCTAATTCCCAGTACGACAACATTAGCTTTATCAATTTTAGCTCGATTATTAGTAATACCACAAGCTTGCGTTGTACATCCTGGAGTCATCGCACGAGGATAAAAATAAACCACAATCTTTTTTTTCCCTATATAGTCACTTAAACTGATGTTTTCACCATTTTGATCTTTCAAAGTAAATAGGGGAGCCTTATCACCAATTTTAAGTTTGGCCATTTTCTCCTACTCCTTTTTGTTTTAACTTAACCTCATATATTAGTGAAATAATGCTGGTATGACTTACAAGAAATGATTCAAAGTGGTAATAATTACAGGTAATCAGGGTAAAAGATTAATGATTTCTAAAAAGCAATTTTAATATGGTAATTACAACAAGATGAAAGATATAAAGCTTATAATTCCACCGGAAGATTATATTCCTATTATGTATGAAGTTTATCGAAAGCAGGAAGATCCTGCTTCAGAAGTTTTTACGGCGTGTGATCGGGCTAAACAAAAAAGAATCATTTTCAATATGCAGAAATTTTTTAAAGTGGCGGTTATAGATGAGCAATATGTAGGATGGGTTACTGCCATAGATAGGGATTCTGATGACTGTGTTAATATCAGTTTTTATTTACATGATAACTTTCGCGGAAAGGGTTTTATGACGGAAATTCTTAAAGTCCATCTTGCAGAAGTTAAAGAAGCAAGAGCAGATAAAGTACTTAAAGCAGGAGTTCTTAAAAATAATATAGCGGCCCAAAAAATTTTAGAAAGGGCGGGTTTTATAAGAAATAGTGGGGATATCTCGGAAAAATATTTAAGATACGTTTTCCCCTATTAGTTAGCTATGAGGCTTTTTTCAAATTGAATTCGAGCAGTTTGATTTTTTTGAGAGCATCATTATACTTAGCCTGTAGATCTTTCTTTTCTTGGGAGACGTTATTAAATCTCTTCTCTAATTGTGAAAGCATTATTTTATTATTTGATAGCTCTACGCTTACATCATTTACCTGTTTTTTATAATCAGGGGTGTTGTCAGTGTTGGTACTTAATTTTTGAATCATTTCAGAATGCTGAGTTTTAAGTTTTTCATGAAATCTAGTTAGCCGTGAAATAGTTGCCCGATTTTGCTCATTAAGATTTTGGAGCATGGTAATTTTAGCTTGAGCACTTTCCTCTTGTTGGACAAAAATCCTATTCTTTTCTTCCAGTGCGTCTAGGTTGTCGGATAATTTTCTTCTGAGTTTATTAATTTGTTCATCTTGTATATCACGCGAGGTTTTTTCATTTTCTAGTATATCAATTCTACTTTTAAATATTTTTGATTTCTCTACTTCTTTTTCGTAGCGTTCTTCACTGTCTTTGAGCATATTAGTAAGGGATTTATTGCTTTGAGAATACGAAATACTTTCGTTGGGATCTTCTTTGATACCGGTTACAATCTCTTCTAGCTTGCCGATTTGGCTTTTTAAGTGCAATTCATTAAATTTTATATCGGTAATATTATTTTTTAAATCGGTGTTTTTTCCTTGGTGTTCTTTCAGTAGAACTTCAAGTTCCTGTACACGGTTTTCCCAACCTCGTATTTCTTTTTTTAAATCATCAACTTCATTCCTTTTGGTCTCATAAAGTTTTTGGATATCTTGATTTTCTTTTTCAATATTACCAATGTATTCTGTGTGATTAAATACGAAATCTTCAAATTCTTTTATTTGAATGTCATTTTGGGAGATTTGGTTTTTATTTTTTTCCAATTCCTCCATTTTAGATAACAGCTCATTGTCCAAATCATTAATTAGCTGATTTTGATCTTGCATCTGTTTTTCTTGTTGAGTGATTTGAGTTTTCAATTGTTGGATTTGATCCCGAAGAGAATTAATCTCTTCTTTGTCGTCTAGTTTTTGAGTTATTTCGTTTTTAAGTTTAGCATTTTCCTTATCATACATTGATAGGGCTTCTTTTTGCTTTTTAATAATACCACGCAAAGCTGTGACTAAATCACTGGTGTCATTTTCAATTTTGTTTAAAGGAGTGCCGTCGATATGTTCAGAGCTTTCGGTGTTGATATTATTCCAATCTTTTAGTTCATCACATTTATCTTGGAGTAATACCAGATTTGAAACGTGGTTCTTCAGTTCCGATTGATTAGGGTTGGAAAAAAGGAGGCTCATCTTTTTTTCTTGGGATTGAAAATCTTCTCTTAGTTTTATCAAAGTTTGTTCAGTAGCGCCGACCTCATCTAAAAGACATTGATAGAATTCCATTCCTACTGACTCAGTTTCTTCTTGGTTATCATTTTTTAGATCGAGTATTTTTTCTGAGTATTGTGCCAGATGTTTTTTAATGTTTTTAGTTGAGTTGATTGCCGAATTTAAATAAATTCCATGCGATTTGAAAATTTTATCCTCCGCATTTTCACGATCTTTGACTATTATCGGAAGAAATTCATTTTCAATTTTTTCCCCAAAAATTCGAACGATATTCTCTTTCATTTTAAGGGCTTCATGATTTTTGACTTTGATTATTTGAGGGTCGTTTTTGGGGGTTTTACCTTTGACTTTGATTATTTGAGGTTCATTTTGGGGAGTTTTGCCTTTAACTTTGATTGTTTGAGGGTCGTTTTTAGTAGTTTTACCTTTGACTAAAACATTTTCATTTTGCTCTTCTTCAACACTTCCTACAATTACAAGCTTGTCCTTATTATCTTTTTCACGCTTGCCTTCAACTATAATCTTTTCCTTATTTTCATTTTCAAAATTTCCACTCACTACATTAGTTTCTTGTGAATCATCATGAAACATCCCAGTAACTTTGAATATGTCTTGCCAGAAAGTACTAGCAGGATCATGTAGCGCCTTAATAAAATCTGATTTACTTTGAGGAGAATGATTAAAATTAATTTCTTGAAGTTTGGGCATTAGGGCTTGATATAATAAATTATCATCTAATTGAAAATCAAGATGTTCACCTGAAAAGTTAACAATTTCATTTGGATTCAATTGTTTAATAAAATCTGTAAAACAATTATTTAAACGAATATCGATTGGAATGGATTCAGCAGGAGGTTTGGCAGATTCATTTGAACTTAGCTCAGTTACAAATACGTTTTTACGAATATCAGAACCCATAGTATCTAATTGGTCACTTTTATTATCTTTTTTCTCATCAATGGGCTTACAGTTATTGAGAAACTCGTTGTAGGCATCAATATCTTCGCTTCTAATAAAAATGCCGGATTGAAGAGAAGTATTGATTTTGGCTATTATTTTTTCGGAAGGAGTATCTCCTTTCCGAATGTAGGCAACATATCGGTCATTTATCTTCAAATAAACATAGCAAGTAAAGGGAATCTCTATCGCCCTAGCAACTGCGCTTGATAATATTTTGTGATAAGAATCTGAGCCCATAATAAAACTAACCCAACAATGTTTCAGTATCTTATCGGTTTTTGAGGCAGTTTTATTGAACACAAAATTATATAGTCCCTAATTCAATTTGTTGATTAATTTGCCTCAAAAAGTAGTAATTCATAATCATTTATTTAGAAATTTAGCATTTTATTTACAAATATATTTTGTAGATTTTTTAACTCATTAAAATTACAAATGATCACCTATGATTTGTGTTCAATAATTTTAGCAAGTTAGTTTTTTTGAAATAATCCCAGTAATTTTCGGTAGACTATAGTTGTAGTGATATAATCAAGTATTGGGTTTATTAGCAGCACGTTGGCGGAACAACCATGAAAATAATTTTTGATATCATTCAAGGTTTAAAAAGTCTCATCGTCACTCCAAGTGTTACGGTGACCTTTACTTCATTAAAAACAGCCGCTGTGATTCTTCCTATTTTTTCAACTGTATTTATTTCCAGCAATATGCCAACTACTGATTCTGGCCTTATTACGGAGTTAGAAAGTATATTAACCAGTGAACATTATAATAGCCAAAATGATTCGACTGACGCTTTCTTATCTAACTATTTTAAAGAGTCAGGATTAATTTCTTACCCGAACAGATCTGTAGCTACTTTCTCTTCATCAGCTCCTAGCAAAAGCTATTTTACCCCTCAAGTTAGCTTTGGTGCTAAATCTTCTTCCAGTATTAATACTAAACGGACTGAAGCACCCAGTTCAAGTGACAAAGCCTCCATGAAACCTAAACATATGCCGGTTACGGAAAATGAAAGAGTACGAGAAAATAAATCACAATATAAGGATGTTGATACAGTAAACAGTCTTGCTATGGCTGTTATTCCAGCAGAAGTTACACTCACTGAAATAGCTAGCGTAGAAAATAAGGTAAGTAAACTGGATGTTAAAAATGAACCTGAATCTGCATTAGCTCCAGTATCTGAACCAGTATCTGAACCTGAGCCAGAACCTGAGCCAGAACTAACCTTTGACAATATTATTGCAGCAGGACTTGGTAGTAATTCTTTAAATGATGTGTTTGTGGATGATTATGGAATCATCTATGCAGCCACTATCAATGGCCTTAGCATTTCATATGATGGTGGCTTAAGTTTTATAAATAAAACTGAAAGTGATGGTATCGGCGATGTCAATATTTCCAGTGTATTTGTCGATGTATATAACAATATTTATGCTTGTAATAAATTTGGGCTATCTATATCAATTGATGCTGGGGATAGCTTTATAAATGTAGATGATAGTGTGGGTTTAGGTGATAAAGACGTAAATGATGTTTTTGTAGATGAAGCCGGTATAATATATGTAGCCACCAAAAAAGGTTTGTCGATATCAACTGATAATGGTGCAAGCTTTATAAATAGAGGCGAATCAGACGGATTAGGTAATAAGATTGTAAAGGGGATATATGTCCATGAAGGCATTATCTATGCTGCCACGGCGAAGGGACTTTCCATATCAAATGATGGGGGAGTTAGTTTTATAAACAGGGATAGTTTTTATGGTCTTGGCGATGATATTACTACTCAGGTTTTTGTGGATGATTTAGATTATATTTATGTGGCCACCCCTCAAGGGTTATCTATTTCTACTGATCATGGTCTAACTTTTACCAATAAAACGGAAGCCGAAGGTTTAGGTGATCAAAATGTTAATGGAGTATATGTTAATAACAACGTTATTTATGTTGCTACGGACAATGGCTTAGCTGTTTCACTTAATGGTGGAGTGAGTTTTAATAATTATAACGAAATCCAAGGTCTTGGCGATCCGATAATCAAAAGTGTGTTTGTTAATTTACAACAAAAAGTTTTTGCGGCAACTTTAAATGGTCTATCTATATTAGGAAATTAATAAAGGTAATTCCATAACAAACCGGGTGTTTGGACAATCATTGTCTATGTAGAGTCGTCCGTGGTGTTTCTCGATAATTCCTTTAGAAATTGCTAGCCCCAGTCCAGTCCCTTGTCCGGCTTTTTTAGTAGTGTAGAAGGGATCAAACATCTTTGCTTGAATTTCAGGGGGAATTCTAGGTCCACTATCGGTTAATTTTAACAGAAGGGATTTATTATTTTTATCAATTTCTATCTCTATCCATTTTTCATTTAACTCCTTTATAGCATCAATGGAGTTTTTAATTAAGTTGACTAGCACTTGGGAAATTTGGGCAGGTATACAGTTGATTTCTAAATTCATAACTTCTTTGGTTATGATATTAACATTTTCTTTTAAAATTTTATAATGAGAAAATTCAAGAGTATCGTTCACAATTTCTTTAATATTACAACGCTCAAGTGGATCATTAGAGGTATCCCTGGAGTGTAGTTTAACCCCGCTTATAATTTTTCCAATTCGGGTAATGGTATCGTCGATTTTTTTAGCTGAATCAATCAAGAATTCTTTATTGATTTTTTCTGAAGCGATATTTAGTTTTATCATTTCTGCATGGATTTTAAGCACACTTAGGGGATTATTAATTTCGTGCGCAATACAAGCTGCCATGACTCCCAAAGATGACATCTTGGATGTTTCTTGTAAGCTTTTTTGTTGATCAGAAATCAAATTTAAGGCCTTGATTTGTTCTGTTAAATCAACAAATGAAATGAGTACTGATTCAAATTTTTTATTACTATTTTCATATACCGGATGGATATTAAGAGAAAGCCAAAGATAATCTAAGTTGATAAAACATCCTACCGTCTGTTTATGAATTTCAGTTCCCTGTAGTCCATTTAATAGAGGATTGTTGCTTTTTGTGTAAGTAATGCCATATTTATCAAAAAGTTGGGGGAAAAAATTCTGAATTTTTAAGCCAGCTAAGTCAGTAGTTTTTTGCTTTAAGATAATTTGGGCACTTTTGTTCATAGAGATAATGTCACCATTTTGTCGGCAATGGATAACACTATCAGATAGAGATTTAAATAAGGATTCCTGGAGCAAAGAAGTATTTTGATATTGGGTTTGGATTTTTTCTTTCAAGAAATTCATGATTAAAATAACAAGTATGAAAATTCCCAATAGAATTAACGAATATTTTAAAATGCGATTATTGGTCTCTTGGGCCTTTAGAAGAGATAAATTATTTTTTATAATTGTTTCCCATTTTGCCATTTCATTTTTTTTAAGAGTTGATTCAACAGTCTCTACCTGATCTGCAAGTGCGGCGATTTCCTTTTGTGTGATTTGATTAAAATTAGTCTGCTGTAGCAGCTTCATTTGTTGAAAAACCTTCTCATAATCTTTAGGTAGGGGGTGCGCTTTTGTTTCGTTTTCTAGGAGGGTAGTGGACTTTTCCAAAAGGTTATCATCACGGAGTGTAATGGCCGCTAAAAAAAGAGAATGTCCTTGGCGTATTTTTTGTCCGGTTTCAAATAATTGGCGCGCTTCCACTTGCCCTTTGATGGAGGCGTTGATGAATTCAACAGTGTTTTTTGAGGTACGGTAATAGGAGAGTGCTAGTGCTAATACGAGGAAAATACCAATATAATACCATCGTTTGAAAAACCAATTCATATGTGTACTTCTTTAGGGAATTATTTATAAAATATAAGTTTAAGCTATTTTTGAAATGATGAAAATGTTTTCTGCTAGAAAAAATGAAAGAAAAAGTCAGCCTAAAACAACTCTTGGTGAATTAATTTTAGGCTGACTATTTTTTACTGTTTTAAAGGCAGCAAAATATTTGCACCTTTTCCACTTCCAACTACTAAAGGAGTAACTCCATTCCATTTTTCAATTAACTGAAGATCAATAACCGCTGGGTTTTCTCGTATCGATCGTCCTCTGATGGTAATAGCTTCAGCTTCACCCTTGGCCCTAATAATAGCTGTGGTGGCTTCAATTTCCGCTTTTTGCTGGGTAAATTTAGCCTTAGCTGCCTCTTGTTCTTGAACCATTTTTTGCTCGATAGCACTCTCTAATTCTTTAGATAAATTAATATTTTTAATAACCAGATCTTCTAGGATTAAAATGTTACCGATTTTTTTTCGAGCTATTTCAAGGGCCTTAGTTTTAATTTGTTCTCTTTTAGTAACTATACTTTCAGCACTTTCTAAGGCCACTGCTTCTTTGATAGCTTCTTGAACCCTTGGCTCAATTAGGGCTTCAAATGCATTACCTGCATATTGACGGTAAAGAGTTACAACGGAAATTTCAGGAATTCGATAAAGAGTGGCAATTGTTATGTTAATTTGTTGTAAGTCTGACGAATAGCATTCGGCATTAAAATTTTGCGTAATTTGTTTCACAGGAATTTGGATGACCTTAGAAATTAAGGGTGGTTTAAAACCTAATCCTTCGTTTTTAAAATCTGTTGATACCGAACCCAAGGTTACCATAACACCACGATGTCCTGGTTCTACAATGTAATAGGAAGTCAGAAAAGCAATCACTACAAGAAAGATTACGAAAAATGATGCGCCTTTAAATAAAGGGTTAGTGGAAAATAAGTTATTAATCATTTTTTCAAATTCAGTCATATGCTCTCCTTAGTAGATTTTTACTGACTACATAATCATTTTTAATACCTAGAGTGTCAATGGGAATACGATGTGCGTGAACTTTAGATTCAAATAAGGCTATTTGCAGGCACCATATTTTTCTACTAACTTTTTGCCCATTAATGCTGCGGCAACGGAGAGTTCTTGTTGTGGTTGAGCAGCGGTTGCTACTTCTTGGTATTTTTGTTTTCTTTTGGTGTTAATTTCATCTACATCCGCTTTGATAGCAGGATCAAGAGTTTTTAAATAGCCGGTTGGTTCTTCGCAAACTTTGTTTTGACTCCTGGCA
>Ga0208375_1004995_pt1 | contig 10066 bp, 8 predicted proteins | sample RifOxyD1_FD_184038 | JGI IMG/M metagenome (GOLD analysis project Ga0208375, IMG submission 184038) | Soil microbial communities from Rifle, Colorado - Rifle Oxygen_injection D1 (SPAdes) | ecosystem: Environmental > Terrestrial > Deep subsurface > Rock core/Sediment | place: Rifle, Colorado...
CACCGGCAGTTAGTTCCGCGAGATAGGCGGACCCGCCGGCCGATTCCAACATTTTTCTTTCCTTAAGATAAGAAGTGAGGGATACCAAATCCACCGGTTCGCTTCGGGCGTTCAAATCGCTCATGGCGGCAAAAATTTTTTTGTGCCGTAGGGAATAAAAGTCATCGGAAACCAAAAAATCAAGGATTTCGTTAAGGCCTTTGGGGCTGAGCAGGATTGAACCCAATAGGGCCTTTTCGGCTTCCACGTCGTTTGGCGGGACGCGCAAATTTGTTTTGGTTGTTTCCATAAAATGTTGGGGCAAAGAAGAAACCATGAGTTCTTCTTGTTTCTATTTTAGCATAACAGAGAGAAAACTTGGCAACAGGCAAAACACCCCAAATGGGGAAGACCTGTGCATAAAATTGCCAATCTGCCTCGGGCTACTTGATGTTTGGGGATTATTTTACCTCAGCGACGATTACAACGTAGTTCTTTCCGTACTTCTTGGCGCATTTTGGACATGTTGTGTACCACATGTACATCTTTTTGACCTCTTTTCCTTTGCTTTTGGCGTAAATATCAAAATCCTTACACCATTTTCCTGTTTCTTTGAAGTTTCCTTCATAAACTTTACTTATGAATTTTCCGCTCAAAGTAGTATTTTCAGCACCTGGAATATCTTTATCAGTAGCCAAATAAATATCCATATTCCACATTGAGGTATGGTCTGATAGAACCATTCCTTCCATCATTTTTGCTCCAGCCCCATCAATCTTTTTAGTAGACCTCACCATAGCTCCGCCAAAATTTATTGGCATGTAAAAAAGTGTGAATACTTTATCCTTTATGAATTTTTTATCTTTCCATTCAAATTCTTTTCCATCCCAAGGAATAGGATCAAACTTTGGACAACACTCTTCTTCTTTTTTTATTTCTTCATTCATAATATTTTGTTGATTACTTATAATGCAAATATTATATCATTTAAATATATAGTTTTGGAATAGGGAATTTTACATGGTACCATTCGCGCGAATGAGTCTATAAAAATAAGTACATATAATCTAAATGTGGGTTTTGAGAAATTGTGAAAAAATTAATATAGTAAAATAATTTCAGCCCCAGTACCATAGTCTCGGCAAAAATAAATTGATTGACTCGACTAGCTACGGGGTAAACTTGAATTTATTTCATTTTTAAAGTATTCTTCATCCTGTATCGTCGTTTCCGTTCGTTCGTGTTTTTTATAGGGAAGGGACCCAATAAAAAACAGTATATATAAATAAGAGAAAAACAAGTTTTTCTACGTGAGTTGATAATCGAATATTGGGGGATCGTCTAATGGTAGGACGCGTGCCTTTGGCGCATGCAATCGGGGTTCGAGTCCCTGTCCCCCAGCCACGAAAAATAAAATAAAGCTCATCTGAAAGGATGGGCTTATTTTATCTCGTGGCTGGGGGAAGAAAGTGCTTGAATGCACTTTCGTCAGGGACTCGAAAGGATTTGTGGTTTACTTGCTGAGTACAGCATGTCGCAAATCCCGTTTTACTTTTAGTGAGTGTCGACGAGCTTAAAAGTAAAAAGAGACACGAAGTGGTCCCTGTCATCCACAGTTTCGAGTTTGGGAAGGGACCCAAAGGAAAAATCTGACTATTTATTGTTATATAATTATGACATTATCCTAATAAATATTTATATGAAAAAATCTTCAAATAAAAACCGTTAAGACTCTTTTTTTACTCCCTTCCATTTCTTCAAATATAATGATAAAAATGTATTTGTAATGAAATCAAAAAAACCAGAATTACTGTCACCCATACAGGATTACACATCATTAACTGCCGCTATAGATAATGGCGCTGACGCAGTATTTTTTGGTATTAAAGGATTTAATATGAGAGCTGGTGCTAAAAATTTTACTACGGGAGATTTGCCTAAAATAGTAAAAATAGCTCACAAAAGTAACGTAAAAACATATCTTGCTATAAACATCATCGTATATGAAGAGGAAATAAAGAAAATTGTAGATATTTTAAAGAAGGTTAAAAAATCTGGAATAGACGCGATTATTTGCTGGGATTTTGCAATTATTCAAATTGCTAAACAACTTGGTATAGAAGTTCATATAAGCACTCAGGCAAGTATTGCAAATTCAGAGACGGCTGAGTTCTATAGAAAACTTGGAGCAACAAGAGTTGTTCTTGCTCGTGAATGTTCACTTGATCAAATAAAGGAAATTAAAAAACATACAAAAGCGGAAATTGAAATTTTTATTCATGGCGCAATGTGTGTCTCGATGTCCGGGAGATGTTTTATGTCACAATTTCTTTACGGAAAGTCTGCAAATCGCGGAGAATGTATGCAACCATGCAGAAGAAAATATATAATTAAACAAATAGACGGAGGTAAAGAGCTAGAACTCGGTGAAGATTATGTGATGTCTCCAAAAGATTTATGCACGATTGATTTTATTGAAAAGATTCTAGATGTTGGAGTTGATTGTTTAAAGATAGAAGGCAGAAATAGAAGTCCTGAATACGTAGCTACTGTCACTGGTGTATATAGAAAAGTGATAGATTTTTATTATTCAACAAAAAAACACGATAAAAAGTTTAATGAAGAATTAACAAAACTTAAATCTACACTGGCTGAAAAATTGGCCACTGTATATCATCGAGGTCATAGTAGTGGTTTTTTCTTGGGCAAATCAATAAACGAATGGACAAGCTGTTCAGGAAGCCAAGCTACCCAAAGTAAAGTATATATAGGTAAAGTTTTGAATTTCTATAAAAAAATTGGTGCAGCCGAAATATTAATTCTAGGAAATAAAAAAGTGAGTGTTGGAGACACAGTAATTTTTCAAGGACCAACAACTGGAAGTATTGAAGAAGAAATCATTTCAATAGAAAAATGTCATCAATCAATAAAAAAAGCAAAAAAGGGAGAAAAAGTTGCTTTGAAGATTAAGTCTGTTGTAAGAAAAAATGACCAGGTTTATTTGATTAAAAAATAGTAGAATAATTCAGCAAACTTTTTGTACTTTTGCTATAATATCTCCATGAAAATTCCACCTAAACGCAAAATCGCCATCTTTGATATTGACGGAACAATCTTCCGCTCTAGTTTGCTTATTGAAATTACCGAGGCTTTAATTAAAGAAAAAATATTTCCTAGGAATGCGCGCGGTGTATATGAAAAAGAATATAAAAAATGGAATGATAGGGTAGATTCTTACGAAGATTATATAATGGCAGTTGTTAAGACATATTTAAAAAATATTAAGGGCGTTAAACATAGTGATTTTTCTAAAGTTGCTAAAAAAGTCATAAGCGAAAACAATAACAAAGTTTACGTATATACAAGAGATTTGGTTAAAGAATTGAAGAAAAAAATTATTATTTGCTCGCAATATCCAATTCACCACAGGAGTTGGTGAAGAGTTTTTGTGAAAAATTGGGATTTGATAAAACTTATGGAAGAGTTTATGAGCTTGATAAAAACAATAAATATACCGGCAATATTTTATTTTTAGATTTGATTTCAGACAAATCTAAAATATTAAAATTAGCAATAGAAAAAGAAGGATTGACTCTCAAGGATTCAATAGGAGTAGGAGATACCGAAGGTGATATTCCACTATTAAAACTAGTTGAAAAACCAATTTGTTTTAATCCAAACAAAAATCTTCATACTGTCGCAGTGCGATACAGCTGGAAAATCGTGATTGAGAGAAAAGATATGATTTATAAATTGTAAGTAATGATTAAATCGCATCACTTATGAATATTTCTTTTATTTTTTTTACCCTTTTACTCTAAGTGGTATTTATAATATAATGAAGGAACAACGGAAGTATTATGTTATGGAACTGCAGTTGTAATATAATAAAATCATTTTAGATGTTTCAGGTTACAAATAATATTTAACTGACTTTTAAAATTGTTGGTGGTATCATATCTATATGAAAAATAAATACATTTGGATAACATTATTTTTATTTATAATCGTTACACTCACACTTTTTTTAAGAGGGAATGAAGATACTTGGTTATGTACTGAAGTTGGCTGGATTCAACATGGTAAACCAAATTCTGTTAAACCAATTATTCCTTGCGGTAAAATAGAAAATGAGCAAGCTGTAGAAAAATATTTGATAGAAAATATATCAAACATTTCGCCACAAAAAGAAGTTTTGGGAGGTAAATTTTATATTACCAAAATAAATTGGCTTGAAAATAATTCTGGAACAGTTGAATATGAAGACGGACACATAGCTTTAAAAGCATCTTTTGATTATGAAATAAAAACGAACAGACAAGATAATGATTATTCCGTGATAATAACTAATTTCAAAATAGGGGTCTAAGGAAACATAGTTGTTGTGGTCTTTGTTTTCTTGACAACAATCTGCATATAGACTATAATTGTGACAATTAAGAAGTAAGTTGATTTTTGAGGATTAGTCGTCTTTCGTTTCAAATGAGGTCTTAAGATTTATTAAGTGTGAGTAATTTATTATAGAATGAAGAAATTATATGTAGGTGGTGTTTCTTATAGCACTACAGAGAACTCTTTATCAGAAGCTTTTTCTAAAGCAGGAGAAGTTGCATCAGTAGCTATCATCATGGATAAAATGACAGGTAGATCAAAAGGATTCGGCTTTGTCGAAATGGCAACAGACGAAGGTGCAAAAGCAGCTATAGAAATGTGGAATGGTAAAGAACTTGATGGAAGAAAATTAACCGTCAACGAAGCAAGACCAAGAGAAGAGAGACCAGCAAGATACTAATCTCAAAATAGCTTTTAAAAAAGACCCGCTAACTGCGGGTCTTTTTATTTATCTATTTTTGAGACAAAAAAGGGGATAATAAGACCACGACCGTGGTCTTATTATCCCCCCAGATTATCCTTAGTTTTGGTTTGATCAATATTATTTCCTAGTCAGTAATATTTTTTTTGCTATAATTAAAATATGCAAAGAAAAACTTTCCTTTCGATCGTAATAATTATTTTCATTATTTTACTGTTATTATCTTTCTTTTTTTGTTTAGAAAAAAATAATATAGATAAAAACGGTATTTCATTACCGATAAATTATTCTTTGGATAATTATAAAATTGAAGAAACTTCAGATATCTCTTGTAAAAAAAGTTCAGAATGTATTACTCCAAGCTCATATTTAATAAGATCAAATTGCCCTTACATATCTTTATGTATAGACCAAAAATGTAATGTGGTCTGCCCTGATTATAAAGCACCGGAAATAGTTGGCGGGGATAAAGATATACATGGGTGTATAGGATCTGCTGGATATTCTTGGTGCGAAATAAAAAATAAATGTTTAAGAACATGGGAAGAAGCATGTAAAAGTGTCACAGATATGATTAAAAAAAGTGATTCCTGTGCCCAAAAGGAGGGTGTTTGGTATCCTATAGAGGGAATCTGTGAGGTAAATCAACTCTCAGAGAGCCAGTGCAAAGCTTTTGGAGGCGAATTTAACGGTTGTGCTTCAGCTTGTAGACATAATCCTGAAGCTGAAATGTGTACGATGCAATGTGTTTTGACCTGTACTTTTAGGTAAAAACCTAGTAATCCACAATATTCTATTGACAATTAAAAGATTCGGGTCTATACTGTTCCTAGCTTTAAAACGAATGTGTTGCGGGCGTAAAGTGCCAAATAAGTAGGCTAGATTAAGTTGCGAAATATCTTGCTTAGAAAAATAAAGTAAAATTTACGAAGGAATAAAGAAACCTTTTTGGTAAGGGGTGTCTTTTTTTTTATTTGAAAAATTTTATAAATCGTATTTATTTTTTTGTGTGAAATATGGAACTTTTTAAGCTAAAATTTATTAGTAATTATTATATGAATTCCGTTAGAGGTCAGAAACATTTAGTTTCTGCCGAATCCACTTCATTTGGATTCAGACTTCCAATGGGATTCAAATAATTTGTTAATTCGTAATTAAATCAATCATGAAAAAATCCGCGAACATTTTGACAGCAGGAGTAATGGGTGGAGATCTGAAAAAGAAATATTTCAGTAAATATAAAAAGCCCCTTATAGATACTCCGAACCTTGTGAATCATCAGATGAAGTCTTACGAGTGGCTTCTTAAAGAAGGTATAGGTGATATTTTAAAAGAGTTCTCTCCGATAAAAGATTACGCAGACAAAAAATTTGAACTATCTTTCACGGGATTTGAAATAGGTGAAGCTAAATACGATGAATTTCAATCCAAAGAAAAGAAAATTTCTTACGAGGGACAATTGAAAGCTAAGGTAAAATTAAAAAATAAAACTTTTGGTACGGAAAACGAACAGGAAATATTTTTCTCTGACATTCCTTTAATGACAAATCACGGAACTTTTATAATTAATGGTATTGAAAGAGTCATTGTTCCTCAGCTTGCAAGATCTTATGGAATATTTTTTACATTAAACGATACAAAGGGAAAGAATTTTTTTGGAGCAAAAATAATTCCTGCAAGAGGCGCTTGGCTTGAAATTGAATCTGAATCTGACGGGGCTATCTATGTAAAAATAGATAAAAAGAGAAAATTTGCGATTTCTTCTATTCTTAGGATTTTTGGGGCAAAAACAGACAAAGAAATTCTTGATTTGTTTAAAGATAAAGATGAATATCTAAAAGTAATAGAAACAACTATTTTAAAGGATCATGCTAAAAATCAAGATGATTCTTTTATCGAAGTTTATAAAAGATTGAGAGATGGAGATTTGGCTACACTTGATAACGCTAGAGAATATGTCCAATCTATTTTTAGCCCAGAAAGATACGATATTTCTAAAGTGGGAAGATCAAAATTTAATCACAGATTTGACTTGGCTATAGATGAAAAAACTTTAGAGAAAAAACATATAACACTCGAAGACTTAGTCGTAATTATTAAAAAAGTTGTAGATTTGAATAATGATCCAGAAGCACACGAAGATGATATTGATCATTTAGGTTCTCGTCGTGTTCGTTTTGTAGGAGAACTTCTTCAAACAAAAGTTCGTGTAGGTATGGCTCAAATGAAGAGAAATATTCAAGACAGAATGTCTACTGTGGATCCTGATATAAAAATGCCAGTACAGTTTATTTCTGCAAGACCACTTCAAGCAAGAATAAAAGAATTCTTCACAACAAGTCAACTTTCTCAATTTATGCAACAGATAAATATTCTTGAAGAGATTGAACATTTGAGAATTTTATCAGCACTTGGACCTGGAGGATTAACTCGAGAAAGAGCCGGTTTTGAAGTTCGTGACGTACACCCATCACATTATGGAAGAGTTTGTCCTATTCATACACCAGAAGGCCAAAACATTGGTCTTATTCTGCACCTTTCTACATATGCAAAAATAAACGATTTTGGAATGATTGAAACTCCATATGCAAAAGTAAAAAACGGAGTGATCACAAATGAAATAAAGTATTTTAATGCAATAGAAGAAGAAAATCACAAAATCGCTCATGGAGCAACATCCTATAACGAAAATGGAAAGATTACGGAAGAAGAAGTGGAGGTTCGTGTAAATGGTGAACCAAAACTTGTAAAAAGGGAGGAAGTTGATCTTATAGACGTAGCCCCTAACCAAGCATTTTCTGTTGCTACATCTATGATGCCTTTCTTAAACCATGATGATGCGACTCGTGCCCTTATGGGAACTAATATGCAGAAACAAGCTGTTCCTTGTGTTATCCCGGAAGCACCTCTAGTTGCTACTGGTATTGAAGCAGAGGCTGCCAGATATACAGGAAGAATTGTTTATTCGGAAGAAGATGGGACAGTTAGCGCAGTAGACGCTTCAAAAATTTCGGTAAAATCGGCAAAAACTGGAAAAGAAAAAGAATATAGATTGGTAAATTTTTCAAGAACAAATAATTTTACACCTTTCCACCAGAGGCCGTCTGTTAATTTGGGTCAAAAAGTTAAAAAGGGAGAATTACTTGCAGATACTTCGTCTTCTGTTAATGGAGAAATGGCTATTGGTCAAAATGCACTTGTTGCTTTCATGACATGGAGTGGATCAAACTACGAAGACGCAATTATTCTTTCCGAAAGATTAGTTAAAAATAGCAAATTTTCATCTATTCACATTGAAGAATTCGTTGTGAATGTACGCGATACAAAACTTGGACCGGAAATTACGACTCACGATATTCCAAATGTAGGAGAAGTAAAATTGAAAAATCTAGATGAGGATGGAATTATTCGAATTGGAGCTGAAGTGTTTGCTGGAGATATTCTTGTAGGTAAAATTACACCAAAAGGAGAAACACAACTTACACCAGAAGAAAGACTTTTGAGATCTATTTTCGGAGAAAAAGCTCGTGATGTAAAAGATACATCAAAGAGACTTGAATCAGGAAAAATGGGAAGAATTATTTCTGTAAAAATATTTTCAAGAGAAAATGGAGACAAATTAGAGTCGGCTATTATAAAAAGAATACATATTGAAATAGCCCAGCTTAGAAATATTTCTGTCGGAGACAAGCTTGCAGGAAGACATGGAAATAAAGGAGTTATATCAAAAATATTACCAGTCGAAGATATGCCTTACATGGAAGACGGAACTCCTGTAGATATTATTCTTACACCACTTGGAGTTCCTAGCCGTATGAACCTGGGACAGATTCTTGAAGTTCACTTAGGACTTGCAGCGAACACTTTGGATTATCAAGCTATTGTTCCTCCATTTATGGGAGCAACAGATGCAGAAATTAAAGGCGAATTGGTAAAAGCAGGGTACAAATCAGATGGAAAAATGAAACTCTTTGACGGAAGAACAGGTAAATCATATGAACAAGAAATTTCTGTTGGTTATATGTACATTTTGAAACTTCACCATGAAGTCGAAGATAAAATACATATGAGATCTATCGGACCTTATTCAATGATTACTCAACAACCTTTAGGAGGAAGAGCACAAGGGGGAGGACAAAAATTTGGAGAAATGGAAGTTTGGGCCTTGCTTGGATATGGTGCTGCGTACACATTGCGAGAAATGCTTACAATAAAATCAGACGATATTGTTGGGAGATCATCCGCTTTCGATTCTATTGTTAAAGGAGAACGGATCAAACAGCCAAATTTACCGGCTTCATTTAATGTATTGCTTAATAGCTTGAGAGGTCTTGGACTCAATGTCGAACTCAAGAATGAAAAAATTGATGATGAGAAATAATTTTAAACTGATTAAATAAAAACATTATGAAAACAAAACAATCTCTAGATCAAAATTTCAACACAATATCCATCCATGTTGCTTCGCCTGAAGTAATAGCAAAATGGTCATTTGGCGAAGTTACAAAACCTGAAACCATAAACTATAGAACTCAAAGATCAGAAAGAGGAGGACTCTTTGATGAAAAAATATTCGGACCTGATAAAGATTACGAATGTTATTGTGGAAAATACAAGGGAATAAGATATAAAGGAATCATTTGTGAGAAATGTGGAGTTGAAATAACACGATCAATCGTAAGAAGAGAAAGAATGGGACATATAGAATTGTCTTCACCTGTATCTCATATTTGGTTTTTGAGAGGAATACCTACAAGACTTGGTGCTGTTATGGGTATGTCTGTCGCTGACCTTGAGAAGGTTATCTATTTTGCAGGATACATTGTCATAAAAACTTCCAATTCAGAAAAAGAGAGGGTCTTGAAAGAAATAGAAAACGAATTTAAAAATAAAGTAAAAACAGTTACAGACGAAAAGACAAAAGAGGCTCTTAAGGAAATGACTCTTAACGCTAAAAAGGAAGTTGAAAGTATTGTGGAAGGAAAAGTTCTTGATGAAACGACTTATCATAAATTTTCTATTAAATATGGATCGGTATTTGAAGCCGGAATTGGTGGTGAAATAATTTATGAAATTTTAAAGAAAATAAACCTTGAAGATTTAGAAAAGAAAATAGTTGAGGAACTCAAAAAGTCAAACTCTGCTGATACAGAAAAATTAAACAAAAGATTAAGTTTGATAAGATCAATGATAGTTTCGAAATCAAGACCTGAATGGATGTTTCTTACAAAAATTCCAGTTATTCCGCCTGCTTTGCGTCCAATGGTTCCACTC
>Ga0208375_1004997_pt1 | contig 10064 bp, 8 predicted proteins | sample RifOxyD1_FD_184038 | JGI IMG/M metagenome (GOLD analysis project Ga0208375, IMG submission 184038) | Soil microbial communities from Rifle, Colorado - Rifle Oxygen_injection D1 (SPAdes) | ecosystem: Environmental > Terrestrial > Deep subsurface > Rock core/Sediment | place: Rifle, Colorado...
ACGGTCATCGGGTTGACCAACGCGCCCCGCACCCAGGCCGATTTCCGGCTTCCGCAGCCGGTGGACAGCGCCGGCGTGGCCGCACTTCTGCAGGAATTGGCCACTGCCGCGGGCGAACCGCTCGACCTGGTCGCGGTGGACATCCCGACGTCGACGCCTGCCCCGCCCGATGCGCCTACCCAGCCCGATTCGCCAGCCCCGGCCGGCATGACGCCGGCGCCGGCACCCCAGGACCCGCTGCCGGGCGAGATCGTCGACCAGGACGAGGAAGCCGTCAGCCCCGAGCAACCCGCGGTGCCGGCACCGTCGGCCGTGGCGCCGCCGGCCAACGTCGCGCCACCCGAGCCCGCGCCTGCCGCCGAGGAAACGCCGACGACGCTGCTGGGCTGGCTCACCTCGCCGCAATTGCAGGGACGCCGCCGCATCATGCGAGGCGACGTGCCGCTGCTGATAGATGCCGATGCACGCACCTACCACGGGCCGGCGCAGCTCAAGCCTTTGGCCGGGCATTTCGACGGGCCGGTCGACGCGGCTGACCTGGAAGCGGTCGACGATGCGACGTGGGTGGGCGCGAGCGCGGCCGCCGGCGCCGCGCAGCCCCTCAGCCGCCTGGTGTGGTTCGGCGCACTGGTGTCGGGTGGCGGCCAGCTCGCCTGCGGTTTCGCGCCGGATACCCGCTTCCAGATGCTGAAGTGGCCGCAGACCGAGCGCGAGTACCCCAAGCACTTCCGCATCGCCACGGTGATGATGAAGGGCCCCGCGACGGTGGCCGAGATTGCAGAGGCCAGCGGCGTACCGGAAGCGGACGTCACCGACTTCGTCAACGCCAACCTGGCCACCGGGTTCGCCGACATCGAGCGCCCGCCGGAGCCGGAACCGGAAACCTCGCGCGCCTCGGGCCTGTTCGGTCGCCTGCGCGGCCGCTGAACCCCGGGTCGCACCGGAACCACGTCGCCTTGCCCGTGCCGGTCGCGGGCAGGACAATGGCGGACTGCTGTCAGTCCCCCACGTGATGATCGACCCGCAACGCTATCCGCGACTTTCGCGCATCCAGGTACCCGCCGACCTGCGCCGGTTCCCCGAAGAGGAACTCGGCGCGATCGCCGATGAACTGCGTGCCTACCTGATCGAGCAGGTCGCCAAGGTCGGCGGCCACTTCGGTGCAGGGCTGGGCGTGATCGAACTTACCGTGGCCCTGCACTGGCTGTACGAAACGCCGGTCGACCGGCTGGTGTGGGACGTGGGCCACCAGACCTACCCGCACAAGATCCTCACCGGCCGCCGCGACAGCATCCACACGGTCAAGCAGAAGGACGGCGTCGCGCCGTTCCCCAAGCGCGAGGAGTCCGAATACGACACCTTCGGCGTCGGCCATTCGTCCACGTCTATCTCCGCCGCACTGGGCATGGCCATCGCACTCCAGCAGGCCGGTGACGAGCGTAAGGTGGTCGCGGTGATCGGCGATGGCGCGATGACGGCGGGCATGGCGTTCGAGGCACTCAACCACGCCGGCGGCATGGGCGAGGACCCGAACGCGACCGAGCCCAACCTGCTGGTCATCCTCAACGACAACCAGATGTCGATCTCCGAGAACGTCGGCGGATTGACCCGGATGCTCGGCCGGCTGACCGGCAGCCGCACGCTCAACGCGCTGCGCGAAGGCGGCAAGAAACTGCTGGGCGACAAGCACAAGCCGGCGGCGAAGTTCGTGCGCCGCTGGGAAGAGCACTGGAAGGGCATGTTCGTGCCGTCCACGTTCTTCGAGGAAGTCGGCTTCCACTACACCGGGCCGATCGACGGCCACGACATGGGCGCGCTGATGGGTGCGTTGAAGACGCTGAAGGACCTCAAGGGCCCGCAGCTGCTCCACATCATCACCACCAAGGGCAAGGGCTACGAGCTGGCCGAGGGCGACCAGATCGGCTACCACGCGGTCAGCCCCTTCGACCCGACGCAGGGCCTGGTCAGCAAGCCCGGCGCCAAGAAGCCCACCTATACCGACGTGTTCGGCGAGTGGATCTGCGACATGGCTGCCGCCGACCCGAAGCTGCTGGGCATCACCCCGGCGATGCGCGAGGGCTCGGGCCTGGTGCGGTTCTCGAGGAAGTACCCGCAGCGCTATTTCGATGTCGCGATCGCCGAGCAGCACGCCGTCACGCTGGCCGCGGGCATGGCGTGCGAGGGCGCCAAGCCGGTGTGCGCGATCTACTCCACCTTCCTGCAGCGCGGCTACGACCAGCTGGTGCACGACGTGGCGATCCAGAACCTGGACGTGCTGTTCGCGATCGACCGCGGCGGCGTGGTCGGCCCCGACGGCGCCACCCACGCCGGCAACCTCGACCTGTCGTACCTGCGCTGCGTGCCGAACATGGTGGTGATGGCGCCGGCCGACGAGGACGAGTGCCGCAAGATGCTCAGCACCGGTCACCAGTTCGAAGGCCCCGCGGCCGTGCGGTACCCGCGCGGCACGGGTCCCGGCGTTGCGGTACAGCCGACGCTGGAGACGTTGCCCATCGGCAAGGCGCAGGTCCGTCGCAAAGGCGCGCGCATCGCCCTGCTCGCCTTCGGCGCCGTGACCGCGGCCGCCGAGGCGGCAGCCGCGGAACTGGGATTGACGGTGGTCAACATGCGCTTCGTCCGTCCGCTTGACCGCGCACTGCTGCTCGAGCTGGCCGCCAGCCACGAAGGATTCGTCACGCTGGAAGACAACGTCGTCGCCGGCGGCGCCGGCAGTGGCGTCGCCGAACTGCTGTCGGCCGAAGGCGTGGTGATGCCGGTCCTGCACCTGGGCCTGCCCGATGCCTTCCAGCACCACGCCAGTCGCGAGCAGCTGCTGGCCGAGGCGGGACTCGATACAGCCGGCATCCGTGCGGCGGTGCTCAGGCGCTGGCCGGACCTGCGCCCCGACTCCTCCCACTCCCCGATGCCAGCCGAGGCGACCCGAAGGGCCTGATCGCGGACAGGGTTCGTGGGCGGCCCGCGCGCCCGCCGTTACTCGCGCCGATCGTACGTCCCTGGATCCTCGGCAGCGCCGACCGGTCGCGTGGTGACGTCGGCCGTCGAGCCGACGGCATCCGCATCCGGTGCCGTCACCTCGAACCCGCGCTGCTCCAGCGTCGCCAGGTACCCGTCTTCGGCCAGAACCTGCCACATCGGCAGCATCGCGAAACTCACGGGATGCTCGGCCAGCGCTTTCTGCGCTGCAGCCAGCCACGCGTCACGCATGCGTGCCTCCATGTCCGCGTAGCCGAGGGTCCGGCCCAGGTCCGACTCCAGCAACTCCGACAGGCAGCTCCAGCGCAGACTTTCGTGGGGCAGGCGTCGCAGCGCGTCGAGGTCGCCGATGGCCCAGGCATTGGCGCGCGCGGCCAGCATCGGCACATCGCTCTCCAGCCGCGATACCGTGCGTGCCAGGCACGCGACGTCGTCGATCTCCGCGCGATTGAACTGCTTCAGCAGCTCGCGTGGCGCCTCCAACGTCGTCTTGATCTCGACCTGGGTCTGCTCCAGGCCGGCACGGGTGGTCGCCGCGTCGATGACCGGACCCACGACGGTGCCATCGAGGCGCAGCCGCTCCATGGCCTTCCGTTCCAGCTTCTCGGCCGCAAACATCGGGCGCCAGCGCTCGATGCCCAGCTCCCACCCCAGGTAGCGGTCCTTCTGTACCTGCCATCGCCGATGCAGTTCAGCCGGGAGCACGTCACGCAGCTCCGCGCCATCGGGATTGCGGCGCGCACGCAACGCGGCCGGTACCAGCGTGAGGCCCTTCAGGACGCCGACGTCGGAATGCACCGACCACATCGGCACCTGCAGCAGCGCGCCGGACGCGGCGATGGCCTGTTCCACCTCCGTCGATCGCCATTCCATATCGCGCGGCAGTGGTGCAACCAGGCCGAGCACCCACATGACGTGGCCGTCGCGCGACACCTTCCACAGGCCCGGGCCCGGTTGTACGCCTTCGACCACCAAGGGCGCGAGGTCACGGATGTCGTTCGCCGCATTGGGAGCCGCTTCGGCAGCGACAACCTGCGCGGCGGACGGCGCCAAGGCGAAGGCAGACGAAAGGATCGCGGATAGGACAAGAGGGACCGGCAAGCGCATCGTGAACTCCATTTCACCCAAGGGAAGCGCCCTCGTGGGGCGCCGCAGTCGGACCGCACGCCGATGCGTGAGTTCCCGGGCGTTATGCCCAGACACGAAAAAGCCCGGCGGGCCGGGCTTCATCGGTACTGCTCGAATTGGTCGGGACGGCCGGATTTGAACCGACGACCACCTGTCCCCCAGACAGGTGCGCTACCAGGCTGCGCTACGCCCCGGATACTTCGTTACAACGGCCGGCGATTATACCCTGCCGGCCGGTCGTGTAGGAGCGGCCTGCGCCGCGACCGCACTCAACGCCGCAGCAGCTGCAGGACCTCTTCCAGCTCCATCCGCACCTGCTTGATGATCTGCGAGCTCAGCGCGGACTCGTCCTTGCCGGCCTCGCCTTCCAGCCGGAGGCGGGCGCCGCCGATGGTGTAGCCCTGCTCGTACAGCAGCCCGCGGATCTGGCGGACCATCAGCACCTCGTGGCGCTGGTAGTAACGGCGGTTGCCGCGGCGCTTGACCGGGTTGAGCGAGGGGAACTCGGTCTCCCAGTAGCGCAGCACGTGCGGCTTGACGTCGCACAGCTCGCTGACCTCGCCGATGGTGAAGTAGCGCTTGGCCGGGATCGGCGGGAGCTCGCGGTTGCTGCCGGGGTCAAGCATCACTGGGCTCCATCTCCACTGTAGGCCTCGACCCGTTCCTTGAGCTTCTGCCCGGGACGGAAGGTGACCACGGTGCGCGCGGAGATCGGGATCTCCTCGCCGGTCTTGGGGTTGCGGCCCGGGCGCTGGTTCTTGCGCCGCAGGTCGAAATTGCCGAAGCCTGAAAGCTTGACCTGGCGGCCCTGCTCCAGCGACTCGCGCAGGGCGTCGAAGAACGCGTCGACGAACTCCTTGGCCTCGCGCTTGTTGAGACCGACCTCGTCGAACAGACGCTCGGCCATCTCGGCTTTGGTCAATGCCATTTTTAATCTCGAACGGTGCAGCGTGCCGGAAGCACGCCGCCGTGGGCCCTATCCTCGGATCTGCGCCCCATGGTCGCGGCTCAATGCCTCGACCACGCGGGCCACCACGTCGTCCACGTCGCGGTCGGTCAGGGTGCGGGATTCCTCCTGCAGAATCAAGCCCATAGCGAGACTCTTGAAACCTGTTTCCACGCCCTTGCCCTGGTAGAGGTCGAACAGCACCAGATCCCGCAGGGACGGGCCCGCAGCCTGCCGGATACCACCTTCCAGCTGCGCCCATTGCACGTCCTGCGCGACGACGAACGCGAGGTCCCGGCGGACGGACGGGTAGCGGGAGACACGGCCGGCGACCGGCACTGCGCGGCGCTGCAACGGGCGCAGGTCGACCTCGAAGGCCACCACGTCGACATCCAGCTCCAGCGCGCGTTGCAGGCGCGGGTGCAATTGCCCGATCCAGCCGATGTGGCCGGCGCACTCGCCGTCAATCCGGTAGACATCGGCCGAACGGCCCGGGTGGCCCCACGCGGCGCCCGACGGACGGAACTCCAGTTCGGCACCCGATGCGGCGGCGAGGCTTTCGAGGTCGCCCTTAAGATCGTGGAACCCGACCGGGACGGCCTGCCGGCCCCACTGTTCGGCCGCTGCGTCGCCACAGGCCACCGCAGCCATGCGCTGGACCTGCGCCGGTGCCGCGCCCGCGCCCGCGTCGCGGAACACGTGGCCCAGCTCGAACAACCGGACGCGCGGCTGCTGGCGCGCGGCATTGCGGCCCAGCGCATCCACCAGGCCCGGCAGCAGCGCGGTGCGCATCACCGCCAGCTCGGCGCTGAGGGGGTTCGCCAGCGCTACTGCGCCGTCGCCCTGGCTCCAGCGCTGCAGCAGGTCGGCCTCGACGAAGGCGTAGTTGATCGCCTCCAGGTAATCGCGGGTGGCCAGCTGGCGACGCACGGTGGCCTCGTCGATCACGCCTTCGGTCGGCGCGACGAGCCGCGCGGCACCGGCCGGCAACGTAGTCGGCACGGCGTCGTAGCCGTGGATACGGGCGACCTCCTCGATCAGGTCTTCCTCGATCGCAATGTCGAAGCGGCGGCTTGGCGGCGTCACCTTCCAGCCGTCGTCCGCGACCTCCACCGCCAACCCGAGTGCACGCAGGATGCGTTCGACCACTGCGTCGGTCACTTCCAGCCCGAGCACGCGGGCGAGGCGCGCACGGCGCAGCCCGATCGCCGTCGGCTGCGACAGCGCACCGGCCACCGTCGCCTCGACCACCGGACCGGGCGTGCCGCCGGCGATGTCCAGCAGCAGGCGGGTCGCGTACTCGATCGCGGTGCGCGGCAGCTCGGGATCGACGCCGCGTTCGAAGCGGTGCCCGGCGTCGGTGTGCAGGCCCAGCTTGCGACCGCGGCCGATGATGGCGGCGGGCGCGAAGTGCGCGGATTCCAGGAACACGTTGCGGGTGGCGTCGGTCACGCGCGTGTCCAGCCCGCCCATGACGCCGGCCAGCGCCACGGCGCGGTCGGCATCGGTGATGACCAGGAAGCCGTCGTCGACGGTGACCTCGCGGCCGTCCAGCAACGTCAGCGTCTCGCCCGCGCGCGCCTTGCGCACGCCGACCGGGCCCTTCAGCAGGTCGCGGTCGAACGCGTGCATCGGCTGTCCGAGTTCCAGCATCACGTACTGGGTGATATCCACGAGCAACGACACCGGGCGCACGCCGCTGCGGCGCAGGCGCTCGGCCATCCACAGTGGTGTCGGCGTGGACGCATCGACACCCTCCACCACGCGGCCGCAGTAGCGCGGCGCATCGCTGCCGGCCTCGAGTTCGATCGCCAGACGCGCGTCCGAAGTCGCCGGTACGGGCGCGACGTCCATCGCCGCGACTTCAGCATTGGACGCAGCCGCCACGTCGAACGCGATGCCACGCACGCCGAAGCAGTCGGCGCGGTTGGGGGTCAGCTTGATCTCGATGCTGGCATCGGGCAGCCCCAGCGCGGTGGCCAGCGGCTGGCCCACAGTTGCATCTGCGGGCAGCTCCATCAGGCCGGACGCATCGCCGTCCACGCCCAGCTCTTTGCCAGAGCACAGCATTCCCGCCGACTCCACGCCACGCAGCCTGGCCGCCTTGATCGCCATGCCACCCGTCAGCGTCGCACCGACCATCGCAAGCGGTGCCTTCAGGCCTGCGCGGGCGTTGGGCGCGCCGCACACGATCTGCACGGTGCCCGAGCCGGTGTCGACCTGGCACACCTGCAGGCGGTCGGCTTCAGGGTGCTTCTCGGCGAGCACGATCTGCGCCACGACCACGCCGTCGAGCGAATCGCCCAGCGGCGTGACCTCCTCGACCTCCAGGCCGATGGCCGTCAGGGTCGCGGCAAGTTCATCGCGCGAAGCGGTGGTCGGGACGTGTTGGCGGAGCCAGTTTTCGGAAAACTTCATCGCGGGTCATCCAATGCGCGAGGCTTTTGAAGCCTCCCCACTCGGGTAAGGAAGGCGGTCAGGCGAACTGGCGCAGGAAGCGCACGTCGTTCTCGAAGAAGCTGCGCAGGTCGTCGACGCCGTAGCGCAGCATCGCGAAGCGCTCGACACCCAGACCGAATGCGTAGCCGGTGTACTTCTCAGGGTCGATGCCGACGTTGCGCAGCACGTTCGGGTGGACCATGCCGCAGCCCAGTACCTCCAGCCAGCGCATGGAGCCGTCGGGCTGCTGCCACGCGATGTCGACCTCGGCCGAGGGTTCGGTGAAGGGGAAATAGCTCGGGCGGAAGCGCATCTGGAAGTCGCGCTCGAAGAACGCGCGGACGAACTCGGCCAGCGTGCCCTTGAGGTCGGCGAAGCTCGCGTGCTCGTCGACCAGCAGGCCTTCGACCTGGTGGAACATCGGCGTGTGGGTCTGGTCGCTGTCGCTGCGGTAGACCTTGCCGGCGGCGATCATCCGCAGCGGCGGCGTGCCGCCGCGCGCCAGCAGGTCCTGCATGTAGCGCACCTGCACGCCGGAGGTGTGGGTGCGCAACAAACGCCCGTCGTCGAAGTAGAAGGTGTCGTGCATCGCACGCGCCGGGTGGTGCGGCGGGAAGTTGAGCGCCTCGAAGTTGTGCCAGTCGTCCTCGATCTCGGGACCGTCCGACAGTTCGAAACCGAGGCGGCCGAAGATGTCGGCGATGCGCTCGAGCGTGCGGCTGACCGGGTGCAGCCCGCCGCGCGCACCGTCGATGCCCGGTAACGTCACGTCGATGGTTTCGGACGCCAGGCGCGCATCGAGCGCGGCATCATCGAGCGCGGACTTGCGTTCTGCCAGCGCCGTGCCCAGTGCATCGCGTGCCCGGTTGATCGCCTCGCCGGCGGCCTTGCGCTGTTCGGCCGGCAGTGTGCCCAGCTGCTTGAGCTGCGCAGTGACCGAACCGGACTTGCCCAGCAGCGCCACGCGCAGCCCCTCAACCGTCTGCGGCGAGTCGGCCGCGGCGATGTCGGCCAGGGCCTGCTGCGTCAGGATTTCGATATCACTCATTTCTGTCCGGACCCCACCGTTCCGTCATCCCCGCGAAGGCGGGGATCCAGTGACGTGGTTGCTGTCCCGGACATCTTGCCAAAGGCAACGTCCCTGGATTCCCGCCTTCGCGGGAATGACGGACACGGGGCAACCACATCGATCGATTCGGCCGCAGACACCAACCGTCCGCCGCCCCAAAACGAAACATGGGGAAGGACTTGCGCCCTTCCCCATGCGTGTACTTCAGTTGTCCGACCGCGCGCACCGGCAACCGGTGCATCGCGGCGCGACACCTTACGCTGCGAGCGCGCCCTTGGCCTTCTCGGTCAGCGCGGTAAAACCGGCTGCGTCGTGCACGGCGATGTCCGCCAGCACCTTGCGGTCAAGGGTGATGCCGGCCTTCATCAGGCCGTTCATGAAGCGGCTGTAGCTGATGCCGTTGGCGCGGGACGCCGCGTTGATGCGGGCGATCCAAAGCGAACGGAAATTGCGCTTCTTCTGCTTGCGGCCGATGTAGGCGTACTGCAGGGCCTTCGTCACCGCCTGCTTGGCGACGCGGAAGACCTTGCGGCGGGCGTGGTAGTAGCCCTTGGCCTGCTTCAGGATTTTCTTGTGGCGGCGACGCGCCTGTACACCACGTTTAACTCGTGCCATTGCTCAGTCTCCTCACAAATACGGAAGCATGCGGTCCAGACGGCCCGCGTCCTCGGCACGAACATGGTTCGTCTGCCGCAGGTTGCGCTTCCGCTTGGTCGCCTTCTTGGTGAGGATGTGGCTCCGGTTGGCGTGGCCGCACTTGTACTTGCCGGAAGCGGTCTTCCGGAAGCGCTTGGCCGCGCCCCGATGGGTCTTGATCTTGGGCATTGCGATGTCCTTTCGGAGGTTTCGTCACTGGCGGGGGCGGTGGCATCGCCACTCTTTCCGTCCTGCCCTGCCGGCTTGTAAGTCGTTGATCCAGAAGGCATCAATCGACCGGTCCTGATGGTGCGTACAGCGTCCCGGCGAACCGGGCCGCGCATTATGGCAGCGCGGGCTTTCCCTTGCAAATCATGCGGTTCCAGCCCCGGTCCGGACCGCCGGAACAACGAAGGCGCCCGCAGGCGCCTTCGACGGTGGCCGGGCTCGTCCCGGACCGGTTGGGCGGCTTCCGGCCGCTCAGGTCTTCTTCTTCGGCGCGATCATCATGACCATCTGCCGGCCTTCCAGGCGCGGGCGCGACTCGATGACGATGTCCTCGCCCAGGTCCGCCTCGATGCGTGCGGCCATCTCGCGGCCCAGCTCCTGGTGGCTCATCTCGCGGCCACGGAAGCGGATGTTGACCTTGACCTTGTCGCCTTCCTCAAGGAAGCGGCGCATGTTGCGCAGCTTGATCTGGTAGTCGCCCTCGTCGGTCACCGGGCGGAACTTGATCTCCTTGATCTCGACCTGCTTCTGCTTCTTCTTGGCCGCGTTGGCCTTCTTCTGCAGGTCGAAATTGAACTTGCCGAAGTCCATGACGCGGCAGACCGGCGGGTCGCCGTGCGGCTG
>Ga0208375_1004999_pt1 | contig 10063 bp, 15 predicted proteins | sample RifOxyD1_FD_184038 | JGI IMG/M metagenome (GOLD analysis project Ga0208375, IMG submission 184038) | Soil microbial communities from Rifle, Colorado - Rifle Oxygen_injection D1 (SPAdes) | ecosystem: Environmental > Terrestrial > Deep subsurface > Rock core/Sediment | place: Rifle, Colorado...
GATGATAAACTGCGCTTGAGTATGGGAGAGGAAGCACGGAGACACGCGGTCAAGAATTTTGATTACAGGCATGTTTCAAGGAAAGCGGCGGAGATTGTAAAGGAAAGGCTGGGGATTTCCTGAAAGTTTCAAAGAATTTAAATAGTTCAGAATAGATTTATTTTCATGAAAAAAAAGATAATTTTGCTTTTATTATTCTCTTTTGTAATTTTTAATTTGAATTTTGCTTCTGTTTATGCTGAGGGAAATTTTAAACGAGGAGATGCTAATCAGGATTCTAGAGTGGATATTGCTGATGCAGTTTATCTTTTGGATTACCTTTTTAAGGGTGGGGAAAAACCTGCTTGCTTAGATGCAGCAGATTCTAATGATGATGGAGGAATTGATTTGTCTGATCCTGTTTATTTGTTGGCGTATCTTTTTAAAAATAATAGCCTTTCTCCACCCGAACCCTTTTTAACAATTGGGCCTGATCCGACACAAGATAGTTTGAATTGTAATCTTAGAAAATTCGTGCTTAAATTTTATCTTGACCCGGCGCTTGATACAGATATAAACTTTACGAAGAGAATGCTTGTGGAATATGTCCATGATATGAATTATATTCTCTCAAAGAATACTGATAGGAAGCTGGAATTTAATCCTGAAACAGGAATTATTTTGACGAAGACGAAACCTCAGACAGACTCTGCTACGCCTCCCTTGCCTGATGACGGTTATGAAGTATGGGCTCATGTATCTCTTTCTAATTATGCGCCTACAGGATTTCTAAGATCTTATGGTGGAAGAGGAGGAATGGATGTCAGTGGCGCGGCGGTCTTGGCAGACCTTAAGTGGGCAAAGATACATAATGTTCCTAAGTTAGTTGAGAATACTCGGGATATGGAAGATTACTGGATACAAATAAACAACATGATTCACGAGCTAGAGCACTCCTGTGGCGCCGGTATTGGGGAATATTATAGTTTAAGCCAGGTTATTGATACGACGGGCGTTAGCCCCCAAGTGAATATCAACGCATTTAACACTACAGATTCCTACTGGGCTAGCAAGGCCGATTTTATGGCAGACCCTCTTCTTTGGAATATTTATGGAAATGCGAGATTTGGAAACCCCAGAAGCAGAAGCAGTTTATTACAGGCAGTCAAATTTTCTGAATTAAGTGCCAAGGTTTGCAATGGAAAGTATAGGAATGGAGTGCTGTTGCCTGATGTTAAGAATATCAAGATTAAAGTTTTGCGAAAAGATAATTTGCAGCCGATTGCTGGAGCAGATTTAAAAATATGGAGTGTAAGTAAGATGGTTAATCCTCCTCAAAGTGTTCTTTTATACAATCTAACGACTAATAATTCTGGCGAGGCAACTTTTGACTGGGCTGGCAAGGGTTCTTTGCATACTAATGTGAATCTTTTGAGAACTATAAAAGCCTACAAGGAAGGGTTTGCTCCAGTGGTGAAGCACATCTCTGCTTTTGATGCAGAAAGAGTCAAGGTTATTGATAACAAGGATTTGTGGAATGTTGAGATTTTGATGTAATCTTTTATGAAGAATTAATTGATTTGATAATTGAACATATGACATTTACAGAAGTTTTCAATATTATCTCTGAAATCTATATTAAAGAAATGCAAATTTGGGCTGAGGACTTGCAAAGTCTGAACCTGTAAATATCTGTTATCTGTCCCGACTGAAAGGAGAGTGCAACGTGGTCGAGGAGCAAAGCGATGAAGAAGTAAAAAATAAGCCCGTTTCAAATGAGCTAATGTGATACATAAAATAAAAGAAGCAAGGGCAGGGTAGTATATTTATAAATATTCTACAAATCCTATTTAATAATGATAAATCAAATCTCAATCAGTAAATCAGTTGCAGTGAATGGAGTGAATGTTTATAATGGAAGAAAAAATACTGCAACATTTCATCCAGCAGAAGAAAACTCGGGATTAGTTTTCTTAGTTAATGGTGCAAGAGTTCCAGCCAAACTTGAATTTACTGAAAATAGAAGAAAAGCTATAGGATTAGATAATGGGGAAGCGAGAATTTATTTAGTTGAGCATTTGCTTTCAGCAGTTTATGCTTTGGGAATTGATAATCTTCAAATTTAATTATCAGATGGAGTATGTCCAACAACGGATAATTGTGCATTTGAATATTTTGAAGCATTAAGAGGCGTTAGAAGTGCACAAGCCATCTCTAAACAATTTTGGGAATATGCAAAAGATACCGAGACACATTTAAGAAATGATGAAAAAAGAAAACCAGATTGTTTGAGAGTAAATGGTCTTGATGGTTTTGTAATAAATTATTTTGTATATTATCCACATAAGGTTGTTGGAGAACAGAATTATAGATTTCAATTTGATGAAGACATTTATGCTGAAAGTGTAGCAAATGCCCGTTCTCCGGGATTTATAAAAAATGGGTTATTCAAAAAAGCTTTTCTTCTTCTCGAAAGAATTGGTTTGCATGGAATTAATGAAAGAAATTATCTTTTAATAACTTCTGAAAATGCGGAAAGATATGCAAACCCTGACGAGTTTGGCGTAAGATATGAAGGAGAAGAATTTGTAAGACATAAAGTTTTAGATGTGATGGGGACTCTTGCACTAACTGGAAGGCAGTTTAGAGATACTGAATTTAAATTTGAGATGACAGGACATAGATTTGATTTGTATGCACTAAAAAGATTATTTAAGGAGGATTGCTTTGTAGATTATGTCCACCTCCTTTAATTTTTTAGGACTTATTTCTTATTGCAATTAACGTTGTGGGTAAAAGAAGTTTTTCAGCTAACTTGAAAATAGAAATGACTGAAAAATTTGGGCAAAATCCCGCAAGGATTTTCCAGATAAGCGCTGTTAGTTGTCCCGAGCGTAATGAAATGAAGCGAGAGCCCGCAGGGCGTGGTCGGAGCGACTGGAAGGAGCGGAGAAGTTGGGGCACAGCGAAAGTTATAAAAATTTGCTATAATAACCATATGCTATGAAGATACAAAAAGGCACAACAAATGATGCTCCAACACTAGAACACCTATTTTCTGTATTGTATAAACCAGAGCTAAAATGGAGTGAAGAGAAACTACACGAAGAAATTCAAACTGGAGAAAAAGATTATTATTTAGCTATCGAATATAATGAAATTGTTGGAGCATTTGGGATAAGTTTTGATGCATCAAGTGCCAAATTCGGTCCTCTTGCTGTGAGAGATACAAATCGGAAAAGAGGTATAGGTTCAAGGTTACTAAGTTTTGCCGAAGAATTAGCAAGAGGACGAGGATTAAGCCGAATTTGGTGTCACAGCCTTGAAAGATACAATGTAGCCAATTTTTATCAAAACAATGATTGGGTTGAAGAGGAATTCATACAAGATTTCTGGGACGGACAAAATTGTTTTGTTTATGCAAAGAAGTTGTAGCCGTGCCCCAATTACGCCTAACATAATTATATCCTAACTTTAGTTACGATATAATGTTAAAAAAGCACTATCAGAAAGGGCATTAAGACAAACTAAATTAATAAAGAGTTCTTTTTCAAGGATTCGTAAGCCAAAATATACATTCCAGCACTCCAAGCCTGCTTTTCTCCGTAGGGGATCTTTGTTATGGGGGAGAGCCATTCAGGGAAATTTCCTTTTAGATTTGCTTCGGCTAATTTTTCCAAATGATATTCTGCTTCCTTGTAATTTTTTTGCTTTATTAGGGAGAGGATGTAAAAGCCGCCGATAAATGGCCAGATACCGCCGTTTAAATAGTGATTTGGAATTCCTGCATCGCAGTCTTCAAAATAGGGCTGCCAATCTTTTGTGCCTTTTTTAATTGGAGGATAAATTGCTTTTGTTGGATAAGGGGAAGATATATTTTGTTTTTTAATATGGGAAAGAATTTTATTTGATTGCTCTTGATTTGTTAGATTGAAAAGAATTGCTAGGAGGTTTCCAAGAGAATCAAACCATTCCCCTTTTTCCTGGTATTTATTGTGATTTTTCCATCGCCAAGGAAGGTAGAAATTTAATTTATTATCCCAGAGCTTTTTGTCTTCGTTTTCATTAACTGCCTGCTTTACTCTTTTAGCCTCTTTTTTATTATTTACTAAATCAAGGACTTTGTGATAGAGAGATTGAGTATTTATTGTGTGCCCATAACGATGAGGGAATGCGTCCTGCCAATCTGTTGTGGGAAGCTGCTCTAACATGCCATCTTCAGCCATATCTTGATATTGAAGCCAAGTGAATGCTTTTTTTATTGAATTTTCATGCTGATTGAAAAGAGAAGAATCCTTGTAATTTTTCTTATAGGCATATTCGCCTATTATAAACCAGAGTGTGGAATCTATTGATTGATAATCCACATGGGGCTTTCTTTCGCTGTATTTATCCACGCAATTTGGAATTTGGCCTAGTTTGGACTGATTATTTGCAAGAATTATCAGAGATTGCTTGAAAGTTTCTTTTAATTTGTCGTCTTTAATCAAGCTTGCTCCAAGAAAAGTTATTATTGAATCACGAGCCCAGACAGCATTGTACCCTTTTTTTCCTGCTGAGGCAAACAAGCCGTGTGGTGTTGAGCATTCTTTTACAACTTGAATGGCTTTTTCATACGCCTCTTTTATTATATTCATGTCTTAAGGAAGGATAGATTATATTAAAAATGTTTGTTCAAATCAAAAGATTTATAAATAAGACTATTCTTACTATTCTTACAATGGAAATAGAAACTACTAAAATAACATCGAAGGGACAGGTTGTTATCCCTCGAGACATAAGAGAAAAAGAAGGCATTAAGGAAGGAGAGCGTTTTTTTGTTTATGGTAGCGGAGATTCTATTATTTTAAAGAGAGTTAAAAATTTAGAAGCTGCAAAGAATATAAAGGAATTTGAGAGGGTTTTTAGAAGCGCATGGAAAACTGCTAAGGAAAGAGTGATAACTGGAAAGGACGTTAGTGAAGCTATTCGAGCTGTAAGAATTGAAAAGAGGAAATAATGTTGAAAATAATTGCAGATACAAATGTATTGGTATCTGCTTTTATAACCTTTGGAAATGAATATGAGATTCTTAAACTTGCCAAATTAGAACAGATAAAAATTATTTTATCCTTAAAATTATTAGAGGAATTTAACGATGTTATTAAAAGAGAAAAATTTGGTTTTTCTAAAGAGCAAATAGAAAATTTTACCAAACAAATTTTAGATATAACTGAAACAATATATTCCTCAACAAAAATAGACGTAATAAAAGAAGATATGGATGACAACAAGGTATTGGAAGCTGCTATTGATGGGAAAATAGATTATATTGTTAGTGGAGATGAACATTTATTAAAATTGAAAGAATTTAAGGATATAAAGATAGTTAATGTAAAAGAATTTTTATCTTTGATAAAAAGGACTTTATAAAAAATTATGTCTTTCTTTTTGATTAAACAGATATCACAATAGAGCATATAAACCTTAAATTGCTAAGTTTTTTATGACTGTTAAAATTCAAAAATCACCTACGCCAACTTTGCCGATTACCAGAAAAACTTACGAACGGGATGGAGATTCTTTACATTACTACCCTGAAATTGAAGGTGTATTTTGCCCTATTGATAATAATCCATTATTTTCAATTGAAGGGTTTGATGGAGATAAATACCAACATTATAGATGGGATTGCCTTGCTTGTGGCGCCTTCTATAAAGTTGAAGACAAAAATCCAGAATCATTAAAAAGACAAGCGATTTGGTATTTGGAAAATATTGTTCAACGAAACCTTGGAGAATTAAGAAAAAAAGTTGCCCCTCTTGAAGCTGTCTTAAAATCTGTACAGGATAAAGGACTTATTAAGTAAAATATATAAAGAAAGTTTAAGTAAGAGGATTATGAAACTAAAGAGGTGTGATAAGAATCCTATTCTTAAGCCGAAAAAAAGCAATAAATGGGAATCGAAAGGCGTATTTAATCCGGGGGTTGTTTTTTACAAGGGGAAAGTGCATATGCTTTACAGGGCAATCGGAGAATTCAAGAATTACATATCGAGATGCGGGTATGCAAAGAGCTCTGATGGGATAAAATTTGAGAGGAATAACCGGCCCGCATTAAAGCCGGAAGTTTATTACGAAAAATGGGGGTGCGAGGACCCAAGAATCAGCAGGATCGAGGACACTTTTTATATCACTTATGTTGTGCTGAAAAAATCTGCAATCACACCAAATCCTATAGTGCAGACAGCGCTTGCATCTACAGAAGATTTCAAGGATTTTGACAGGCTTGGAAAAATAACATTCAGGGGGGCAGATGACAAAGATGTTGTTCTGCTTCCGGAAATGATAAAAGGAAAATATTTCTTTCTGCACAGGCCCAATAGATGGACAGGGAAGAAATACGAGACGACAGACCCGAGCATATGGATATCCGAGATAGGGAGCTTCAATAAATTAAAAAAGTGGAACCTTTTAATGAAGCCAAAATATTATTGGGAAGAAATGAAAATAGGCTCCGGAACCCCGCCTATAAAAACAGAGAAAGGCTGGCTGGTAATTCATCATGGGGTTGATAGGAATCTTTGCTACAGGGCAGGAGCATTTCTCCTGGACTTGAATAATCCGAGGAGAGTTATTGGGAGAACGAAAGAGCCGATATTGGAGCCCTTGAAATATTATGAAAGAGAAGGAAACAAGAAAGTTATTTTTCCTACAGGCGCTTATGTTAAGGACGGGAAGATAAATGTTTATTACGGGGCATCTGACAAATATGTGTGCCTTGCTTCAGGAAGTTTAAATGACTTGCTGAACAGCATGACAAAATGACAAATAAAAATTTACATAAACTTGAACAGGGAAGATACAGCTTTCTTATTAATAATTCTGAATTATTGTCTGGATTCGATATTTGCAAGTTTATAACACAAAAGGACATAATAAATAAAGAGAGCTGTCTTAAAAAATAATATGAAACAAAAAATATCAGAACAAATAAAAGAAGCGATGTCGCTGGGGGTGCAAAGAATTAAAGGATATAATAAGATTGCTGTTTGCGGGATGGGCGGCTCTGGAGTTTCAGGATATATCTTGAAAGATTTGATTGATAGTATTCCTATTTTTGTTTTCCAGTCTTATAATTTGCCGAGATTTATTGATTCAAAAACATTGGTTTTCATTATTAGTTATAGCGGGAATACTGCTGAAACAATAAGCATGTATAAGCAGGCTAAAGCACGGGGAGCTAAAATTGTGATTATTGCATCTGGAGGAATTTTGGGGCAGGAGAGGGGAGCTATAAAAATACCCGGAGGATTAGAGCCGCGAGAGGCGATAGGATATTTGTTTTTCCCGATGTGGAAAGTTTTGGGGAAGAGCACGGGCAAAGATGTTATTAGCGCTGTTGATTCTGTTGTGGATGATAAGGGAATAGGGAGAAAATTGCACGGGAAGATTCCGGTGATTTACGCTAATTCTGGATTTTATTCTGTTGCTTTGAGGTGGAAGCAGCAAATAAATGAAGACAGCAAAAGATTAGCTGTTGCAAATGTTTTCCCAGAGATTAATCATAATGAGATAGAAGCAAGATTTGATAACGCGAAGATAGTATTCTTGAAAGACAAAGAGGAGAAAGCGATTAAATTGCTTGGGCAGGGAAGAGACATTTTGGAAGTAAAACTGAAAGGAAAGAGTAAGTTAGCAAAAATATTTTATGGAATTACATTGGCTAATTTTGTCAGCGTTAAATTAGCCGAGCTTGGCAAGGAAGATTATCAGAAATACAGGTTTATTGAGAGATTGAAGAAAATGAAATAATGCCAATCTTTTTAAAGAGGGCTATCAAATAATTTTATGAGCGATTATAAAATTCCAAAAGCAGAATTTTATAGAATTTATAATAAAGTTCCAAGATTATGTGTTGATATTATTATTAATAGTGATGAGGGGATTCTTCTTTCAAAAAGAAATATCTCCCCAGCAAAGGGTAAATGGCATATTCCTGGAGGGACTGTTTTCTTTGATGAAACTTTAGAGCAGGCAGCTAAAAGGATTTCTAAGGAAGAATTAGGCCTTGATATAGAGCTAGTTAAGACTTTGGGCATTATTGAATATCTTACGAAAGAAGAAATATTTGGAAGACCAATAAGTATTGTCTTTTTGGCGAGAATTGTATCAGGGGTTTTAAAATTAGATAAGCAATCAACAGAAATTGGCTTTTTTAAAAATCCCCCTGAAAATATGCCAATTGACCAGAGAAAATTTCTTGAAAATAATCTAAAAAATTTATAAAATAAGAACAGATATTAATATAATAATAATCGAGTATGAAAAAATAATTATTAGATAGAATATTATAAGGATAGAAATTAAAAAAATACGAAAATTAATTTCTATCCCTATCTATGAAAGGAAAGAATCTTTCCTATTATTAATTTCCTTTCATATAATTAATTGAGTTGATAGAGTCATAATGGTTTAATGGACAATGATTATGTTGGCGTTTATAAAAATGCATAGATTTTAAAATACAAATTTCCAAGATAAATTATGACAGACAAGGAAGATGCGGAAAATGGGAAAGATGTTTTGAATGTGGGAATAGTAGGGCATATAGACCACGGAAAGACAACGCTGTTGCAGAAACTGAGCGGGAAGTGGGCTGACACGCATTCTGAAGAATTGAAGAGAGGGATTACAATCAAGCTGGGATATGCAGACGCGGTTATTTACAAAGACGAGAAAGGATTTAATATTGAAGGAAGAGGAAAGAAAATCAGGGAGATTTCTTTTATTGACGCGCCAGGGCATGAGATGTTGATGGCAACTATGCTGTCTGGGGCAGCACTTATTGACGCGGCTCTGCTTGTTGTTGCCGCAAATGAGGGGATTAAGCCGCAGACAAGAGAGCATATAATGGCCTTGCAAGTGAAGGGCATAAAATATTTGATTGTCGCGCAGAACAAGATCGACTTGGTCGATGAGAAAAGAGCGAAGGAAAATTATGAGGAAATAAGAGAGTTTTTGAAAGGAAAATATGATGATGCCCTGATTATTCCTGTATCTGCCCAGCAGGGAATTAATATTGAACTGATTTGGAAAGCACTTGCAGAGATTCCTGTTTCTGAGAGAGACAAAGCTGGAGAGCCTATTTTTCTTGTCGCGAGAAGTTTTGATATTAATAGGCCCGGGAGTATCCTGAAAGAATTGCATGGGGCTGTGCTTGGAGGAACATTAAAGCGAGGCTTGCTGAAAGTTGGGGATGAGATTGAAATAAAACCAGGAAGAGTTGTTAAAGAAGCAAATAAATATCGCTATGAAACTATAAAGACGAAGATTAAGGGACTTTACAGAGCAAAGCCTGTTCAGGAATTAGTGCCCGGGGGGAGTATGTCTATTGAGACAGAATTGGATATGGCCTTGGGAAAGGGCGACGCATTGGCTGGAAATGTTGTTTCAATTAAGGGGAAATTGCCCGAGCTAACTCAACGCCTTAAAATACAATATAAATTATTTGGCGAGGCATCAGGAGTTAATGAGAATATTAAAGTTGAACAGATTAAAGCTTCTGAAGCATTATTATTGAGTATAAATACTTCCTTGACAGGAGGAATTGTGGGGCATTTGCGCGGTAATGAGATAGAAATTAACTTGAAAATGCCTATTATTGCGTTCAAAGGAGATAATGTCGGGATGGCGAGGAATATCAAAAGCCATTGGAGGCTGATTGGGAGCGGGAAAGTTATTTAATCAAGTTTTACTGGAGTTATTAAGCTGCAACAAATATGTAAAGTAAACCTTAATTCTTAACATGGATTGCAAAAGAAAATATCTATAGCGAGAGACCTAATAGAACCAAAGTTCTATGATGTCAAGATGCTTTGCGAAAACCACCGCCCTCAAGAATCTTCACAAGTTCAGATTCTTGACGGCCATCAAGATTTGAAAAATCTTGAGGTTTTAAGCCGAGGTACACGAAAGGGCTTTTTGATTGTGATGTTAAGCTTGATAATGGACTTAACAAAATAGGGCGTGTCTAACAATTAGCACCAAATGTCTTAATTGAACTCTTATTAATAACTTGATTTGATAGCAGAATATCCTCGCTG
>Ga0208375_1005000_pt1 | contig 10061 bp, 9 predicted proteins | sample RifOxyD1_FD_184038 | JGI IMG/M metagenome (GOLD analysis project Ga0208375, IMG submission 184038) | Soil microbial communities from Rifle, Colorado - Rifle Oxygen_injection D1 (SPAdes) | ecosystem: Environmental > Terrestrial > Deep subsurface > Rock core/Sediment | place: Rifle, Colorado...
CGCGCTCCGTAAGCCTCTTCAATATGGCTGGGCTTCGCTGGTTTATTTATCAAACTTCAGAAGAAACCATCTCTGAAAGAGATTGCGCAGGTGTTTTGGCAAGTCATTACTGCCAGTAGGCATGATAAAGAAGGCTTAAGCCCCCGCCGTTGGCGGGGGCTTAACAAAACACCGAGCATGCAGATAGTATTTATCGGCTGGGATAAATAACTATCGGTCTGGAGGAGATGGTTTCTGGAATTATGTTTTACGTCGTGCCATTCAAACAGGCCGGGTAAAGTATTTATTTATCTCGGAGCTACTTCGATCCATTCTGGAATTTCCTTCTGAACAGAAATCATCTGATTCTTTGTCAGAACACAAGCATAGCCCTGATTATCAACTACTTTGAATGTCACATCCATCGTCCCCTCGGTAGTATAAGTGTGCATGAATATGTCGGTATAGAATGGCTGTAAGCTTTGGTTGCCATCGCCAAATGTTAATAGCTCTGTACCAGTCTTAGGGGTACTGAAAATATCAGTACCGGCAGCTGAGAATGTTACGGGCGTATTCTTAGCTGGTTTTGATTTATTTGAGGTCAGATTAACCTGCGGGTATGGATGCGGAGCCGTAGTAAAGTCGCTACTAGCAACACTCCAATTCGAAACCGAATCGGCACCATTCCAAACCCTAACTCTTGCTGCATAAGTTCCGCCAAAATCTAGAATAACACTACTGGCATCCCCATCAGCCATAGAAATCGTGTATGTTTTTTGTAAACTTGCCACTGATACCTTGCCGGTATCACGATATGTCCAGTCATAAACCCCTGCAATTTTTTTAGCTATCTGAACTTGATAGGCCGATTGAGGACTTGGCGGTACACCATAATCATAATAGCCCCAATTGACGTCAACGGATGGCGTCCCGCAATAATCATTACTTGCGCCCGTGACACCTCCAGCTCCACCAGCACCGCCACCATTATTAGGCAAAGTTACCGTCGGACCCGAACAGCTTGCTGGATTATTGCACGAAACTGGCCTATTAAGAACATCTACATCACAGGTTTTATTAACATCATTACTATTTACAGTAACTGTTTTTGATCCTGACGTTGAATAAGCGGTTGCAAATGTTGTTAAGTCGCTATACATCTGACTGGCAGGAGTGTCACCGCCCGTCCAAGAATAGTTCCCATTACCGCCACTTGTTGTAAAATTAGCATTTTGATCGGGATAAACTGTCTGATTAGCTGGTGAACAAGTTAATTCAGGATAGACAGCCACGGTTACTGAATCAGTAGCCGTAGAATAATACGAACCTGGACAATTTACTGTATATGTCCTGTCACTGTATAGAGCACCTGTATCCTGAGGACTGCTGGTCCAACCATATGTAGCGACCGTACACGATGATACATTAGTAGCTACCCACCTTATTATAGTCGAGGCGCTGAAATTGATTGGGGAAGTATCAGCCGTGATATCCACAGTTGGAGCCGGACAGGAAGAATCTGGTGGAGTTGTTCCAGCTACACCGCTACAAGAGCCGTCGCACTGGATAGTACCTGCGCTCCCGGGATTTGTCTGTCCACAAATATTCGCCGAAGATGTCGCTCCGGTACAAGCATTGCCATAGCCAGGCGCACAGCCAGAATCAACTACAATTGTAGATGTCCAGGCACTGCCAAAAAGAGAGTCTGTTGCCGGAGCTGTACAAGTAGTACCGTCTGGCTTTATGTAAACGGCACCAGCTGTATGCAACATCTGCATGGCAAAAGGATATGATCCTTCTGTTCCAGGAGCAGTCAAAGTAAAAGTCCACCTAGGCGTATCTCCTGGATTAATCACCGCGGGCAAGTGACCATATGTCGGATTTATGGTCGGACCGGATGTTTTTGTAAATTTAAAATAACTTCCATTGTACCACTTAGTTTCTCCAGCATTATTTACGTCAGCATAGAAGCTACGCGTCTCTCCCGGAGTTAGAGTAACAGAGCTCAATAGATTAGTACTGGATATCACAGCATTTTCTCCGCAGGTAACAGGCGCGGGAACTGGTGTTGGAGTTCCAGCTGGTACCGGCGTAGGAGTTGGAGTTGGCGTAAGAGTAGGCGTAGGAGTTGGAGTATCCCCATCCCCTCCTCCGCCAGTATATGTCCAAACAATATTAAAAGTAATAATCTGATCGGCCGTTAAAGTGAGAGGCCCGCTATTTACAGTCGATGTGTACCCAGTTGGTCCTCCTGTCACCACTATACTATAATTTCCTATCGGCTTATTTGAATAAGTATACTCTGGGATATTATCACCTGTTAGAGCCTCTGGGCCTGATATCTGCCATGAAGCAAGAACGGGAGTATTAAGATACATTGAAGTAACACTTATTCCACCCGTACCTGGTTCATCAATCTGTGGCTCGTGATAAGCGGTACAAGTACCACTGTCTACACCCATAAACTGTCCCAGGCAGACCCAGTTTGAAGAACTATCCGCGTCTGGAAAAGCCGGGGTAGCCGAAGTCACACCACTTTGACAATAATAGGGATAGCCTGGAGAAATCATCACATAATCCGTAGCATCATAAGCATAGGTTGTATTGGCACCACCGCATACGCCATCTTCAGCTATGCCTCCACCGCCGCCATCCGGAATCCAAAAACAGCTACTAGTTTGGTCACAAAGACTCTCGGTAAGACCGCTACACGTACAATGACCAGAATCAACAAGAGCAAGAGATGTGCCAGAAGATAAAGCATAGAACAGAGCTACGACCAGCAACGAAAAGATAAAAAGTATTTTTTTCATATTATCTATAAATAATTACTTTATCAGCCCGAAAATTGTCCAGAGAAAATACATTTTCTTTGGTAGAAATAGTTACCGTATCGCCCTCTCTAATGATATTCACGGCCAGTTCGCCCGATATTTTGATTACCTTGCCACCTGCATCTCTCACAATCGTGGGATGCGCAGTAGACCAGTTGCCTTCTTCATCTTCCATTAATACTTGGACAACAGACTTGTTATCAATATAAAAAGTTTTATCTACCCCTACTAGACTCGATTTTCCAAATTTAGAATAAGGTAAGGCCGTTTTTAACGTATACGTGCTTGTGCCATCTTTGGCAGTAACAGCCGAAACCGTACCACCAACAGAGAATTGCTTCGTATTACTTGGAGGCATCACTAGAGACCCCTTATATAGAAAACTGACACAGCCCAGAACGACCAAAATTAAAACAAGAGCGATGATAGTATATACCACTCTCTTGTCTTTTATTAAGAGTTTTAAATCCATATATAAATTATAACACCAAAGATAAGTAAACGCTTAATACTTATCAACAAAAAAGACCCAGACGAGGTGCAGGCTACGTGCCTATACCCCATCCGGGCTTACTCATAAACCGTCAGCGCCTCGCAGGCGCATTATCTGGAAACGTATTCCCTACCTCCGTGCGCAAAGCCTGCAGAATATACGCTTTCTCGGCTGGTGAGAAATCTACCGCACCAACACCGCTGCCCATAAGTCCAGGAAACACGTGGTGCTCAAATCTCAGCACGTGCCCTTGCTCGTGGGTTACATAGAAGAGAGACTTTGCTCCAGCGACATCATGATATCTTACCTTACCACTTTGGGCGATGTTCTGGACATCTACCATGGCAGTGCACCCGATATAGGGACAAGTGGAGTCTATCGAGAACTTCACCGGCACAGATGCTGGATTGGGCGCTCCAATCGAGAAGGAGACTGCACCGCCCGTTGCCGTTTGAGCGATGGAGAGTGCCTGCTTATGGATGGCCACAACCGTGGGATTATCGGCCATGTCCTGAGACAGTTCTCCGATCACTACCGGGAATTTCAGCCGCTTCAGCGGGTGCAGTCCCGTATTATTCGGAGCCGACTGGTCGCCGTACAACATCTGCTTGACCTGCGTCTCGCAATTGCCGTCATAGCACTGAAACATCGAGAACGTACTCATTGCCCCAGTATAGGCGTCTCCGCGAGGCAGAAAGCCCGTTGCGGTAGCCGACACGACAAAGTAGTTCTTTGTGCTTGCCGGTACAACAACCTGAATTACACCCCGAACGTCGGTGATATACACCTTTTCGAGTACCGTCACCGTCGCACCTACAACCGGTTGTTCGGTCAATCGGCTGACGAATGTCAGCTCTATCACTACCGGAGCAACTACCGTGATACTCACGTTGGCAGTCGCCGATCCATTCGGACCGGTACATTCCAGAGAATACACGGTATTAGCCATTAGTGCCGGAGTGTTATTGGCGCCAGCAAGACCGGTCCAGCCGACGACTGGCACACCGTCACGCTTGACGATGCAGTTCTCGACACTGGTCGCCGTCCAGTCAATCAGGGGTACATCCCCAGAATCAACCGAACAAACGTTGGCCTGCTTGTTGCAAGTGATCATCGCCGTCGGCTTTTCCGACGGACCAGTCGTGCCCGGATTATCCGGGCAGCCGACTGAAAAAGTGATGGTCAGAATGGCCATCACGACCCCGAACGCCGATCGAATCTTCTTGGTCATGCTGGCCTACTTTCCTACTGAGTTTTCAAGGATCTTGGACTCCAGACACCACGCCTGGAACCCACTCCTGACATATTTATATTATACACCAAAACTGCTCAAAAATCAATAGCACCAATAACGGCCTAAAAACGGGCCAATTTCATACCAAAACCTACTCCATCGCCCCTCCATTTATCCACAGAAACTACAAAGGCTGCCTTTGTAGTTAGTTGTGTAACTTACTGCTTTTGACAGAATTAAATTAATTCTATAACCTAATACCCGGTCCTTTTAACAACGGAGAAGTAGCCGTGTTTGGATTTGGAACCAAGATTGAACCGTTTCCGCTTAAAATTACAGCTAATGATATTGCCTATGCCCGCTTACAATCTGAGACATATATGTCATTTCCTCATATCGGTTGGTTCCAAACACAGTTCCCTGCCGAATGGGAAGCTGAAATTTCTAAAACATCAATTGGAGAAAACTTCCTAGGCAATATTCGTCATAGAGTCGTCCACGATTATTCCGATATGAATAAAGTTCAAACTGCCATGCGTGACCTAAGAGAAGGCCGGCATATGGCTTGTGCGATTTCTCTGACTTACGCCACTGTATTCCATGCGCTCGGCAAGCGACTCCCCTATTTATCCATAGATATGCTCACGGACTATCTTCGTAAACAAGAAAATTTTGGCATTGGAGCTACCAATCGTTTCATGAATCGCCTAGGATCATTGGATAGCATTTTGGGCGAAGAGATCTTAACCCATGTCAACGAGTCAGGCACTAGATCACTCGGGGCTACTTATGCCAAAGCTTTCATAAATATCTTATTGGATGCCGTTGAGGCAGAGATGAAGAAAAAGTAGACAAGGACACCTTGCCTAAAACCGGCGCTTCGCGCCGGTTTTTAAATATATTATCCTCTATTACAAATAAGTTCTTCTCTAGCCAGATATAGATTTCCAGAACTTACCGACTACCGATTTAGTAAATTCTTCTTCTCTGACTCGCCTTTGTTCCTCTCTCTTCTTCCTATTTTCTCTGACATTACTTAGTATAACATCTAAATCTCTATTATATTCGTCTATCTCTGCAATAATATCTGGCCTACGATCAAATTCACGAATTTTTTGGATACCTTTAGTTACCACCTCTGGGGTTATAAATCAGACGTCATACGTATTGGATCTTCGTTCTCGCCAATGACAAGATTGACATCATGATCATGAAATCTGCCATGAAATTCTGCAAGGTTGCCTTTTTCTGGCTTCTTGAATCTAGTCGCTTCGACGTTATTTGATAGCATATTTTCTTTTCCCATATTGACAATTATACACTATCTATTAACCTGGGGATAGCTATTTAAGAGAAGGAATGCCAGATGGAAGCCACGCCAAGTATTTCTGCCTCATTAATTTCTTTTAGCGAAATGTGCGACAGAATGAGCGAGATGACTAAAAAAACGGCACTCATACTATCCACATATCCAGAAGAAGAACAGGCCCAAGTATTACTAGGACTGCTTGAACCTCACATTTCAAAGATTTTAACCGATGACACTATGCAGAAATTCATTATGTGGTTCATGGATCTATCTCAGAGTACCCGAATATCAATTACCATAGACGGCAGGACCATATCATTTGAGAAAAAAGACGGAACACTTGTAATCGAATAGGGCGATCATCACAGCTTACTCTTTCCGGCGCTTCGCGCCGGTTTTTTAATATCAGTCCGAGAGTTTAGAAATAGGATTTCAATTATGCACGACTGGCCATTTTTCAACGGCGAGAATAGTATTGGTTTGGAGAAGTTCCCAAACATACTCAGTAATAAACGGCATAAAGGGATGAAGAAGTTTCAGAGATTGTTTGAGCGTGAAAAGTAAAATAAGTTTCGTATTCTCTGCCTGCTCGGGATTTAATAATTGGGGCTTACTTGCTTCTAGATATTTATCGGCGAACTCGTGCCAGATAAAATCATAGGTATTCTGAGCACCTTCATTAAAACGGAAATCTTCAATATTTTTAGTGACGACTGCTATAGTGCTATTTAGTTTTTCCAGAATATCCTTGTCGGCGTCAGTTGTAGCTTTTATTTCTCCATCAGATTTGGAGCTTAAACTAGGATCAACTTCGAGCGTATTCGTGGTGATGAACCTGGCAATATTCCAAATCTTATTGCCAAAATGTTTCATACCCTTAACTCGCTCTTCCATGAAAGCCATGTCCGTTCCCCCAGCATTAGCAAAAACGAGTGCGAAGCGTAGGGCATCAGTACCATACTTAGCAGAAACATCGAGCGGATTGATAACATTGCCCGTACTTTTACTCATTTTCTTTTTCTCGGGATCGCGTACTAAACCATGCAAATAGACAGTCTTAAAAGGAATTTGACCCAGTAATGCCGTGGACATTAATATCATTCTTGCTACCCAGAAAAATAAGATATCATAGCCAGTTTCCATAACAGCCGCTGGATGGAAAAATTTAAATTCGTCAGTATCATCGGGCCAACCAAGAGTTGAGAAAGTCCAGAGCGATGAGGAGAACCATGTATCCAACGTATCTGAATCTTGCTTCCACGTGCCCGCCGAAGCTTTAGCGGAGGCGGAGCCATCACTAGACGGCGCCTCGACATCACAATACAATTCACTGTCACGATACCAAACAGGAATTTGATGGCCAAAAACTATCTGCCTTGAGATACACCAGTCACGCAAATTATCAATCCAATGCAAATATGTTTTAATAAAATAATCGGGCAGGATCTGAATCTGATTAGTATCAATCACTTTGCGCATCAATTGTTTTAGAGTCACCTCTTCGCCGTCAGCTATGCCGTCAATCCGAGATTTCTCAAGCTTAAATGGTTTTTCAACAGCTATGAACCATTGCTCACGAATTTGAGGTTCGATAACCCCCCCGCCTCGGCTATTGGTTGCGATGCGGTGAATATATTCTTCATCAATTTTCTCAAGCAATCCCCTTGATTTTAACTTTTTAATAATTAATGCTCGAGCTTTAGTGATATACATGCCAGTAAACTCTTCAGCAATGGGTAATAGTTTACCATCAAGATCAATGACCGGTACAAATTCTAAATTATGACGTTTAGCAATTTCGTAATCGGTCTGATCATGCGCTGGCGTAATCGTCATCACGCCAGTACCGAAAGTCATATCAATGGCTTCGTCCTTAATCACGGTAACTTCAATCGGACCGTTAATCCATTCTATCTCTATTTTCTGACCTTCTTTATATTGGGCATAGCGTGAATCATCGGGATGCATAACTACACACTTATCACCAAATTTCGTCTCAGGCCTGGATGTACTGATAACAAAGGGACCGAATTTAAAATAATAAAAATTAGTTTTTTCTTCTTTCCATTCTATCTCATCATCGGAAACATTGGTTTGAAGTTTAGGATCCCAATTAACCAACCGATGGCCACGATAAATAAGTCCCATGTCAAATAGCTTTTTAAAGGCCACGCGAACCGATTTAGATCTTTGATCGTCCAGCGTATAAGCCAGACGATTCCAATCCACGCTAGCGCCAAGCCTTTTAAGCTGACCGAGAATGGTTTTCTGAGAACCATCGGCATATTGTTTAACCATTTGCAAAAACTCATCATGAGAGAAATCCTGGCGTCTTTTGTCGTCTTTCTTATATATATCGGCCTCGACTTTAGCTTGCGTTGCTATAGCGGCATGATCAGTTCCTGGAATATATAATGTTCGATAACCTTGCATGCGGCGAAAACGAATAATTAAGTCTTCAACGGCAGTAGTTAAAGCATGGCCTAAATGTAAGATACCGGTAACGTTAGCTGGTGGGAAAACCATAAAAAATGGTTTGCCATTTATGTTAGTTCTGTCCGGATCAAAAATTTGGGCATCAGCCCATTTTTTGTTTATATAATCTTCAGCCAGAAGATGGTCATAATTTTTAGGAATTTCCCTCATGAAAATTAGAGATTTATTCCTGCCCTAAGAAAGGCTGTCAACTCAGAAATAGCAACGCGCTGTTGGGTAGCAGTATCACGATCTCTGACAGTGACAGTATCATTCTCTAGCGTGTCAAAGTCAATTGTTATGCAATAGGGTGTCCCGATCTCATCCTGAGAATAGTATCGCTTACCGATATTACCCCGATCATCCCAAGCAATTGACATATCATTCTTCAAATTGTCATATAGAGCCTTGGCCTTTTCAACTAACTGAGGCTTATTGGCTAATAATGGAAATACGGCTGCTTTGTATGGTGCCAATTTTGGATTTAGTTTTAAGATGACACGATCGCCTTCTTCTTCGTATGCATCCACTAGTAGAAACATAAATGTCCTATCAACACCACCAGAAGTTTCTACGATATTGGGCATATAGTTCTCTTTGGTTTCTGGATCGGTATAATTTAGATCTACACCGGAAAATTTAGAATGACCGGCTAAATCCCAATCCCCTCGCCAATGGATACCTTCCATCTCCTTCCCAACTGGTGACGCTTCGTAGTTTATATCAAAAGCTTTCTTGGCGTAGTGGGCTAGTTTTTCGTGTTTGTAGAAGCCTAAATTCTCAGAATGAGTAAAAATAGATTTGTACCAATTCATTCTTTCTTCTTTCCAGAATTCGAACCACTTTTCCATCTCCGATGGATGACAGAACCATTGCAGGTCCCATTGTTCAAATTCTCTCTGTCTGAAAAGAAAATTACCCGGAGTAACTTCGTTCCTGAAAGCTTTGCCGATTTGGCAAATACCAAAAGGAATCTTCAGGCGAGTGCTATTTAGAACATTTTTATAATTAAGATAGATCGTCTGACAAGCTTCGCCCCTTAAATAAGCCTTTAGCTTTTCGCCCTCAATTACGCCCAACTCAGTCGGTACTAAAATATTAAAAACTTTCGGTGCAGTTAGCTCACCACCACAATCAGAGCATTTATCTCCGGGAATATCATCAGCCTTAAAACGATGATGGCATTTTTTGCATTCTACTAGAGGATCAACAAAACTTTTTAAGTGACCACTGGCTTCCCAAACTTTTGGATTGGTTATAATCGCACCATCGATACCAACGATATTATCGTGATCCTTGGTCATCCATTTCCACCAAAGAGCTTTGAGATTGTTTTTTAACTCCACGCCCAAGGGACCATAATCATAGAAGCCATGAAGTCCTCCATATATCTCAGATCCGGAGAAAACAAAACCCCTTCTTTTAGCTAATGAAACGATTTTATCTAACGATTTGGTCATATTAAATTACTTAACATTCCCGTCATTGGGACGATCAACGGTATCATCCGTGGTTATGGTTGAATTTCTAACCATAATGACTTGCTTGGTAAAACTATCTTTACCAGAAAAACTAGCATTTTTCAACAAATCGATGGCACTTCCTTTCTGAGCAAATGTCGGCTTCGCAGAAACTTGAAATACGGCTTCATATTTGGGTATTGTTGAACCGACACCCATGGGCAGATTTTTTATATTCCAAGATATTTCCGAAGAATTTTTGTTGTAGATTATATCA
>Ga0208375_1005001_pt1 | contig 10060 bp, 10 predicted proteins | sample RifOxyD1_FD_184038 | JGI IMG/M metagenome (GOLD analysis project Ga0208375, IMG submission 184038) | Soil microbial communities from Rifle, Colorado - Rifle Oxygen_injection D1 (SPAdes) | ecosystem: Environmental > Terrestrial > Deep subsurface > Rock core/Sediment | place: Rifle, Colorado...
GTCTAATCCATCTATACCTTTCTTCTTTGATGTTTTTCGACATTTTGATGCTCATTAATACTAATGTATCAAAAGTGCCAAAAGTGTTTAGACATTACCAAAAAAGCTTGATTTTTCTGGAATATTTGATATCATAGGGGAAGTCGGACATTACTAGTTTTGATTATAAGATTTAATATAAATATTATGGATGAAGAAAAAAAAGATGTAGTAGTAGAAGGAGAAGAAGTTGTTCCTGCTACAGATATGCCTGCTACCGATGTTCCTGCAGATGATACAGCTCCTGTAGAAGAAGAAACTCCTGCAGCTGAATAAGATTTAGCAGATAGTTAATCTAACTAAAAGTGCCAAAGTTTACCTTTGGCACTTTTAGTATAAATATTGAATTATTCCATCCTCATTACACTACACTCCCAAATGTCAAAGGGCGCCTTTGACATGTTTTTGAAGATTTTTAACGCTCCATTTTCTCGCTCATTTCGGGCTTGACAGAAAAGTCATTTGGGTGTATAATATTAATGGAGAATCGGAGTTAGGAATTAAATTTAGGAGTTCTTTGAGGAGATCAGTTATGAGAAAATGGATGATAATTTCTGGCATTACAGGGTTCAGTTTTTTCTTGATAGCGAACTTCACAAATTTATTTACTGGCTCCGCAGTGATAGCTGGTTGTCTACAGCTTGCCGTGAATGGGTTTGTGTTTGTAGTCTGGAGCAAAGGATTTAAAAACAGCTCTGGATTCAAGAAGTTTATCGCTTTCTGGGGAACTATTGTTCCTGTGATCATGGGAAGTATCACTCTCTGGAGAGTTTTTCTTCCTATCGTTTGGAAATAACCCGTTTGGAAATAACCGCCCACAATGGCACAAGTCCGTTGGAGGGCGGATTTTGTTTGTAAAAATTTTGCCATCGCTCTACATAAACTACCAAGGACTCTCCTTGGTAGTAAACTCCTTGGTAGTAAATAGTGTTGGAGAATAAGGGAAAATGATGGTGACCCTACGCGGAATCGAACCGCGCTTTTCGCCTTGAGAAGGCGACGTCCTAACCGATAGACGATAGGGCCTCAATGAGGATTATAACAAATTTTTATTTAAAATTAAGACAAAGAAAACGGCTCCCGGACGCAGTGGTCGGGAGCCGAAGTGTTAACATCGCTAACGGTAAGATTGCCTGTGTCTTCTGCGTCGTAAAAGAACAAAAGCTGGCATATGGAACTTCCTTTGCCAGTTTTTTCGAGGGTGAATGACACTTAACATCCTCCTGGCAGTTTGCCCATCTCTTCGATTTAGTCCGAGGACGTTAATGATCCTTTGAAAATCGCTTCGAGTTGGGCCGGGTGATCCGTGCTCAATGTCCTTGATCGTTTGGATACTGATTCCAGATATATCTTGTAATTTCTTTCGAGACCATCTACGACGACGATGCTTTTGTCGATATTCTCTCAAGAGCAGGCCAAATTCTTCTCTCGTACTTAATTTGCCAGATTCTGAGTTCAAGATTTCCTACCTTTCTTTTCGTATTTAATCACTTTCAAGATATCTTTGCAAATATTTGCTATACACATTTTTATTATATTATTTTGGATATGTTGTATAATTTAGTAAATGGTCGTTTTATAAGTTAATGAAAATAATTAATAAATTTGTTATGCAAAAAGCAGCACATTGGCTATTAGTGATTGGAGGTCTTAACTGGCTTCTAGTCGGTCTTTTGAGTTGGGATATTGGAGAAATATTTGGTGGACAAGAAGCTATAATTTCAAGAATTGTTTATATTCTTGTAGGTCTTTCTGCTTTGGTGGCTTTGAAACCAAAATCTTCTATGTCTTCACCTTCTACTCCATCTTCTGAAATGCCTTCATAGATGTAAAATGATTTATTGTTTTATAAACAACAGCGCCTGCTTTGGCGCTGTTGTTTTGCTATAATAAAAATATATAAATATGGAATTTCCACTACCCAAAACTCCATTTAAAAATTCTGAAGATGAGATTTCTCATTTGCGTAAACTGATTGCTGAAAAAGAAAAACATTTAGAAGATGTCGGTCTAAAAAAAGATTCTCTTGCTTCAACCAGAGAGACTTTAGCAGAGTATAAGACAACACCTGTTAATACTATTCTTCATCCACAATATAAAATAGATGAAAAAGAGATAGAAAAAATAGTTTTAAATCTTTCACCAGAAGAACACGATAAACAAATAAATGAACTTGTATTATTGGCTAAAGAAAAAGGTATTAAAAATGCTCTCTCGGTAGTAGAAAAAATGCAAAATTTTCATATTACTGATGATTTTCATCGTTTTATTTCAGAATATCTGAAAGAAGGTTTTACTATTCCCGGTTTTAGTGCCAAAGAAAAAATATCAAAAGGTCTTAATATGTCTCTCTATGAAATTTTAATTCCAGAAGATAACGACAAAGGTGAAGGCAAAATTAGTTTAGAAGAAGTGATTTCAGGAATGGAGCAGTTTTATGCTGGTATGTCTTCTATCAATACTGATGACAAAAATGAAAATTGGATGTCTCTAGAGATTGCCAACGCCAACTTTTCTCAAGAAATAATTTTTTATGTTGCAGTGCCGACTTTGCGGAAAAGTCTTTTTGAAAAACAAATACTTTCAATTTTTCATAATGCCAAAATAACAGAAAAACCAGATGATTATAATATTTTTAATGAGACTGGTTATACCGCAGGAGTTGAAGCTGCATTTACCAAAAATCCGATTTTTCCTCTTAAAACATATGAAAGTTTTGTTCACGATCCTCTCAACTCAATCCTTTCAAGTTTTTCAAAAGTAAATAGAGACGGAGAAGGAGCTTCCATTCAGCTTATTTGGTACCCAGTAGGAGATAAATATATCAAAAAATATAAAAACGCTTTAGATAAAATTCAAGATGGTGTCCCATTGAAAGAGGCCATTGATATTCCTGATTCAATTTCTGGTGAAGTGGTCCATACTTTGAAAGATATTTTTTCATCTTCAAAATCTAAAAAAGAGGAAGAAGAGAAAAAACCAACTCCGATAGATATGGGAGCAGTAGAAGAAATAAAACGGAAAATTAGTTCGCCCATAGGGAAGTGCAATTTGCGTTTGATGGCATCTTCTAATACAAAAGAAGAAGCTGAAGAAATATTAAATAGTTTAAAATCTAGTTTTAATCAATTTAACAATACTTTGGGCAACTCTTTAGAATGGAAGAAAAGAGAAAAAGGAGATTTACGCAATCTGGTCAAAAATTTTAGTTTTCGTATTTTTGACGAAGATACTGCCATACCTTTAAACTTGAGAGAAGTGACTTCTATTATGCATTTTCATACTAAAGCAGTGAGTGCTTCTGAAGGTTTGCGTCAATCAAGGAGTGCCACCGCTCCAGCTCCGTTTGATATAAGCAGAGAGGGAATACTTCTTGGTATCAATAATCACCGCAATATTTTAACTGAAATAAAAATGAATGAAGACGACAGACTACGGCACTTTTATTGCATAGGTCAGACTGGTACTGGTAAAACAACTTTGCTTAAAGAAATGATTATTCAAGATATGCAAATGGGTCATGGTGTTTGTATGATTGACCCACACGGCTCTGATTTGCAAGATGTGATAGCCAATGTGCCTAAAGAAAGATTTGAAGATGTTATTTATTTTGACCCCGGTTTTACCGCTAGACCGATGGCTCTCAATATGTTGGAGTATGATGAAAATTTTCCAGAACAAAAAACTTTTGTAGTCAATGAACTTTTTAGTATTTTTCAAAAACTTTATGGAGATGTGCCAGAATCAATGGGGCCAGCTTTTGAACAATATTTTAGAAACTCGGCACTTTTAGTGATGGATCATCCGGAGTCGGGAAATACTTTGGTTGATATGTCGCGAGCCCTTTCTGACAAAACTTACAGAGATTTTAAAATTTCTAAATGTAAAAATCCTTTGGTTAAACAATTTTGGATCAATGCCGAAAAAACCACAGGTGAACAGGGTTTGGCCAATTATGTTCAATATGTGACTAACAAATTTGATGTCTTTTTGGCTAATGATATTATGCGACCTGTTATTGCTCAAGAAAAATCTTCTTTCAATTTCCGAGATATTATGGATAACAAAAAAATATTGCTGGTAAATCTTTCTAAAGGCAAATTAGGAGATATCAACGCCAATTTAATTGGACTTATTTTGGTAGGTAAGATTTTGATAGCTGCTCTTTCTAGGGCGGATAGTTTTGGTCCGTCAGCTGACAGGTTGCCTCCATTTTATTTATATATAGATGAATTTCAAAATATTACCACCAACTCTATCGCCACTATTTTATCTGAAGCTCGCAAATACAAACTTTCTCTTAATATCGCTCATCAGTTTATAGCTCAACTGGAAGACAATATCCGAGAGGCTGTTTTTGGAAATGTCGGCTCCATTTGTGCTTTTAGAGTGGGGGCTGATGACTCCGAAGCTCTTGAAAGTCAGTTTGTGCCTACTTTTTCTAAAAGCGATTTAATGAATGTAGACAATCATAATGCTTATCTGCGTCTTCTTGTAAACGGTAAACCGGCTAGGCCATTTAATATAAAAGTACCTCCGCCTTTAGCGGGGGATATAAATCAAATAGAAAAATTGAAAGAGATGTCATATCTAAAATATGGTAAACCTCGCGAAGAAATTGAAAAACTCATTTTAGAAAAATATAAAAGTTTATAAACAAAAAGGCGTTCGAAGCGATGCAAATACTGCATTGATTGCTTCGAACGCTAAACGAGGGGGCACTCTCTCTCATTGGCTTCTTCAGCCATTTCTTCGGCTCCGGCGAGCTGGAGAGTTTTTGTCGCTTTCCATTGGCGATGCCAAGTTTTCACTGCAATCCTAGCTTCATGGTATTCATAAGGATAGAGGCCAGAATTGCTGTTAAAAGCGATGTTATAAGCAACACCGAAATGTTGCCCTTCTTTCATCAGACAGAGAGTTTTGGTTGCCGTCCAATGAGATCTCTTAAAAAGATCTTCCATCTCTTTTTCCTTTCTACTATTAATTATAGCATATTGCATCTAAAAATGCAAATTTGGTGTGGATAAAAGAGTAGATTAAGATTTTACCAATTTATTTTTTTGAAAAGACTGCTTAAAGGATTTTGACCGTTGGTTTTTTTATTTTTGTTTGGTTTATTTGAATTTTCGTCAAATTTGAGACCCAGTCGTATGGGAGCTTCCTTTATAATTTTTATTATTTGGTCTTCATTATCAGTGATAGTGTATAAAGAAAGGTCTTCTTCATCAATAGTTTTGTTTTTTATGAGAATGTCTCTGAATAGTTGCTCTACCGAATTCCAAAATTCGTAGCCAACAAGTATTATCGGAGCTTTAGGAATTTTATTAGTTTGGATTAAAGTTAAAACTTCTAAGAATTCATCCAGAGTGCCAAAACCTCCGGGGAAATAAATATAAGCTTCTGCTGAAAAAGAAAGGCAAACTTTTCTGCTAAAAAAATAATGAAAATCTAATTTGTCAGTTAAATATTGGTTGTCTTTTTGTTCGTGTGGCAAGTCTATGGTCAGACCAAGAGAATTTCCACTAGCTTCAAAAGCTCCGCGATTGGCTGCTTCCATAATACCGGGGCCACCTCCAGTCATTACCGAATAATGGAGCTCACTTACAATCTTACTGGCTAAATTTCTGGCCTTTTTGTAATAAGGGTCATTTTCTTCTATTCTTGCTGATCCAAAAAAAGTGACTGAACGGGGGTAGTTTTTGACAAATTCAAATCCGTTGGTAAATTCTTTCGCAATGACAGATACTCTTTTTTTTGAAGCCTCACTTATTTCAAACAAGGTGATTGGTTTATTTTCTTCTTTCATACACACATTTTAATGGTTTTAAATAAAAAGGCAATGTGGTATATTTGGATTGAATCAATGAATTCCGTTAGAAGTAACGGAAATCATAAGTCGAATATTTATTAAACAATTAATTTATGTAGAAAGTTACAACTTTAAAACTGTAATTTCCTACTTATAACGGGATGAAAAAATTATCTAAAAAAGAATGGATAGCAGTGGTGGTGGCTATTGTTTTTGTTGGTTATACTTTGTTTGGTGGTGAAATTATGAGTTTATTTCAAAGAGGCAATATAAACGGTAATTCTCTTGCAAATGTAGCGATCGGAGGAAATTCAAGCGGGGTAATTGTAAATGATATAGTCGTAGGTCAGGGACCTCAAGTTGAAGTGGGGCAATTAGTTTCGGTGCATTATTTGTTGTCTCTCTCTGATGGGACTGTCATTCAAAATTCTAAAGATTTTGGAGTGCCTTTTCAATTTATCCTCGGGGCCGGTCAAGTAATTCCCGGTTGGGAAGAAGGTTTTAATAATATAAATATCGGCGGAATTAGAACTATTGCTATTCCACCAGAACTTGCTTATGGCGCCGAACAAGTAGGCCCTATTCCTCCAAACTCTACTTTGATATTTACGATAGAGGTGGTAGATGCTGTCAATCTTGAATCTCAATAAACAACCCATTCCTTTTAGATGTTTAAGATAAATAAAAAAATCTCGAAAGGTTTAGGTCGAGCTGGTGTTTTAAGAACTCCGCACGGAGAAATAAAAACTCCGGCTTTTGTGGCGGTTGGCACTAAAGCGACGGTAAAATCTTTATCTCCAGAACAAGTTTTAAATACTGGCTCTCAAGTGATTTTGGCAAACACTTATCATCTTTATTTGGAACCAGGAGAAAAGATTGTCAAAAAAGCTGGAGGTTTGCATAAATATATGAACTGGGATGGTCCTATGATGACGGATTCTGGAGGTTTTCAAGCTTTTTCTTTAGGGGTGGCTTATGGAAATAATTTGAGTAAGTTTATCGGAGCTAATTCTCCATCGGAAGAAGAAGTGGTAGAAGCTTATAGTGAAGAAAAAGAAAAAAAAGCTAAAATCACTGAAGATGGGGTAGAGTTTCGGTCTATCATTGATGGTAGTAAACACTTTTTCACTCCAGAGAAATCAATACAGATCCAGAGCGACCTTGGAGCCGATATTATATTTGCTTTTGATGAATGCACCTCCCCACACGCTTCTAAAGAATATTTAAAAAAAGCTATGGAGCGGACACATCGCTGGGCAGAGAGATGTTTGGTTGAAAGTAAGAAATGTCAGGAAAAAAGCTCCTCTTCAAAAAGTCCTCGGGTCTCCTCGCTTCGCTCGGCCAGACTTTCTTCAGAGGACTTTTTTCTTGACATCTCACAACAATTATTTGGAATAGTGCAAGGTGGGCGGTATGAAGATTTAAGGAAGGAAAGTGCCGAGATAATTGGCAAAATGGGTTTTGATGGTTTTGGAGTGGGTGGCTCGTTTGTCAAAGAAGATATGGCGACTGCAGTAAAATGGGTAAATGAAATTTTGCCAGAAGAAAAACCCAGACATCTTTTAGGGGTGGGGGAGCCGATTGACCTTGTTTTGGGTGTGGAAAATGGTTGCGATACTTTTGATTGTGTTGCTGCGACCCGAATCGCGAGGAATGGAACTTTTTATACTAAAGTAGGCAAAATAAATATTACAAATAGCAAATACAAAAATTTTTTAGAGCCAGTTGAAGGTGGGTGCAACTGTTATACTTGTCAAAATTATACTGCTAGCTATGTCTCTCATCTTTTTAGAGCTAAAGAAATGTTTGGCGCTACTTTAGCTAGCATCCATAATATTTATTTTTTAAATAATTTAATATCTCAGATTCGGCAATCTATTTTGGAAGACAAATTTTTTGAATTTAAAAAAGAATTTTTAGAAACTTATGATATTTAATTTATATAAGGAGCGGGGGGAGACGCCTTTAGAGCGTATTGAGAGATTTGTCAAAGAAAATCCTAATTTAAAAGATGAAAAAATGACTTATTTGGGCAGACTAGACCCTTTGGCAGAAGGAGTTTTACTTGTCGGTAGTGGTAAAGACACCTCTCAAAGTAGGCGTGAGGAGTTTTTTGGGCTTGATAAAGAATATGACTTTGTTTGTATTTTTGGGTTTGCCACCGATACTTATGATGTCTTGGGTAAAGTTATAAAAATAAATAAATTAAACCTTCAACAAGCTCATGACGAAAATAGCAGTACCATTTTCGAAAACGAAGTTAGAAAGGTGGTGATGATATATGAGGGTAAGAGAGAGCAAAAATATCCAGAATATTCATCCAAAATGATTAATCAGAGGAAATCTGTTAAGAATCAAGAGAAAAGTTCTAGAGAGCAACTCTCGGATCGCGACTGGCGGGAGAGTGAGGGGATTTTTCAGCAGAAAAATACCCCGGTTGCTCGAGAGAATCTTTTTCTTGATTCTTATGAGGCACCAACAAAAAAAATAACAGTTTATAGAATGCAATTTCATAAATTGGAGACACTAAATGGTAAAGAACTTTTTGGTCGCTTGCTTATGGATATTTCAAAAGTAAAAGGGGATTTTAGACAAAATGAGATTTTGCTTTTATGGAAAGAAATTATCTTAAAATATCCGAAGAGAGAAATATTTTTAGGTAAATTTAGCGCTTATGTTTCTTCTGGCACTTATATTCGCAGTTTGGTAAATGATATAGGGGAAACTTTAGGTTGTGGAGCGACCATTCTTTCCATAAAAAGAACGAGAGTGGGAGATTATAAAATAGAAAATAGTATTAAATAATTGTAAATATCAAACGCTAAGCGTTTGATATAGAATTTTAAAAAATGTGTGTTTTAGTTTATTAGTTTTTAAACTAAAATTTCTTCAATTATTTTTTTGACTAGAGAACCGTCAGCTTCACCTTTAGTTTCTTTGATAATAGTTCCAATTAATGCCCCTTTATTTTTCAAAATAGAACTATTATCATCCTGAGCTTGTTGAAGTATTTGCATCACAATTTCTCGTATTTTTTCTTCTGACATTTGTGCGGGCAAAAATTCTTCTAAAACTTTTAGTTCAGCCTCTTCGTTTTTTGCCAAATCTTCACGACCACCTTTTTTGAATTGCTCGATAGAGTCTTTTCTTTGTTTGACTAAACGCTTGATAACAACAGTTGCTTCTTCGTCAGAGAGTTTGTCTTTTGGGGTGCGTTTTAAAGCTACTGCTTCATTGGTAAAAGCAGCCAAAATACCACGCAAAGTGGTTAATCTCACTTGATCTTTGGCTCGCATCGCTTCAGGAATTTGGTTTTGTATTTTCTCGTGCATAAAATAATTATATTGTATATAATGCTTTTATGCAAAATGCTTTATTTGGGGTAGTTATAATAGGAATTGTGGTAGTCATTTTTATATTACTGCGTAAAAAAGAACTTAAATCAGAAGAAAATGGTTTAAAATTACTTTTAGAGCAGATGAACAATCTTTCGCGAACCGTTGACCAAAAATTGGGCGAATCTTCAAAACTAATGCACGAATCTGTTCAATCTCAATTTGGCAATTCTCAAAAACTCATCAAAGAAATTACTGAAGAATTGACTCATGTCAAAGATACAGGCAGAAGAGTAGAGGGTTTTGCCGAGCAACTTAAATCTCTCCAAGATATTTTAAAAAATCCAAAACAGAGGGGAGTTTTGGGTGAATATTATTTGGAAACTCTTTTAAAAAATGTTTTGCCTCCCGGCAGTTATCAAATGCAATATCCTTTTCCAGATGGCACCATCGTTGATGCGGCTGTTTTTGTGAAAGACAAAGTGATCCCAGTGGATTCAAAATTTTCTCTTGAAAATTACAATCGTATGGCCGAGGCCAATGATCCAACCGAGAAAAAAAGGTTGGCTAAAGTTTTTGAAGAAGATTTAAAAAAGAGAATAGTAGAGACCAGCAAATATATTCAACCAGATAAAGGAACTACCGAGTTTGCTTTTATGTTCATTCCTCATGAAGCTATTTATTATGACCTTTTGGTCAATACAGTGGGAGCAGTTTCCGAAGATAGTGAAAATCTTATCCAAAGAGCGGCTGGGAAATATCATGTCATCATTGTCTCTCCTACTTCTTTTTTGGCTTATTTACAGACAGTCTTACAGGGCCTTAAAGCTCTTCAAATAGAAGAGACGGCTAAAGATATAAGAAAAAGAGTAGAAGA
>Ga0208375_1005004_pt1 | contig 10056 bp, 5 predicted proteins | sample RifOxyD1_FD_184038 | JGI IMG/M metagenome (GOLD analysis project Ga0208375, IMG submission 184038) | Soil microbial communities from Rifle, Colorado - Rifle Oxygen_injection D1 (SPAdes) | ecosystem: Environmental > Terrestrial > Deep subsurface > Rock core/Sediment | place: Rifle, Colorado...
TAATATCCAGCCCCTGTGACCCAATAACTTTATTTATCTCATCAATTATTGTCTGTCTTGCGGCCTCAACCCCGAGAACGTTTGCAACATCATGAATATCATTGCTCGTAACTTTATCTCTGTCAACTCCCTTAATTTCTAAAATATCCTTCAAGTTAGAGCCAGAGGTAAGAATAATGTAATTCCTGTCCCTTTGCGAAATGACAATCTGGTCCACGCCCTTCACACCGGAGATAATTGTATCCTTAAATTTTTCCTTCAATTTATAAATTCCCTTAAAGTCAAGCTCCTTTTCGTCCAATGTAATTCTCATATCGGAATGTTTAACATCAAACCCCTTGTTTTTCAGAGTTTCAACAACCCTTTCAATGCTCATGTGGACTTTTCTAAGAGAGCCAGAATTGACATTAATTATAATTTTCTTGTTTGCGAAATCAATTTTTATTTCATCTATAATCTCACTCAGCTTTACTTCTTTTATTTTTTCAGCTAAAAATCTTGAATCTTTTTCGTTATTGTGCTCTTTATCAAGATAAATTTCCATGCTCGGAGTTGAGGGTTGTTTTCTTGCATCAAGAATTTCAATTAACCTTGGAAGTCCCTGGGTAATCTGCATCTGGGAAACTCCTGCGTGGTGGAAAACATTCAAAACCATCTGGGTTGAGGACTCTCCGAAACTTTGGGCAGTTACGACTCCAACAGCTTCACCAGGAGAGATTTTATCCTTGCTCAGATGAAGTTTAGCAACATCCTTTCCATCATCTCCGTAAATAAACTGGATAATGTTTTCAGAAGCATCCCTCACGGTTCCGTCATATTCAACTTTCAAATCCTGCAAGGCGCTGACAAGCCTCCTATACAAATAACCAGATTTTGGAGTTCTTAATGCAGTATCCATCAAAGCATCTCTTCCGGTAATTGCTCCAAAGAAAAATTCCTTTGGATTTAATCCTTTAAAGAATGAAGATTTGATAAATCCTTTTGACTCGGGACTCAATTCTCCCTTTTTGAAGAAAGATAATGTCCTGTCGTCATATCCAAAATTGATTCTTCTGTTCCACAAAGATTGCTGTCCGACAAGGCAGCCTATCTGAGTTATGTTAAGCATGCTTCCAGCAGCCTTAGGAGTTATCATTTTATTGACATTTCCATCAGCAGGGAAATATTGCTTGACAACATCAGCAACCTCCGTTCTAACATCATTCAAAATTCTCATAATCTTTGTTTCTCTCGTCTCTTCCAATGTGCTTCCGGAAATATGTTCAAGCTTGCCCTGTTCATAATCTTCAATAATTTTGGCAGTTTTATTTTCAGCTTCTTCAATAATTTTGGCAGTAATTTCCTTGACTTTATCTGAAACATTCAAATCTTCAAGAGATAAAGTATATCCTTTTCTTGTAAGATACGAAGTCCCAAGCATAAATGCTTTATTGATAGAATCAACTGTGGCATCTCTTCCAAATTCTTTGTCAATAATTTTAACCATCGCTCCATCTTCAGCTCCAAAACTATTTGCTCCGGTTATATTGTTCGGGACCTTAATGCTTGAATTCTTTGGAATAACCTGCCCAAAAATTTCCTTTCCATCAATCTGTTTCTTTTTGATATCATTAATGATTCCAGCAGAGTATAATATTTGGTCTGCTTCTTCTTTCTCAACTGATTCCTGAGAAAGAAGATAGGCTCCAGTAACAGCGTCGGCAATCGTTCCGACAAGATTCATATTATTTTTAGAAGAGATAATGTTCTCATTTATATCAAGCAAAATTTTTGCCTCTGAAAGGGCCTCCTCAGTTTGAGGACTGTGAATATTAATTTCATCCCCATCATAATCTGCGTTATATGGAGCTGCGGCCGCAGGATGCAGTCTAAATGTTCTTCCTTCAAGAACCTTAACATAATGGGCCATCAATCCCTGCTTGTGCAGTGTGGGGTGCCTGTTAACCAAAACAATATCTCCATCGCTCAAATGCCTTTCAATTTTATAACCAGGCTGAATTTCATTGCATATTTCTTCTTTCAGGTCTTCAGATATCCTCTTCTTCTTTCCGTCAGACCTTATCACATAATTGGCTCCAGGATATTTCTCTCCCTTCTTAATCAGCCCTTTCATCATTTCAAGATTGGAAGTTGTGACGGACTCGCAAACCGTAATTACCTTAGCAATATCATAAGGAACTCCAATTTCATTAATTTTTAAATACGGATCAGGAGAAACAACAGTTCTGGCGGAATAGTTTACTCTTTTTCCGGCAAGATTATGCCTTATCCTTCCTTCTTTTCCTTTTATTCTTTCAGTAATTGTCTTCAGAGGCTGTCCAGACCTGTGCCTCGCAGGAGGGATTCTAGAAACATTATTATCAAAGAAGGTTGTGATATGATACTGGAGCAAATCCCATAAATCTTCTATAATCACTTCAGGAGCTCCGGCATTAAGATTTTCCCATAACCTCTGATTAGCCCTTATAATATCACTCAGTTTGTGAGTAATATCATCCTCGCTTCTCTCTCCGGTATCTAATGTGATGGAAGGTCTGACTGTAACACTTGGAACAAGCAAAAGAGAAATAATTGCCCATTCTGGCCTTGCAGTTTTCGGATTAATCCCAATTCTTCTTAATTCACCATCAGGAATATTGCACAATCTTTCCCTTACTTGGATGGGGCTAAATCTTTTCTTTCCTATTTGGAAAGTGCTTGGCTTTTCCAATTTTACTCTCTCAATAGAAACATTGCAGTAAGGGCATTTCTTGGCGTCTCTTGCCTTTTTAGCTCTCTCACTGACACTTAATTTCTGCTGTTTCTCTTCGCTTAAAGTCAGTTTCCCGCAGTCTGGGCAGAAGCTTCTCAGGCAAAGCTCAATTAAAGGAACATATTTTATATGAATCACAGGGCGGGCAAGTTCAATGCACCCCGAATGTCCAGGACATTCTTTAACTCTCTTCCCGCAGGTTCTGCATCTAACTCCGGGGTCAATCGCTCCAAGCCTCAAATCCATAAGTCCGCCATCAACAGGAAAACCATCAATATCATAAAGTTCCGGAGTAACAATTTTTGCAGAACTAAGTTTTTTAATCTGCTCAGGGCTAAGCAAACTGAACTTCAGCGCCTTTACTTGTTTTCTGTAAAATTCTGATTTCATCTTTCGTATTTATCTTTTAATTCAAATTTAGTATGGATACCCAATCCAAGCAGCTCATCAACCAATAATTTGAAAGCATAAGATACTTCAACTGGTTCAGCTTCATTATTTCCGCAAAGCAAACAAGGAGTCTTGTTTCTAATTACATCTTCAAAAGTCATATTTCCGCAATCCTTGCAGATGAAAATGCTCGTCTTGTCTGCACTATATCTTTCTTTCAAAAGCAAGGAAGCTCCGTGCCCAACCAGCGCCTGTTGCTCCATTTCTCCCAGCCTTAATCCCCCGCCTCTTGCTCTTCCCTCAATCGGCTGCCTCGTTAGCAGTGCAACCTTTCCTGAAGCCCTCGCATGCATAAGATTCTTGACCATCCTTTCCAATTTCAAATAATACATATTTCCGACATAAATTTTAGCTTCCATTTTCTTTCCGGTAACTCCGCTATACATCGTTTCCTTTCCGTCATAACTAAAGCCCATTTCTTTAAGCATTGCCTCAAGTTCTTCAACACTTTGTCCTGTAAATGAAGTTCCATCAATAATCTTCCCGGTAGTCGCAGCAGTTTTCTCTGATAACAACTCAATCAAATAACCAACAGTCATTCTGCTTGGCATGCCATGAGGATTGAAAATCAAATCTGGTTTGACTCCTCTTGCAGTAAACGGAACATCTTTCTCGTCGGTAATAAGCCCAACAACTCCCTTCTGCCCGTGAGGAACGGAAAACTTGTCCCCCGGCTCAGGCAGTCTGGAATCTCTTGTCCTTACTTGAACAACTTTGTTTCCTTCATGATTGACCGTTATAAAAACAGCATCAACAGTTCCTCTTTCCTCCTGTCTCATAGCAGCACTAGCTTCTTTTTTTGCCTGAATATTAATGTCTCTTGCCTCAGAAAGGAATTTTGGAGGGGTGGTTTTCCCGATTAAAACTTCTCCTGAATTAACATCAGCTTCAGGAAATACAATTCCATCGTCCTCAAGATACCTGTAAGACTCCTCAGTCCTGTATCCAGAAACATCCTTTTCAGGAATTACAATCTCATCACTCAGCCCTCCAGCATATTGAAGCTCTGTAACACTATATGGTCTGAAATATGTGCTTCTGCCCATCCCTCTGTCAATACTCGCTTTATTCAGAATAACCGCGTCTTCCATGTTATATCCGTCAAAGGGCATGACGGCGACGACGATATTCTGCCCTGAAGGATAAACATCTAGAGTATCATAAGTAAATGTTCTAACCAAGGGCTTCTGTGGATAATGTAAAATAGAAACGTTCGTATCAAGCCTAACCAGATAATTTGCAGCATAAATTCCCAATGACTGAGTAAGAGTCTTGCTTCCTCTCAGCAATCTGGAACCTTGGTCATGGTTTGCAAAAGGAACGAGAGAAGTAATCACTCCAAACAAATCAACCGGATGGATTTCCAAATGAGTGTGCGCACTCTCAATATCCTCATTCTTCATAGCCACAAAAGCATTCTCTTCTTCAGCAGCGTCCAAATACTCAATAACTCCTTCTCTAATCAAATCATTCCACCCAATCTTCCCCTCTTCTAAAAGGACAAGATGTTCATTCTTTAACCTGCTTGAACCTCTGTCAATAATAATTAAAGGCCTTAATACTCTGCCAACCTCGTTAGAAATAGTAACCTGTTCCAAAACTGGATTCCATCTAACACTCATCTCTTCATGAAACTTTCCATTTCTTCTCGCATTCCTTATCTTACCGGCAAATTCTTCAGGATTATCAGAAAATCCAATAAATCCCCCATTGAAAAAGACATCAATTCCACTGCCTTCCCTTTCTTTCAATCCTAATTCATATAATTTTTTCAAAGTGGCCTTTTCATCCATATTTGTTCTAGTGGAAATTCTTGCCAGCAGGGCCAAATTCTTCCTTAATCCAATTTCAGTTCCCTCAGGAGTTTCAATTGGGCAGAATCTTCCATAATGAGTTGGATGCAGGGTTCTGGCTGCAAAGTTTTCCTGCTCCCCAGGCAATGTGCTTGAAACTTTTTGCAACTGAGACAAAATCCTAAGATAATTTGTCTTATTCATATTTTGGGTAACTCCAGATTTCTCCCCAATCCAGCTTCCGGTCGCAATGGCGCTTTCTACTCTATGCGTGAACAAAGTAGATTTAGCAATTGTCTTTAAAGAATAAAACTTTTTTCTCTTTGATATTTTCTGCAAAGAGTATTGTATATCTCTCACCAAAATTCCCATATTAACTCTAAACAAATCAGCCATCAAGTCTCCAGAAAGTTTAACTCTCTTATTTGCATAATGGTCCTTGTCCGTTCTTATATTTTTGTTTTCCTTTGATTTTAAATACAGCCTCAAAAGTCTGCACAAAGTCATTGCCTTCTCATTTCTCACATTTTTATCAGTTCCTATATGGGGAAGGAAAAATGAATCAACTCTTTGTTTTATCCTGTCCAAAACCTCTTTCTTTGTTCCCTGAATTCCAGATTTTTCCGCAATATACATCATAGCATCCTCAGAACTTTGCAGATTTCCAAATTCATACAGATTAACAATTAAACAGTCGCTTTCAGAACCTATGTTCTTGCTTATGTCTGCTTCCTTAATCATCCCCATTGCTTTAAGCAAAACAACAGCAGGAACATTCTTCAGTCTGCTAAAAGTAACATCAAGCAGGCCCTCATTTGTTTCAGAGATTGTTGTAGGAATTCTATAAGCTCCTCTTTGGGAAAAAACTCTCAAGGTTAAGCCAAGCCTTCCTTCTTCAATAAACGGCTGGTTCGGAGCCAAATCTTCAGACATGACAATCACTCTTTCATTTCCATTGACAATAAAGTAGCCCCCATGGTCAAGAGGATCCATATAATTTTCTATAATTTCACTCTTGTTCATTCCGTTTGTAGTGCAGGCATTGCTTCTCACAATAATGGGAATTCTTCCAATCTCAACTTCAGCACTATCACTTTGTTCTTCATACTTGACAGAAATTTCAACAAAAACCGGAGCAGAATAGGTAAGGTTTCTTAATCTTGCAATTGTTGGAGTCACAACATTTGTGCTTCCGTCAGATTCAATAATATTCGGCTGTCCAATCCTAACTTTTCCCAACTTAACCTCGACCTCTTCGTTATTAAGATTATTATTCATCTCGTCGACAATTTCCTGCATTCTTTCATTAAGGAAGTTATTAAAAGACCTGATATTAGATTCAAACAATGAATGCTCTTCAAGATATTTCTTGACAACCAAATCGTTTCTGTTTTTTATCATGCTACAACTCTATAATACAAGTGAATTTTCTCTCCATCCTTTCTTTCGATTTTCAAGATTTCTCCTTTTTCACATCCCTCCGGAACAGAGGGGTCATTAAATTTTATTTTTGGCAGTTGAGAAATAGAAATATTATATTTGTCCAGCAGTTTTTTAATCTCATCTTCTTTTAATTTTGTATGTTTGGGTTGTAGGATGTGCATATTTTTACATTATTTCAGGAAGATTTCTCTCCCTAAATAGTTTAAATATTTAATTAATAACTGGGGAATAATAACTGAATAAAAAAATTAGTTTTTAAACCTTTCTATGAACAAAGAAAAATGGCCCCGAAGGGATTTGAACCCTCGACACCTGGATTAAAAGTCCAGTGCTCTAACCAGGCTGAGCTACGGAGCCATTTTACCAATTAAATCGGTAACTAAAAATTAAAACAGAATTTCCTTATTTAAAACTATCCTCAATAGCCTTTTTTAACTCACCGGCGGAAAGGACACCGCTGACTTTATTCACCACTTCCCTGTCATCCAAAAAAACCAGAGTTGGAATGCTCATCACATGAAATCTCTGGGAGAGCTCTTGATTGTCATCAACATCAACTTTTCCAAATTTGATTTTGTCTTTCATCTCAGAAGCAACTCCGGCAAAAACAGGCTCAAGCATCTTGCATGGCCCGCACCATTCAGCCCAAAAATCAATCACAGCTCTCTCGCCCTTGACAAAACTATTAAAATTATCTGAGTTCAAATTCTTGTACGCCTCTCCCATTTTTCATATAAAAAAACATCCTTAATAAAGTTTATTATGCTCCTCTCCTTTCTAACTCCATGCAGAAAGAAGAATTAATCCATTCTTTAAGGGAAAAATTTCCGGAAAAAATAGTCTCAGCATTCCAGAAAGTGAAAAGAGAAAACTTTCTTCCTGACCACCTGAAATCTTATGCCTATGAAGATATGGCTCTCCCTTTGGAAGAGGGCTCAACAATCTCCCAGCCAAAGACAATCTCATTCATGCTTGAACTTCTCGAACTGAAGCAAAACCAAAAAATTCTTGAAATTGGTTCGGGCTCGGGTTACGTATTGGCTCTGCTTTCAGAAATAATAAAAAACGGAAAAATATACGGAATGGAAATAAAAAAAACACTTGCAATAAACTCAAAAAAACTTTTAGAAGAAGATTCCAATATAGAAATTTTTAACCGTTCGGGATTTGACGGTCTGCCTGAATTTGCACCTTTTGATAGAATTTTAATTTCTGCGTCATGCAAAGATATGAGGGTTCCATACAATCTAACAGAACAATTAAAAGACAAAGGAATTTTAGTTGCTCCGGTCAGAGAGTCAGTGTTTCAAATCAAAAAACAAAATGGAAAACTCAAAGAAAAAGAATTCAAGGGCTTTGCCTTCGTTCCCCTCAGAGAATAAATTTATAAAATTATAACAATATCTCTTATCGTATTAAATAAAAATTGGAAATTTACTTTAGGAATAATTATTTTATTAATAATTGTACAAATAGTACGTTGGCTTGTAGTAACTTTCTTTTCCTACTTCCCTATAATAGAGAACTATGGATTTTTCTTTCAATTAATATTCTTTTATCCTCTTTTCTTATTAATGAAAGAAGAAAACAAAATTGCGAAAATTATTTTACCAATAATAATAGGTATATGGCTTATTTTATTAAATCTCTTTGGAGAGTTCATTAGATGTTTTGAAGGAGGATGTGGGAACCCCTCTATTATAAATTCTTCCCCCATAATTGTTGTTTTATTGTCTATTTTTATATATTCTTTCAAAAAGAATATCTATCTATACTCAATAATTACAATTTTAATGGTTCTTCGGCTTTTCTTACTTACTTTTGATACTATATTCTAACTATCACTTCAAACAAATCAAATTATTCCCCGCAGCCACTCCTCGTCGTCTGATTGCATGAATTACACTTAATCGCGCAATTCCCAATTCTAATCGCTGGCCCTCCGCACAAAGGACAAGTTAGCCCTTCATTTCCAAATTTAGCCAATTCAGCCTGAGCCTCTCCATCTTCTTTTTCTTTGACACTATCAAATTTAATTTCGGGTTTGGATGCGGTGTCTCCAAAATTATTCAGCATAAACTGAGCAACATAATCTACAATAGAACTTGCAGTATTTATCTGGCTTATTTTTTCATCTATTACACCACCTCCAAGATTTTTGACAAATCCGGCAGGCTCAAATTTTTGATGCCTGAACCTCTCAAAAACCGCATTCACAGTTGCTCCATATTGCAGGTTAATAGAAACAGAAGTTGCCCACGCATCCATCAATCCTCTTATTGTGGAACCCTGCTTGTGCATAGTAATAAATATTTCTCCAGGTTTTCCATCGTCATATAACCCAACAGTCAAATACCCTTCATGTCCGCTGATTTCAAATTTGTGAGTCATACTTCTTCTGGTTTGAGGAAGTTTCATCCTTTCCCTAACAAAAATCTTTTCAGTTTTCTTTACAAGTTCTCCCTCAGTTTTCTTAGTATTTAACGGCTGGCTTCTTTTGCTATTCTCCCTATAAATTGCAATAGCTTTCAACCCCCTTTCCCAAGCATAAATATAAGCTTCGGCAATGTCCTCAACACTTGATTCTTCCGGCATGTTGATAGTCTTGCTTATTGAGCCGGAAATAAATGGTTGAACAGCAGCCATCATCTCAATATGTCCATTATATCTAATTGCCCTGTTGCCCTTCGCAGGTTTAAAAGCGCAATCGAAAATACTCAGATGTTCTTTCTTCAACTTACTTCCCTCTATCATATCATTCTTGTCTATATAATCAACAATCTCCTTTATTTCAACTTTAGAATAACCAAGTTTATTCAATGCCAAAGAAACAGATTTATTAACAAGTTTCAGCATCCCCCCGCCGGACAAAACTTTGTATTTAACGAGGGCAATATCTGGTTCAACTCCAGTAGTGTCGCAATCCAACATGAATCCAATCGTTCCCGTAGGAGCCAAAACCGTAACTTGAGCATTTCTAAATCCATTCTTTTCTCCAATATCCAATGCTTCTGTCCAGCAATCCCACGCAACATTCACCAGCTCTCTTAAATTAGAAGGAATCTTTTCAACATTAATATCTTTTATATGCTCTCTGTGCATTTTTATAACTTCAAGCATGGGTTCCCTATTTTCATCAAATTTTGCAAAAGTTCCGCAATGTCCAGCAAGTTCAGCGCTCACCTTGTAAGCTTCTCCGCTCATTATTGAGGTAATTGCAGCGGCTACAGCTCTCCCCTCTTCAGAGTCATATGGCAAACCATAACTCATTAACAGGGCGCCCAAATTTGCGTAACCCAATCCAAGAGGGCGGAAATCATGGGAATTCTGGTTAATCTTTTCAGTCGGATAACTTCCGCCATCAACAATTATATCCATTGAGATAATAAAATATCTAATTGCTTTTTTGAATTTTTCAAAGTCAAATCCATTTTCTGTTCTGAATTTCATCAAATTCAGGGAAGCCAAATTGCAGGAGCTGTCATCTAAAAACGCGAATTCGGAGCATGGATTAGTTGCATTTATTCTTCCAGAATTCTTGCAGGTATTATATTTGTTGTATAAAGTATCATTCTGGATTCCAGGATCACCGCAAACCCATGTGCCCTCAGCAATCTT
>Ga0208375_1005006_pt1 | contig 10050 bp, 10 predicted proteins | sample RifOxyD1_FD_184038 | JGI IMG/M metagenome (GOLD analysis project Ga0208375, IMG submission 184038) | Soil microbial communities from Rifle, Colorado - Rifle Oxygen_injection D1 (SPAdes) | ecosystem: Environmental > Terrestrial > Deep subsurface > Rock core/Sediment | place: Rifle, Colorado...
CGCTTTATAAAGATGAAGCGGGTCCCGCAAACAATACGAGTAGCAACATTCTTGATCGCTGGATTCTCGCACGGCTTGAAGAAATAATTTCTTCTTCGACCGAGGCGTTTGATCGCTATGATGTTCCGCGCGCGACGCGGCCGATGCGCGAATTTATTGATGACTTCTCAACCTGGTATGTGCGCCGTTCTCGCGATCGAATGAAAGGCGGTAATACGGAGGACAAAAAAACTGCGCTTGCGACTCTGCGTTTTGTGTTGAAAGAATTCTCGAAAGTTATCGCGCCCGTTATGCCGTTTATCGCTGAAGAAATTTTCCAAAGTGCGCGCGAGAATCATGACCCAAAAAGTGTGCATTTCGCCGAGTGGCCGAAATTAAAAAATAAGTGGAATTTTTTCCAAACGAGAACAGATAGAAAGTTGATTAAAGAAATGCAAAAAATCCGCAAACTTATATCAGAGGCGCTTCAATTGCGACAGGAAGCAGGAATTAAGGTACGCCAACCACTCGCGAAATTGACAGTGCCAGAAATCGTACCTTCAGATCTCAAAATATTTGTTTCGCAAGAAATAAATGTGGAAGCCGTTGTAACGGGTCTTGAACTAAAATTAGATATAGTTCTTACTCCTGAACTTATAAAAAAAGGCGATGAACGCGAGATGGCGCGTGCGGTTGCTGAAGCGCGTAAAGCTGAAGGATTCTCTCCGCGTGATGCGGCGCATTCAGTGATCTATTCAGAAGGAAAATATACAGTTCTTCTCTCAACTGGCGAAGTGCGATTCGATCTTATTCGCGATGCGACATAAGTACGAGACACGCGGTATTGTTCTCTCTCGTTCATCTATAGGAGAGGCGAATTCGTATGTGACGCTCATCACTCCAGAATTAGGTCTCGTGTGTGCTCGGGTACAAGGCGTGCGTCGTTCTGGTGCGAAGCTCGCTGCCGCACTCGCAACACTGGCCGAAAGCTCCCTCGTACTGGTACGAGGGAAGGAGAGTTGGCGCGTGGCGGGCGCGGTGCTTGAAGAAAATTGGTTCGCGCATATGAAAACTTGTTCGCGAATGCGCGCGTCGCGCGTCTCCAGCCTTCTTGTGCGGCTCGTTGCTGGCGAAATCTATGATCCGATACTTTTTCTTATTATGACGAGTTTCTTTAAAGCACTTACTGAACTTCCTGAAGAGATTCATGACGCTGCTGAAGTGCTTGTGGTGATTAGGATGCTCACAGTGCTTGGATTGGATACGGGAGATATTCCCGGAGAGTCCTGTCTCTTCATACCATCAGTACTTGCCGAAATTACTAAAAATCGTGCGCAGTATATAGCACGCATTAACTGCGGTATCACATCTTCGGGGCTTTGATATACTACGACTGATGCCACAACTTCCTGAAGATACGATCGGTTCGCTCGAGCGCGCGCGCGAACGCTTATACGAACCAGGTGCTGTTGTGTCTGGCTCACGGGTGGCGCGCTCCGCTTTAAGCCAGCGCGCGCTCCCTCATACTTGGGAAGAAATCGTTCTTAAAAGCGTTTCTTCTCGCGGGAAACGATCTATGCGTTTTGCGGGAATATTCTTAATTGTTGCTTTTCTTTTCTTTCTCGTTTCGATCGGCATTTCTGGCTATATTTTTTATTTCGGAGGTAATTCGGTTTCTATAGATAAAATAGACATTGCGATTCAGGGTCCATCGACAATCGCCGGCGGTGATACTGTTCCACTTTCAATTACCATTACAAATAAAAATGCAGTCGCGATAAAAAACGCGACTATTGAAATTGATTTTCCAAAAGGTACGAGGAACGCAACAAATATATTGAGTGATTATCCGCGCTATATTGAAAATCTAGGGCCTCTCGCGCCAGGTGCGACTGTGACTCGTTCGGTAAAAATTATATTGTTCGGCGGTACAGGAGAAACTCTCGCGCTCCCTGTTTCTTTCTCGTATGGCGCTGCTGCGTCAAATGCGATTTTCGTGAAAAAATTGTCCTATGCGCTCGCTATTTCTTCCACGCCACTTTCGGTCTCTGTCGATTCTCCAGCCGAAATTGTTTCGGGCACGCCTTTTACTACCACTCTCACTGTCCGTTCGAATGCAACAATGCCGCTCGATAATGTTGTCCTTACTGCAACATTTCCGTTTGGTTTCTCGGTTGTTTCATCCTCAATCCCTTTGAGCAACACGAGTTTTCTTCTTGGTACACTATCGCCGAATGCGAGTAAAACGATAAAACTTGTTGGGACGATTCTCGGACAGAATAGCGAACAAAAAACTTTTCATTTCACTATAGGAACTGCGAAGACCGCGCAAAATCAGGAACTCGCAGTTACCTATATGACACAGGATATGACGATTGCGATTGCAGCACCGTTCATTACGACAACTCTCGCGCTCAACGGCGACACTTCGCCGAATTCGGTGATGAATGCTGGAAGTTCTCAAAGCGTTTCTGTTTCCTATACCAACACGCTCTCGACAAGTATCGCAAATGCAGCTATTGAAGTAGCTATTTCTGGTTCTGCGATTGACTATGACAGCATTAGAACTACTAATGGTTTTTATCGTTCTACTGATCACACTATTGTTTTCAGTCGAGATACTGATTCTTCTCTCGCGATGCTCGCGCCGAGCTCTTCTGGCATCGGTACCTTCACCTTTTCAACGCTCGCCACAGGAGCACTTTTTTCTTCGCCGACAGTAACCTTTAATACATCGGTGTCTGGCACTCGCGCAGGAGAGACGAGTGTTACAAAAGTGACCAATACTTCTGCGACCAAGACTGCGCGAGTTCTTACGACTGTCGTTCTTTCGGCGTCATCACTGCATACTTCGGCGCCTTTTGTTACCAGTGGTCCGATTCCGCCTGTCGCCAATCAGGCGACAACCTATGCGATTGTCTGGGACGCGGAAAATCAAGGAAACACTATCGCTGGCGGCGTGATGTCTGCATCATTACCGAGTTATGTCTCATATACCGGTATCACGAGCGGCGACGGTTCTTTCTCGTACGATAAAGGATCCAATACTGTTTCTTGGAATATCGGCGACCTTGCACAAAATGCAAGTGCTCGCGGCGCGTTTCAGATATCATTCACTCCGTCGACTTCACAGAAAGGCAGTGCACCTGCGCTTACAGGAAGTGCATCTTTTTCGGGATATGACCGTTTTGTCGGCGTGCAGGTTAAGGCGTCTGCGGGTCTCGTGACCACTGAGGCTGTCGGAGATACAGGGTATGTCAGCACGAACGCAATTGTGCAATAATGTTATTTCAATGTCCGATTCGAATTTAATGGAAAAAATCGTCTCGCTCGCCAAGCGTCGCGGATTTGTGTTCCCCGGTTCTGAGATTTATGGCGGTCTTGCGGGTACCTTTGATTATGGTCCTCTCGGCGTTGTTCTGAAAGAAAATGTAGAACGCCTTTGGTTGCAGATGTTTCGTGATGACCGTGATGATATGTATGGCATTGATTCGGCAATTTTGATGAATCCAAAAATATGGGAAGCGAGCGGGCATATCGCAGGATTCTCTGATCCGCTCGTTGAATGCGAAAAGTGCAAAAAGCGTTTTCGTGCGGACCAGCTCGACAATCCAGAAACTTGTCCTGAATGCAAAGGGGAATTAGGGGATGTGCGCCAATTCAATATGATGTTCAAGACGCAAGCGGGCGCTACTGAGGACGAATCAGCAGTTGTCTATTTGCGCCCCGAGACCGCGGGAGGTATTTTTATGAATTTCAAGAATGTAATGGATTCGCTTCATCCAAAACTGCCATTCGGTATCGCACAGATAGGAAAGGCATTTCGGAATGAAATAGCGCCACGCGATTTTATTTTCCGTTTGCGCGAGCTCGAACAGATGGAAGTTGAATATTTTGTGCCAGAATCAGAATGGGAACAGGCGTTTGAAGAATGGCAGAAGATGATGCATCTTTTTGCAGGGGCGGTTGGTCTTCCAGAAGATATGGTACACGAGCTTGAAGTCCCTCCGACAGATCGTGCGCACTACTCGAAGCGCACTATTGATTTCGAATTTGATTATCCCTTCGGTCGTAAGGAACTCTGGGGTCTCGCGTACCGCACTAATTTCGATCTTTCGGTTCATGCGAACGCGTCCGCTACTGAACTCTCCTATCTCGATGAAGAGACAAAAGAAAAAATTATTCCGCATGTCATTGAACCATCGCTAGGTGTTGACCGTACTATTCTTGCGATTCTTGTGAGCGCCTATCGCGAAGATAATTTAGGAGATGATACACGCACTTATCTAGCGCTAGCTCCAAAAGTTGCTCCAATAAAAGCGATGGTTTCTCCGCTGTTGAAAAATAAACCAGAACTCGTCGAGAAGGCGAGGGAAGTGCGCGCCACACTGAAGAAGATACACCCGGCAATCGCGTGGGACGATAATGGCAACATCGGCAAGCGCTATCGCCGACAGGATGAAATCGGCACACCGTTCTGCATTACGATTGATTTTGACACGCTTGGCGAATCCCCTGAATTAAAAGATACCGTCACCCTCCGCCATCGCGATACTGGAGAACAAGAGCGTCTCTCTATCTCCGAAGTCGCCGCCCGCATACAAACTGTAATAGAATAGCCATTGATAAGATGCTCTCTATACTGTATCCTAGAAAAGGATATTCGCTCTTTATACTACACAAGATAGATTCGTTGTTCTGCCGAATGGCAGGGCAAAACCGTCAAAATTCAAGAAAGAAAGAGGCAGTAAAATGAAAAGAATTATGGTTGTTATCGCGTTGATGGCTATTATGGTCATCGGGATTGCTTGCAGTAAAAGCAATCCGACTAATTCCGGCTCGGGAACCGGAATAGCCATAACGAAAGATGCGTCGCGGGTGTTATTCAACGACAGATCGTTCGCTAATCCAACAAACCCAATGTCCGGCGCCGCTGTGATAATCGGTGCATTCGCGATAATGTCCGATGTGGACAGAATTGTCTCTCAGTTCGTCCTGCGAGATCCTAATTCGGATAGGCAGATAGAACAGAATTTCAAAAACATGAATCTGTTCAAAATGAATTACCTTCCGTACGGCCAGTTAGGGTACATGATTAACCCAAACAATGGATCGTCAAACGGAAAATTTCTTTTCACTTTGGACCCGCCTCTGATTATCGGCTTGAAATTAAAAGCCCACGAGTGGGTTGTTATCTATATTGTTGGCGAGATCAAGAATGCACTCATCAAAGATATTCAAATGAGTGCTATGGAATTCTATTCGGTGACTGCCGCCGTTTGTGGTAAGACCGAGTCCAGCTCTCTCATTGATCCACCGGTAGAGTATGTCAGTCCTCTTGCTCTACAGGATATCTATCTCATTAAAAAGTAGTTAAAGTAACTTCTTCGAAGTAGTCTCCTCTTTTCTTGGAAATCGGAAGAGAGGAGATTTTTATATTCAACAAACAAATATGCTAGGATGCCCATATGGATAAGGAATTCCGCATTTCTATAACCTCGGGCACGATTATCACCACGCTCTGCATCGTCGTGGGCGCGTATGTGCTCTGGCTTTTGCGCGACCTGGTGCTTCTCGTACTCGCTGCCATTGTCATCGCCTCGGCGATAGAACCGTGGGTGTTATTTTTCATTCGTCGGCGTATTCCGCGCTTCTTCAGCGCGCTCCTTGTGTATGTGCTAGTTTTTGGTTCGCTCTTTGTTCTCCTCTACTTCTTTTTCCCGCCGATTATAGCCGATGCTGCGAATTTTCTCTCTTCTCTGCCGCGATATCTCGATACGATCAATGCGTCTGACTCATTCTCGAATATTACGAACGCAACAAACCTTGTCAGTAGTCATAGCGGCGGAATCCAATCAATGATAAATACGCTTCTCTCGCTTCAGTCTGTCTTCTCGGCAACTTCGAACGGTGTGATTCAAGTGCTTACTGCGTTCTTTGGTGGCATTTTCTCACTCCTTCTCGTCATCGTGCTTTCATTTTATTTTGCGCTCCAGGATACTGGTGTTGACGACTTTCTTCGCTTGATAATGCCTGTTGCTTATGAAGAGTACTCAGTAGATCTCTGGAAACGGTCACAGAAAAAAATAGGGCTTTGGATGCAGGGGCAAGTGCTTCTTTCGGTTATTGTCGGTGTGCTTGTGTATCTAGGGTTGCTTATTATCGGTATTCCGTATGCACTTCTTCTTTCTGTCTTCACCGCGCTTGCAGAGATTGTTCCTATTTTTGGCTCCTTGATAGCCGGAGCTGCAGCGGTTGTGGTCGGTTATTCAAATGGCGGTCTCGCGCTCGCTGCTATTGTGCTTGGTCTCTATATCATCGTAAACCAATTTGAATCCAATCTTATTTATCCGCTCATTGTGAAAAAGATTGTCGGCATTCCGCCACTTATGGTCATTGTTGGACTTATCGCAGGTTATACACTCGCCGGATTCCTCGGTGCGCTACTCTCGGTACCGCTAGCGGCAGTCGCACTCGAATTCATTTCGGACTTCGATAAGCGGAAGCGCCGTGCCCAGCACAAGAGTGCATAATACTGCTATGAGTGCGCGCTATCTCACCACTACCATACCGTATGTGAATGCAGATCCGCATATAGGATTTGCACTCGAGATTGTTCAGGCCGATGTACTTGCTCGTGCTATGCGATTGGCGGGCGATGAAGTATTTTTCTCCACTGGTGCAGATGAACATGGACAGAAGATCTATGACACTGCGAAGAAAGCAAATCAAGAACCACAAGAATATGTGGATCATTATGCCGCTGAATTTCAGAAGATGAAAGATGCGCTCGACATAAGCACGGACGCCTTTATTCGTACCACCAATCCTGCACATATACAGGCCGCACAAGAAATGTGGCGTCGCTGTGAAGCGAAAGGTGATATTTATAAAAAATCCTATGAAGGTCTCTACTGTGTGGGGTGTGAATCGTTTAAGACAGAAAAAGAATTGGTAGACGGGAAATGTCCGCTTCATCCGAATCTCGCTCTAGAAAAAATATCAGAAGAAAATTATTTTTTTCGTTTCTCGAATTATCAGAGAAAATTACTTGAGTATCTGGAGCGACCTGGGACATTAATTCCCGAATGGCGTCGTCTTGAAGCACTTAATTTTGTAAAAGATGGTCTCGAGGATTTTAGTATCTCTCGCGAAAAATCACGCCTTTCGTGGGGTATTCCGGTCCCATGCGATGATTCGCAGGTGATGTATGTCTGGTTCGATGCTCTTACTAATTACATCTCGACGCTTGGTTGGCCTGAAGATGCAGAAGGGAATTTCAAAAAGTTCTGGGAAGAAGGCGTAACGCTCCAAGTGGCAGGGAAGGATCAGGTGCGCTTCCAGTCGCTTATGTGGCAGGCGATGCTGCTGTCTGCAGATATAAAAACGACCGACATAGTTTTCTATCACGGATTCATTACTTCGGGCGGGCAAAAGATGAGCAAATCGTTAGGAAATGTCATCAGTCCATTTGATTTGGTAAAGAAATATGGCACTGATGCGACGCGCTACATGCTTTTGCGGCATGTACATTCGACCGAGGACTCAGATGTTACCTGGGAACGGCTCGATGAATGGTATACCGCAGATTTAGTAAACGGATTAGGGAATCTTGTTGCTCGCACTATGCAAATGGCAAGTCAGTATTTTGACAATCCTGTTGATTTGTCAGATCGAAGAAAACCAATGTCAGTACAACAACGGATAGAGAAATTCGAATTTAATAATGCCATGACTGCTATATGGAGTGACATATCAGTTCTTGACGGGCTTATCCAAGAGCAAAAACCGTTTGAAGTTTTCAAAACAGAAAAAGAAAGAGCGCGGCTACAAGTGATTTATTTAGTAAAGGAACTTTCAAGAATTGCAGAACTACTTCAGCCATTTATGCCGAAAACTAGTGAGAAGATTCAGTTGGCAATTAAAGAAAACAAAAAGCCCGAGAATCTTTTCCCGAGAATATGACCGTTCGCTATATCGACACCCACTGCCACCTGCAGTTTAAACAATATGCGCAAGATAGAGAAGAAATCATCGAGCGAATGAAAGAAGAGGGTATCGCGGTTATCGTCGTCGGTACTGATCTGGAGACCTCAAAAGAAGCGGTAGCGCTCGCAGAAAAATATGAGCATTTGTATGCTGCTGTCGGGATGCATCCAAACAATGTGAGGGACATCGTAAGTCCATCATCAAATGAGGGACTTACGATGTCCAAATTTCGAGAACTCGCGACTCATCAGAAAGTCGTCGCGATAGGGGAATGCGGACTGGACTATTTTCGCTTGGAAGAAGCGAGTGATGAATTAAAAAATAAGCAGAAAGAACTTTTACAAAAACATATTATTCTTGCGACAGAACTCGATAAACCGCTCGTCATTCATGTGCGACCGTCAAAAGGAACAATGGATGCATATGCTGATTTGATAGAAATTTTAAAAGAAGCGAAAAAAGAATACCCAAAATTGCGCGGTGATATACATTTCTTCGCTGGAGGTCTCGCTGAAGCAGAATTATTCTTCGCACTCGATTTCACTATTTCTTTTACTGCTGTCATTACATTTTCACGCGACTACGACGACATTATAAAAACAGTACCACTCGCGAATATTCTTTCAGAAACCGATGCACCGTATGTCGCTCCTCTTGAACGGCGAGGTGAACGAAACGATCCTCTCTCGGTCACGAGAGTTATCGCAAAAATTGCAGAGATTCGAGGCGAAGATATCGAGCTTGTTCGTACCACTATTCTCGATAATGCAAGGCGCTCATTCGCCTTGCGGGCGTTGTAATCTAGTGCTAGGATGCTGTCATTATGGCGAAGCAGAATATACAAGAAAATGAGGCAGAGGGCACAGACGAAGCGCTCGATGGTGAGGGTTCTGAACCTCGTGTATACGAGCTTGGCTTCCATCTTGACCCAGAACTACCAACCGAGGAGGTAAAGAAAGCATACAAGACAGTGCGTGAACTCATCGCCAAAAAAAGCACGATAGTTGCTGAAGGAGAGCCGGAGAAGATTCCGCTTGCGTACACTATTTCTCGCCAAGAAACATCGTGCCGTCGCGATTTCGATTCCGCTTATTTTTCTTGGATTGTGTATGAGGCATCAGCCGAGGATCATGCCTACATTATTACGACAGTGGGAGTCGACAAGCGCATCATCCGCTTCATTGATCTCTTGACGACGAAGGATGCGGCTCGTCATTCTGTCGAGATACGCGAAATTTCTCAGAAGATGTCGGAACGAGTGAAAGAGCCGGAATCAGAAATAGTTAGCGGTATTGAGCTTGATGCTGCGCTCGAACGCACTGCGCTATAATAAAACTATGTATCTCAACAAAGCATTTCTCTATGGTAATCTTACGCGCGACCCAGAGCTGAAGGCGCTTCCTTCGGGTCAGCAGCTCGCTTCTTTCGGTCTCGCGACAAATCGCACATACAAAGATAAAAATGGACAGAAACAAGAAGCAACAGAGTTTCATAACATTGTCGCATTCGGCCGTTCTGCGGAGCTTATCGCGCAATATATGAAGAAAGGCCGTCCGCTCTTTGTCGAGGGCCGTATCCAAACGCGCAGCTGGGACGACAAGGAAAGCGGCAAGAAGAATTATCGTACCGAGATTGTCGTCGACAATTTCCAGTTTGGTGATGGCGGGAAGGGTGGCGGAGCAAGCCCTTCAGCAAACTTCGGGCAGGCGGCACAAGGAGAAGAGTCGCAGGCACCGCATAAAGACGCCGATGAAATAAAATATCCCGACGAAGAAATCAATCCTGAAGACATCCCGTTTTAATGACTTTTAAATTTTTAAACATTTCACCATGGCATACCAATCTGAACGCGAAGAAATAGAGATTAAAAAATATACCGACTATAAAGATGTCGCGTATCTGAAGCAGTTCACTAATCCGCACGCAAAAATGCTCTCCAAGAAGCGTACTGGCATTCAGGCCAATAAGCAGCGCGACATTATGCAGGCAGTGAAGCGCGCGCGCTATATGGCGCTCCTCCCGTATGTCTCTGCGTAATTGTTACGCTTTCTCGACTCGTTCGGTATAATCGCCGGTGTCGGT
>Ga0208375_1005007_pt1 | contig 10049 bp, 11 predicted proteins | sample RifOxyD1_FD_184038 | JGI IMG/M metagenome (GOLD analysis project Ga0208375, IMG submission 184038) | Soil microbial communities from Rifle, Colorado - Rifle Oxygen_injection D1 (SPAdes) | ecosystem: Environmental > Terrestrial > Deep subsurface > Rock core/Sediment | place: Rifle, Colorado...
CGCCAAAAACCACATTACCAATATAGACGGAGCTATGGCTCAATTTGCGGGAGACTTGAATAATCTTAAAAAACGCAAAATATACAGAAAATCCGCTTTTATGGAAGACTTTTTATATAGATACCAGCCTATGTTTAACTTATTTGGGAATCATACCTCAGTGCTTAATTCCGAGGAACTTGCTACTATTTTTCACTTTCCCAACAAACAAATTACCACACCGCACATCTTTTGGTTGAATGCAAAAACCGCTCCGGCCCCCTCCCAAATACCGTCGGAGGGATTACTAATCGGTACCAGTTCTTACAGAGGAATCAAAAGAAGGGTTTATGTAGGCAACGAAGACAGAATGAGGCATATCTATGTTATTGGGAAAACCGGTACGGGGAAATCGGAAATGCTTAAAGACATGATTTTGCAGGACATAAAGGCAGGAAAAGGGCTTTGTTTTATGGATCCTCATGGGGATGCTATTGAGGATCTTTTAAAACTTATTCCTCCGGAACGTGCCGAGGATGTAATTTATTTTAACCCCAGCGACACCGAAAGACCTTTGGGGCTTAATCTCCTTGAAGCAAAAACTGAGGATCAGAAACATTTTGCCGCAACGGCCGTTATTAACATGATGTATAAACTTTTTGATCCTTATAAAACCGGAATTGTCGGGCCTCGTTTTGAGCACGCCGTAAGAAATGCCATGCTTACTGCGATGTATGAGCCCGGAAGCACTTTTGTGGAAATCATGAGAATACTAACCGATTCCAGGTTTGTCCAGGAACTTCTTCCCAAAGTTTCCGACCCTATTATAAGAAGATATTGGACTGACCAGATTGCTCAGACCAGCGATTTCCATAAATCGGAAGTTTTGGACTACATTACCTCAAAATTCGGAAGATTTGTTACCAACAAACTGATAAGAAACATAATAGGACAATCACAAAGTTCGTTTGATCTCCGTAAAGTAATGGATGAAGGTAAAATCCTCCTTATCAATCTTGCCAAAGGATCCTTGGGTGAAGAAAACAGCAACTTTTTGGGATTAATCCTGGTTCCCCGGGTACTTATGGCCGCTATGAGCAGGGTCGATATGGAGATGGACAAAAGAAGAGACTTCTATTTTTATGTTGACGAGTTTCAGAACTTTGCCACACCGGACTTTGCGGTTATCCTTTCGGAGGCCAGAAAATACCGTTTAGGTCTTTGTGTTGCCAACCAGTTTATAGGCCAGGTTGAGGAGGAGGTTAAAAATGCGGTTTTTGGCAACGTCGGAACAATTGTTGCTTACAGGGTTGGAGTAAGCGATGCGGGGTACTTGGCCCATGAATTTAATCCTGTCTTTGGTGAAGACGATTTACTTAACGTTGAAAGATACCACGCATTTGTGAAAACAATCGTAAACAACGAACCTGTTCCACCCTTTTCCATTGATACGACTAAGGATTTAAGTAAAGTTAAATCTATGGAAAATCCAAGGGTTGCCGAAATAATTAAAGAAATGAGCAGACTCAAATACGGTAGGGATGAAAAATTGGTCGAAGCGGAGATTGCAAGGAGGGCTAAGCTCTGATATTCTTCAAACTATGAATATAGGGGTTATCGGTTACGGATATGTGGGAAGGGCAACAGGGGAGGGTTTTTCCACCAATCCCGAAAACAAAGTCTTCTGGTACGATAAATTTAAAGAAAGTCCGAACACACTTAACGAGGTTATAAAAGAAAGCGACTATATCTTCATCGCTGTTCCAACCCCAATTTTTGGCGATTATAGTGGTATGGATATGAGCATAGTTGAAGAGGTAGTCGGCCAAGTTGCCCCAAAAGCAGCGGGAGCGGATAAAATAGTCATAATTAAATCAACCTCTCTCCCGGGCTTTAGCAAAAAAATGGCCAAAAAGTTTCCTAAAGTGAATTTTGTCATGAATCCCGAGTTTTTAACCCAGAAAAATGCCAATGCCGACTTTTTAAATCCTTTTAGAACTGTAATAGGCTGCGAAAATTCCGACATTGGATTTCGAGTCCAAAAACTTTACGAAACAATTTTACCCAAGAACCAAAAATATTTTATTACGGATTTAACAAGTGCCGAGGTAATTAAGTATATGAGCAATCTTGTTTTGGCTTCAAAAGTAATTCTGGGCAATGAATTTTACGAACTTTCCCAAAAAGTTGGAGCAAACTATTTGGACGTTCAAGCTGCAGTTGAAGCTGACCCTCGGATTGGTTCCCACCTGGGGGTTCCGGGACCGGACGGAGATATGGGTTTTGGAGGAGCATGTTTCCCCAAAGACACAATTGGAATTTTGGGAATTGCCAAGAAAATGAAAGTTGATATGAGTGTTCTTGATGCAGTTTGGAAGAAAAACCTCAAAGTTAGAAAAAATAAAGATTGGGAAGAAATGCCCCAGGCCTTCAACAAAAAAAAGTGAGATTGGTACTACAGGTATAAAAAGTGAAGTAAGAGATGATATAATAGCCTCATTGGATCCTTCGTTCATCGGTTAGGACGGGACTCTTATAAAGTCCAAAGGATGGTTCGACTCCATCAGGATCCACCAACTTGTGTCTGATTCTTCTTTGGGGGACGACTTAATCTTTAAAGCTCAATGAGGGTCTGTTTTTTGCCCGGCTCAGTCATTTGGGCAAGTTCCAAGTACCTTTCGGTTGTGGAAAGCCTTTTGTGGCCAGAAACCTGAGAAAGAAGAACAATATCAACGCCGGCTTTAAGGTTTTCAACTATAAAAGTAGTTCTTAAGTCGTTTACCGAATAATTCGGTAGTTCTGCCCTTTGAATATATCTGGCAACAGAAGCCCTAATGTTTCTTACCGCCAAAGGTTTTCCGTTTTTACTGATAAAAACAAAAGGAGAATCCACTTTGGGTCGAATCTTCATATATAAAGCCAAAACGTCAGCGGAGGGCCTGTTTAAAGGCACGTTTCTTTCAGGTTGGGTAGCGTAAGCTTCAATTTTCATGGAATCTGTTCCCACATTGGCGGTTTTGAGGCTGGCAACCTCAGAGATTCTAAGCCCGGTTTGAAGAATAAGCTCAATTATTGCAGCCATTCGCACATCGTTTCTGACAACGTCTCTTAGGGCCCTATACTCCATTTGGGAAAGAAACTTAGGAAGAGTGTTTTCAATTTTAGGATGTGCCACAGAGGCTGAAACATCGGAAGTTATAATGTTTTCGGCTATCATCCATCTAAAGAATGTTTTAACTGCATTTAGCTTCCTGCTGACAGATTTTGGGGTATATTTGTCGGCAAGCAGAGTGTCGCGGAAACTGTCAAGATCATCCGGTCTAACCTGTTCGGGTAAAACTCTTTGCCTTTTAAGTAAATAGTCAATAAGCTGCTCCAGATCGCTTCGATAGGCGAGCACGGTAGCAGGGGAGCGCCCTTTGGTTTCAAGGGACTCTATAAATTTGGGAAGTAAGTTTTTGATAGGATCTTGTGTCATATATAATGAATTATTGTATGGCAATTATACCCTATTTTCTGGGCATGTCAACATATTACAGGATGATATGAAAAAAACAATAGAAAAACTCAAAATTAAGACCAAAATGCTGTTGGGGTGGGGAATATGGCTGTTAGTCATCCTTTTACTTGTTTCCACAATTAAGAATATAGGTAAAGTTGTTGCCATAAATAAAGAAGTCCAAGCAGAAAAAGAAAAAGTTGAAAAAATGAGGAAAGAAAACGCAGACCTGGCAGAACAAATTGCCCAAACCCAAGGAGATGCATATATAGAAAAACAAATCAGAGACAAACTGGGTCTTGCCAAAGAAGGGGAATCTATAGTTGTTTTACCTGATGAAGAAATTCTAAAAAAATTGGCTCCACAGCCACAAAACGGTGAGGACACCCTTCCTGATCCCAATTGGAAAAAATGGCTGAAGCTTTTTATTTAACTTGTGTTGCGAGGACTGGAACAAACAAGAACCTCTTTCTCAAGCCTAACAACACCTGTATTTATATCAAATTTGAGATAAGTAATTACTCTCTTTCTTTCCTGCTTACCACCAATCTATTCATTATCCAATGTCCATTTTTCTCCCTTTCTCTATTAGCTTTAAGTATCCCCAGCTTTACTTCTTCACCAGCTGCCGAAATCGCTCTTTTATATAAATCTTCTTCCATCTCTGGAAATTTCCCACTACTTGCTAGGACCAATCTAGCCTCAATATCTTTGATAGGTCTTTTTAAATCTCTTTCTGTAATTTCGATTAAGTCTTCGGCTAGGTCTTGACGTTCCAGGCTTACTCCAAACAAATCTCTTAACTCGGTTACCAGCCAGATTTTAACATTGTCATTCATGCTGGAATTGTATCACCATTGGAGAAGACTTACATTTTTGCGATTCTGGGATTCTCTTTTTCTTTAATGACCTGGTTGCGGGGCTGGGAGTTGAACCCAGTCTGTGAGATTATGAGCCTCACGTGCAGCCGTACACTACCCCGCATATAGCTGACAAGGTGTATTATACCACGAGTAAATAAACGAACTTAGCGATTTTTAATCGGAAATGATAAAATAGCCTTAAGCCAACGTAGCTCAGCGGTAGAGCGGTCGTTTCATAAGCGACAGGTCAGAGGTTCGACACCTCTCGTTGGCACAAAACTTGCTTTTTAGTCTTTGTTTTGATACTATTCCTACAGTTAAATAAAAGCTTTGAAGCGGAGGGATGGAACCGCTGAGCCGGGGTCTAAATAACCCACAGAGGCGAAACTGTAAAAAGACCGCAACGAGTGTCGGAAACGGAGCTCGTCAAGAATAAGGTTTCCTTTTCTTTTCGATCTCGCTTTGGGCGGGATCTTTTAGTTAAGGCGACAGAACCAGGGTGGTACCCCCAAATGGGCCCTTGTAAGCTAATCACTTTTTTGTGGTTATCTTGCAAGGGCATTTTTTTGTTTGAGCCTGTTTGCACATTGATATGGGGAGGGTATTGGCTAAAAAGGAGGCTGATATGAAAAAAACACTTTGGGTCCTGATTGTGATGGCTGTATTGGTCGGAGTAGCTATTTTTGCTGCTGCTCAAGACCATACTCAACCGCTAAATTTCATAAAACCCGATTACATAACAGTATTTTTACACTGGTAAAATTAAAACCCCTCCCCATATCTTTTTTAATAAAAAAGATTAATAAAAAAAATGAATAAAGAAAAGGAACAATATATAAAAGAAGATATCGAAAACGCCCATTTTTACTATTTAAAGGGTAAGCAACATGTCAAAAAACAGGTATAATAAACTAGAAAAATGAAAAAACGTATTTTAACCGGCGACAGACCCACAGGTAGAATGCACCTGGGACATTTTGTGGGAAGCTTGAAAAATCGTGTCAAACTTCAGGACACATATGACCAATTTGTAATGATTGCAGACGTTCAGGCTCTAACCGACAACTTTGAAACTCCGGAAAAAGTCAGAAAAAACATTAAAGAAGTTCTTTTGGACTATCTGGCGGTTGGAATCGACCCAACCAAAACTACAATTTTGGTTCAGTCTATGATTCCCGAAATTGCCGAATTAACGGTTTTCTACCTTAACCTTGTTACGTTGGAAAGAGTTTTAAGAAACCCCACGGTAAAGGATGAGATTAAACAGAAAGGATTTGGGACCAATATTCCTGCGGGATTTGCTATGTACCCGGTATCACAAGCCGCAGACATCACAGTTTTTAATGCAGATCTGGTTCCGGTTGGGGAGGATCAGGTTCCCATGATTGAACAAACCCGGGAAATTGTCAGAAAGTTTAATTCTTTGTATGGAGAAGTTTTTGTTGAGCCGGAAGCTTTGGTCGGGGAAGTAAAACGCTTGCCCGGAATTGACGGCAATATCAAAATGGGAAAAAGCTTGGGAAATTCAATCTATTTGTCAGACACAAAGGATGAGCTTAAAAAGAAAGTTATGGGGATGTTCACAGACCCCAATCGAATTCATTCTACAGACCCCGGAAAAGTTGAAGGAAACCCCGTATTTGTTTACCACGACATCTTTAATCCGGATAAAAAAGAAGTGGAAGACTTAAAAAAGAGATATAAAGAAGGCAAAGTGGGGGATGTGGAAGTAAAAGAAAAACTTTTTCTGGCTTTGGATACATTTTTAACCCCAATCAGAGAAAAAAGAAGTGAACTTGAAGGCAAAAACGACGTTCTTGATAAAATTTTGATAGAAGGAACCTCAGAAGCTCGTAAAGTAGCCCAAGAAACAATGATAAAAGTCAAAAAAGCCATGAAGATTGACTATTTTGGATAAATGGACACCATAAATTTTGATGACTTTGAAAAAGTTGAAATAAGAATCGGTACTGTTATCAAGGCTGAAGTGCCCGAGTGGAGCCATTGGGTAATGAGGATAACGGTTGATTTAGGTTCCGAAATTGGAGAAAAGAATGCTTTTAGCGGAATAATGAAATTCTATAAACCGGAGGAGCTAATAGGTAAACAATTTCCCTTTGTGGTTAATCTCAAACCTAAAAAAATCGGTCCGGATAAGGAATTAAGCGAAGTAATGATGATTATGGCTGACCCCGGAGAAGGGGCTAATGATGTTAAACCCGCTCTTTTCAACCTCCAGGAAGAACTTCCCAACGGAACAAAGGTCCGCTAGATTTTTTGGTTAATTCAGAAATTGCATTAACGCTATTTAGGAAATCTGTTATAATCCGTACGTATGGATCCTACCAAAATGTTTAGTCAAAATTCAGGCAAAAAACAAGCCAAAGGAAAAAAACAATTTCAGTTTAAATTAAAAATCAACCTTTGGACAATTGTTTTTGGCTTTCTGATTATCTTTTTTGTTGTTCCGGGAATTATTGCTGCCCTGCAAACGTTTGGTGATTCAACCAAACTTAGTGTTTCTCAACTACTTGCCGATATTAAAGAACAAAAGGTGGAAAAAGTGGCAGTAGACAGTACCAAACTTTTAGTGACCTACAAGGACGGAAGTGTAAAGACTTCAACCAAGGAAGATACGGAAAGCTTTACCGATCTACTTGGAAACTCCGGAATTGATCCGGCCACTGTTTCTTATGAAGTAATTGATCAATCCTTAACAAAGGTAATGGGGAATATTTTGGGAATTGTTCTTCCTATGGTTCTAATGGTGGCCTTTTTCTTCTTTATCATGAGAGCACAAAACAAGGGTGCCCAGGATATTTTTTCTTTCGGAAGAAGTAAAGCAAAGCTTTTTGCCAAGGGGAAACAGGACATCACTTTTTCCGATGTTGCCGGGGTTGACGATGCCAAAAAAGAACTTGAAGAGCTTGTGGACTTTTTGAAAAACCCCGCAAAATACAGAAAAATAGGCGCCAGAACCCCCAAGGGAGCCCTTTTGGTTGGGCCTTCCGGAGTTGGTAAGACTCTTTTGGCAAAAGCCGTGGCGGGAGAGGCCGGTGTACCGTTTTTCTCCATGGCAGGAAGTGAATTTATGGAAATGTTGGTTGGTGTTGGAGCAAGCCGCGCAAGGGATCTTTTTGCCCAGGCAAAAGCCTCTTCCCCAGCAATTATTTTTATAGACGAAATTGATGCAATTGGAAGACAACGGGGAAAAGGAATTATGGGGGGACATGATGAAAGGGAGCAAACCCTCAACCAGATTTTAGTTGAAATGGACGGCTTTACCCCAAATGACAACGTAATTGTTATAGCAGCAACAAATAGGGGAGATTTACTTGATCCGGCACTTCTTAGGCCCGGAAGATTCGACAGGCGGATTGTGCTGGATATGCCCGATAAGGAGGGTAGGTTGGCGATTCTTCATATTCATGCCAAGGGTAAAAAATTTGCTAAGGGAGTTAATTGGAGCAAAGTTGCCGACAGAACGGTGGGATTTTCCGGGGCAGATCTTGAAAACATGTTAAATGAAGCTGCCATTGGAGCTGCCAGAAGCAACCATAAAGAAATTTCCATGGCTGATCTTGAAGAGTCTTCAACAAAAGTTAAATTAGGACCCGCCAAAAAGAGGCTTCAAAGCGATGAAGATAAGAAAATTACGGCGTATCATGAGGCCGGACACGCCATTGTTACCCATTTCCTTAAAAAAATGGATCCTGTTCACCGGATATCAATTGTTGCCCGTGGAATGAGCCTGGGGCACACACTGATCCCGCCGGCAGGGGATAGGACCCATGAGACAAAATCCCGTCTTGTGGAACAAATCACAGCCATGCTTGGTGGACGCGCCGCAGAGGAAGTTGTTTTTAGCGAAATGACCAGTGGAGCAGCAAACGATATTGCCCAGGCCACAAAAATAGCTCGTGCCATGGTGGTTGAATTCGGAATGGGAGAGATAGGACCCATTAACTTGGGTGCCGATATGGGGCTGGGGGACTTTGGCCAGATGGAGTGGTACGAACAAGCACACAATTCTCCTGCCTTTATGGAAAAAATTGATGCGGAAACCAAAAAGTTTTTGGATGAAGGATACAAAGCCGCAGTCAAACTTATTAAAGAAAAAAGAAAACTCTTGGACAAAGTAAGCAGTGCCCTTCTGGAAAAAGAAACCCTGGATCGGGACGATTTTGAAAAAATTGTAGGAAAGAAATAAAGAGCTGTTTTTATCAACCCTTTTCCAAAAACCACAGCAACCCCGAGAATTTATCAGATCCCATAATGGATGTGGTATAATCCTAGCCATCGCACTTTTGACAAATCAATTTTCTGACATTAAAGGAGGAAGAAATGAACTTTCCGGTTTTTGCAGCGTTTTCGTTTTTAAATCTCGATGGGCTTGAAATTTTCCTTAATGGCGCCGCAACAGTCGCTGCGTTTTTTTATTCACTTTATTTAGGGGTTCCCGATTTGGTAAAAGCGGCAATAAAGGAGGAGTACACATCCGAGACATCAATGAAAGGTCTAATTTCGATAGTGGTTGCTGCCGTATTTTACATATTTGGAGTAATAAACATACTGGTAGTGCTGGTAGCGATAGCTCTCGCATTATTCTGTTTGTATTTGTTTATTTGGTATGTGATCTATATTTTTCTTTGGAAATTTCTGATCAAGGGCGTTATCTGGCGATTTATAATTAAAAACACAATTGCCTTGTTTTTCCCAAATGCCAAGATCTTGGAACCAAAGGAACAATAAAAGGTATTACAACTCTTTCCTTAAAGGAGGAAGAAATGAATATTCCCCTGGTGCCTTTAATAGAGTTACCAATTCTGCCGCCTGAATGGTGGCTTGGAGCTCACCAAGCTGTAGGTTACAGTTTCCTTGGTGTGTTCCTGTTTATGGGTTTTTTATCTCTCAGCATAGCCAGAAAAGAGTCAGATCGGGTGTACCGAAACGCAGGGGTCTTATTTTGGGCGATCGCCTTAGCTGCTGCGGCATTCGGTGTTTACCTAATTTTTACCTTTTTGGCCGGTCTTTTCTGCTGGTATGTCATCTGGAAATTTCTGATAAAGTATGTTTTTGTAGAACTTCTTTATGGAAATTTCAGGCCGTTATTTAAACAAAAAAAAGATATAGAAAAAGAAAATTGAACTCAGAAGAACAAAAATGGTGGGGTAGCGATACTCTTGTTTTGATATTAATACAAAAAAAACAAGAATGCCCCACCTTTTTTACTTCTTATTTATTGACAAACTACCAGGCCGGTGTTAGTCTTGTGACAATTCTGCCAAGAAAGACTTTTAATGACTACCGAAAATAAAGAAAGAGTTACTCCAAAAGAAGAGGGAACAACCAAGTTGATATCCCTGGAAAGTTTAAAAAAGGCAGTGGAAGATTTACCCACACCGTTACGGGACAGAGTGATAAAAAAAGCAGAAGAATATTCAATGCAAGAAAAGAAAACCCCCGAGGAAGAGAGAAACAATAATTTCTGGATGGACTCGGCCACTGTGGGCTTATTTTTAAGAGAAGTAACACAAAGGGTTTACGGTTTTTCTATAAATGATCTTTCTATATTGGAAACAAGAGAGATTGATCGTATTAAAAGAGATCTCGAACGACCGGGAATTTTAATTCAACCACCGGAAACAGACTAAATCTTCAATCTTTTGGCCTAAAGCCGAACTTAAGGTAAAATATCATTATGGGTA
>Ga0208375_1005009_pt1 | contig 10047 bp, 8 predicted proteins | sample RifOxyD1_FD_184038 | JGI IMG/M metagenome (GOLD analysis project Ga0208375, IMG submission 184038) | Soil microbial communities from Rifle, Colorado - Rifle Oxygen_injection D1 (SPAdes) | ecosystem: Environmental > Terrestrial > Deep subsurface > Rock core/Sediment | place: Rifle, Colorado...
TGCATCAGCCAGTTTGAGTCCATCAGCTTCTTTATCCCCGAGTGCTTCTCTCTCTCCAAGTGCGTCGGCTTCGGCGTCCTTGTCACCTTCGGCTTCTGCATCTGCCAGTCTAAGTCCGTCGGCTTCGCTCTCACCCAGCGCTTCTGTATCAGCTAGTTTGAGTCCGTCGGCAAGCGCGTCAGCCTCGCTGTCTCCTTCTGCAAGCCTTTCACCTTCGGCGTCCTTATCACCATCGGCCAGTGCCAGTGCCTCATTGTCGCCGTCAGCATCAGCTTCGGCTTCTTTAAGTCCTTCGGCATCTTTATCTCCAAGCGCCAGTGCTTCTGCTTCGCTTTCACCCAGTGCCAGTGCTAGTAGGTCATTATCTCCTTCTGCTTCACTTTCACCGAGTGCTTCGGCTAGCAGGTCCCTCTCACCATCTGCTTCGCTTTCACCAAGTGCCAGTGCCAGTAGGTCTTTGTCACCGTCGGCTTCGCTTTCACCTTCGGCATCAGCTTCGGCATCTTTGAGTCCATCCGCTTCTTTATCCCCAAGTGCATCGGCTAGTGCCTCACTAAGTCCGTCCGCGAGTGTCAGTGCCTCTCTTTCCCCCTCGGCTTCACTTTCACCGAGTGCATCAGCGTCAGCCTCCCTTAGCCCGTCGGCATCAGCGTCGGCCAGTTTGTCTCCTTCGGCTTCTCTTTCTCCTTCTGCTTCAGCATCAAGATCTCTTTCACCGAGTGCTTCAGCCAGTAGATCTTTGTCGCCGTCGGCATCCCTTTCACCAAGCGCTTCAGCCAGTAGGTCATTGTCACCATCCGCATCTCTCTCTCCATCAGCGTCAGCCTCGGCATCTTTGAGTCCTTCTGCTTCTTTGTCTCCGAGCGCTTCAGCCAGTAGGTCATTGTCACCATCCGCATCTCTTTCATCTAGTGCCAGTGCTTCGGCTTCTCTTTCACCCAGTGCATCGGCAAGCAGGTCACTCTCACCATCGGCTTCTCTTTCACCCAGTGCATCGGCTAGTGCCAGTTTAAGTCCATCTGCCAGTGCTTCCGCATCCTTAAGCCCGTCTGCTTCTCCTTCTGCCGGTTCCGCTTCTGCCAGTATCAGTCCATCAGCTTCACTCTCGCCCAGTGCTTCTTTGTCAGCATCGGCTTCTGTCAGTGCTTCTGCTTCCGCTTCTGTCAGTGCATCTTTAAGTCCTTCGGCGTCACTCTCTCCAAGTGCCTCTGCATCAAGGTCACTTTCTCCCTCCGCCTCTGCATCAAGATCTCTCTCTCCTTCGGCCTCACTCTCACCTTCAGCCTCTGCATCAAGGTCACTTTCACCATCGGCTTCAGCGTCAAGATCTCTTAGTCCAAGCGCTAGTCTTTCTCCTTCGGCTTCGGCCAGTAGGTCACTCTCACCAAGTGCATCGGCTTCCAGATCTCTTTCTCCCTCGGCTTCTTTAAGTCCGAGTGCATCGGCTTCCAGATCTCTTTCTCCCTCGGCTTCTGCATCGGCATCTCTTTCACCTAGTGCTTCACTCTCTCCTTCGGCGTCTGCATCAAGGTCACTATCTCCCTCGACCTCTGCATCTGCCAGTTTGAGTCCTTCGGCTTCGCTTTCACCTTCAGTATCGGCCAGTGCCAGTGTTTCGCCCAGCGCATCGGCTTCTGCATCTCTTTCACCATCGGCATCCTTAAGTCCATCGGCTTCTCCTTCTGCCGGTTCCGCTTCTGCCAGTCTTTCTCCTTCGGCATCACTCTCGCCCAGTGCTTCTTTGTCAGCATCGGCTTCTGAAAGTGCTTCACTTTCTCCCTCGGCCTCTTTATCTCCTTCCCCCAGTGCTTCTTTGTCACCGTCTGGCAGTTTGTCACCATCGGCCTCTTTATCTCCGAGTGGCTCGGTCAGTCCTTCCGCACTGGAGAGTGCCTCGGTCTCTGCTTCTCCCAGCCCGTCGGTTTCGGCTACCCAAACTAAATCCATAACCAAAACCGTAAGTTATGAGATAGGTACCCTGGGCGGGGTAAAGATAATTAGAAAGAATTCTGAATACGCCGTCGTCGTCACGTTTGTCGACTTTGATCCGAAAAACGCCGGACCGCGTACCGTAATCGTTGACGGGCATGCAGCAGTCAAGCTAAAGGGTCGTATTTACACCAAAATCAATGACTAAAACAATTAACAAAAGCTTAAAGTATTCTGTCATTTCGAAATTTATCAACTTTAACCCTAATAAATATGCCTCAAGAGTAATAATTGTAGACGGGAAAGCTGCAATCCGAATCAAGGACCGAATCTATAAAATGATACTTGCAAAGCCTTAGGTTCATGCTTATGATGACTTAGGGGGTGAAGTAAATAAGGTGCTTAAAAATATCGGTACTCCAGAGTTAATTATTGTCGGATTGGTTATTGTGCTTTTGTTTGGCAGTAAAAAGATTCCTGAATTCATGAAAGGCATCGGGGAGGCAATTAAAGAGTTTCGTAATGCGTCCAAAGACGAACAGTAGAAAAAAGTAAGTAAGATTATGCCTAACCTGGGTAGCCCGGAACTAATAGTTATAGCCATCATCGTAACGTGGTTTTTTGGTGCCAAAAAGCTTAAAGATTTGGCCCGTGGTTTAGGAGAGAGTACTAAAGAAATTAAAAAATTTCAGAAAGAAATAGAGGAAGTAAAAAATATAAAGGAAGGAAATAACGAAAGCTAAATATGTTTGGAGTCTTGCATAACATAGGGACAGCGGAAGTTATTATAATCGCTGCTCTGATTATTCTCTTCTTTGGAGGCAGAAAGTTAAGTGAATTTGCCCAAGGTCTGCGTCAGTCCAAGAAAGAATTTAATAAGATCAAGGAAGATTTAGAAAAACCCGCAGATACTAAAAGTAGTCCGTCAGGGGGTGGAAACTAAATGCTAAATAATCTTGGAACTCCGGAATTGGTTATTATCGGTTTAATAGTTATTCTTCTTTTTGGCGGAAAGAAAATTCCGGAATTTATAAAGGGAATAGGACAGGCAATTAATGAGTATAAAAAGGGTGCAAAGGAAGAATAATGCGGGATAAATACTACCCTTACCTACTTGAAATCAGAAAAAGGTTTTTATTCGTCGGGTCGTTATTTGTGATCGCTTCAATTGTCGGCTTTTTTTCATATCAAAAAATTATTACTTTGATTCTTAAGTTCTTTAGTCTCGAAGGCGTCAACATCGTCTTTACTACCCCCTTCCAATTCTTTACCTTGGCATTAAATTGCGGTCTTATAGTGGGAGTGGTTGTAGTTGTGCCGGTATTAATTTTTCAGCTCTTAAGTTTTCTTAAACCGGCTTTGCAGGCAAAGGAATATCGTATAATCGTCAATATCCTTCCCTTGGCCCTGATACTTCTTGGGGCCGGGTTTATCTATGGGGTGATTGTCATGAAATATCTGCTTCAGATTTTTTATCAAACCTCTCTTTCTCTGCAAATCGGCAATATGCTGGATGTCGAGAGTTTCCTGTCAAGTGTTCTGACGACCGGACTTCTGATGGGAATAGCCTTCCTTTTTCCTATCGCGATGACAATACTGATGCTTTTAAATTTGGTCAAGCACTCCTTTTTTGAAAGACAAAGAATCTACGCCTACCTTATCGGCGTTTTATTTGTAATACTTCTCCCCCCTCCGGATCTTATTTCCGATGTCGTTTTGTTTGCGCCTCTTGTAATCTTGTTTGAACTTACGTTAATATTAAATCGCATATTTCTCAAAACACATTTTATATGATAGGGAGGTGAATTAGATGCTAGCTAACATAGGATCAACAGAAATAATAATCATCGCCGTAATTATACTTATCCTCTTCGGTGGGAAAAAACTCCCCGAAATGGGAAAGGGTTTGGGAGAATCGCTCAAAGAATTCAAGAATGCTTTTGGCTCCAAAGAGACAAAGAAGTGAGGACTCCCCGGCCTGAAAGCCGGGGCTTCTTTGCTTTTGAGTCCGAAACCCCGTATCGAAAGCCCCAAATAGACTTCCATTCATCCCCGTTTTGAAAAGCGGGGCTTTCTGGTACTGGGGTAATTTACTCGTAAAAGGCATACCGCGAGGAAACCCAACCCTGCCTGCCGGCAGGCAGGCTTTTAGCCTCCTCACCTTCGATTAAAAACCAGCCGTCCTTTTCTTGCAACAACTCAAATGTCTCCCCCGGGTAAACTTTGCCGATTTCACTTCCTCCGGGTATACTTCTGACTCTTAGCCAACCCGTGTCAGTTTCTTTAATGGTAATCTTTTTGTCTTTAGCCAAGATCATACTTTCATTTCCGCTACTCTCCTCGCCCAAGACATTTTGCGAGTCTATCTTAAGAAACGACATTAATTTAAGCGCAAGAACTGCTGAAACTACGGCAGAGGTTATGCCTACCAGCAAAACTACCGCGATTCTACGGAAGTTAAGGTGTTGGGGAAGTGTAAACTTGTGAACAGGCTCAAGGGCAAGTTCGGGGCGAGGAAAAGTGGGTGTCTGGAAATTCTGTTGCAGGAGTACAGAGTCCACAAATTTGGTTATGGAAACCAGGACTTTTAGTAATCTCTTTATATTAGAGATTATGGCTTTTGTGGTTGAGGACAAAACCTCTAAGAAAAACGTTGTTATGGAAGCGATGGCGGTTAGTAAACCGGTTTTAATGGAGATTAGGGCTTTTGTAATAAAGGATATGATTTTTACCCAAAAAGTTGTAATTGCGTGTGCGATATCACGGAAACCCTGTCGCAGAGAAACTGCAACAGAGGCGATGAGTTTTACCAAAGCTGTTATTGCGGAAACCAAGAGTTCTTTGATTGAGAACAGGGCCTTTGAGAAAAACGCTACGATTGAGGCCGCAACTTTTGTTATCGAAGTTATGAGGGTGAGCAAAACCGTTTTAATGGAAGTCAAAATTGCTAGTAATCCCGCTTTAATGGAGATTATGGCTTTTGTGATGGCAGACACGATACTTACTAAAAACGCTGTGACGGCATGTATGATAGAGTAGAAACCCTGTCGCAAAGATGCTGCAACAGAGGCTATGAGTTTTACGGTTAAGGACAGGGCTCTTGAGAAAAACGTTGCTATGGAAACCACGACTTTTGTTATGGAAGCTATGATGGTTAGTAAACCCGTTTTTATGGAAATCAACATCTTTAGTAACCCCGTTTTAATTGAAATTATGACTTTTGTGATGGCATGGATAACAGCGTAGAAACCCCGCCTTAGAGAAAATGCAATTGCGGCAATGAAATTTACGATTGAGGAAACGACCCCTCTGAAAAATGCTGTTATAGAAGACGGAATTTTCAGTAAAGCCGTTGTGATGGCAGATATGGCTTTTGTGATGGCGTGAATGACCAAGGCTATAAGTTTGGCCAAACCTGTTACTAGGGAGATGAAGAACTTTTTGATTGAGGCTAGAAGCTTTAAGAAAAAGGTTGCTACGGAAACCAGGATTGCTACCAAACCAGTTTTAATGGAGATTGTGGTTCTTGCGATGACAGATATGATCTTGCTAAAGAGTGTTGTGATGGCGTGAATGACCGCGCCGAAACCCCGTTTCAGGGAAGTTACAATAGATACAATTAAGCTTGTCAAGCCGGTTATGGTCGAAACTATCAGATTTCTGACCAAAGACACCATCTTTGAGAAAAAGGTTAGTATGGAAACCGGGACTTTTAGTAAACCTCCTATGATGGAAGACGCAACTTTTGTGATGGCATGGAATTTTACCAGTGGTTCCGATGACATATTATAAGTAGAAGTTGGCATCGCTACCGTTTTATCAACGTTTGGTTTGTCTTCAGACTGAAATTCGGGAGTTTCCTTTTGTTTAGACTTATTATTCCTTCCGGCAAGTGCGGTTTTTAGATAAATTGCCAGATAAATCACCAAGAAGGCAAGTGCAGAAAAAAAGATTATTGCTGATCCCCAAATCGCAATACTTCGTTCTACCCGACCCATCTGGGGTGTGAGACTGATAGGCGCAGCCGCTTCTTGGGAGATGGCCGACTTTTCTTCGACGGCTGCCGGCTTACTTGGCGGGGCGCTGACATCTTGCGCACCCAAAAGCTCGGGTTCCCCCCGAGTATCGCCCACTTTCAGACTGATCGTTTTCATTTCACTCACGGCCAGTGGTACACTCCCTTCAATATAATACTGATGCCTTTGGCTATCAAAGTTTAGTTTCAGACCAACGTCAACTTGGCCAACTTGCTCTTTTTTCACCTCGGCGGGCAGATAATATTTAAAATTGGCTTCTTGGGGAATTAGCGCGGAGGGATTGACCGCCAATGTTTTCAAAACGCTCCCTCCCCACTCCAACCAAGTGACCACCACGGGCTGTCCGGCTTTTTGGGCAAGGTAGGTCTTGTTTGCCACCAAAACTCCTTTTACCGAAAGCAGACTATTTTTTAACTCTGTGTCACTGCCTTCACTTGGGAGCTTTGAGAATATGATTTCATCAACTTTGGGAAGGATATTGAGACTTAAAGAGTTAGAAAGTATAGATTTGATAGTGTCTTCCTTTTCGAAAATAGTGTAACTATCCCAAGATCCTAGAATTTTGTCTATTTCCTGACTTTTTACATCTAAAGCTTGCGCCAAAGCTTTCGCCTCTTTTATACTTCCATAAAGGGTTTTTTCATCTCCCGTGTCAGAAGTATTGCCCACAAGCCCTTGGAGCAGCTCGGCTTCGCTAACTAAATTATTTAGGTCGGTTAGTTCGGGTTTTGTGAATGCCCCAAGACTCTGTTTTTGCAGCGAATCCAGAATATAAGTAACTTGACTGGCGGTTCTTTTAATAGCTTCGATGGTTGAAAAGTCCCAAGTCTCGCCCAGCCAATTTATTTCAGCAAAAATTGTTTTTGTCAGCTGCGACATTTCATTTATCGCATCGTTTAATTCCGCAGATGTAAGAGTTCTGCTTTTACCAAGCAATCTTTGCGTACTGGAAGCAAGAACTTGCGCATTTACATAAAGCTCGTAGGTCCGTGCTTCAGTGTCTTGGATTTTGTAATTCAAATCAGGAGTATCCCCTTCTCTAACAATACCCATCAAAGAGCCACTTACTATCTCATTGGGTGCTTGAGCTTCATTTGTGGATTTCTGGGCTGGCAAGACGCGCGAGACCAGACTTCCGAATCCGGAAAAGGTTCTACCCGAGTAACCTAGGGTAGCATTTCCAATATCTGTAAGCAGAGAAGATTTGTTCCCTAAAAAATATATAAGAATAAGCCCAACCAGCGCTACTCCAAACCATAATTCAAAAAATGAGAGTTTGGGTCCATCCTTCTTGTCGGCTTGTGCTTTTTCTATAGTATCAGCGGTTAATTCCGCTTCTCCGGCTAAATATGGTGCTATTTCGGAAAATGGAATTTTAAATCGCCCTCGATTATTAAGTCTTCTTCCCTTTAGACTCCCCTCGTCAAGATACTTATAAATAGTGTTCGTCGAAACACCTAAAATTTTGGAGGCTTCTTTGACTGAATAAAATTTCTTTGGCATTGGCAGGTTTGTTTTTACAAGTTTTTCAAACTTTTTACTTCTTGTTACTTCTTAGTTTTTACAACTTATTACTATTAGTAAAGGGGTTTGTGAAAAGGCTGTCAAGGCCCTTTTAGTCAAAAACCTTAAAAAACTATATCTTTTCTAAATGAAGTCTGAAGATGAGTGTTTAACTGGTTATAGGATAAAATGCAAGGAAGTGTTGGTTGTCCAAAATAAATATTTGAAGAAAAAAGTTATCCTAGTGGACTCGGGCGGAATTCCTTCGACTTCGCTCAGGATAAACTCCCCTTTTTGTGGACTGGAGGAGATTCGAACTCCTGACCCCTGCTATGCGAAAGCAGTGCTCTACCACTGAGCTACCAGCCCATTTTTTTTCGGACCGAATGTTGTGTTCTATCGCGAGCTTGCGAGCGACAAGGTTCTGCACCATGTGCAGGTTCTTACCGTTAGACTACGGGCCCAATCAGTCAATTTTACAATTTCTAATTTCTAATTTCCAATCAATTACCAATGAATCATTGTGTCAATGAAAATTTACTGAAAATTGTAAATTGAGAATTGAAAATTTTTAGCGTAATACGTTAAGTGGGTTTATGTGCGCGCCGTTTAGAAGAACTTCAAAGTGAGTATGTATCCCCGTTGACCGACCGGTTGAACCCATTTTACCAATCGGGTTTCCTCTCGCAACCGTTTGTCCGGCCGTTACAAAAACCTGGCTCAAGTGCCCATAAAGAGTTCTGTAGCCGTTTCCGTGATCGATAATCACGCGGTTTCCATAACCATATCCATCCAACCACCCGGCCCCAAGAACTGTCCCTGAATCTGCTGCCAAAACTGTCGGCGCTGCCCTATTTGCTATATCAATCCCGGGATGAAACCACGAGAATCTTTGGGTAATGGTTCCTGCGGTTGGCCACACAAACTGACCGGTTGCGGTTACCGTACCGGCATTGGGGGTAATCTGGCGAACACGGGCAACAGCAGACCAAGGAATTTCTGCAGGTTCAACGCCATCGGGAACTATAATTGTTTGTCCTATTGCAAGTTCGAATGTTTCATCATTAATAAAAGCGTTATATGGAAAATCCGCAATAGTCTGTGCATCTGCATCATACTTCTTCGCAATAGAATAAACTGTATCACCTTTTTGAACTTTATGAGACACTCCGGTTGCCGGAAGAATCTCCAAAGTCTGTCCAACCTTAATGGAATTTTTACTGGGTAAATCGTTTTGCCAACGGATGGTGTCCTCTGAAACTCCAAACTTTTCTGCAACCTTCGAAACCGTATCCCCTTCTTGGACTTGATATCCAATTATCTTGTCTCTTAATTTTTCGGAAATTATGGTCTCGGTTCTGGGGTCGGAAGTTGACGCGGAAAGTACCAAAGAAGGTGACGGAATTTCCCATGGATCAACCGACCTCCCGGGAAACTCTTTAGCAATAACCGGCGCAATCACCATGGCGACAGATGCAAGGGCTGCCATTCCCGAATGCATCAGACGTCTTGCATATCTTCCTCTCTGTCTATACAAAGCGGTTACAAAAATTCCCTTGCCTTCCTCAAATCGCAAAAAAGAAAGATGGAGATTTTTTGTAATATAGTTGGCAAGCTCTATAAAGAAAGTTTTTAACTCCGTCAAGAAGTCCAGAATTTTTTGGTAGGAATCGTCCATTTGGCGATACCCAAGATAACATATGAAAGCGATTGAGTCAAAAACTCTAAAACTCAAAATTTCCAAACAAGCCAAAATTATCAAAATTAAATTTGAAATTTTTTTACTTTTAACTTGTTTGGAGTTTTGGAATCTTGGAAGTTTAGAGTTTTTTAAACCGTCTTGAGGCTTTCGAGGAATTCTTTGTTGCTTTCTGTTTTTGCAAGCTTTTCCAAAAGGGTTTCTGTTCTCTCCCCTTCGGGAACCAAATCCATCATGCGTCTGAATGTATGAACTTGGCCAAGTGTATCTTTGCCGTACAAAAGCTCTTCCTGTCTGGTTCCGCTTTTTGTGATGTCTATTGACGGGAATATTCTTCTATCCGCTAGTTTCCTGTCCAAATGAAGCTCCATGTTGCCGGTGCCCTTAAACTCCTCATAAATAAGATCGTCCATGCGGGAACCCGTATCGACCAGGCAAGTGCCAATAATTGTAAGGCTTCCTGCATTTTCAATTTTGCGTGCAGCGCCGAAAAACTTCTTTGCCGGGAAAAGGGCAACTGGGTCAAATCCTCCGGAAAGGGTACGACCGGAAGTCGGAAGAGCAAGATTATATGCCCTGGCCATGCGGGTTATGGAATCAAGCAGTATAACTACATCAATTCCTTTTTCTACAATTCTTTTGGCTCGCTCGAGGGCTAATTCTCCTACCCTTGTCTGGTTTTCCGGAGACTCGTCAAAGTTACTTGCTGCAACCTCTCCAAGTCCGCGAGTAACGTCTTCCATATGCCGAAGAATATCAGTAACCTCCTCCGGCCGCTCCCCGATAAGAACCGCCATCAAGTGTACTTTCTTACCCTTACTCTTACTCTTACTATCTTCAGGGTAGTTTTTGGCAACTCCTGAAATAATATCTTTCAAA
>Ga0208375_1005010_pt1 | contig 10046 bp, 17 predicted proteins | sample RifOxyD1_FD_184038 | JGI IMG/M metagenome (GOLD analysis project Ga0208375, IMG submission 184038) | Soil microbial communities from Rifle, Colorado - Rifle Oxygen_injection D1 (SPAdes) | ecosystem: Environmental > Terrestrial > Deep subsurface > Rock core/Sediment | place: Rifle, Colorado...
TTCCCGCCGATGGTGGGACAGATGATTGCCGTGGGTGAAGAAACGGGAAAGCTGGATGAGGTACTATATAAGCTATCGGTTTATTTTGAGTCTGAGTCCGAGCAGAAAGTCAAAGGATTGACAACGGCTATCGAACCGGTAATACTAATGATACTGGCAGTGGGAGTGGGTTTTTTGATGTATGCAGTGGTTATGCCAATTTACGGGATTACAAATAAAATATGAGACTTAAGGGGGTGAGTAGACTATGAGAAGAAAATGGGGTTTTACCTTAATTGAACTGTTAGTAGTTATCGGAGTTTTGGCGGTAATTGCGGCAGGGATTGTGGCCTTGATTGATCCGGTGGATAAATTGGCCCAGGCTAATGACGCTAAAGTACAAAATGACGTAGGCCAAATTGCCACAGCTTTGCAGTCTTATGCGGCGCAAAATAGCGGTTTGTATCCAACCTCTGCTGAATATACAGCGGGAGTTTTGAGAACATCGGGTGAACTGACTACAATGCCGACTCAACCGACAAACTATACTGCTTATGCATATAGCGTGAACGCGGGTCAGACCATAGGGAAGGTAACTGGGCAACTGAAAGCCAAGAAAAATACGACGGCAGGCGGAGTCGGGACGTGGTGTTGGGATTCAAGTTTGGGTACTGCCGGGGTATACAAAGCTGCGGCCACGACTACTTTGGGAGCCTGTCCGTAAGGGAATTGATGTGTAGAGAGAGAAACACTGCCCGACAGGGTAGTGTTTTTGTGGGAAGGAGCGGTTATTATTAACTAGTGACTATCTGGATTTTTGTGCTGGGGGCAATGATGGGAAGCGCGGCTAACGCTCTGATTGACCGTCTGCCGCGGGGAGAGAAGTGGGGGGCGGGCAGATCGCATTGCGATAAGTGCGGACGAAAACTGGAGTGGTATGACCTGATACCGGTGGTATCATGGCTGGCTTTGCGGGGCAGGTGCAGGTACTGCCACTCCCCTATCCCCTATCGGAATTTGGTAGTGGAGGTGTTGATGGGGGTGGGATTTTTATTAATTTTTAATCAATTCTCTAATTTTCAAATTTTTCAAACATTGGTTTTGATGGGGATTTTTTGGGTGACGACTATAATCGCCGTGATGGATTGGGAAACAAAATTAGTGTCTGAAGCGATGGTGGTTGTTTGGGGGTTATTAATATTAATTTTCAATTTTCAATTTTCAATTTTTAATCAATTATTAATTAACAATTTTCAAAATAATGTTTTAGGCTTGTTGACAGGGTTATTTTTGATCGGGGGGTTGTGGGCGGTTTCTAGGGGAAAAGCTATGGGGTTTGGGGACGTGGAAATCGCGGCGGTAGCCGGGTGGTGGCTGGGATGGCCTGCGATCGGCGTGGCAATCTGGATAGCATTTGTGAGCGGAGCGGCAGCGGGTTTGGTAAAAATAGTCTTAGGAAAGGCGAAAATGAAAAGTGAAATACCGTTCGGTCCTTTTCTGGTTTTCGGGACCTGGGCGGCGTTTTTTTGGGGGGAGAGGTTACTGAAAATTTTTAATTTTTAAATTTAAATAACTTACCCCTAACCCCTCTCTTACCTAATACCCATTTAGTTGGAAGCTCACAAAATGGCTTGAGCCAAAATGGGTATACATCCGGCGTACCGGTTTTTGCATACCTGAATAAGCTGGCTATAAGTGATGGGGACTGAAGATGGTACAATAATTTTGATGGAGTATTTTTCGGTTTGGGAATGGAAGAAGCAGGAAATTGTATTTTTTGCGGGGGTGGTGCTGGTGATTTTGGTGATTTCGGCGGTGCAGCTGCGTACAGGAGCGATGAAAACACGGGATGCCCAACGGAAAGCCGATGCGGAACTTGTTACCAGGGCGCTGGTGAGGTATTTGGGCGACTACCGGATACTGCCTGCAGACGATAACGGGGCGATAATCAGCTGCGGCAGGGAGGGCATGGAGAGATGCGATTGGGGGGAGGGAGAAATTGTGGATCGGGATAACGTAGTGTACCTGAAGAAGCTGCCGGTGGATCCCAAGGTGAGCGAAGGCCGCCGGTATGTGTATGAAGCAGATGATAAACGGCAGACGTTTAAAATTTTTGTAGCGCTGGAGTATCGGCGAGACCCGGCATATAAAAAAGGTTTGACACAGGCATGCGGCTCTAATATACAATGTAATTGGTATGCCGGGAATTAAAGTTAAAAGTGAAGGGTTTTCTCTGGTGGAGCTGCTGATTGCGGTGTCGGTACTGATGGTGTTGACGGTTTTGACTATATCCAAGCTGGGACCGGGGTCCCAGAGGTATGGACGGGACGTAAAAAGGAAAGCGGATCTGCAGACAATTGCATCGGCTTTGGAAATGTACCGCCAGGAGAATCGGGGATATCCCGGCTGCAGTTCGGGGTCCAGCTGCAGTTCCGGTGAGATATCCGGTTTGACACCAACTTTTATCGGATCAATACCTCAAGATATGACCAGCGGAAGGATATACCGGTACACTCCGGCTGGCTGCGGGGCGGGAAGATGTGCGACATTTGTTTTGTGTATGGGACGGGAAAAATTGCCCGATCCGGCACCCGGGGTATTGGATGCGGCCTGCGGCGGGAATTGCGGAGGAGCAAGTTATCCTTGTTATGAATTGGTGGCTAATCCATGAAGCGGGGGTTTACTTTGTTGGAATTGGTGGTGGTAATTACCCTAATTGCGTTAGTGAGCGGGTATGTGATGGTGAATTTCGGCCGGTCGGCCAGAGTGCAAGCTGACAAAGCCGCGGGTGAACAATTGGAGCAAGCTTTACGGCAGGCGAAATCAAATGCAACTGCAGGAAAGAAAGAAGACTGCAATGTGTGTCCCGAACCGCCTGAAACGTGTGCCGGGCGGGGTTTGATGTGCCTGGGAGCTGATAATCTGTGTGCGACACGGGATGACCCGGGCCTTCTGGGTTGGGGAGTGACACTGGACATGAACGGGAGAACCGTAGTACTAGACGGTTGGTGCTCGGATGGAGTAAACAACATTAACTTTACTAACCGGCCGGCAGTAAAATTGCCGGGGGAAGCCAGTCTGTCTTTGAGTGACAGCCTGCCGTCCGGAACCAGGGTGATGTTTAAATCTCTGGGCCAGGGAATGGAGACAGAACCGCCTCTGGCTGTGGGGTCAGAAAGTTTCACAATTACCATGGCTGACAGCCAGGTGGGATTTGTGGAAGTAATCAGAGTTTTTAAATCCGGGGAAATTCAATGAAAAAATTGAGGACTACGAAGGGGCAGATCCGACTATGTCGGGACTACGCCGGGCAGGCGATAGTGGAGGTGATGCTGGCAATGGCACTGGCTGTCACGGTGCTGGTAGGGTTGGTGCATGTGGCGACCAGAAGTGTTTCCGGCTCGGGATTGGCACGAAGACAAGCCCAGGCGACGGGATTGGCGAACCAGGCGCTGGAGTTGGCCAGAAGCGAGAAGGACAGGTTGGGATGGGAGGTGTTTGAAAGCACTTATAACGGGACTAAATGCTTTGACGGGACAGCGATTACCAACGGAAGTTCGTGTGAGATTTCCGGAACTGAATTTACGAGTGAAATGACATTCACTTATCAGAATGTCACTCCGGTACCGGCGGGAACGGCTGTGGAACAATTAAGTGTGGTAAGCGTAATCAGATGGAGCGAAGGAGGACGGACGGCAAACGCCACACAGACGCAGGTGTTTACCAGATATTAATAGTAATTTTCAATATTCAATGTCCAATGTTCAATAAAAAACAAGGCTTTTCATTGGTGGAAATACTGATCGGGATGGGGCTTTTGGCGTTGGTAGCGGTGACGGTCAACGGACTACTGTTTTCTGCTTTGCGGGGAAGCAGGAAAGCGGAAGCGATAGCTGTTGTCAAAACGGAAGGGTCATATGCATTAAATGCCATGCTGGGGATGATAAAATATGCGCAGAGTATCACTGCCTGTCCGGGTGACGGCAACTCGGTAAGCCTGGTGGCGCAGGACGGGCAGGCCCTGTCTTTTAAGTGGGAGACAGCGACTGTCCCGAATTCGATGGCTTCGAGCAGCAGTACTGCTACCACGAATTTAACTTCCTCCCGGGTGACTGTGAGCCGGCCCATTTCGTGTCCGAGAGTGTTTGATTGTGCAGGCGGAACAAGGACGGTGAAAATATGTTTTGCAGTTGAGAGTGCTAATGCGACGGACGTGACCGAAAGAGCCGGAAGCTCCGGCTTGGTATTTACGTCACAGGCGACACTGCGGGCTCCGTAAGGTTGACACGGGTTGGCAAATGTTGATTAAATGATGGTATGCAAAAAGGTCAGGCGCTGGCGGTGGTGCTACTGATTTTGGGAGTAGTATTGGTGGTGGGATTGTCGATTGCTTCAAGGAGTGTAACTGAAGTGAATGTGTCGTCCACTCAGGAGGAATCAGCCCGGGCTTTGGAAGCGGCAGAAACCGGGATAGAAAGGGTATTCGGTGGGGTGATTGCCGGATCGGGAGGCACTGGAAACCTGGCAAGCTCGAACGCTTCATACACAGTGTCCAATACCAGTTTGGGGGCGGGGTCGGTGTATGAGGTACCGTTTAAACTGGAGGAAGGTGAAGTGGCGACGGTAGGTTTGACAGGGTACTCCTCGACCGGGGTTAAAGTGTGCTGGGGTAAGGGAGGCGGACAACAACCGGCCGTGGAGGTGATACTTTATTATACCGTTTCCGGCCAAACGAAGTTGGGCAGAGGGGGATACGACTCAGCCAGCCCGACCAGAAGCGGATTTTTGTCGGCAGGAGCGGGAGGGTGCGGGACTCTGAATTATGATTTCTCCCGGGATGTACTCTGGTCTGACCTGGGTATGGAAGCTTCAGGAATGCCGCAGATATTTAGGATAAGACCAATTTATAATGGGCAAGCGGTTAACTTAGCGGTGTTAGCAATGGGGTCGGGATCCTTACCGGCACAGGCTACGGATGTCGTATCAACGGGGCAGTCGGGAACGTCGGCTCAAAGACTGCACGCAACTGTGGCGAACTGGGATGTGCCAGCGATGTTTGATTCAGCCTTGTTTTCGGGGGGAGGCGGGGGCTTGACCCAGTAAAAAATGATATGAGTGATCTGCCCAAATTGGGAATTGATATAGGTTCGGTTGCGATTAAACTGGTAGAGCTATCACCACTGCGGAAGGATAAGTGGAAGTTGGCGACCGCTATTTCGGCGGCAACGCCGGGAAGCGGTATTGGCGGAGGCCAGGGAGATTTGTTGGCAGTAACTGCAGTGCTCGTGAAAATGATAAAGGAGAGTGGGGCCAAAGCGCGCAAAGCGGTAGTGGCCTTACCTGAAGAACAAGTGTCATCGCATATTGTGGAAATGCCGCTGTTGAGCGATGCGGAAGTAAAACAGGCTTTGAAGTGGCAGGTGGAACAGTATATTCCCATCCCGGAGGAAAAAGCGGTATGGAGTCACCAGGTAATCAAACGAGATGAGGCGGGGGGCGGGATGGAGGTATTACTGGTGGCTGCTTCCAAGTCGCTGGTTAATTCGGCAGTGGCAGTATTGGAAAAAGCGGGACTCGAGGTAGTGGCGATAGAGACGGAGTTGACAGCGGCAGCCAGGGCGGAGGTTGCGCATGGATATCCGTTGTCAATGGTAGTTGACATCGGGGCTAAATCAACCGATTTGGGAGTGGTGCGGGAGGGACAATTAGTCTTTTCGCGGACGATACCCACAGGCGGAGAGGGTTTTACCAGGGCGATAGAATCAGGCCTGGGAATGGAAAGAAGCCAGGCAGAACAGTACAGAAATACCTACGGCTTTGCCGGAGATAAATTGGGAGGGAAGCTGGTGGAAGTAATGCGGCCGGTGCTGGTAGTCGTGGGGAATGAAGTGAAGAAAACAGCGGATTTTTATACCTCAAAACATCCGGGGGAGACGGTGAAACTGGTGACTTTGTCGGGGGGGATGGCGGTAGTACCGGAACTGGCCGGAGTATTATCGGGGATGGTGGGAATGGAAGTGGCGATCGGCAATCCGCTATTGAAGGTGGTGACGGATGCCAAACGGCCAAAGATTTCCCCTATTGAAGGGCCTTTTTATGCTGTGGCTATCGGTTTGGCCATGCGGGAGCTATGAGGGATTATGATTAATTTTTTGGAGAAGATTCAGCTTGAGGATAAAAGAATTGATGATATCCGGCGGACAACGGTGGCAGCAACGACGGTACTGTTGGTAACTTTTCTGGTAGTAGTCGCGGCTTTAGGGGGGTGGTGGTGGTGGGTAGCCTCCCGGGCCAAAGCTCAAACTGTCGAGGAAGAACAACTCCGTTTACGGCTGGTAAGATTGGCAGAACCTGAAGTCCTGGTGCGCAAATTGGCCATGCGGAGCCAGGTAGTCGTAAACTGGCTGGATTCCCGGGGGGAAGCGGCTAAAAAAATAAACAGGCTGGGAACAGGAAGCGAGGGGGTGAATGTGGAAAAATGGAATTACGGTGAAGACCGGCAAAGCGTGGAAGTTGCAGCCGATTCCGCAGCTAAGATTACCCAATACGCCAGCCGGCTGGCCGGATTTTACCAGGAGGTGACGATTGATAAAGCCGTGATGCGTCCGGGCAGCGGTTGGAAAGCAGTTATCCGTTTGAAAGGAGAAAAAGGTGGAATTTGACAGAAAAAGTGGAAGCTGGTTGAAATGGCGGTGGGTGGTGTATCCGGCAATAGTGCTGGCAGTCGTATTCGGGAGTATCAACTGGGGCTTGGGCAGGGGGAGCAGTATGTGGGAGAAGTCAGTACAAAGTCAGAGGGAAACAAAAGAAGGGCTGGAACGGGTGGCCATAATGAGAAGGAAAGCCGGAATTTTGGACAGTTTGAGTTTTACCGAAGCGAGCGAGGATTTGAAATTGGCGTTGACAGCCGTACCGGCTTCGCAAAAAGCGTGGCTTCTCATAGGACAATTAAGATCAGCCGGAGCTGAAGCGGGAGCGTTCCTGGAAAGTTACAGGGGAAGCGGAGGTGAGGCGAAGGAAGCGACTGAATCGGCGCAGACCGGAGTTGACGATGAAAATAAGTTGATCATAGAGGCGGTGTACACTGTGTCCGGCTTAGAACAGGCGGGAAGAATATTGGCATCACTTGAAAATAGTTTACCCCTGGTAAGAGTCGTAAGAGCCGATTACCTTTCGGGGATATTGAAGGTGGGGGCGGAAGGGGCTTGGGAGAGCTGGGACAAGATTCCCCAAGAGGCGGCAGAGCTGCCACTGCCGGATTATGCAGGGATGCTGTTACAGATGAAGGGGAGGCTGTCGGGATTTAACCAGACACTGCAGTTTTCCGTGCCCCCGACGGGGGGAGGATCGGCGATTCCTTTTTAGGAACAGGTTGGGCGTCCAGAGTGAGGTTGGTAAAGGGGAGTTGGCGGACGGAAGAGTAAGTATGCAGGAGAGTGCGGATGGCATTGATGACATGACCGTTTTTGCCGATAACCCTGCCGACGTCGGTGTCGTCTACTTTGAGGGTAAGTGCAGCATTACTGCCGGTTATTTGGAGTTTGTCGGGATGGGAAAGAAGCGGAGTAATCAGAAAGCGCAGGAAGTCTTCCATACTTTAGTCTGATTTAAAGAGGAGTTTTCTGACTGAGGGTGTGGGCTGGGCTCCACGGTTTATCCAGGATTTCATGCGGGTGTTGTCTACCTGAATTTCCCGGGACCGGGGATGATAAAAACCCAGAAAGGCGGTAACCTTTCCGGTCAATTTGGAATTTTCTTCAGCGACGACAATGCGGTATTGGCGGGCATTTTTTTTGCCAACAGGCATAAGTTTTATTTTGAGCATGGGAGTTATTTTATCATTTGACAGGAAGGTTGTTAAGAGCGGCAGTGGCGGCGGCTGTTTCTGCCCTTTGCTTGCTGGTCCCGGTACCGGTAGCGGCCGGTTGCCGGTTGAGATGCACCGAGACTTCGAAACGTTTGGCATGGTCCGGGCCGGTAGCGGTAACGGTGTGGTATGTAGGAGTACCCCAGCCTTTGGCTTGGGAAATTTCCTGAAGCAGACTTTTGGGGTCTTTGATGTGCGTAAGTTTTTGGATTTCGGAATCGGGGAATACCGATTGGAGTAATTTGTCACATGCTGACAGCCCGGAATCCAGATATAAAGCCCCCAATACGGCCTCGAACGTGTTGGCTAACAGGGTGGGGTTGTTTCTACCTCCGCCTTCTTCTTCGCCCCGACTGAGTTTGAGCTGAGCGTCGAGCCGGAGAACCTTGGCCTTGGCGGCTAAAGACGAAGTTTGGACCAGATTGGATCGTCTGGCAGTCAGCTCCCCTTCGGGAAGATGGGGGAAAAGATGATAGAGGCGGGAGGATATGACCAGTGACAACACGGCATCACCCAAAAATTCCAACCGTTCGTTGGACTGAAACCCCGGGTGCTCATTGCAGTATGAGCGGTGGATTAACGCGGCCTGGAATGAATTGTCGAGAGAAAAATAAGAAGAAGCGGGAGTCATGTCTCATCAGGGTTGGGGATTTCCGGCTCGAGGGCGGAGAATATATCGGAAATAGTGTTAATTCCGGAGATTTTGTCTTCGGGGAGAGTGAAATTGAGAGCGTCTTGAAGCCGTTGGAGGAGATCGAGCGTAGCCTGGAGGGACAGGTTGAGGTCCAGGGTGAAACTGGTATCAGGGATTAAAGTGTCGGAGTTGACCTGAAACTCGTTGGCTAAAAATTCGATGATGGCTGATTTAAGATTGGGATTCATAGGTACTGACAATATTTCCCAAGGCTCCGTTGATAAAACCAGGGCTGGCTTCACCGCCAAATTCCTTGGCTAATTCTACCGCTTCGTCAATAATAACCTTAAAAGGTGCGGATTTGTCAATCGTGAGTTCATAGACGGCCAGGCGCAGGATGGCCAGATCTACGGGATTGAGCTTGGACAGAGGCCATTCGGGAGCCGCGCCGGCGATAATAGGGTCAATAATAGGTAGTTTTTGCCAGATATATCGAACCAAAAGGTTGGGCTGGCGGTGAAAGGACGAAGCAAAAAGATGCTGAATCAGCTTTGCCCGGCGGCGATGGCGGGGATCAGTAGCGGTTTTCATAATTGAGAGTATACATTGGTTTTCGGGAAATAGGCTAGTGTATCATGCATCGATCCATGATACGATGGTGATTGTGACTCCCCTGTCAAGATGGCAGCTGTCTACTCAGGAAGAGGAAAAAATAAAAGATGTTTTCGGAAAGAAGTTGGCAGAGATAACTGATGCGGGCGAAATGAGATCTATGATGAAGACGTTGTTGTCCAGATCTGAATATTTAATGCTGGCTAAAAGATTAGTGGCCTTCGTCTTAATTGAGGAAGGATATCCGGATGTAGAGATAGGGAGGATTCTGCATGTGACTAGGGCGACAGCGAATCGGTTTCGTTTGACTTACCGGTATGCAAAAGAGAAGAATGAGCCTTTGGTCAGGATTGTTCACGAAGTTAGGGCGAGTGAAGTGATGAAGGAGATACTCAAATCGCTAGTGAAGTATGCAGTGGCGGCGGCCGGGGGAAGGATTCCCAGGAAGGGAATATTCTGACTTGTGTATCATGCATCGATGCATGATACATGAGGGCACTAGGTGGTGAATATTTGGGGTTTATTCGTCTGGGAGAGATGGATTGTGAGAATCCCCTCTCCAAGGGTTTTCACCCAGTTCATGTTGAGGATCGTGTCCGGAACCGACGCTTTTCCAGGATTGGGCGGGCAAGGGCGTTAGCAAGAGTCCGGCATGAGTATGCGAGGCGTAATTTAGGTAGTCCTGTGAGACGACTCAAAGTTTTGGTTTGAACGGAGATGTCTGCAGTGGCACCTATTCTGGCTATATGGACTGCTTTTTCGAGAACTTCTTGAACTTATGGGTCCAGGTTACCGAGTTTAAGTTGTTCTAAAATTCTAGCCAGTGTCGGGTCGCTATTCCATTGTTCATAGTCTTTGGGCATACGGGATTAGGTTTTGACTTTGCGGCCGGAGTAGAAACCGCAGTAAGGGCAGACGCGGTGCGAGCGGATGGGCTGGTGGCAGTTGGTGCAG
>Ga0208375_1005012_pt1 | contig 10046 bp, 10 predicted proteins | sample RifOxyD1_FD_184038 | JGI IMG/M metagenome (GOLD analysis project Ga0208375, IMG submission 184038) | Soil microbial communities from Rifle, Colorado - Rifle Oxygen_injection D1 (SPAdes) | ecosystem: Environmental > Terrestrial > Deep subsurface > Rock core/Sediment | place: Rifle, Colorado...
CAAGCTGGGTTTGAAATTATCGGAGGGGAATCCGATCCCATTTACGATGCTCAAATTATAGTGCTTATAAATAGGCTTCTTCGAGGACTTGGTATTAAAAACATTGTTACCGAAATCAATTCTTTGGGTTGTAAAGCGTGCCGACTTAATTACAAACGGAAACTTATCGCATACTACAAAGAAAAAAAAGGGAAGATGTGCGAAGATTGCGAGCGCAGACTTGCTCTTAATCCTTTGCGCTTACTTGACTGCAAGGAAGAAAAATGCCTGGCGTTGCGTAACGAAGCTCCAAGTATTCTGGATCATTTATGTAAGTCATGTAATATACACTTCAAGCAAGTGCTGGAATTTATCGAGGAAATGAAAATTCCTTACCGTTTGAATCATTTTTTGGTTCGTGGACTCGATTATTATAATCGAACCGTTTTTGAGATTTTTGCTGATGGAGCTCTTAAGCAAAAAGAAGCAGAAAAGCACGAAGAAGAGGTAGTCTCTCGTGCATCTTCGAAACTTGCTCTTGCGTCAGGTGGCCGATATGATTTTTTGGGAGAAATTCTAGGAAGCCGCTCAATCTCAGCAGTAGGAGTTGCGATGGGAATCGAACGTGTGATTGAGTTATTGAAAAAATACGAGATTATCCCTAAGCCCTTGCGAAAGAAACGCATATTTTTTGTATATATAGGAGAGACTGCAAAAAAGAAAAGTTTGCCTATTATTGATGCATTGATTGATGCGGGGTTTAATGTTATGGAAGCGTTAGGCAAGGAGTCGCTTAAGGCGCAACTTCGACTCGCAGACAAAGAGCGTATCGAGTGGGCTTTAATTTTTGGACAAAAAGAGGCATTTGAGGATTCTGTGATTTTGAGAGATATGAAAACGGGGGCACAGGAGGCAATCGCGCTTAAAAGTTTGACTGAGCGTTTGCATAAAAAGCTTGGAGCTCGCGTATAATATATGGATTGTCTATTTTGTAAAATAGCGCGCAAGGAATTGCCATCTGATGCTATTGTTTATGAAAATGACGCAGCGATGGCCTTTCTTGATATTCATCCACTTTCCTTAGGACATACGCTTGTGATTCCCAAGATTCATTATGAAAATATTATTACTCTTAAGGAAGATGAAATTACTCCATTATTTTCTGCGGTGAAAAAAATTACTGAGCAATTAATGAAGGTACTCTCGCCGCATGGTTTTACTATTGGTATTAATCACGGGAAAGATGCAGGGCAAGTCGTTGATCACCTTCATATTCATGTTATTCCGCGCTATTTAGGGGACGGAGGACGGTCAATTCATTCAATTATTCAAAACTCGTCACCATACGAAGAGGGATTGCATAATATCGCGAAAAAGATTAGAATAAGTCAATAAATACAACAAATCTACTATTATGGCAATGAACGTAAGAAAACGCGAAGGAGAGTCTGCGAGCTCAATGCTTTATAGATTCTCGAAAATAATGCAGCAATCGGGCGTTTTAAAAGAAGCAAAAAAGCGCAGGTTTCATCTTCGCAAAAATAATAAACGTGCGCGTAGGCTTTCTGCATTATACAAAGACAAACAAGAACGACAAATCGAGCAAGCACGACGATCTGGAACAATGTAATAATATAAGACAGAGCCGATATTAATCGGCCTGTTTTCTTGATATAAATAATATATGGCACTTATTAAAAAAATCGAGGAAGATCTTATTCTTGCATTAAAGAGTGGGGAAAGCGATGTAGTGGATGTTTTGCGTCTCGTAAAGACCGCATTCAAGAATAAAGAAATCGAAAAAAGGGGGAAGGGAGAAGCTTCGGAACTTATTGATGAAGATGTGCTTGTAATTTTGAATCGTGAAGTTAAAAAGCGCAAAGAAGCAATAGAGCTTTTTAAGAAAGGAAATCGAGAGGATTTAGTAAAAAAAGAAACTCTTGAGATTGCAATTCTTGAACGCTATCTCCCAGAGAGCTTGAGTCGTGAAAAAATTGAACACATCGTGACAGATGTTATTAAGAGCGGAACGTATGAAGCAAAAGATTTTGGCCTTGTAATGAGGGAGGTTATGAAAGAGTTAAGGGGGAAAGCAGATGGTGGGGTTGTGATGGAAATTATTAAGCGAGAGCTAAAATAGGCGGTTATTGTATGAATAAGGTGGTGGTTCGGGCGACTGGTGGACAATGGAGTCCTCTTATTAAGGAAATTGAGACAATTACGCATTTTTTTCTTACGTATTTTAAGAAAGAGAATGTGTCTATTGACGTTATTCTTGTAAGTACAAAGATCATGTCCTCTATTAATAAAAAAACGAGAAACATAGAGGGTCCCACTGATGTGCTTACGTTTAGGGTAGAAGATATTGATTCATCACTAAGAACATATTTTAATCTTTCTGAAAATAAAGAAGAAAAAGATTCTTATACTGCTCTTGGGGAAATATATTTAGCTCCTCAATATATTAGGAAAAATAAAGGCGAGGTACGCTATCTTCTCATCCACGGACTTCTCCACATTCTTGGTTATGATCACGTAGAAAAAGATGATAGAATGAGAATGGAATACGAAGAAAAAATACTCTGTGATGTGCTTCATATTACTCGGGCATTTTAGTTCCATTTTTAACTTTTTCTTATTTTTCTAAATTAAACTTTCTTCCATTGTTTGCTCGAATGACAAAAAAAAGCTTTGTTGGTCTTAGTGTAGGATCATCAAAGATTCGTGCGATAGTTGCAGAGAACGGCGCAAAAGAAAAAACAACTATTGTAGGTGTTTTTGAGGCGCCATCTTATGGATTCAAAAAAGGCAAAGTAGTAGATTTTAATGAAGTAGTCCAGTCCGTGGGACGAGTGCTTTCTGAGATCCGGAATGCTTACAAGCCCGCGCTTAGACATATTATTTTGGGCATTCCAAGCGTTGATTTTAAGATGCATCGTTCGAGGGGTAGTGTTGCGGTTGGGCGAGCTGACTTGGAAATAGGAGAGAATGATGTGTTGCGCGTTCTGGAAGCTGCTCGTGCAGTGAATATTCCTCATAATAGGGTATTGGTGCATACTCTTACTCGTGAATTTATTGTGGATGGTGTGGGAGATATTGCAGACCCTTTGGGTATGATCGGGGGGAAGCTTGAGGTTGATAGTTTTATTGTTGATTTATTTGCACCCACAATTAAAAGTCTTACGAAGGCAGTAGAAATGGCAGGAGGGCATGTCGGTTCTGTTGTCTTCGAGCCACTCGCAATCGCTCGATCGCTTCTTTCAAAAAATCAAAAAGAGTTAGGATCTATGTCGCTCGATATCGGATTTGGACTTACTACGCTATCGGTATTTGAGGAAGGAAAATTGCTTCATATGGGAGTTGTGCCTGTGGGCTCATCCCATATTACAAACGATATTGCGATTGGCCTTAAATCCTCAATTGATTTAGCAGAAAAAATGAAGACAGGATTTGGCCACGCAATGGCGAAAGAAGTTTCTAGTCGTGCAGCAATTGATCTTCTAAAAATCGACGAGCAAATGAAAGGACAAGTATCACAAAAGTTTATTATTGATATTATCGAGGCACGTCTTACTGAGATTCTTGATTTTGTCCACAACGAACTAAAAACAATTGGCAAGGCAGGAGGACTTCCTGCGGGTGTTGTATTAAGTGGTGGAGGAGCAAAATTGCCAGGCCTTGTGGATCTTATTAAAAGAGAACTACGTTTACCGGCTCAAGTTGGAGTTCCTGACACATCTGCTTTTCTTATTAACGATTCAATGCTTCAAGATGAACTCACTGATCCTGAGTGTGCGGCAGTGGTTGGCCTTATGCTTTGTAATGAAGATATAGAGGAGCCATATAGTGCAATGTCTTCTTATAAAAATTGGTGGCGTCGCATACTTAATATTTTTATTCCATAAGCTCTTTATTTAAGTAAGTGTGATTTATTTTAAGGCTTGAATTATATCTTTAAGCAGTCTTTAATACCTATATACTAGGCTTGAGTCTACTTAAATGAATAAAGAGAAAAACAAAACAGCGCTTGCGAGTATTAAGGTAGTGGGTGTGGGGGGCGGTGGTGGGAATGCAATATCCCGAATGTGTATGGATTTTGTAAAAGGTGTTGAATTTATTGCGATTAATACCGATGCACAGGATCTTGATTCATGCGATGTTAGAAAAAGAATTTATATAGGGAAAAATCTTACTCGAGGTCTTGGCACAGGAATGAATCCTGAGATAGGGAGGCAAGCTGCCGAAGAGAATAGATCGGAAATTGCAGAATCATTGAAGGCATCCGATCTTGTATTCATTACTGCGGGATTAGGAGGAGGGACTGGATCGGGTGCATCGCCTGTAGTTGCAGAAGTGGCGCATGAAGCAGGAGCACTCACTATTGGTGTCGTTACAAAACCATTTCTATTTGAAGGTTCTCAGCGCATGAAAGTAGCTCAGGATGCACTTGCAAAGCTAAGAGAAAAAGTTGACGCACTTATTGTAGTTCCCAATGATCGTATTTTTAGTTTAATTCAAAAAGATACACCCATCCTAAAGGCATTCGCAGCGATTGATGATATACTGCGCAATTCTGTTTCTGGTATTGCAGAGCTTATTGCGATTTCTGGTCTTATTAATATTGATTTTGCAGATATTCGTTCGATTATGCAGGACGTAGGCACTGCTCTTGTCGGGGTAGGTATTGCGTCAGGTCAAGAACGAGCAGTAAATGCAGTAAGTCAAGCATTAAACTCTCCCTTGCTTGAGGTTTCCGTAGAAGGTGCAAAGGGAGTTCTTTATGGCGTTGCAGCGCGAGATTTACGTATGACTGAATTTAATAATATTGCAAAAATGATTTCAGAAGCCGTAGATCCTGCCGCGAAAATTATTTGCGGTATTTACAACGATCGAAAGTTAAAAAAAGGACAATTGAAAGTAGTTATTATAGCGACAGGATTTAATGGAGCAAATGCAGTGCCGCGAAATGGGCAATTATTAACAAATCTTTTTGGATCTACTACATATCCCTCACATACCACTCCTGAGCGCAGCGAAAAAAATGACAAAAGCGATGACGTGATGGCAAAAAACGAAACTGAAAAATCAAAGGCCTCATATAGCAAAGGACACGTTGATATTAATGCCGACGAAAAGACGTGGGAAATACCGGCATTTTTGAGAAAAAAGAGAAAATAAAAAAATTCCTCACATTAAACTTTAGGAATTTTTTATACGAGCACATACTTTTCTTTTGTGCAATTTTTATGTTTGGTAAAAAGTTTTCCACAGATTGCGGTTTTCTTAAATAGATTTAAATTTGTAATACAGACCTTTTGCAAAATGATTTTTTTCTGAAATTTTTTCGTGAGAAAAAATTATTTCGCAAAAGGTTTTATAGTCGAGTAAAGTAGTGCATTATTTAAAAATAACTACACAATGAGTGAGGCAAAACAGATTCCTTTTCAATCCGTACAAAAGCGGGACGGTCGAGTTGTCTCTTTTGATCAAAATCGAATCACTGATGCAGTGAGTCGCGCGATGGAAGCGACTCAGGAAGGAAATTTATCGGTTGATCCACGGCGTATTTCTGGAGTGGTGGTAGCTGAATTAGCTAAAAAGTTTCCTGGTGAATATATCCCCCGCATCGAAGAGATTCAGGATAGTGTCGAGGAGGCGCTCATTTTGATGGACTTTCCAAAGACGGCAAAGGCATATATTTTGTATCGTAGTCAACGTTCTCAGGTACGCGAGATGCAGCGCTTAGTGCCTGTAGACGTAAAGGTGCTTGTAGATGAGAGTAAAAAGTATTTCCGCAATCCACTTTCTGAGTTTATTTATTATCGAACATACTCGCGATGGCTCGATAATGATAATCGGAGAGAGACGTGGATTGAGACAGTGGATCGCTATATTGAATTCATGCGTGAAAATCTCGGCGATCGTTTAACCGAAGAAGAATACGGGGAGATTCATGAGGGAATTTTAAAACAAGAAGTCATGCCTTCAATGAGACTCCTTTGGAGTGCGGGGAAGGCTGCAAGTAAAAATAATGTATGTGGATATAATTGTTCATACATTGCTCCTTCAAAAATTGAAGATTTTGCAGAAATTATGTTTTTGTCCATGTCGGGAACAGGAGTTGGTTTCTCGGTAGAGAGTCAGACGGTGCAACAACTTCCTATTGTCAATAGACAAACTGGAGAAAAACTCCCGTCGTATATTATCGGAGACAGCAAAGAAGGCTGGGGGGATGCATTAACATTTGGCTTAAAAACATGGTATGCAGGAAAAGATGTTGAGTTTGATTATTCAGGATTGCGTCCTGCCGGATCGCGACTCATGACTATGGGAGGACGAAGTTCTGGTCCTGGACCACTTAAAGCACTTCTTGATTTTGCCCGAGCAAAATTACTTGCACATCAAGGAAAGCGTCTTAAAAATGTTGATGTTCATGATGTTATCTGCAAAATCGGTGAGGTGGTTGTGATGGGTGGTGTAAGGAGAAGTGCACTTATTTCACTTTCTGATCTTGATGATAACGATATGCGTGATGCAAAAACGGGCCAGTTTTATTTGAATGAACCACAGCGTGCAATGGCAAATAATTCTGCAGTCTACAACGAAAAGCCGAGCGCGACAGAATTTCTTGAGGAATGGCTTGCGCTTGCGCGTGCAGGCACAGGAGAGCGAGGCATATTTAATCGTGGAGGGCTTCAAAGTCAATTGCCTCTAAGACGTTGGCGAGTCTTTGAAAAAGATTCTACGACATCAGGAACGAATCCTTGCGGAGAGATTGTTCTAAAATCAAAACAATTCTGCAATCTCACGGAAGTCGTCTCTCGTTTCGAGGACACAGAAGAGACTCTTCTTAAGAAGATGAGACTCGCAACGATTCTAGGTACATATCAATCAACACTTACAAATTTCCCTTATTTATCCAAGGAATGGAAAGAGAATTGCGAAGAAGAGCGTTTACTTGGAGTCTCGATTACGGGTCAATGGGACTCTCCGGCAGCTCGTAGACCTCAAACATTGAGAAAATTAAGAGAAAAGGCGTTGGAGACTAATCGTCATTATGCAAAGAAATTTGGCATCAATGAATCTACGTGCATTACATGCGTGAAGCCATCAGGGACAGTATCACAACTTGTTGATGCTGCCTCAGGAATGCACCCTCGTCATGCTCCTTACTACATACGAAGAGTAAGAATTTCAGCGACGGATCCATTATTCCACATGCTTAAGGATCAAAAGTTTCCTTATTATCCAGAAGTAGGTCAGGTGGAAAATACAGCGACAACATTTGTGCTTGAATTTCCAGTAAAAGCTTCCGATAAGGCGGTAATCAAAGATGATTTTACTGCGCGTGAACAACTCGAGTATTGGAAGATGGTGAAAGAAAATTATACTGAGCATAATCCTTCGGTTACTATTTCGGTAGGAAACAACGAATGGGTGGAGACTGCACATTGGTTGTATGACAATTGGGATATGTTGGGCGGTCTCTCATTCTTGCCTCGAGAAGAGCATGTATATCAACTCGCTCCTTATGAGGAAATTACCGAAGAGAAATATAAGGAAATGTTTTCTCGAATGCCCACAGTTGATTTCTCTAAAATTGTCGCATATGAGAAAGAAGATGAAACAATGGGTGCAAAAGAGTTTGCGTGTGTGGCAGGGGTATGTGAAATAGATATTAATCAGCCCTCAATAACTCAGACTCAGACTACGTCTGCTCTTTAGGCACAGTATTCGTTTCGATATAAGCAAGTATCCTGATTAAATCGGGATATTTGTTGCAGAGGAGTAAGTTCTCAGTATAGACTGATGTAGGAAGATAGATACCTGAGGTATGAAAAAAACAGTCACAATACGAAGGCATCCAGTAGTGTTTGTAAGAAATATATTTATTGCCCAGTTCTTTGCATTTGTGATATATGCCTCCGTTGCCGCTATTGCAGATTACGGCCCTATTTACAATGATTTTATGATAGCTCGCGTGATATCATACGAAACAGCGCGTCTTTTGTTTTTTGCATGGATGGGTGGCTTTGTTACGGTGTATGTGTTCGCTCGATGGTTTTTTGAATTCTACAATTTTTCACGTGGAATGATTGTCCATGACTATGGAATTATATTTAAAAATAAAACACTATTCTCCCTTGCCGCACCACTTTCTGTATCTTATTCACTAAATCCATTAGGAAAATTATTTCATTATGGGACTATTATCGTAAAATCAGGGAGAGGGGATGGGCTCGCGCTTAAAAGTATTTCACGCCCGGAACTTCATTCTAGTATGATTATGGAACGGCAAGAGCGCATAGGTCACGAAGAAGAAAAGATTACACTTTCGTCAGTTCTTCATGAGGAAGAGCATGAGAATCTTGAGTTTAAATCTTCATTGCGATGGGATATTCGTCTTAATAAATTAAATCGTGACCTTGAAAAATCAGCAATGAAAACTGTTGCAGCGTTTTTAAATACTAGTGGGGGCAATTTAGTGCTTGGCATAGACGATACGAAGACTGTTATTGGGCTCGCGCATGATTACGGAACGCTTCAGAAAGGGAATGCGGATGGATTTCAAAATCACTTTACTCAGGTATTTAATGCGATGATCGGACCTGAATTTCGTAAGTATGTAAGGATGCATTTTGATATTCATGAAGGCAAGGATGTTTGTGTTGTAAAAGTAGAAGAGAGTTCAAAGCCAGTATATGTAAAAAATGAAAACGAAGAGGCATTCTTCATAAGAACAGGGAATGGTACTACGTCGCTTACATTAAGTGAGGTTGAGCGTTATATTAAAAGTAGATGGGCATAGAATAAAAATGACCATTGCGTGTGCATTGGCCATTTAGTATTCCCACTCTTTGATCATTCTCTTGATTGTGTGTAGGGGAACTTTGTGTTTTGTGCGTGTGAATGCTACTTCAACGGGAAGATGCTCAAGAAATATAATTGTCACTGTATATCCATATATTTTTGCCGCACATATATAACGTTTGTAATGAATATACTTTTGGTTTACATTATCGCAAATCACAATCGAGATGTTTTCTTTTAAGCTCATTGAAAACGCTTCAAAATTTCGATCATGATATTCTTGGAGTCGTGTGGTATCGAATTTGTATATGCCATTTATTTCAAAATATTCATCAGTTGAATGAATAATTCCTTCTTTTCCTGCAAGTGCTCGTGCGGCAGTGGTTTTGCCACTTCCGGGTATACCTCTCATGATGAAGACTTTTTTCATCGAAGTGCTCATATTTACTCACTTTCTTTGTGTTAAAAAACTGATCCCAATATAATATATAATAGATGCATTGGCAAAGACATATTGAGTTTACAATTGTATCGAAATCAGTATAATTGTAATCACGGAAACGGATTCAATTCGTTTCTTGAAAATTGAATATTCCCCGGTAGCTCAGCGGTAGAGCGGCGCCCTGTAAACATGTGCTTATCCTCAGGTACAATTAGTGTATGAGAGAAAAAAGAACATATGCGGATAGAAGAGAAGAATTGATTAAGGCAGTTGCAAAGCGAAGAAGAAAGATAAAACTATTAGCTATCGAGTATAAAGGCGGCAAATGTCAGTCATGTGGATATGATAAGTATCCTGGAGCGTTGGATTTACATCATTTGAATCCAGATAATAAAGAATTCGCGATTGGAGATAAAGGTTATACTCGATCATGGGAAAAAGTAAGAAATGAACTCGATAAATGTGTTCTTGTGTGTGCGAATTGTCACCGTGAGATAGAAGCAGGAATCTTGCAGCTTCCCGAGGTAACTCGGGTTGAAAAACGAGGTGAATTCGGTGAAGTCCTGACTTAGTTGGGATAATACCGAGCCAATCCTTTTTAGATTTAAAAAGGCAGGTGTAGAGACTATCCCGTAAGGGAGTACCTTTCTTAATTGATTAAGAATAGGGAAGCGCCTTGTATCCCATTTTATTGGGATAATGATATAGTCCATCCCTATTGGTAACAGTAGGATAAATGTAAGGCGATGGTCGTAGGTTCGATCCCTACCCGGGGAGCCAGATAGGATGAACATCAGCGAAAGCTGGTGTTTTT
>Ga0208375_1005016_pt1 | contig 10041 bp, 11 predicted proteins | sample RifOxyD1_FD_184038 | JGI IMG/M metagenome (GOLD analysis project Ga0208375, IMG submission 184038) | Soil microbial communities from Rifle, Colorado - Rifle Oxygen_injection D1 (SPAdes) | ecosystem: Environmental > Terrestrial > Deep subsurface > Rock core/Sediment | place: Rifle, Colorado...
ACACCACGTGCGTAAGCAAGTAGCATTTACGTCTGCCGCCGGGATTGCGCTTTTCATAGGATTGGTGTGGTTTGCGTACTCTGCACAGACTGGGGTATTTGCCATTAAAGGAAGTTCTTTTGCGGATGCTACGAAAGCCACAGACCCTGCATATGTAGATGCTCAAGGCGGATCAAATGACGGGTTGGCCGGTGCTGCTGCAGCCGTCCAGGACGATTCCGGCGCTGTCCGCTTAAACGTAGTCGACAAGACTCCGCCGAAGCCGGTGCAGATGGAGCAAACGACGATTCCGTTCTAATATACGTGCGTATTTAAATAATCATGGCCCGCGGGAAAGAGAACAAAGAAGATGACGCAGTGACTCCTGTCGCTGCTAATGTCATTGATCAGCCGATTGTCAGCGAGATGCGCACGTCGTATCTCGACTACGCGATGTCGGTCATTACTTCGCGCGCTCTTCCTGACGTGCGCGATGGTCTTAAGCCAGTGCATCGCCGTATTCTCTACGCGATGAAAGATATGGGGCTCGTGTCTGGGGCGCGTTTCCGCAAAAGCGCGACAGTGGTCGGAGAAGTGCTCGGTAAATACCACCCGCATGGCGATGTGGCCGTGTATGACTCCATGGCAAAAATGGCGCAGGATTTTTCTTACCGGTATCCGCTCGTACTCGGACAGGGTAACTTTGGTTCGATCGACGGCGACTCTCCGGCCGCGATGCGGTACACCGAGGCGAAGATGTCGCGCGTCGCTGAGTCGCTTCTTGCAGACCTCGAAAAGGACACGGTTAGCTGGAACCCGAACTATGACGCTACGCGAGATGAGCCAGCCGTGCTTCCAGCTGCGCTTCCGAACCTTCTTTTGAACGGTACGCTCGGTATTGCTGTCGGTATGGCGACAAACATTCCACCACACAATCTTCGTGAGGTTGTCGCAGCAGCGGTGCACCTCACTGATAACCCGGACGCAACGACAGACGATCTTCTTCAGTTCGTGAAGGGTCCAGATTTCCCTCTTGGCGGTGTTGCTTTTAATAATACAGACATAAAACACGCATATGGGTCGGGCAAAGGTCCGGTCGTCGTGCGCGGCGAAGCAGAAATCGTCGATGACGGAAAGAAAGATACGCGCATCATCATTACGTCTATCCCATACCGCGTGAATAAGAGCGAGCTCATCGCTCGTATCGCAGATTTGGTACAGGAGAAGAAGCTTGAGGGTATTCGCGATCTTCGCGACGAGTCGACAAGCGACATTCGTGTCGTCGTCGAGCTCAAGGGTACGGCGCATCCGCAGGCGGTTCTTAATGCGCTCTACAAGCACACCGATCTCGAGAGCACGTTCCATTACAATATGCTCGCGCTCGTTGATGGCGTTCCGGAAATGCTTTCCCTTTCGGGCATGCTCGGTCATTTCGTCGATCATCGTCAGGAAGTGGTGAAGCGCCGCACAGAATACGACCTGCGTCAGGCTGAAGCGCGCGAGCACATTCTTCTCGGTCTCTCGAAGGCGCTCGATCATATTGATGAGGTCATCGCTATCATCAAGAAATCGGTAGACGTACCGACTGCAAGTGCGGCGCTCCAGAAGAAGTTCGGCTTCTCAATGCTTCAGGCCGCAGCCATTCTTGAAATGCGTCTCTCGAAGCTTGCAGGTCTCGAGCGCAAGAAAATCGAAGATGAGCTCACCGAAGTACAGGCTCTGATCAAGAAACTTAAGGACATTCTTTCTTCGCCGAAGAAGATTCTTGCAGTAGTTAAGAAAGAGCTCGAGGAGCTTGCAGAGAAATATGGCGATGATCGCCGCACGAGGATTGTGCGTGGCGGCGTACAAAATATTTCCGTAGAGGATCTCGTGCCGGACGAAGAGTCCATGCTCGTGCTCACTGAGGGCGGATATGTGAAGCGCACAAACCCAAATGAGTATCGTCGCCAGAAGCGCGGCGGGGTCGGTGTTGTCGATATCGCGACGAAAGAAGAAGACATTGTGACGCATTTCCTTGTGGCAAATGCGCATAGCGACCTCTTGTTCTTCACGAATTTCGGCAAGGCATACCAGATAAAAATGTATGAGATTCCCGAGGGCAAGCGCGCTACGAAGGGCAAGAGCATCATGAATTTCCTACCGCTTGCCGGAGAAGAGTCGGTGACAAGCGTGCTTGCTGTGCCGAAGGGCGCTGCGCTTGAGGCGTCGTCTATCGTGTTTGTAACTCTTGAGGGCGTTACGAAGCGTGTTGCAGCAAAGAGTTTCGCTGACGTGCGCCGCTCAGGCATCATCGCTATCAATTTGCAGAAGGGCGATACACTTGTCTCTGCAGGGCTTGCTGGAGAGTCAGACACCGTTTCTATTGTCACAGCAAAGGGCCAGAGCATTCGGTTTGATGTAGAAGAAGTGCGTGAGATGGGTCGCACGGCAGGCGGTGTGCGCGGTATGAGTCTGAAGAAGGGCGATCGTGTCGTGTCAGCAGAGGTCATTTCAGCCGCCGCAAAAGACGCGTCGCTTCTTGTTGTCATGAGTAAGGGCTACGGCAAGCGCACGAAGGTTTCTGAATACAAAGTGCAGGGTCGCGGCGGTTCCGGCATTAAGACCGCTGAAGTGACGCCGAAGACGGGCGAGATCATCGGTGCGAAGATCGTATCGGGTGATAGTCTCGAAGATGAGGAGCTCGTCGTTGTGTCGAAGAAGGGGCAGGTGATTCGTACTTCGATTGCTGAAATTTCTCTCCTTTCTCGCGCCACGCAGGGGGTGCGCATTATGAAGCTCTACGAGGGTGACTCCATTGCTTCAATAGTGGCTCTATAACCAAGAGGTTCTGTTAATTGCGCGGCCCGTTGCGGGCCGCGCGTGCTATTTTATACGCATGAGTGTTTCTTTCAGCGCACCGCGCGAGAATGTGCTGCAGCTTGGGCTGCGCGAGGGAATGAAAGTCGCCGACTTTGGTGCAGGTACCGGCCACTATGCGCGTGCTGCAGCTGCCGTCGTCGGAAGTGAGGGCAGAGTGTATGCCGTCGATGTGCAGCAGGAAATATTGAAGCACTTGAAACTCAATACTCATGCGCATCATCAGTCTACGATCGAGACTGTCTGGGGAGATATTGAAAAACCGGGTGGCACTCATCTTCACGACAAGTCGCTCGACGCGGTTATGCTCGCAAACACGCTTTTCCAGATTGATGATCGTCCTGGGCTTTTAGCAGAAATAAAGCGGGTACTTATTCCCGGCGGAAAACTGCTTGTGGTCGATTGGGCGGGGAGTTATGGCGGCATGGGTCCGGTAGCAGACAAGGTAGTGTCAGAGCATGCAGCTGAAGAATTGTTTATTACTGGGGGCTTTCATAAAGTAAAATCATTTCGTGCAGGACCGCACCATTACGGCATAGTATTTACTGCTCCATGAAATTATCTCTTTTCCAAACCATTCTTCTCGGTACATTCGGCATGAGTGCGCTCATCGGGCTGTTTGTGTTCGCGACGTATACGAGTTCTGGAGGAGGGGGAGGTGTGGGTGCGGTCGTCATATGGGGCACGTTGCCGCAGAAAGACATACAAAATACAATCGCCGAAGCCTCGAAGGTCGATGCTGCTTTTAAAAATGTCTCATATATAGAGAAAAGTCCGACAACGCTTGCGTCTGATATCGCCATATCAATAGCGACCGATTCTTCGCCAGACCTCATACTTGCTTCGCAGGAAGAACTGTATGGGCTCACGAAATTCATTCAGCCGATACCAAACACGTCGTTGCCTGTAAATACCTTTACTAATACGTTCGTTAAGGAAGGAGAAGTATTTACGGCGCCTGGCGGGGCGGGGTACTTCGGGCTCCCATTCCTCGTCAATCCCCTCGTTCTTTTTTCTAATCGAGCGATTCTTTCAAATAGCGGTATTCCAAAGCCGCCTGCTACTTGGGAAGGTTTGATTGGTCTAGTGCCAAATATTGCTGTGCTTACACCGACCCGCCAAATCACTCGCGGCCTCGTAGGGCTCGGCACCTACAGCAATGTGCGCAATGCCCGAGGCATACTCTCAGCGCTCTTTTTGCAGCAAGGGATTCCGATGACGGCATATTCTACAAGCGGAAATCTTGGTGCCAGTCTTGGCAGTGATAAGAAGAGTGGGGTCGATGGCACATCGGTGCTTGGCTTCTATACGCAATTTGCGGACCCTTCAAAAATTTCCTACACCTGGAATAGTTCCTTGCCGGATTCTGAACAGATGTTCATATCAGGAGATCTCGCGTTGTATATCGGGTATGCCTCTCGCGCACATTTCCTGAGAGCGGCAAATCCAAACCTGGACTTTATTATCTCATCGCTGCCGCAAAGCGGTGTGGCTAAAGCGAAGCGCACCTACGGTCTCCTCTATGCGTTCATGATTTCGCGCGGGGCAAAAAATGCGTCTGGGGCATACCAAATAGCCACTCTTCTTGCAAATCCCGCTCTGCAGGTAGCTGCCGCGACAGCCACAGGGCTTGCGCCGACAAATATCAGCGCACTTGAAAACGTGCCATCCTCTGATCCTGTTGCCGCGGTGTCATATGCCGGCGCGCTCTATAGCGAAGGGTGGCTGTCCCCAGCAGCGACAGACGTCGACCGCGTTTTCTCGGCTATGATCAGTGATGTGATGAGCGGCCGTTCAGAGTTGGGCACTGCACTCTCAGACGCTGAGAGCTCTCTCACCTCGCTTTACTGACATGCAATTTTTCATGATACAGATATTCAGTTTCGTATTCGCTATGAGCGCGATGTCTGTATATGTTCCCACTGCATACGCGCAGCTCCCATCTAATGCATGTTATGGAGACTCAGAGTGTCCCCCTGGTCAACGGTGCATCATGACTAATGACGGGTACGGCATTCATGGGGTCTGTAGAACTCCATCGGCTGGAATATCGCCTCTTTCGCCTACGCAGTCTTCTGGTAATGGTGCAGAAAACGTCAGGCTTATGAACCCGCTTAGGGGAAGTGGAAACCTTGAGTCTTTTCTCACGAGCATTCTCGATTTCGTTATTCGCATCGGGACCATCGTTGTTATTTTGATGGTGGTTTATGTCGGTTTTGAGTTCGTTACCGCCAAAGGAGATCCAACCAAAATTTCCACAGCTCGAAAGTCTCTCCTCTGGACCGTTATAGGAGCCCTCATACTTCTTGGGGCGAAAGCAATAGCAATAGGTATTGAGGCGACTGTGCAGGCGATATCCGTCGGAAGCTAGCTATGACATTCGCTCAATTTGTCGGCAGAGGGTCAGAGGGGATCATCGGCGTCTTGAATACGGTTGTCGTGCCTCTCATCATTGCATTTGCATTTGCTTCATTTGTCTACGGCATTGTGAATTATTTTTTCATCAATGGCGATAATGACACGAAGCGGGAAGAGGGAAGGCAGTTCATATTGTGGGGAGTCATCGGTCTCGTAGTCATATTTTCCGTGTGGGGATTCGTGGGCATACTGTTGTCCACGCTCGGCATCGCACCCGTAGGAAGATAATATGTCATACTTGTCGCATATGAAATCAATCGGCAGGATCGCTCTGGTGCTGATCGTGCTTCTAGTTCCGGTTTTCGCTTTCGCTCAGCAAAGTACGGGCGCGTTTCGATACGATGGTGTACAGAGTTTTAGTGGCGGCTCCATGCGGACTTTCGGTTTCGGAGGCATGTTCCCAGGGATTGGTGGAGGGACTACAGGATTTGGCATTGTAGGAGTCGGGTATACCATCCTCAGTATCATTAATGGCGTATTAGTCCCGGTACTTTTCGCAATATCATTCATCGTCTTCTTGTATGGCATAGCAAAGACATACATTTTTTCGCATGGTGATGAAGGCGCTGTCGAGACCGGACATAGGATAATCCTCTGGGGCCTGATTGGTTTTGCCGCGATGATATCGGTCTGGGGTCTTGTGAATGTTGCCGTCAATACATTTGGTCTTGGGGGTATGCTAGTGCCACCGCCAACGCCCACATCATATTCGACGTATGGTCCGGGACCAGGAATAATTCCGGGAGCGCGATAACCCATAGGATATGAACCTGACTGTCATACGAAGCTATACGGACTCGATATTGTTCATCGTGAACTTTGTGCTGGTGCCTATTCTTATGGCTGTGGCGCTCCTCACGTTTTTCTGGGGCATATACAATTACTTCATCTTGGGGGCTGATAAGGGTCCAGACCTAGAGAAAGGACGGCAATTTATACTTTGGGGAATTATTGGTTTTGCGGTCATCGCCTCTGTCTGGGGTCTGGTGTGGATCGTGAGTGCGACACTGCTCGGTCCTGCTGGACCGGGACTGAATCAGCTTGCGCCGCCTCCACCGACTATCTAAATGTCTCGTCTATCCCCATAGGGAGGGAAAATATAATTGACTCTGCCTGTCACAAAGTTAGAATTAACGCGTTACCCATTTATCTATATTATGAAAAAAGTCTTCGCCCTTACCTCAGGAGTTCTTGCATCACTTGTATTGCCGCTTGTCTCATCTGCTCAAACACAAATAAATAACCTCTCGAATGTCGGTACTTTCATCATCAATACGATAAATAACATATTCGTACCGGTTATTTTTGCTGTCGCTTTCATCGTATTCGTTTGGGGTGCATTCGAGACATTCATCATCGGAGCAAATGATGACGAAGTAAAGACGAAGGGAAAGAATCTCATGCTTTGGGGTCTTATCGGGTTCTTCGTAATGGTGTCGGTCTGGGGTTTGGTAAACATTCTTATAGGTACCGTCAGCTTCGGAGGCAATAACAGAATTCAAAACATTCCGCAGGCAAATATTCCAATTCGATAAGCAGGCGTACGGCACTTATAAATGATTGTCTTAGAGCAATTTCTTGCAAGGGTCGTCGAACAGATTGTAAATCCAATCATTCTGCTTCTTGTGGCTGGCGCGTTCGTCACATTCCTCTGGGGTGTATATGAATTTATAAAGGACGCCGGGGATGCGAAGGCTCGGGAAACAGGAAAGAGGGCTATTTATTGGGGTCTTATCGGTCTCGTCGTGATGTTTGGTGCATATGGCATCATCAATGTTGCGCTCAGAACCTTCAACATTGATCAGCGGGTGGCCCCACTGACTATTCCTAGATAAGAGATAGCAGTATGAAAAGAAAAAGGCCGCACGACGTATCGTGCGGCCTTTGCCATTCATAAAGATCTCCTTTCTATATCGAAGGTTTGGGGTTTTCGGCGTACGCATACCAGACAGTGACCGGTGCGTTTGTCGGGTTGTGTACATATCCTGCAGTGACGGCCCCGTTCTTACAACTGTCGGTCCTGACACTACCAGTGCCTCCACCCTCATATACGCAGCTGACTACGAGGTCATGAATCGATGGGGTGTCAGCGTCCCATTCTATATGGCCGCCTCTAGGATTTTCCACCCGGCATGAATTGCTGCCAGGCGAAATCTTTAGAGGAAGCCACTTATCTCGGGCCGTGTAACCACCGTCTGGCCCATATACCGGATGTTTCTCAAGCAGTTCAGAACTGAAAGGAATAACACATCCTACTTTTTGTGAGCCGATACTTTTACCTCCAGCGCTAAGTGAAGATGAAGAACTTTCAGCCAGTCCTATTATTGAAGCAATCACAAAGAGTAGGAGAGCCAGTGAAGTCAGACATAGTCTCAATGGCTTTCTTCTTTTCTCCTCGCTCACAAGGTATTCGATTAACAAATACGTAGCAGCAAAGAGTATAAGAAGTCCAAGCCAATGCTTCCATACAAACTCTCCAGTCGTGGTGAATGAAGGTGATTGCAAGTATCGCTCCAAGTCTATCAGCGATACCCCCCACGTGAAGTCTGACGGAATAGATTTCCATGCCCATACGGCGATTAATGCCAGTATGATCCCGAACACCGTTTTTTTGGAGAAAATGGTATCCAATACCTTTTTCTTCAAATCCGGTCTCTTATTTCCTATCAGGAGTATGGCGACTATCGATGCGAGTATCGCAAGAATAATCACCACAGACACGAGGTAGGTACGTAGTGCTTCCATAACCCTACTCCTTTTTTGGTTTTTCTGTATTCCGACCTTGTGAAGGGGCGGAATCAGCGCCTGCAGGAACCATTACTGACGTACGTGTTCCTCCGCCTTCCACATATGTCGTTATACGGCTACCACCAATGTTTTCAGTCCGTAGTTTTGTTGCAAGAACTTGCGCGGCCACATTTGGAGCAACACCTTTTTGAGTGAGCATTTTGAGAAACTCCTCACCCATAGCTGCTTGTCCTTTCCCGAGCGCAATCAAGGCATCACGTTCGCCATATGCCTTCTCACGGGAACCTCTTGCAAGCTGTTTTTCCTTTTCAGAGGCTAGAAAAGCGTCTGCAAATGCTTTGGTCGTGGAATGGGCTTCCCATTCCACGATCCTAAAACTTACAAGAGCTAGACCGAAGCGGGGCACGATTCCGTTAGGAATCATTCCAGATACTTTCTTGGGTATACTGTCAGATCCATTGTTCAACGGAGCGGCAACTGACTCTTCAGGTGGCATCAGTTCTTCTTTGATGTATCTCACCAATTCCTCTTTGCCTTTTGCTTCCTCCATCTTCACTAAGTACTCAGGAGTCACATTAAGGTGGCGCAAAGAGTTTTCCAAAGGGGAGTGTTCACCTTTGTTCATTTTTATCCAATACCCGTAAGTGAGAGGACTCTCCCCTAGAGAAGAATTTTTTGCATCGGCAGAGTCTCCTGCAAATTCAAACTCTTCTCCAACTTTTTTTACCGCAACTCTATGCTTCGCAAAGAAGTCAACCATAGCTGCTTCTATTGCGGCGTCGAGAAGCGTGTAGAAGTCGCCTTTAAGATAGTAGACTGGGAGTACAGGAATGACCTGTCGAAAAACGGGAATAAGTAAGAGATTTACTCTCGAGCTGTCTCCCGCAAGTTCTACCCCCTCTACATATACTGGTCGTGGCGAAAGGAATAGCAGTGAGTCGACCTCAGATTTTTCTTCAGAATCTACAATCCGTGATTTCAATGGCGCGTCATCTTTACTTCCTTCAAATTCGGTTCGAGCCTTGATGCGGCGTCTTCCTCCTTTGCGGATATCGAACTTGTGTACGTGTATATGGGGCCAGAACCAACTGATAAACTTAACGCCGAATTGCTTCCACAACCATCTCTGAAGCGCTTCTGTTCCCCAGAGAGAGTTATAGAACATATCCCCTGAGTCTCCATTTGCTATGTACTTTTGTGGAATCAACCATCGACGACCATCCAGATCGTCACATGAAGACATTCCATAACCGCCAACATTTGGCCAAACGGCTTTCATGCTGTCGCCAGCGTTGATGAAGACAGTCGCTCCCTGGGGTACTTTTGTGAAATAGTATCCGAGGTTGGCGAGCATCAAGACGATAGCAATAAGCAGGGAAATGCCGAGTACAAACAGGCCACCAGTCATCAGTAGATCGACCATGATTTCCTCCTTCGTATAGTAGGTGATGAAATGAGCTGATTTCTGCAAGATATGATACAGAAAAATATAGAAAAGTCAAGTTTCGCCAAAGACCAAAAAACGCCCTAACCAGGACGTTTTTTGGTGAGTTCACCGAGCTCATTTCTATCTGTGCTGGGGAGAGGAGTCTCTCGCCGTACCGGCGCAGTACACCTTTGCGATTTTCTCGCCAAGTATCTTGGCTCGTAAATAACGCAAAGGTTTTCGAATCCTCTCACGCACGCCAAGCAGTTGGCGTGTTCCCAGCACAGCAGCATTCGCTGCGCTCATATATGTTGTGCTGGGGAGAGGACTCGAACCTCCATGGGTTACCCCGTCTGCTCCTAAGGCAGGTGCGTCTACCAATTTCGCCACCCCAGCAATGTCTCCACTATACCAAGCTAAACTATTTTGTGCGCCTACCTGGATTCGCCTCTCGCTCTGCTGAGCTCGAAACCTACGGCGCCTCCTCGGCGCCTGCGGCCCGCGGTTCGAATCCAAGGAACTGTTTTAATTATCTGGTGTGTTTATTGTACCAAACTCGCACCTATTTCCAAAACAAAGTGAGGTAATGACTTCGCACGCTCCGCGTGCGT
>Ga0208375_1005019_pt1 | contig 10039 bp, 6 predicted proteins | sample RifOxyD1_FD_184038 | JGI IMG/M metagenome (GOLD analysis project Ga0208375, IMG submission 184038) | Soil microbial communities from Rifle, Colorado - Rifle Oxygen_injection D1 (SPAdes) | ecosystem: Environmental > Terrestrial > Deep subsurface > Rock core/Sediment | place: Rifle, Colorado...
TCAAGCGCTGCAAGGGCCTGCGCCACCGGACCACCGGCAGAAATGAATACCTGCTTCAGGTTTTGGTTTTCCGAGAGCCAGGAATCAAGCGTGCCGTCCGGCACGCCCACCCAGGGAGCACGCATGAACACCGCCGCCGAAAGCCTGTTCTGCGGATTGTCCCACCATTTCAACAGGCTCATGATTTCGCGGACCCGGGGATCCTCCCAGAAAAGCCCCCCGCTTCCAACGGCCACCGGTATTCCGGCGGCCGAGAGGGCCTCAAGCCATTTTTCATTGCCCCTGATCCGGCGCATGAGCAGGACGGTTCCGCCGAGCGAGGATTTTCCACACGATGAAAGCCATGCCGCCAGGGCGCGCGGCGATGGATCCGAAAGCCTCGTAACTGCCGGGCTGTCCTGAGCGGGCCTGCGATGCTCCAGTTTTTCATATTTCATGCCGGAAACCTGGAATAGCGGTTCGCACGTGCTGTTTACAAAGCCGATGATGCCGGGCCTGCTCCTGAAGTTCCAGGTCAGGCTTTTTTTCTCCGGCATCTTCCGGCAGAACTCCTCAAATACACTGACATCCGCATCCCTGAAACGGTAGATCGATTGCTTGGGATCGCCGACCACGCAGAGATTTGACTGGTCCGGTTTTGCAAGCCGCGAAATGACGGATGCCTGGACCGGGTTGGTATCCTGGAACTCATCAACAAGAACAAGGTCGAATCTTCTGTGAAAATAATTGCGTACTCCGGCAACGCAGAGCGCGCGGGAGGCGCCCTTCTCAAGATCATCAAAATCCATGGCGCCGCGCCGTCGCTTCAGCGAATCATAACGCGACAGCAATGCGCGTGACACTGCGGCAAGCGCGGCAGAATCGCGGTCGCCTGCGCGGCCGATCTCATCGAGGGACTCGATGGCGCCGAAAGCCGCGAGTGCTTTGACGCGCGAAAGAACGCCGACGAGGTCCTTCCTGCTCTCCCTAGCCAACAGCGTATTGAGGGCAAAGTCCACCGCCGCCGAAGGAGTGCCAAGCCAGAGCCATTCGATTGCGCGAGACCACAGTGCCGAGGCCTCCGGATCGGAGAGCATGGACTCGTCACCGTCAAATCCGCTTTCGCGCGGAAACTGCCTGATCACCGCCGCGCAAAGGGCGTGTATTGTCATCACCCAGTGCCCGCTCAGGGCGCCGCCTTCGCCGGCAAGCCGGATGCGCCGGGAGAGTTTCACCTTGATGTCGCTTGCTGATTTTTCGGTGAAGGAGACCGCGCAGAACCGGGCACGCGGATTCATTTCAAGCAGCTTTTCGCACTTGGCAACCAGCGTGGTTGTCTTGCCCGTGCCCGCACCGGCGGTTACGGCCATTGCGGAGCCCCAGGAATCAATGACGGCTTTTTGTTCGGCTGTTGGATCAAAGTCCGGCATCGCCGCCTCCCGGATCATCATCGGCATCGCCGCCGGATGCCGAATATCTCCGCTGGCCGCACAGGTCCCTGAACGCGCACGAAAGGCATTCCTTTTTCTTGAAAGGAGCGGCCTTGAAAATCCCGTTTACAAACCCGCTCGCGGCGGCCCCGATATGACCGCGCATGTCCTCCCAGACCTGCGCGGGATCGACATCAAAAAGACTTTGTCCCGCCCGGACATTGGTAAGACACCCCTGCGCCTTTCCGTTGAACTTTTTGAAAAACACCCCGGACGAACGCGTTCCCTTGCGGTCGAGCGTGACAAATTGAACCCCTGATACGGGCCGTCCGAACAGGTCCTGCGCCGCCAGGGCATAAAACGGAAGCTGCAGCCTGTAGCCGGCAAGAAGTTCTGTGCCGTTTGCGGGTGATGAACTTGTCTTGTAATCAATCACAAACAAACCGCTCTCATGTGAATCTATCCGGTCGGGCCGCCCCTCAACCAGCACGCCTTCGAAGACTGCCGAGAGCTTCGGGCCCTCGGTGCTCTCCACGGTGGTGCCGGACCGTACCGCATATTCGGTCTCCTTCACGGCGAAGACCTCCAGGAGGCCGGCCATCCTTCGTAAGGCGGCCCTGCTTGCGGTTTCCGATTTGAGAAGCCCGTCCGGAATTTTCCAGGCCTCTTCGAGCGCCCGGGCCGCGCTTTTTTCAAACGTTCCGTCGTGGGTGCGCGATTCGACGAGAATCCTCGCCGCTTCGTGAAGTATCCTGCCCTTGGTGTCGGCCCATAGTTCCATGTCAGCTTCACGGGCATCACTGAGCTTCCAGCGCGAAGCGGCAAGCGCCTGGAACGGGCAGCGGCTGTAGCGATCGATATCGGTAGCGCGCACGCGAGGCTCCGCTTTCGAGGCAAGCCGCACCTCGCGCTCCTGTACGGCACGAACCGGCTTGTAGGAGTTCAAAACACCACCGAAAGCGCCCTTCTCGCAGAACACATCCTCCTGATCGCTCTCCAGACCGAGCTCCCTCAGAAGCGGCATCAACGATTCGCGCTCCCGGCCGTCCCATTCATATCTGGCATCAAGAAACGATACGCTGCGCGCGCTGGCGAGCCAGGCCCTGAGTGCGGCTATGCGCTCCTGCCGGGCGCTTGCCGCCGAACGGACGCCAAACTCACCGAGCAGCTCACGCTCCCTTTCCGGCAACAGATAACCCCCGACCAATGCACTCTCAAGCCATGCTGCCGGCATGCCAAATACCCAGAGATTCCGGCACTCAAGCATTGGCGCCTGGTCAAGCCTGTAAAGCCTGATGCCGCTCAGCGGCCTGAGCAATCTGGGCGGAGGCGGTGATGAGTCAATCCGCTCGCGGATCCTTTCCAGCCAAATCCTCGCAGGAGCGCGCAGGTCCTCGCGGCCCGTTCTGAGAAGATCCGCGCCAAGCGCAGTCCATGCCCGCTCAATGAAGGGGCATGCTTCCTCAATATGCAAAGGCCCCGCATTAAGTCGCAGCCACTCAATGTGCGCCTTGGAAAATTCCGTACAGGTCCGGCGATCACCAAAAACCGCTTCAAGCGCCGAAAGCCTTTCATACAAGCTTTCAAGCCCCTTGATCCGGTACGAGTCAAGTCCTGCGGTTATCCCGCGCGCACTGATCAAACGGCAACAGCCAGTCCCTTCGGACTCTTCGAATAATGATACCAGGGCGGCGACACGTCTGCGCTCATATCCGCTTGCAACCGCCTCAAGCGGCAGAAAAGCGCGCTTGAGGTGCTCCGACATTCCAAGTTCGGTGGGATCCCTGGGATCAAGAAGATGGAGGCCGGCACGCCCGATCGCCGCCACGACCGCCCGTCTCACCGCCGGAACGTCCGGAATCAGCAGAACGTGATCACACGATGAACCTCCTGCCGCCACCTCCCGGGCAATCCGAAGCGCCATGCTTGCCGCCGCATCATCCACGGTATGCCACCGCTCAAACAAAGCCGGCTCCAAAAAATCTTTTACGACGGAAGAAGCAAGCGCCCCGCTTCTGATATCTTCCACCGGACCCATAACAACAAGCTCCGTGACCGAAGAAAGCGCGGAAAGAAAATATGCCTCCAGCGGCTCGGGCTGCCTGGCCGTCAGATAAACAACCTTTTCCGGCACGGCGGCGCATCCGGAGGGGGCGGTCGTGATTGCCGCGGCCGCTTCCTGCAAGAGAAGCGGCTGGTCACACAATCCGGAGCCCTTCAGCCAGGCCTCATACGCCGCGCAAAGAGCGCGCATCTCGGATCTTAGCGGATCATGTCCTGCCGTCTCGTCAAGACGCGCATGCAAAACCTCGCGTTCTTCCTGGTGCGCCGACGCCAGGCGCCCCTCCTGCATCGCCCGGTCAAGTCTTGCAAAAAACCCCGCCCTTCTCCTGAGCCGGCGGCACTCTTTGAGGCGTGCGGCCACCGATGGTTCGTCAAGAAGCGCGCGAAGCACTTCCTGCCTGGCAAGCGGACCAAGCAGCTTTTCGCGTGACAGACCGGTAATGCCGCAGCATAAATCCTCAATACCCCGAACCGCCCCCGAGCTGATCGCGCCGCATGCGGCAAGGGCGCATTCCTTCACGTCCTCCCTTGAAAAACCCGCCCCCACACAAACACAGGTTCGGGGTTCGATGCCGGCCAGGGCTTTGAAGTCGATTCTTGCACCGTAATGCATGATTCACATCGCGGGAATGGCGGATATTATTTTTTTTGACCTGATGTAAGCATCAAGTTCTTTTTCGCTCTCGCCGGCAAGACTGAAATATCTGATCCCGGCACCGGGCTTCATCACGCCGGTTTGTTTCCTGCGGTTCCAGACCACCCGTCCGCTTCCGGTCATGGTGCTTATGAATTCATTGTCCAGATGAATATTAAAAGCCACAAAAGAACCTACGGCCGGCACCTCACCGGACATTTCGACAAACATGCCGTGCTGCCCCAGCGCTACCGTATTCCTGCCTTCGCCTTCACCCGGCAGGGCGGCCCGCATATCAATGGTCATTGCCATCTCTTCTGTATCCGTTTTACGAACAAAACGCGGAGGCCGCATAAGAAGCCAGTTGATTTCCGCCAGCAGCTCCTCCACCTCGAACGGCTTGCTCATGAATGCACACGCGCCTTTGTCAAATATCTTGTCCAGCGGAACGTCGGTAATGCCGGAAATAAAAACAAAGGGGGGGTTCCAGGGGTCCAGCTGTTTCACCCTGGACAACAACTCCATGCCATTCATCTTCGGCATGGTCATGTCCGAAACAACCAGATCGTAGGAACGGGTGCGGTCAGAGAGCTTTTCCAGGGCCTTGAAACCGCTTTCCGCGACGTCAACAATCAAATCCTTCTGATTCAGCTCAATGGCCTTCGACAAAAAACACAACAGGTCGGGCTCGTCATCAACAAGCAGGATTTTTTTCCGGCCGGCATCCATATGTCATCCCCCTCCGCCGCCCGCAGCCGCGGGAAGCGTCACTTTGAAAACAGTGCCAACGCCCTCCTTGCTGGAAACTTCAATGGCACCATGCATCTCGGATATTATGTCATGGATAATCGACAAACCAAGCCCAGTGCCCTTGCCCGGCACTTTGGTGGTGAAAAACGGATCAAATACCCGCCTCAGATTTTCCGCCTTGATCCCGCATCCGTTGTCTTCGACCTCAATTACAACGGAGTTGCCGTCCCCGGACAGGTCGCATCTGATGCAAATGGTCTTCTCCCGGTCCGTGATCCCCTCAAGAGAATCCATGGCATTCAAGATCAGATTCTGGAATACCGATTCAAGCCTGTCTTTTACGGCGCGTATCGCGGGCAATCCTTCCTTCCGGAGGATTTTGCATTCAACATCCAAGTCGGACATCTGGCGTCTGACCAGCGACATCACATCGGAAAGAAGCGAATTTATATCAAGATCCACGGCCGCCTCGCCGGAAGAATCACGACTGAAATCTTTTATCCTCTTGATTATATCCCGCATCCGGATTGTCTGGTTTTTGGTGGTCTCTACACAATCAAGCACAATCTCATCAACGCTCACCTTGCGCTCCTTGATCCTGCTTGTAATCATGCTGCTGCAGGCGGAAATTATTGCAAGGACATTGTTCAATTCGTGGGCGATGCCCGCCCCAAGCGTGCCCAGCGACGCCATTTTGGAAGACTGAAAGAGCTGCTGTCTGAGTTTTTCCTGCTGCGCCGCCTCATTTTCATAAGCCTTTGAATAATCCTTCAGCATCTCAAAGGCCATCACCAGCATCAATCCGGTATAGGAATATTCAAGCAGATAGATGAAACTGTAAGCCCCGATCGCAACCAGTGCGTCGTTAAGTATGCATAAAAAAAGTATTCCCATGGCGGCAAAAAGATACAGCGCCCTCTTCTGCTGCGTCACCAGGTAATACTTCATGATGCCGGCTATGCAATACACGAATACGGCAATTTCTATGATCATCTGAAAATTGACAAGAATGCCGGGATTGCCCTCATAATAGGTGATCACATACCAGGGAAAAACCACTGTTTTGATGCGGGGATCATGCGCAATCATCGTCAAATCGCTGCGATCCACCGCTATGACCGCAAACATAACGGCCGAAAAAACCGTGAAAACATACATGAGCTTCCGGCTGATGGATTTTGTATAGAAATATACAAACCAGAAAAGACACGTGCTCAGCACGCAAAGCGACAGGAGCTGCAACCGCTGCCAGGCCATGCCGCCCTCGATTGTTGTCGAGTTGTACAAAAAAAACGCAAAAAGATCATAAAAACAGATCGACAAGCAGGTGAGCGAATATGCCAGGTCATGACTGTATTTCTTTTTACTCAGAAAATATAAAACAAGATACATGAAGCCGAGCTGGAATGTGATGCCCGTCAGCATCAACACCGGCATGGAATGATATGTCATAGGTGTAAATCCTGTCATGGCGGAATCAACTTGTCACCCGGATCATTTCTCCCTGAAGCGAAAGCCCCGTGGCTCCGGTTATGCTGACCAGGACAAAACGGTCCTTCAGATCCTCCGTCCCGGCGCCGGACATGAAATTGACAACGCGGTTGCAGGTGGTCCTTCCCGACCACACCGCGGCCCGCAGCCCCCTGGCGGCCGCCAGGCCGGAATTTTTTGCGCACCCTTCAACCAGTATTTCCATTTCACGGCCGATCCGTGTCGCGTATCTTTGCGAGCTTATCGCCTCCTGGCGGGCAAGAAGCAATCCAAGCCGCCGCAGCTTCCCGGATTGAGGCACGTCGTCATTCATTCCGGCCGCCCTGGTGCCCGGCCGCTGCGAATACGCAAAGGCAAATATGCTGTCAAAACCCACGCGATCAAGAAGTGCTTCGGTAGCCCGGAAATCCTGTTCTGTTTCGCCGGGAAATCCCACGATAAGATCGGTTGAAACCCCGACCTCCGGATTGATGCCGCGAAGCAGGTCCATTTTTCTTACATAATCAGAAATTTCATGGTCCCTGCCCATGAGCGAAAGTATCCTGTCCGATCCGCTCTGCACGGGAAGATGCAAATGCCAGGCAAGCCTTGAAACACCGCCGCGCGCCGGCGGCGCGTAGCAGCCGATCAATTCTTCGCTGAAATCCCACGGATGGCTTGAGGTAAAACGGATGCGTTTGAGAAGCAAGCAGCGCGGATCGGCATCAATCGCCCGGAGCAGCCCTGGAAAATTTTCATTCTTCCCCGGCCGGCCGTAGGAGTTCACGTTCTGCCCGAGAAGCGTGACTTCACGCACGCCCCGCGACACGAGAGACGCCACGTCCCCGATGATCTCGTCCATGGAGCGTGATTTTTCGGGGCCGCGCGTCTGCGGCACGATACAAAACGAACAATGCTTGTTACAGCCCTTCATTATATTTACATACGCCCTGACGCCGGGGACCCCGGATATCCTCGTCATGGTGCTGTAGGCGGGATCGGCGTCAAAATCCGTCATGACCTGCCGGCGCAGGCCGGCAAGCGCGTTTTTAACGAGCAACGGAAGCTGATCGATCGTATCCGTGCCGAAAACAAAATCCAGCTCCGGAATGCGCTTGAAAACAGCATCCTTCTCGAGCTGGCCCACGCAGCCGCCCAGCCCGATCACAGGGCGCATTGCGCCCCGGTCCCTGCGAAGCGCCGCGTATCCGCCGATTGCCGAAATTGCCTTGTGCCTTGCCTTGTCCCTGACCGTGCACCCATTGACCAGTATGACATCAGCCTCTTCCGGACATTTGCAGGCAAGCATGCCTTCGTCGCCGAGAAGTGCATGCATACGCACGCTATCGGCTTCGTTCATCTGGCAACCAAAGGTCTTGATGAAATACGATACGGCTTTTTCAGACGACACGGCTGTTTGCCAGCTTGATCAGGGTGTCCGCATCCACTCCATCGGCCGGACTGGCGGCGATGCCGAATTTGAGTTTCCTGCCAAGCTTTCCTTCTATGCGTTTAAGAAGCCCCGGCGCATCAGCGGCCTTGCAGTCGTCAAGCACGAGGGCAACCCTGCCTTGTGCCGACAGCGGATAAACGGCATCCGACGCCCGGAACAGATGACTCCTGACTTCCAAAACAAATCCACCCGGATTGCAATCATCCGGCACGCGGAGCATTGCCAGCACGACACATCCCGTTTCGCCGGATTCCGGCGCCACCCTTGCAGTCCTTGATGATAATACGGCCTTGAGCGCATCTTCGTGTGAGAGATCCGGCAGGCGAAGCGCGAGCTGGATTTTACGCCCGCGGCGGAGGCCCTCAAAAACCCCATGATGCAATTTCATGATTTCGTGTACGAGCGCAAACTCCCCGCCCAGCCCTTCTTCAAGGCGGGCAAGAAACGCCTCCTCGGACTGCATAACGCCGCCGAAGGCCGAGGCCGGTGACATCACACCGCTCTTGAAGCCTACAAGTGCATGGTTCCAGGCGTCTTCCCAGAACTTTTCCGTTCCGGTTTCAAGCTCATAACAAATGATGATCTCATTGCCATTGGTCGAAAGCGAAATCCGCGTATTTTTCGCTATTCTTTTAACGGCCGACTGGATGCAAAGGTCCAAAGCCCTTGCAAGCCTTCGTGGATCGGCAAGAACCGTACAGGGGATTCCATCCGTACGGCATAATTCAAGTCCCGCATTTTTTTCCGCAAGCAGCGGTTTATTGCCGGTGATCCGTCCCGCCACCACGGCGGCTATATCCACTTCCTTCAATTTTACATGATAAGAACCGCTTTCCATCTCGGCGAGATCCAGAAGCGTCGAGAGGGTCTGGTGAAGGCGATGCGTGTTCTGTCTTGCAATAACCAGCAAATCGGCGCGGGACATGCCCGCTTCCTGTTCATTGCCAACTTCTTCCATGAGCGCCAGCGCATTGATGATGCCGGTAAGCGGCGTCCTGAGCTCATGCGATATCAGCGAAAGAAGATTTGCCTGGAAAGCGCGGAACAACGCCTCGTCCTGTGGCGCAAGCTGCCGAACGGGCTTGTGCCCCACGGACAGCATTTCCACCGGAAGGTCTTCCTTCGCGGCCTCAATCCGCTTCGATCCCCTTGGCGTATTCTTTGAGATCGGTTTTGTCCTGTATTTCGATTTTGACGAGCCAGCCTTCTTCAAATGGGTCCTCAGATATTATTCCGGGTTCGTTTTTGGCTGTTTCATTGATTTCAACAACCAGTCCGGCCGCAGGAGCCTCGACTTCGATGGAACCGTTCTCGCAATCAACTGTTGCGATGACTTCCCCCTTGTCAAAATCAAGTTCTGTATCCGGAAGCTCAACCCTGGTCACTTCACCAAGCTCCTCGACAGCGGCAGCAGTAATGCCAAGAGTAACGACAGAAAGCTTGCGGGAAAACCACACCTTTCCTTCCATGTACTCGCCGCTTTTCGTGGATCCCGGGTCTTTTTGTTTCATTGCACCGGCATACTGGCACGGTTGCCGTACTGAGGCAAAAGATTTTTCCTTACAAAATCCAGAAACCGGTTGACGCTGCCACTGGCGGAATATCTGCCAAGTGTTTCCAGAAAATGCTTCGTTCCATCCTGTTCCAGCGCCGCGGCGCGGACAATCCCCGCCGCGTCACCAGCAGAAATCCTCGCGCCAAGAAGCCAGAGCAGCCTCCTGGCCAGCTCCCGGTCATGCTCATCAGTGCCCCGTCCTTCAATAAAATCAAGAAATCCGCGGCCAAGGGCGCCCGCCCCGATCGCCCCGTATGCCGGCGCCGCCTTAAGCAAATCAATACGGTTCATGAGCAAATCCCATGATTTCCTGCCACGCCCGGGATCAAACACCGCATGCGCGGTCTCCATGACGTCAAGAAACCGCTCTCTTTCCGAAAACATGTCCTGGAGCCATTCAGCTGCCATTTTTTTTCCACTTGAATGCCCGTCAAGAAACATGTTGCGCGCAAACGATGACACGCTTTCGCGGGATAAAAGCTCAAATACATCCGCAATACCGGAGGCGATAAATGGTCTGTATGCAGGTAGTGCAATGGCGACACCGGCCATCAGCTGCGAAGACAAGACATCAATATTATCCATCTGGCCCGCGGTTGAAAGCAATCCGAACAACGCGCGGCCGAGATTGCGGCCGGCCTTTGCATCCTGGGCCAGCGTCCAAGCCGCGTCAAGCGCGCTACTGGCTATGATGCGGGAAGGGT
>Ga0208375_1005020_pt1 | contig 10033 bp, 11 predicted proteins | sample RifOxyD1_FD_184038 | JGI IMG/M metagenome (GOLD analysis project Ga0208375, IMG submission 184038) | Soil microbial communities from Rifle, Colorado - Rifle Oxygen_injection D1 (SPAdes) | ecosystem: Environmental > Terrestrial > Deep subsurface > Rock core/Sediment | place: Rifle, Colorado...
AACCAGCACGCGAATATGAGTTTGAAAGCAATCGGTACTCATAAGCCAGCCATCAGTCAGTTATTGGGTCTTGACGGGCCAGTCATCCATATGAGTAACCGGGTACGTTTCCCAGCCGTCCAGCACGCAGTCGCTGCAGTACGCATCGTCCGGGCGGTAACCGCGGGGCATGCGCGGACTGGTCACGGCGCGCACGAGCGGCGGCAGCCATTCTTCGATGTTTGACACGCGTGCCGCCACCACGACCGGACAGCCCATGAAGGCCGCAAGATGCATCGGGCCGGAGTCGTTGGCAAATACCAGGGGCTTATTGAAAAGCCGCTCCACTATCGCGGTGCCCGCGTAACGCCGTATCCCCGATTCGCCGACGCCGTCGGGGAGCTGGTCGCCGGGACCGGCGGCGATTTCGACGCGCAGGCCGCCGACTTCAAGTACTTCTTTAAGTTTTCGCGCGCGCGGGTACTGGCGCGATTTCCACTGCGCGCCGACATGGATCACGGCCTCGCGCGGCGGCGCGGCGGGCAGGCGGGACGCGTAGGACGAGCAAAGGCGTTCAAACGGGATGCCCGTGAGGTCGCACCAGGCGCGGTAGCGGTTGCGCACGCGCAGAAGTCCCAGGGCAAACGGCAAATCGAGCAGACGGCTGCGTCTTGTGACAAAGGAGCAAAGTCCGCTCATCCGGACGCGGACGCCCGGAAACAGCCTTCGCGCGATGATGAAATCCCGGAGGTCGCCGCGTATCGTGAGCACGCGGGCTGCCTTGAAAGGCATGGCGGGTACTTTCAGGCCCTCGGTGTCAAAAAACGCCGTACGTTTGCGCGTGGTGTATTTTAGATCAACCGGGATGAACGCTTCCGCGTCCTGCTCCGGCATCGCGGCGCGCAGGAGCGGTATCCAGTCCGGGCGGCAGGCGAGCGCGAAACGCCCCGGCTCCTCGCGCATGACGGCGCACGCGATCAGCGCATCGCCAAGGCCCCAGGGTTCAAACAGGATTTCCCTGGCGGCGGGGCTGTTCAACTCACAAATCCTTTTTGTGTTGAATAGGCGGTGAGCCTGTTGAGAGTTTCAAAAAGTTCCGGGGCCAACGTGATGGACTGGTGCACTACTTGATCAGAAGCCTCGATAAGATATTCGTGAACGATGTCATTCCTTACCTGCCGGAGATCGCGCCAGAGCGCGGCCGAAGCAATCACGCCGCGCGATTCCATCCGGTTAAGGCGGTCGATGTTTGATCCGTCATCGCATAGTTCGAGCTGGTCTATCGTCCTGAACAGCCGCTGGAACAGCATGTCCGAAAGCCGCGCAAACCGTGCGGTCAGTGCTTCCAGGGTTTCGCGATCCTCAACCGCAAGCGCGCCACCGGGATTTGCGGCCGAGCGCGCAAGCGCCGCTTTTGCGCGGGTGAATGATTCTTCGAGCGCATTGCGTGCGGCATCCGCGATTTTAAGCTGTTCTGACAAAAGTGTATTCAGGTTGTTTTGCGCCATATCGTAACCATTTTATCCGATATTATTTTGATAAAAGCCAGAGTCTGGCTGTCTTTTACCTGGGTTCGCGGACCGGTTAGCAGGATGTCCACCTTCCGTTCGCCGATGGAATCTTCAAGCGCGATCCGGAGCTGTCTTTTCAGCGTCTGTGGATCTGCGGGTTCTGTTTCGAGTTCGATCCAAAGATCAATATCGCCGCCGCGTTTTGAAGGATCGGTTCTTGATCCGTAAAGATGGATGTTCCGAAGCGTATCTTCGAATACCCTTGAGCAGGAGCGGATGATCGCATCAGTTTCTTCGCCGACAAGTCTGATCCCGCCACCTTTGCTCATATAAAGATGTTAACATCGCCCAAGGTGCTTGGGTATCTTGATCTTGCTCCAAGGTAATGTCATTATCACGTTTCAAAACACAGCTAGACGGGAGATGCGCAATGCCGACAAAAACCAGTTTCTATCTGACCGAAGCCCAGCTCAGGAGCGAACTCGAAAAATGCGAGTACTGCGAGGAAAAACCCTGCCGTGACGCCTGCCCCTGCGGGTGCTCGCCGGCTGATTTCATCATGGCCGCGCGCGTGGGCGAAAAAGCCGATTACCGGCGCGCCGCCGCCCTCATCATGGGCAACAACCCGCTTGGCGGCATCTGCGGGCTTGTCTGTCCCGACCGCCATTGCATGAGCGCCTGCTCGCGCAAACTTTTTGACTGCGCCGTTAATATTCCGGCGGTGCAGGCCACCATCATCCAGCGCGCGCGGGAGTTGGGCGTGATGCCCGCATTTGCGCATGCGCGCCCGAACGGCAGGCGTGTTGCCGTGGCGGGTGCGGGGCCGGCGGGGCTGGCGGCTGCCGCAGTGCTTGCGCAAAAAGGCTGCAAGGTCGATGTCTTCGAGGCCTCATCGCGCAAGGCCGGCATGTCCGGTCTCATTCCGCCCTTCAGGCTCGACAGCAAAACCCTCAGGGCCGACATTGAATTCGTGAAATCGCTTGGCGACATCCGCATGAAATATTCTTCGCCGGTAAAAAACCCGGCCGCGCTTCGCGAAAAATACGATGCCGTGATCGTCGCCGCCGGGCTCACAAAAGTTTTCAGTCCCGGCATAAAGGGCGAAGCGGGCGCGGTGACCTGGCTTGATTATCTTGCAAGGCCGGCAAAGTTCAAGGTGCGCGGCCGACGGGTGGCCGTGATCGGCGGCGGCGCGGTGGCCGCCGACTGCGCCGAGACCGCCGTAAGGGCCGGGGCGGCGCATGTGGAGCTTTTTGCCCTCGAAAAATTCTCCGAGATGCCGCTTGAGGCGAAAGAACTCGATGGACTGCGGCACTACGGCGTGCAGGTGGGCGGCCGGGTGCGCGTCACGGAAATCCTGCGGTCGGGCCGCCCTGTGCGCGGCCTCAGGACCGTGAAGGTTGATCTTCCGGCCGGAAAAAAATTCTCGCCCCGCGATCTCAAGGACGTCAAGGGCACCGCGCAGACGCGGATGGATATTGATTTTGTGATCATTGCGGCGGGTGCGCGGACGGAACATGCGCCAAAACCGGGAGACGCAAAAAACGGCGTGTTTTACGCCGGTGATGCCGTTAACGGTCCGACCACGGTTGTCGAGGCCGCGGGCGCCGGCAAGAATGCGGCGCTTGAGGTGGAAGCGTTTTTTGAAAATGAAAAGCTCCCGCGCATCCAAAACCGCACAAGATCCGCCCTCGTGCTCGCGGGCCGGAGTCTCCTGCCGGTTCCGCTGGAGGCGGATTTTTTCGGCCGCCGGATCATTTCGCCGTTTCTGCTCTCGGCCGCGCCGCCAAGCGACGGTTACGAGCAGATGAAAAAAGCCTACGACGCCGGCTGGGCCGGCGGTGTGATGAAAACCGCGTTTGACGGGATTCATATCCACATCCCTTCGCAGTACATGTTCGCGTTCAACAAAAACACTTACGGCAACTGCGACAACGTCTCGGGCCATCCGCTCGACCGCGTGTGCGGCGAGATCGAGCGCCTCCGGCGCGAATATCCCGATCATCTCACGCTGGCCTCGACGGGCGGGCCGGTGACGGGCGACGACGCGGTCGACATGCGTGGTTGGCAGGCAAACACGCGCAAACTCGAAGCGGCCGGCGTGATGGGCATCGAGTACAGTTTGTCTTGCCCGCAGGGTGGGGATGGCACGAAGGGCGACATCGTTTCGCAGGACGCGGAGCTGACGGCAAAGATCATCGACTGGATCATGCAAACGGGCGACGGCCGCGTGCCAAAGCTTTTCAAGCTGACGGCCGCGGTGACCGCGATTTACCCCATCATGGACGCGATCCGCAAAGTGCTTGCAAGGCATCCCGGCAAACCGGCCGGCGTGACGCTCGCGAATACTTTTCCCACGCTTGCGTTCCGCAAGGGCGCCAAAACCTCGTGGGAAGAAGGCGTGGTCGTGGGCATGAGCGGCGACGGCGTGACGCCGATCAGCAATCTCACGCTGGCAAATGTTTCTAAAACGGGCGTGACCGTGTCGGGCAACGGCGGCCCGATGGATTACAAGGCGGCGGCCAACTTCCTCGCGCTTGGCGCGGGCACGGTGCAGTTCTGCACGATCGTCATGAAGCACGGTTACGGCATCATCGACGACCTGCACTCCGGGCTTTCGCATCTCCTGGAGGAGCGCGGTCTCAAGTCCGTGCGCGACCTGATAGGCGTGGCGCTGCCGGACCCGGTGACCGGGTTCATGGAGCTTTCGCCCATCAAGAAGATCTCGGCGGTGCACAAGGACCTTTGCGAGCATTGCGGCAACTGCACGCGCTGCCCGTATCTTGCGATCGAACTTGACGGCAGGGGCATTCCAAAAACCGAGGCCGCGCGCTGCATCGGCTGTTCGATCTGCACGCAAAAATGTTTTGCCGGCGCGCTATACATGCGGGACCGCACCACGGCCGAGGCCGAGGCGCTCGTGGAGGCGTGAGTTGCTTGTGATCCGCCGGCTTTTTATCCCGTTTGTTTTCATTCTTCTTGCGGCGTCGGCCGCGCGGGCGGCCAACCCCTACTGCCATGACAGCGTGCTGCAGGTTATTGAGAACAACCAGGTCGCGGCTTTTGAGGGGTTTGAGCAGGAGATGTTCCGGGGACTTTCTGAATACTATACGATGTCATCGCCGTCTTTTGCCAGGGCCCTGGTGGCCGGGATGAAAAAACCGGATTTCAGGTGGCTTGACGCCGGAGGCGGCGCGGGGATGGCGGCGATCGAAAGCCTTTATCCCGCAAATCCCGCCAACCTTGCCTTGCGGCTGGCCGCCCTGGTGAAATTGAGCGACGAGCAGCTTGTCGCGGCATTGGTCGGATCGTTGTCGAAAAAAGGCGTTTTTAACGGGCTGCAGAAATTCATCAAGCCGACGGCCCTGCACTCGGTTACCGTGGTGTCGGCCGAAGACGTGCTTGGAGGGATTCTTGCCAGATCAGATGCTGCCTTGGTTGGAATGTTGAAGTCCAGGATTGTCAAAAAAAGATACATCAAGGATTTCGAAAGAAAACTCAAATCCCTGCGGCTCATGGCGAAGCAGGCGGGGGAACTCAAGCGGTTCAAATACCTGCATGGCAGGAAGCTCAGGGATATTCCGTCTGCGGAGCTTGGCGCGCATGATCTTGTGTCCGATATCTACGGGCCGTTTTCGTATGATCCATGCAGACTTTGTGTCTTGCAATACTATTGCAAGGTTTTGAAGCCCGGAGGAGAGGCGCATATCGTCACCAACCAGGCGCATGTCATGATGCCGGGCGGCGGGATGCTGACGATGACGGAGTTTCTCAAACAATCCGGCATTCCAGGACTTCGCATCACGTCGGATGTCCGCAGGATCGGAATTGAGCTCAAGCCAACCCCCGAAACGCTCGCGGCGCTTGAACGTCTTGAAAAACGGCTGGTGTTGGAATCGGGGATGACCAAAACCAAAACAAAGCCGCCGGTTTTTTATTATCTGCTCAAGTGAGCCGCGGTTGTCCGGGGGGCGGCTGTTGTTTTTTCAGGCACTGTTGTAGGATTTTATCATGGGCTTAAAACAGAGTATCATCCAGATTCACACGGCACTTGAGGAAGCAGGAATCGGGCATGCACTCATCGGGGGGTTCGCGCTTGCGGTGCATGGAATAAACCGTGCCACCGGTGATATCGACCTTCTTGTTGACGAAAACAACAAAACCGCGCTGACCGGAAAAATGGCGGCACTCGGGTATTCCCTGAGGATCGACACCGGCGAAGTAATGCACTTTACCGGCAGCAGCAGGATAGATGTGCTTCTTGCCAGGCGGCCGGTTTCACGAAGAATGCTTGCCGACGCAATGCCAATGCCACCGCTTGGCATCAAGTGTCTTGGTCCGGAGGATCTCATCGGTCTTAAGATTCAGGCCTATTGCAACAACAGGAAAAGAGAATTTCAGGACAAGGCCGACATAGTGTTCCTTCTTCAGAAGTATCCGGATATGGATTTTGATAAAATCAAGTCCTATGCCGATGTTTTCAAGGAATGGGACGAAATACAAAATCTGAGGAACCGCGTATGACGTTCGAAGAATGGCTCGATTTTCTTGACGAGTACTGGGAGATATTCGGCCCCCCGCCTGAAAAAACAGATTTAGAATACAGAAACGTCAGATTTTAAAGCCGCCCCCACGATTTCCGCCGCCTCGCGCTGGATTTCGCGGAGGTGCCCGCTTCCCTTGAAGCTCTCCGCATAAATCTTGTAAACATCCTCGGTGCCCGACGGGCGCGCGGCAAACCAGCCGTTCTCCGTTGTTATTTTAAGTCCGCCGATCAAAGCGTCGTTGCCGGGCGCGCGCGTGAGGCGCGCGGTGATTTTTTCGCCGGCAAGCTGGTCGGCTTTTACTGCTTCCGGCGAGAGTGCGGCCAAAGCTTTTTTCTGCGCGGCCGTCGCCGGCGCGTCCACGCGGTCGTAGACCGGCGAGCCGAAGCGCGACTCCAGTTCCTTGTAGATCACGCCGGGGTCCTTGCCGGTGCGCGCCGTGATCTCGGCGGCCAGAAGATTCAAAATGATCCCGTCCTTGTCCGTGGTCCAGACGGTGCCGTCCAGGCGCAAAAAAGTCGCGCCGGCGCTTTCTTCGCCGCCGAAGCCGTACGAGCCGTCCACGAGTCCGTCGACAAACCATTTGAAGCCCACCGGCACTTCGCAAAGCTTGCGCCCCAGGTGCGCGGCCACGCGGTCGATCATTGAACTCGAAACCAGCGTCTTGCCGATCGCGGCGCCGGCGCTCCAGCGCGGGCGGTTCTGGAAAAGGTACCAGATCGCGGCCGAAAGATAGTGATTGGGATTGAGCAGCCCCGAGGTGCGGGTCACGATGCCGTGGCGGTCGGTGTCGGGGTCGTTGCCGAACGCGACGTCATACCTGTCCTTGAGTTTGATCAGCCCCGCCATGGCCGACGGCGACGAGCAGTCCATCCGGATTTTTCCGTCCTTGTCGACGCACATGAACGAAAACGTCCCGTCCACGGCGCGGTTGACGACGTCGATTTTGAACTTGTAGCGTTCGGCGATCCGGTCCCAGTAGTACACGCCCGCGCCGCCAAGCGGATCAACGCCGAGCTTGAGACCCGCGCGCGCGATGGCTTCCATGTCGATGATGGACGCGAGATCGCCGACGTAGGGCGTGAGGTAGTCGTGCTGCACGGTGGTCGCGGCTTTTGCCGCTTTTTCATACGGCAGGCGCCGGACGTCGCGGAGGCCGCCCCGGATGATTTCATTCGCGCGCTGTTCGATCCATTTCGTGGCGTCGGAGCCCGCGGGGCCGCCGTGGGGCGGATTGTATTTTATGCCGCCGTCGGCGGGCGGGTTGTGCGAAGGCGTGATGATGATGCCGTCGGCAAGCGCGCTGTTTTTTTGTGCGCGGTTATGCGTGATGATCGCGTGCGAGACGACCGGCGTGGGCGTGAAGTCCCCGCAGACGCGGGTCTCGACGCCGTTTGCGGCAAGCACCTCGATCGTGGTCCGGTGCGCCGGGAGCGAAAGCTCGTGCGTGTCGCGTCCGACAAAAACCGGGCCGGTTGTTTTCTGGCCGGCGCGGTATTCGCAAACGGCCTGGACGATGGCGAGAATGTGCGTTTCGGTGAACGAGCCGCAGAGCGACGAGCCGCGGTGCCCAGACGTGCCGAAGGCGACTTTTTGCGCGGCATCCTCCAAATTTGGCTTTTTGTCGTAGTAGGCGGATACAAGTTTTTGAAGATCGACCAGCAGTTCTTTCGGCGCCGGCTTGCCGGCAAGCGGATGTATTGGCATGTATGGGATTTTAGATGCGGCCGCGGCGGAATACAATCCGGCCCGTCATATTTGTATCTTTTTGCTTTTTGGGGACAAAGAGTGGACGTATGCCTCAATGGTGCTCATGGCGTGACTGTCGAACATTTTTTCCTTGCAGTTCGAGCATTCCAAAACCTCAACATCAGGAATGGTGATGCGCTTGCCGTCAATGGTTCTGGTAAGATTTTTATTGATCTTGTTCAAGGTTTTTTTTCCGCAGAAAGGGCATGTTTTAATGTTCATTTCAGCTCCCTATATACCGTTTGGAAGATATCAAAAGATAGAAAACATCCTCGCCTTCAAAATGCTTTATGGTGCCCTTTGTGTAAATTGGAATACCATCCCAGGTGATTCCTGGAATGATATACAGATATTCAATTTTTGAAGTTTTATATTTCGAACGCGATTTGATTTTTTTTGTTATTTTCGGCGCATTGATAATTGCTTCAATAACGTCCATCCTGGTGATGTGATCCCGCAATAGTTCAATTTCAGCTTTTTCAGAGAACAAGTATTTTTGCGCAAGAATCAATCTTTTTATTCTTGCCAGTAACAGCTCATCCATTTTAAAAATCCTCTATCCTGAATATCGAACGTCACTTGTTTTGATGATTTAAGCGCGTATTTCGATGGCATACCAAGGACTGGATTTTAATTCAACGCAGTTTTAGCTGTTTATTGCTTGTATGAAAGCGCGGCCGCGGCGGAATACAATCCGGCCCGTCATATTTGTATCTTTTTGCTTTTTGGGGACAAAGAGTGGACGTATGCCTCAATGGTGCTCATGGCGCGACTGTCGAACATTTTTTCCTTGCAGTTCGAGCATTCCAAAATCTCAACATCAGTAAAAAAGCTGTTTCAAAATTCTGGAACACTTTGTTTCAAAATTTATTGACGCAGGGCGCCCATGAAGATATGCATTGCGTCATATGAGCGCAGATGCCGAAGTAAAAACAATCATTGCAGAGGAGCTGGCCAGGGTTCAGGCAAAGAATCCCTCTTATTCGCTTCGTTCGTATGCAAAAAAACTTGGCATTTCACCGGCGGCGCTTTCAGAAATAATGCGCGGCAGGCGCCCGCTGACGCGCAAGGCGGCCCGTAAAATTCTTGAGCGGCTTTGCGTGCATCCGCAGAAGGCGGAGAAGCTTTTGGCGAAAACCGATCATGTTGATCAGAAGGAGTTTACGAAGATCAACATGGATTATTTTAATGTTATTTCTGATTGGTATTATCTGGCGATTCTGTCGCTTGCCGAGACGGAAGGTTTTTGTGATGAGCCGGAGTGGGTTGCGGAGCGGCTTAATATAAGGAAACGCGATGCCAAGAGCGCGTTTGCGCGGCTTGAGCGGCTCGGGCTTATGGAGCGTCGGGAAGGGGTGCTTTGTCCGACGGGCCTTCAGTATGAGACTTCGCAGGGGATCGCGAATCCCGCGATCCGCAAGAATCATTTTCAGAATCTGGAACTTGCGCGCAAGTCGCTCGAAGGGGATCCGCTTGATGAGCGCGATTTTTCGGCCATTACGATGGTTGTCGATCCGGAGAGGTTGCCGGAGGCAAAGAAAAGGTTAAAGGAATTTCGCAGGGAGTTTTGTTCACACATGGAGTCGGGACGCAAGCGGGAGGTCTACAGGCTCTGTTTACAGTTTTTCCCGTTATCTAAATCCAAAAAGGAGAAAACATGAAACCCGTTAAATTGATGTTGGTGATGTTGATGGCAAGCCTTGGGCTTGGAACCATGGCTTTTGCCGGTAAAGGTGATGGTGGCCATGATGTTGGAAATGGCGGCGGGCTGTGGGTGTGCCGGGAAAAAAACGACACAATCCGTTGGGTCAGGCTTGTGGATTTGTTCGAGGGCAAGCAGCAGCATCGTTTGAATATCCCGGCTGACAATTCTGCCAACTCATATGAAGAGATCGTAAAACAAAAATTAGCCCGCGTGCGTTTGGCTGATCGTGATTTTCATGATGGGATTGAGCCGCATGTTAATGGCGTGCTCAGGTCAATCACGTCAGGCAAGGCACTGACAGAGATGAAGTTATTTGATGTCCCGAAAGACGCGCCAAGCGTTGGCGGGCCCGAGGATGATGAATGGGCGCCCGAGAAGAGTGAATGCATAAAGGGCAAAATAAAATTTGCTCAAGTGGCAAATTATCTGGACAACGGGGCGCTTTATATCCGCAAGAGCATTTGGAATCACAAGAAGTTTTCCGAGCAGGACAAGGCAGCTTTGGTTTTTCATGAGGGTGTGTATAAGTACATGAGAGATACGTA
>Ga0208375_1005027_pt1 | contig 10021 bp, 13 predicted proteins | sample RifOxyD1_FD_184038 | JGI IMG/M metagenome (GOLD analysis project Ga0208375, IMG submission 184038) | Soil microbial communities from Rifle, Colorado - Rifle Oxygen_injection D1 (SPAdes) | ecosystem: Environmental > Terrestrial > Deep subsurface > Rock core/Sediment | place: Rifle, Colorado...
ATTGCCAAATCTGGTTTTAAGCATATGAAAATTGGTTTCAACATTACTCCTGCAATGATACTTTTGCAGATATTCTTCCTGGTTTATTTGAAACGCTCTGAACATTTTATGCCAAGTTTCAGATCCTTTTGCTTTTCCAGTTGCATTTTTTTTGAATGGGATATAAGGAATTAAGCCTAGAGCAAAAGCTACATCAAGATTTTTTCTTGAGCTATAAGCTAAATCTGCAACTACAGTTTTAGCATCAATATATTTTTTAGAATTTTTAAGTAGACTGGGGAACTCAGTTGGATCAGCAACATTCTTTTTAGTAATTGAAACTTTAACAAAAATATTAGTTTTAGTTCCAATACACGCATGAAGTTTAAGCCATTCTCTTTCCTTACCTTCGAATTTTCCCCATTTATATTCTGACCATTGCGAGTACATATTTTTAGCAAAACCTGACGAGTCAATTGCAAGGTTTTCTTCAAGTGAAGCTAATGGTAGACTAGAAATTGTAATTAGCTCTTCTAATATTTTTGTAAGACTAACATCTGAAAAATAATTACTTAAAGTTTTATAGCAAGGGACTTTGGAAATAAATCTATTATCATTAATACTTTTTAAGATTGAAATTGTTTTTCTAAAACTTCCTCCAAAATAAATATGTATTATCATGCAGAATAATTCTTCTCGTAATTTGAATTCCTTTTGTGAATATGGGCTATTAAGATAAGTTTCTATTAATTCTGAAGCTAATGATTTTACAATTCCAAACTCATTACTCTTAGCTTGTTCATAAGCTGGCCAATCTTGAGAGTAAGTTTTTTTGATTTTTGTAGCAACTTCTGGAGGTTTTGGTTTTTCTAAAGGCAGTTCTTGTTGAATAGAACAATCTACTTTATCCATTAAATCTCTGATCTTATTTAGGCTAATATCTTCTTTTCGAATGATTTCCTCTTCTGGAATTAATGTTTGCTGCTTCCAATAATGCTCATCGCATCCTAAATTGATTATGTCCTTATTTCCCATCATTTCAATTGAAAATAACCCTCTCTTTATATAACTTTGGTACTTTTCCCTTATTTTAAATTGAATTTTAAAGAGAAATCCTAATAAATCCAAATATTTATAAATAAGAAAGGCCTATATTTTATTATGTCAAAAGAGGTTATTAACGATCAAAAACAAAAAATAATAAAGGAAATTCAAGTAGGAAACGACAATAGACAATTTATTTTGCGTATCCCTACGAGAATATCTGATAAAACTATACTTGATAATTTTAAAAAAAGTTATGTTGCTGAAGTTGAATATGATCCTTCAATAAAAAATCAAATAATAGTGAGGTTTAAGAATGGCTAATATAGGATTAAAACCTTTTGAGTATACTATTTATTGTTTTCTTAAGAACGGCAGTGGTGATGGATACACAATTGCAGAAATTGCAACTTCAACTTATATGGATAGAAAAACTGCAAGTAGTTGGACAGGAGCTTTGGTAAAAAAACATCTTGTTAAAACTAGAAAATCTCGAGGAAAAATACTTTATTATATTTAATTTAAAGTAAAAATATTATTTTCTTTAAGGATTTAACATCTGTGGATTGTTATTGAATCAACATAATCAATATTAAATCTAAATGTCTTTATAGCTTCTTTTCCACTTTCATTTCCCTTGCAAGTAATAATATATTTTGCTTCTTTGGGCATTTTATCTTTTTCGTATTCTAATTCTAGATATAACCCATATTTATCTTTAGGTAGTACATAATCATATCTAAAGTGAAAAGTATTAATCTCATTGAGTTCATCATCGTAATATTCTTCTTCTTTACAAGTTACTCCTTCATATTCAATTCCTTCAAAATAATCTAAATCATTGAGAGTATAAACAAAAAGAACTACACCCCCATAATTATCTTTTTCAATTCCATATCCTTCTGGTTCCCCATAATACTGTTTAAATAATGATAATTGAATATTATTGCTATTTTTATTTTCTAAATTTTCAATATTAGAATAAACCATAAAACCTCCACTACAAATAGTAAATTCATCAGTAGTCCCACCATCTACCATCATATTTTCAGAATTCCAAGGAATTATATTTTCTTCCGATTTCGTTGTTTCGGTAATTATTTCATCACTATCACAGATACTATTAGAATTTGAATCTAAACAACAACTTTCTCCAACTAGAATATATGGAGCATTACAAGTAATTTCATTAGAACAACCAGCAATAAATAATAAACCTAATATCCATCCAGCAAGTATAATTATTTTCATCTAACCAGTACCAATACGTTACATGTAACAATAACCAATTAATAAGCATTATGGTACTAATACTGTATGCGTAAGAACTATGCGAATGTAAGTATTCCTTCAGAATTGATAGAGCTAATAGAAAAAACTTGGAAAAAGAGTAAGAAAGGCTACAGAAGTCGTGCAGAGTTCGTTATTGAAGCTATTAGAGAAAAGATTGATAGAGAAAAATAATTTTTTTATTCTAATTTGAATATTTTGTATTAAAAAGATTTATATATAAATTTAGGTTGAATAAATAATGTGAAATGTTATCCTATTGAAGAATTGTCTGATGATGAATTTGAAAAATTAGTGAATATTATCTGCCAAAGAATTTTAGGTTCCGGCCTGGTTTCATTTACAAAAGGTAAAGATGGTGGAAAAGATGGGAGATTTGAAGGAATAGCTCAAAAATATCCTAGTGACAAATCACCTTGGAGTGGAAGATTTATTATTCAATCAAAACATACAAATAATCCTATTGCAAGTTTCTCAGATCCTGATTTTGTGAATATTATAAATAAAGAAATTCAAAGAATAAAGATTATAAAAAGCTCTGAAGCCATAGATAATTATCTTATTTTTACAAATAGAAAACATACAGGTATAATTGGAGATAAATTAATTCAAAAGATTAAAGAAGAAGTAAACCTGAATAATGTTGAGATAATTGGTTTAGAAGATATAAATTTAGTTTTAAGACAAAATAATGATATTGTTAATATATTTGATCTTGAAAACTTAAAAAATCCTTTAAGAATATCTCCTGATGATGTAAAAGAGGTAATTATTGCATTTGACACAAATAAAAATGAAATATACCCCAAAATCTTAATTGACCCTTTTAAACACATTGATATAGAAACAAAAAATAAAATTAATCAATTAAATGAAGATTATTTTCAATTTATAAAGGATCGTTCACAGGTTTATTTTAAACAAATTGCTGATTTTTTGGGGGATCCTAAAAATAAACCTTTTAATGAAATGTATGAAAATATCATAGATGAATTACAAGCAAAAATAATTACAAATAGAAAGGACTTTGGAGATTTTAATTTCATCTTAGAATATTATTATGATTATATACTTATTCATTGTCCAGAACTTAAAAAAATCAAAAGATTAATTAGGGTATTTTTACATTATATGTATTGGAGTTGTGATATAGGTAAAAAAGAGGATGTTAAAGCCAACTAAACATATGGACTTGGATTGTTCGGTAATAAAAATTACTGCTGATATAATTAAATTATTAAGTAAACAAAAGATTATTGAATATACAGATTTATTAAATCAATTAGAAAATATCAACGGCAAAGATGTCAAATATAATTTAGTTTCAAGTTTAAATATATTATATCTTTTAGGAAAAATTAGATATCATGCTAAAGATGATGTATTCGAGATGATACTATGAAGCTTAATAAACTTTATTCAAACAAGAAAGAAATATTTGAAGATATTATTTTTAATAGTGATTTTAATGTAATTTTTGCAAAAGTTAAAAAACCAAAGGATTCTTCTAAAGATTCTCATAATTTGGGTAAATCTTTACTAATCGAATTAATTGATTTTATGCTTTTAAAAAGTTTTAAAAAAGGTCTATTTTTAAAAGATAACTATAACTTGTTTGAAGATTTTATTTTCTATTTGGAAATAAAAACAAATGATGATAAGTTTATTACTATAAAAAGAGAAGTATCAAATAATAGCTATATATGTTTAAAAATTCATTCACAAGGATATCAGGATTTTCGTAATGAATTTGATTCTTTTTGGGAGATATCTAATATATCATTTGAAAAGGCTAAAGAAGAATTAAATAAATTACTAAATTTAAGCTCCATTTATCCCAAATGGGATTATAGAAAGGGTTTAACTTATTTTTTAAGAAGTCAACAGGATTATAATGATGTATTCCAAGTTAGTAAGTTTTCTGTTGGAAAACATCTTTATTGGAAGCCTTATATGGCCAAAATCCTAGGATTTAATGAATATTTAATTGAACAAAAATATTCCAAAGATAATAAAATCTCAGAAAAAGAAACATTTAAATTACAATTTGAAGAAACAGTATCTATTGATCCTCAAGATTTTGATAAACTCCAAGGTGTAATAAAAATAAAAGAAAAGGAATTAGAACAAAAAGAACTTAAAATAAATCGTTTTAATTTTTACGAAAAAGAAATTGAATTAAATAATTCTTTAACCAATGATATAGAAGAAAACATTTCTGAATATAATACCCAATTATATAGAATAAATTATGATATTGATAAAATTCAAGAAGCTTTGAATAATAAAATTAATTTTAACCTTGATGAAATAAAAAAAGTTTATGAAGAGGCAAAGATTTATTTTTCAACAAAATTTGTTAATGATTATTCTCAGCTTATTGAATTTAATAAACAACTTTTTGATGAACGATCAAAATTTTTAAAAATTAAGCTTGAAGAATTAAACAAAAATAAAACTGAGATTAACAAAAATCTAATCCATTTAAATACTAAAAGAGAAGAGATATTATCACTTATACAGGATAAGGATAGTTTTTCTAAATTTAGAAAACTTCAGGCAGAGCTTATTGAGGAAAAAACACAATTAATTAACTTAAAAAAAGAATTAGAAAACTTAAATCATTCAGATCAGATTCAAAAGACCATTAATAAATTGATAGAACAAAGAGATGAAATTATTAATAGTATTAAGGAAATGATTAAAAATAGTAATCAAATTTATGATACTATTCGTTATAACTTTAATGATATAATTAAAGACATTTTTGGAATACCAGCAATTCTATCCATTAGAATTAATGGAGAAGGAAATCTTGATTTTATTGCTAATTTTGTTAAAGATGAAAAAGATTTAATTAAAACTAGTGAAGACAAAGGAAATACCTATAAAAAGATTCTATGTGCTGCATTTGATTTATCAGTATTAATAACTTATTCAGATAAGTCTTTTTTTAGATTTGTTTATCATGATGGAATACTTGAGAGCCTAGATGATAGAAAAAAAGTTTTAATTTTAAAAAAAGTAAAATCTCTTTGTTCTATATACGGGATACAATATATATTGACCACAATAAATCATGATCTTCCACGTGATGAAAATGGGAATATTTTAGAATTTAATGATAAAGAAATTGTCAAATTGCTACATGACGATGGAAATGATGGTAGATTATTTAAAATGGACAAATTTTAGTTGGATTATAAATATTAACTTAACAATAACTTTTTTAATAAACTTATTATTTATGTACAAATCGCAACTTTTAGCTCTATAGAGATATAAGCAAGGTTAACATAAAAGCTAATATTAATTCTATTTTTATTCAAATAATTTAAAGTATTATTCAATTACTTTGGTTCTTTGATATTTATTTCATAGGCTATAACCTTTTGATTAACTCCTTGTAATGAATAAATTATCCAAAAAAGTAAACTTACTGAGCATATTAATAATATTAGACTCCATTTTGCTAGTTCTAGCCCTAAAAATAATGAACTTGGGGATAGTAATGAAAAACAAGAAAGAAGAATTGATGAAAAAATGGCAATATAAAATAGTTTCATTCTTTTCTGGGCATCATAGAATTCCCATTTTGTTGAATAATCTTTTTCTAATTCTTCTGCAAAGTTTTTTAAAAAATCTATTGATTCTTGAGAATCTTTGTCCATTGCTATTTTAGGGCTTACTTCCTGAATCCAATTAAATATTTTCTTCTTGATTTTAGAATTTAAATCATCATTATATTTGTTAAAACGATCTAAAAATTCTTTTTTATTAAAATAGGAATAAATTATTTGTGCAATTAATACTAAAAAGGAAACACCAAAATTAATGTAATCTAATGCGACCATTGATAAAATTAAGCCTTTTTTATTTAAATGGTTTCATAGTTTATAAAACTGGTTTTCTAGTAATCTCTTCAGGAATCCTGTACTCTTGCCATTTAACTCTTCCAGATAGAATAGCTTCTTTAAGATTCTTCTCTTGAGGTGATAACTTTGAAGCTCCGCTTTTGACTTCAACAAAGATGACTTCTTCAATCTGCTTTTCATCCATACCTTTGAAAACTACAAAATCTATAGGTTTCCCAATGAATCTACATTCTGTTGGTGAAAAGTCAAAGTTTGGTAAGAAAGGTGCTAATTGTTCACTAAATTGGCCTCCAAGAACAGCTCTAGACTTAGCAATAGCATCTTTTCTGTGATTAGGTAACTCTTGTAGCCATTGTTGGTCTTTTTTATAGGATCCGATTTTTTGTCCCAAATAGTATGCAACTCCAATTCCTAAAAGGAAAAGCAAAGCCAGAATAATTGTTGTGAATTCTACCATGTTATTAGTTTTGGATAATCCCTTTATAAACCTAATCTAACTTACACAGACGACAGATTTTCCCAAAGCCGGTCAAGTGGGCTGTGCACATAAAGTAGCTAGAAATGTGGCTTTGCGTTGTAAAGCATCATCGCTTCGACCAATACTGAAATGTTATGACAGCAAACCTTGCACATAATCTCATTCTCTTTGGTGGTATCACAATGTCCTCTAAGAGTGTTTCCAAACTTTCTTTTAATCATTGAGAAAGTTGATTCTGCATTTGAACGCTTGTGATAATGCTCCTTGAACTTGTCTAAGTTGTTCTTCCACATTGAAACCATCTCATGCCAAGCAATAGAACCTTTTGCTTGAGCAGTAACATTCTTCTTAGGCATTATGTAAGGCGATGCTCCTATGCTTCTAGTTGAATCGCAGTTGTCTCTAGAAAGATAACCCGCATCCGCAGAAATTTCTTCAATCTTGAATCTCTTGGTGGTATCATCTAGCAATGGCTTGAGGTAAGGACTATCATTACAAGTTCCTTCTGTAACATAAGCAGAAACAATTACATTAGTCTTCACACCACAAATCATATGCAGTTTTCTATAATCCTTATGCACCTTGAAATCTAACCTGATTTCTTTCCATTGTTTTTTATCGAGAGTAGAAAAGCCAGTTGCATCAATGGCAAAATATTTTTCTAGTTCTTTCATAGGAATAGATAGCTCTTTCATTATAGCCTCAAGTATGTAAACTATTTCTGGATCTCCCAAATATTTGAGAATAGTATTGAAATGATAGACTTTGTCTATGTATCCTAATCCTTTGAACATAATTAATTCTGAATTCAATCTTCTTGCAGAAATGTTATTGTAAGATTTAACCAACAATGATTTTATCATATCATTAATTTCAACAGAAGGTCTGCCATTAATGGGCTTATTTTGCAACTGCAAATAATTAACAACATCATTGATTATCTTGTAAGCCAAAATTCTTTCTTGAGTTTGATACAGATTATATTCAGTCCATTGTCTATCTTGTTTTGGAGTTTCAACTACTTCTTTCTCCTGAATCTCTTCGTTGTTGCCTTCGTAGGGGAGGATTATTACGTTTTGTTCCATCTTAGTAATATTCTTTTAGTATATAGTAATACTATTCTTTATTACTATGTACCGCCAGTATTTAAATCTTCCTATTAGTAATACCATTATATATTACTACTCCCGAAATAAAATAAAATAATGGCAAGTTTTATATATAAGTAATATATATTAAGATTATAATATGAAAAAAAGGGGGCTTGTATTATATGGATGAATACAAAAATATTTGGGAACTATATGGTTTAAAGACAAATCCCTTTTTTACAAACCCTCTTCTATTATTTGGGGGAGATATTGATATTAAATTAGCATTTATTGGTAGAGAATATGAAGTTAAGAGATTACAAAATTTAATTTCAAATAATATTAGTGGAAGAGTTATTGTTGCTGGTGATGTTGGAGTAGGAAAAACTACTTTTGTAAACTTTGTAAGAAGCAGTGTTCCAGATAAAGTTTTTTTTACACATCTAAAAGAAATAGCAGTACAACCAGAATGGGATGGAATAGATTTTATATTAAATACTTTATCTGCAATATATACTACAATTAAATTAAGATTAGATATAAATCCTAAATTTATTGATGAAGAAATCCTAAAAAAATTAGAACTTCTTGTTGATATTGTAGAAAGAAAAAATTATAGTATTTCTTTAAATATAGGTGTTATTGGTGGAGGATATGGATCAAATACAAATATCAGTATTCCTTCATTAACAATTCATTCTCTTCAAGTTTTTTTTGAAGATTTAATTAGAGAACTTAAAAAAGTGGGATATAAGGGTGTTGTTTTACATTATAATAACTTAGAAATAATAGAAGAGCCTAAATTAATTAAACTTTTTAATTCAATAAGAGATTTTATACAAACAAAAGAAGTCTTATTTATTTTTATTGGTGATTTAGGTGTTCCAAGAATAATAAGTAAAATTAAAAGAGTCGAATCAATTATGTCAGAATCTCCAATAATATTAGAAAATTTATCTATTACTGAGCTTAAGCAATTATTAGATAAAAGAATACAATATCTAAATATAAGCGGTTTGGATTCAATAAAGCCTTATGAAGATGAAATAATTACAAAACTATATCAATTATATAATGGAAATTTAAGATCTATATTAAATAGCCTTTCTACAGCATTTAATGAATTAGTTATTGATAATAGACCAACAATTATGAATTCTGAAATATTAATTAATACTCTTTCAAATACAGCTAAAAAAAGATGGTTAGATAAAATTACAGATACTGAAAAAGAAGCTCTTTTTTTAATACTTAATTCTGGTGAAATCACTAATAAAGAGATTGCTCAATCTTTAAAAAAACAAAAACAAAATATTTCTAAGATTACAAATAGGCTATTAGATATTTATGCAATAAAAATAAAACGAACTGATGGAAAAGAAAAATATTTTACTGTTGATTCTTCTATAAAATGGTTTTTATTGGAAAAAGAAAAAAAGATCTTAGGAAAAAATAACTTAACTAAAAATATACAAAATGAAATTCAGAAAATATTACCTAACTAAAAAACATTAAAATGAATAAAATTTAAAAAAATAATGGGCGTGCAAATTCAAATCTTTTATCTTCTTCTTTAGGAAAATATAATCCCATTTCTGTTTTTCCTTGTTTTCTTATAACTTCTAAATATCTTGAAGCCATCTCATTATTTCCACAAAGAGCCCTAAACAAAGGATCCTCTTTGGCATCAGCAATAGATATTGTTGCAAGATCTTTTTGTGTTTCAAATAATTTTTCAAATCTTGGGATTCTATAACCATTCCAATGTTCAACACTTGGTAAATAACAATTTCCTTCAACAGCTCCTTCTATCGGTTCTATTTGTTCAAGATATAAATGATTAAAATCCTGAACTAAATTTCGAGCTTGTTGAGATGTACAACCAAAAGAGGTATCTAAACCATAACTAATAAAAGATTCTTCAGAGAGATTTAATCCCATAATTTCATTAACATATTTTATTAATTGTTGGCCATATCCCAAGGAAGTATCATCAATATCTAAAGCTAGCATCTCTTTCATATAAAAAATAAAATTAATTAATAATATACTAGTCCAGTTTTATAATTTCGAACTTCTGAGTCATAATATTTGTTAATTCAGGCTTATATTGTGCCATATTTTCAAAGTAGTTATTAACTTTATTAACAAATAAATCAAATTGTTCATAGTACTCGTTATGTACTATTTTTTTCTTGGTAAATTTCCATAATCTCTCAATTAAATTGAGATTTGGTGAATATGGTGGAAGAAAAAAGAGATCA
>Ga0208375_1005028_pt1 | contig 10020 bp, 10 predicted proteins | sample RifOxyD1_FD_184038 | JGI IMG/M metagenome (GOLD analysis project Ga0208375, IMG submission 184038) | Soil microbial communities from Rifle, Colorado - Rifle Oxygen_injection D1 (SPAdes) | ecosystem: Environmental > Terrestrial > Deep subsurface > Rock core/Sediment | place: Rifle, Colorado...
GACTCTTAATTTACCAGCTTCCCGGACTTTTTCTTCTGATTTAAGTTCAATTAAATCTTTGGATTTGATTATTTCTGCACGGATGAAGCCTCTCTCCATATCAGTATGAATTTTTCCAGCAGCCTTTTGCGCAGAGGTGCCGCTTTTAACTTCCCAGGCCCTGACTTCATTTTTATTTTTGGTAAAAAAGGTGATTAAATTTAACAGACGTTGGGATTCGTGGATAAGCTGGTGACAAGTATTGTCCATTTTGCTTTCGCTTAGATCTGGTGTGCAAAGTTGTGCATCAAGGAATCCATTAAGGTTCAAAGATTTAAAGTTGTTCTTTTCGGCCCAGACCCAGACTTGGTTTGAAAAATCCTTACTGGTTTTGGATTCATCAATATTACAGACATAAATTTTTGGTTTAAGACTAATAAGATTGAGCTCTTTGACAACTTCGCTGTTGCAAAGATGCAAGACAGACGGTTCCGCAGCATTATGGCATAAATTATTTTTCAACTGTTCCAGAACAACCAAGCTTTGTTGATTTTTTTTAAAAAGTTCCTTATCAGGATTTTTGCACATGGTTTGCAGATATTTAATTTTTTTCTCTACAACATCAAGATCGGCAAGGGCAAGTTCTAGTTCCACGGTTTCGATGTCATAAATGGGATTAATGCTTTCATTCATGTGGGCAATGTTGGGATTTTCAAAGCATCTGACTACATGTAAGATGGCACTAACTTGTCTTATGTGTCCCAGAAATTGATTGCCAAGACCTTCACCCTTGCTGGCGCCTTGGACCAGACCGGCGATATCGATGAATTCGATAGCTGTAGGAATTATTTGGTGGCATTTATTTATCTGGGAGATTTTATAGAGACGTTCATCGGGAATATTAATTTTTCCAATGTTTGGTACTACCGTGGAGAAAGGATAGCTTTCAATCAAAGCATTATGTTTAGTCAACGCTTTAAAAATAGTGGATTTGCCCACATTGGGAAGACCCACCAACCCACAATTGAGACTCATCAACACCTCTTTTGAAATTATCAAGTGCGTTAGGTCAATATTTATTGACGCTGCTTGGTTAATAAAATTTGAAATAATATATAATAAGATAGTATGATTAGGATATGCTTAAAACCCTGGCTTTTTGTTTTATTTTTTTTGTTTATTCTTATTCACCATTTGTGCTTGGGCAAAATGTTGTGTCAGAAATCAATAGTAGTTCAGAAACCTCGCTAACCGGTGACATGATAACAGAAAAAATATTTAAAATTTCCGTCTCAGGGAGAATCATCGTTATTACTAATTCCAATGAAGTGTTGATTAAAGGTGATTTTATTTCCATCATTTTTAATGAAGACCTGGTTTTTCGGGCATTAATTGCCAAAGTTACTAAAGCCTATGTGGGCATTAAAGTGGTTAAAATATACAATGAAGACGTGTTAAAAAAATTAAAACCCGGTGATTCTGTTTTGATAATCAGGGGGGATGATAGCTACTATAAAAAGAAGGATGAAGTTGGAGAGGATGTTGAGGGTAAAATAAAGACAGAGGATAACTTGTTTGATGATACGTTATTGGAGGAAGACCTGACTCTGCAGGAAAACAGCAAAAGAATTCTAAAGCAGGATAATATCATAAGCGTCTCTTACGCTTTAGTGGAAGGGGTGAATACTGATCATTCAGCTCATCGCTTTGGACAGTTTAACGGGCAATGGGCCTATCAATTTTTAGATAATTTTTGGGGTGAGATAGGCTTTGGCCAGCATCGTATATCAGATTTTCCAGATGAGGGTCTTGATACCAGCGTTACTAATTTTACCTTTCGGGTGAAATACACATTTGCAGGCCCTTTTTACTCTTATATAAAACCCTACTTTGGATTTCAGGTGGTAAGAGCCAGCGACTCATCTGATACTGATACAACCCAGGAACAATTAAACAAAGAAACCGCATTGTATGAAAAAACTGAAAAAACCACACCCATAGTTGGGATAACTTTTTTAAAACGATTGGTTCCGGGATGGTTTATTCACGGGAATCTGGGTTCGGATCTATTTGCCATGGGGTTTAGTCTTGAGTTTTAAACTGGTGTTGGTACTGGCAATAGTAGGACTTGCGACAGCCTGCGGAGTGAAATCCCCACCCCTGATCCCACCCGAAAGTGTTATTCCGAGTTATGAAGAAAAGTTTATTGAGAAAGATGATAAGGATCAAATGGAAATTGATAAAGAAAAACAGGAAGATTTAGACGAATGAGTTTGGTAATTGGAATTGGAACAAATATAGGGAGCCGAATAGAAAACCTTAAAAGGGCCAAGGCGCTTTTGGAGAGTCACTTTGAGTTGATAGCAGAAAGCCGGATATATAAATCTGAGGCAGAGGATTATGAAAATCAACCCTATTTTTATAATCAGGTGCTTGAATTCGCTCTGCCCGACATGGATGAAGAAGTATTAATGAGGCTTTTGCTTTCCTTGGAAGACGAAATGGGCAGAGAGAGAATTATTAATAAAGGGCCTCGAATAATTGATATGGACCTTTTATTTTTTGGAGACCGAAAGGTTAAAAAAGAAATGGTGGAAATTCCTCATCCGAGGCTGTTCGACCGTTCATTTGTAGTCAAACCCCTTGCAGATTTACCCTGTTTTGAAGATTTAAACCGACTTTACCAATTTAAGAAAAATTTTGAAAATATTGCAGTTCCTGTTGGTCTTTAGATTCTTTCATTATTGGATTGAAAAGAAAAACCCTCTGCCCGTTCTGGTTCCACAGCATTCATTTCAGGTTGTTCGGATTCTTCGGTCATTTTTTCTTCATCAGAAGATTCCTCAAGTTCTCTAGCAGCCAGATTATTTTCATCTTCTTCAAGGTTTTGTTGTTGGTTCGAGTTGATTCCTCGCTCATTTGCAGACATTCGATGTTGAAGTGCATCTTCCTTGGTTTGAAAAGCTAGTTGGGGTTGTGGCTGAGCAGCTTCTTTAAAGGCTGCAGCTTCGTCGTCGGCTACGATTTGCTCATATGCGGCGTCGGGATTGGAATTGTTATCGTCATTGTGATTGATGTCGCTATTATTGTCAGCAACTTCTTGCGCAGTTTCATGATTTTTAAATACGATCAAGCTATCTTGTAAAATTCCAGTAAAAAAACGTACATTTAATGTGTAAGTGTTGTTGTCAAAATTAACAAAGCCTCCATCCTTATATTCTGATCCTGTGGGTGAAGGAATGGAAAATTGTCCACTTAGTAGATTTACAGGGATGGAAGAAGTTATTACATATTGAACAGAGTTATCAAAAATAATGGAAAGATTGGTGATCTCAGTTATTTGATTATTGACTATTTTAACCGAAATTTCACTGCTTTCTGGGTCAACAGTAGCTCCTTCTAGTTCCTTATTAACAGGTCTAATTTTTAAGGTATTAAAACGGGCTGTTAAAATCTCAACTTTTTCTTCATTATTAGTTAAATCAGATTTGCTTTCTGAGACTAAAGTTGGCTTAGAAAACTTCTTTTTAGTGTTCTGCTTTTGTATTTTGATAACCGGGATCGAGATTTGCTTTTTAGAAGCTACAAATCTTTCGTAATTATCGTCTAATCTTTTTTCAAATTTAACTTCACTAAATTCCATATAGGAGGTGGAGGTGAAGATTAAATCACTATAGATGCAGGCTATCGCAAAAGTAGTGAAGATTAATCCGAAACAAGTAAGTGTGAGTTGTCTAAAGCCATTTAAGCTTTTCATAACTCTCTCCTGAGGTTAATGCTTATATGGCATAATAACTAGCAACAATGGTGCCATGCGTTGAGTAAGACGTTTTCATTAAATGGTAGGCTATATTGTAAGTAACATGTTAATATTATTAATATATTTTAATTGTATAGAATTTAGACAGATTTCAGGGTTGTAAAAAGAATAAACAATATATATAAAAAAGACAGTAAATAATATATATTTATATCGACTCTTCTTGTTTGATTATGCCCTTGTCAATCAGGCTGCGGATGGAAAAAAACAGGTCGGTTTCAGCTAACTGGTTTTCGTCAAGTAATCGAGCTACGTTCCTTCTTTCAATAATTTCGGACAAAACCTGAAAATCAATGGAGCTTAAGGTGTTACCAAGAGCGGTTTGATCAAAGGAGAGTTGATAGTTAGACAAAAAATTGTGGCCTAGTTTTTTAATTTGCAAAATTTCATCATGAAATTTCTTAAATTTTTTAAAAATGGATTTAAGGTCGCTGATTGCCTCCGTGGGGAAAAAATAGTGGTCTCCAGCTTCGGACATGATTTTATAATTATCTGGCCCGTGAAAGACCAAATAAATTAAATAAATCAACGCCTGTTCATTGGTATAATTGTTGGTTTTGGAATGAATAATTTTTCCGTTTTTTAAAAAAATGGTTCCAATATTTTGACCATTCAATTGGATAATATTTACAGCTCCACTGAAATGGTATTGATAGTGTTTGTTTAAAATTTCAAATAACATGGCTTTAAAAGTATATTGAAAATTCCCTGGTTGACAAAAAAAATTAAATCCGATGAATTTAATCAATTAATATCTGACAGCTTGAATAAAAATCTCTAGATAGGATAGATTAAAAAGCTTATTATTAATTATGTAGGAAATTCTAGGCATTAATATTATGTTCAGGGGTGTTGAATTGAAAGACTACAAGAGAAAAAATTATTTAATTAATCCGCGATTTCAAATAAAAGTCAGCATTTACTTGATACTTTGCATTGTGGTTTGTACAGTGGTTTACCCAATTGGAATATGGCAACTTTTTTACCTGTTTGCCCAAACCATTTCAGAATATGATCCGGCTAAAATGCAAATTTTGGAAGAGCAAAAAACAGAAATTTTCACCCTTTTATCCTTATGGGTGCTTGGTACTTTATCCTTGGCATTTGTAGTCTGTATATTTATCAGTCATAGGATTGCCGGCCCACTTCATAAATTAAAAGAATATTTGAAAGATCTTCCAAATCATAAAATTGTTCCCAAGTTGATTTTTAGACAAGGTGATTATTTTTCGGAAATAGCGGATATTTGGAATAAAAGTTTTGGAGAAATTCAAAATATAGGTGATGTAAATGGTGCTGTAGACGAAGTGATTGCCCAACTTGAAGGGATAAAAGCAAAATCAGGACATGAACTTGAAGGACAATTGCAGGCGGTAATGGAAAAAATTAAAAAATTCAAGAAATAACATAAAAAAAACAACAGGAGGTTGTTTGATAAAATTCTTCGTTTTATTTTTATCTATTGTCTGTGTGGATAATTCCTTGGCGAACGTTAAAAAAGAGGAGTTATCACCTGAATCAACGGGCTCGGCAGATTCTCTTTTTGAATTACAAAATATGGCAGAAAGTGAAGTGCTTGGAAGGAACTTGATTGAGCTTACTGCAAATTTGAGCAAGGGTAAAATAAATATTCCCTTGGTTAAAAAAATTGAGAAAAACCCGGGATTGGATCTTTTTTCAAACCTAAAAGAAGAGTTGGCTGTATTAGAAAAACTTGGCGATCCCGTTGTAAAAATAAGCGAAATAGTGATTGCATGTTCAGAGTATGAAAATAAAATAAGTGGCGGAGTCTGGTACTTGGGCAGAAAAATAAGTCCTTTGTGCCGAAAATTATTTTTTGAAAAATTAGATGAAAATAATGGATATGAGCTGCTTAAAGAAACCAATTTAAGCTTTTTTAAAAAAAATGTAGATTTTTTGTTTATTGCAAATGAGGAAAAAAACACCCAAAAAATATTAAATAAAATGAAAAAGAATGAATCTTTATGGTCGGTTATTTCAAATATCTTTGCCAAGGAATCGATAACTAGAAAAATAAATATTTCAGATAGAATTTTAGCGGATCTTAATTTGCCTGAAGAAATAAAAAAAGAAATCTTGCAGGTTAGTTTGGTTAAATCAGCAGGTCGTTCATTTTTAACCAATGAATTTAAGCAGAAGTTCAAGGCAATCTATAAAAATTTAAATGAAAATAAAATTGAATCAGCATACCAGCAAACTGTAGAACTTTTAAATTTTTATAAAATTAACCAGCAGGTGATTGATGAAGAAATAGTCTGGCAGCATTTTACGGATCTGGGAAAAGAGCTGTTGTTGGTTTATGGTGTGACTGAAACTGCTTTAAGCCTCGTACATACTACAACAAAAATGCGGTTGCCCGGGAAGGAGCAGCAGTCATTATTCATGTTATTATGGGCAAATATTTATGCTCATAAATATTTGGATAATTTAAGTATAATAAATGAAAAAAAGATGCTTGCTTCATGGGATACTTATGAGGATCGGTTAAAGTTTTGGATTGCCTATTCTTTTGAGAAAAATAAAAATTTCAAGCAAGCTGATATTCTGTATCATAAGCTGATTAAATCCTCATTTTTTTCCTATTATTCGGTGTTGTCCTTGAAAATAATGAACAAAAGAAATACTTTTGAGGAGGCTCAACCACTAACCTTTAAATTTCATAAAAATAATACTAAAAATGATAAATTGTTGACAATTGCCGAGTGTGAGGTGGAAACAATAAAGGCCATAAGAAGGCTGAATTTGTGGTCCATGCTGTCTTACGGGGTTTTTATAAATAAAGAAATCAATGTTCTCATGAATAGAATTGATAAAAAAATTATGCTGAATAGAAATATTACAGATCCGCTTGATTATGAAAGATTGCTTATGTCCAATGTCGCTCATGTTTTAAGTAGTAACAATCAACATTTGGCATTTTTTAAACTTTTTGATCAAAATTTTTCCCAGAATGCAGATGAAATAAGTTTTGAATTTCTACAAAAGCTTTTTCCCACCAATTATTTAAATAAAATTGAAAAATATAAAACCAGCTTTGATCCTATTTTAATTTTATCCTTGATCAGACAAGAGTCTGCATTTGATACCCGGGCAAGATCTCCGGCAGGTGCCAGGGGATTGATGCAATTAATGCCGGCAACCGGAAAAATGCTAAGAAGAAATTTAAAAAAAGAAAATCTCTATATTCCGGATATAAATCTTGAGCTGGGAATCAGGTATTTCAATAATCTGGTAAAAAAATATGATGGAAATCTGATTTATATCCTGGCTGCCTATAATGCCGGGGAGACTGCCGTCAAAAGATGGCGGACTAAGTATTTAAATAGCAACGATCCGATCGTCGACATAGAGGCTATTCCCTACCAGGAAACCTGTGGTTATGTAAAATTAATTTTTAGAAATGTTTTCTTTTACAATTTATTAAAAGAGAATGCTGATATTAGTAAAGCAATTCCGTCTGACTTTTATGTCAAGTCTCAACAAGTGGAAGGATCTACCTATTAAAAAAAAAGCCTTCCGGCCTTACAATTAAATCAAAGATCATGTTTAACTCTTTGGAGGGATTATGAAAAAGATTAGGGTGTTGATTGTTTTGTCTTTGCTGACGCTGGTATCGTGTTCAGGAGGATCGAATAATGAAAGCACTGATAATATTTCAGACGTAGAAGATTCAACAGAGTCGCTGGAAGTCAATGACCTTGACGTGGATAATGCCGAGTCTGAAAGTGATTTATCCAACATACAATCTGAAGAAAGTGTCAAAGTGGATACCATGCCAGCTGACGTAGCACCTCCTGATAGTAAAGTTAGTGATAATAATATTAATATCAGCGATATGGCGGATTATGTAATACAACCAGGTGATACCCTGATGTTAATTGCATTTAAACTTTATGGGGATTATACCAAGTGGAAAGATTTGGAACAATTGAATCCAGTCAATCGCTCAGGATTAATAGTCGGAAATACGATCAAATATGCAGTTCCTGCTCAAGCGTTTTCCTGGCAACCATCTGGTAACCCACATATGATAGTGCGTGGAGAAACCTTGGGGATTATTTCTGCGAAATATTATAATACTCAAAGCAAGTGGAAAAATATTTGGGAAAACAATCGTCCCATGATCAAGAATCCGGATTTAATTTTTGCAGGATTTACGCTTTATTATCCTGATCTTGCCAATTTAGCATCCCTTTAATCGGAATTATTATTAACCTGCTTGGTGTAATTTCACGAGATCTGGTATAATTAACCCTGGCTGACGTCAGGGTTTTTTTATGGATAAATTTGGTATTTTTATCATTGCTTTATTTTTTACATCTTGTTCGATAATGCAAAATATTTTTCATCAAGAAAAAAACAACAAAGTCCTGGCCAGTTATAAAAAGATGGAAGATCTTGATTATTTGATGCATCTATCGGCCCTGGGTGATCATTATCTGCAAACCCCGGGGATCAAAAGCCTCAAGCTTAGTAATCAAAGTATTAAGTATCTGACCAGCATTTATATGAAACTTACTTTGGAAAATGAATTATATTATACCAAAAAAATAGAGCCTTCTTTTTATATTATAGAAAGCAAGACCCCATTTACGTTCTCGTTACCAAATGGAAAATTCTTTTTTTCATCTGAATTGATTCAAAAATATCTTAAACATGAGGATATATTAATATCTGTTTTAAGTGCCGAGATTTTCCGGGTGCAATATGAAATATATGGGAGGAAAAGTGTGGTTTCTGTGGGATATATTGATACGCAAAGATTACTGTCTTTACTTCGACTTTCTGAAAAAAACCAGACTGAAATTGACAAGTGGGCATTTTACACAATGAAAAGAGCAGGCTATGATGCCATTGCGTATTTAAGCTGGTTACAAATACAAAATAGAAATTCCATGGATTTTATCTTGCAACACGGAGGGGATACCCAGAAAATTTCGAGGCAGGAATTTATTTTCAAAAAATTTATTGTAGAACAGGGGATTTCCAATGATGATGCCCAAAGATTTGAGCGAAGATCATCAGCGGATTTTTATAATTTTAAAAAAGAATTAACAAGAGTTGGATATGGAAACAAAAATGAGCGAGAATAACTTATTAATTTATGAGCTGGTGGCTGAATCCATGGAAAAGGGGTGTGTGCCTAAAGAGAATATACTTAATATTAATCGATTGCCAGGCGATGCTTCCACCAGGGCCTACTTTCGAATTAATACAGATAATAATCGGTATGTAGTCTGTCTGGAAACCGTCAAAAATGAATTTGATGCCCGATCAAATTTTATCGTGGTTGGTGAAGCATTTTTAAAAAACAATGTCAGAACCCCTATCATCTACGATACCATTGATAAATCAGGTTACATTTTACAAGAAGATCTGGGAGATGAAACACTACTAATGCGTTTTGCCCATATCAATTCAGTCAATGAAGAGTATGATTTTTTGAAAAAAGCGATCGATAATCTGATAAAAATTCATAAAATTAAATATGAGAACTATCCCAATTCCAATTTTTCCAAACTCATGTTTGATCAGGAAAAACTGCAAAGTGAAATGAATTTTTCAATTAAAAACTTTTTTATCAATTTTTTAGGGCATAACCTCACTGAACATGAGCAACAATGTTTGATTTTACATTTTGAAAATTTATGTAAAATATTATCAGATACCAAATTTGTCCTATGCCATCGGGATTTTCATACCAGAAATATTATGGTAGTTAATGAGGAACTGGTCTTGATAGATTTTCAAGATGCTCGGATTGGTATACCTCAATATGATCTGGTTTCCATTCTGGAAGATTGCTATCATAAAGTTAATGATCGAAATATTGAAAAAATTAAAAGATATTATTGGGATAATTTTTTGAAATCCACAGGATACCAGGAATCCTATGAAGATTTTGAAAATTATTATAATTTGATGGCCATACAAAGAATCTTCAAGGCAGTTGGTAGTTTTTCATTTTTTGTAAGCCAGAGAAAAGATTATAGATATTTGAAATACATTGGTTATGCGATGGAAAAGTTAAAGGAATTTATGTTTAAAGATTCTTCGCTAAACGAACTAAGAAAGATAATTTATGGGCATTACTACACAAATTGATACGGCACTTTTACTAAGTGCTGGTTTGGGTACTCGCATGGGGATAATTGGCAAGCAGTTACCCAAACCACTATGGCCGCTTTTTGATCAAACCA
>Ga0208375_1005030_pt1 | contig 10016 bp, 10 predicted proteins | sample RifOxyD1_FD_184038 | JGI IMG/M metagenome (GOLD analysis project Ga0208375, IMG submission 184038) | Soil microbial communities from Rifle, Colorado - Rifle Oxygen_injection D1 (SPAdes) | ecosystem: Environmental > Terrestrial > Deep subsurface > Rock core/Sediment | place: Rifle, Colorado...
ATGTTCCTAATATGTTGTAATTTTAAAGAAGTAACTATGGAGTCAATCTCTCCCTATCCCTCGGAAACATTGTTGCTTCCTTTACATTTTCCAACCCGCAAATTATTTGAGTTAATCTTTCAAGTCCAATTGACCAGCCAGCATGGGGTGGAGCGCCATATCTAAAACTATTTACATAAGATTCAAAATTTTTAGGGTTTAATCCTTTGGCTTTTAATCTTTCTATTAACAATTCTGGCAAATGAATTCTCTGCCCGCCGGAAGAAATTTCCATTCCTCCATAAAGAGCATCAAAACCTTCTGTGTATTTCGCATTTTTATTTTCATCTTTAGGCATAATATAAAACGGCTTTAATGAAGAAGGCCATGAGTAAGTAAAAACAATATTATCTGGATATAAATTGCATAATTTCTTTTCTTGCTCGGGCGTGAAATCTTCTCCGATTTTTCCACCCGCCTTTTTAATTGCTTCTTCATAACTTAGATAAACCGCTTTCGGAATTTTCAGATTCTTAACATTAAGCAAATTTAATTCTTCTTTGCATTCTTCTAAAATTTTTTTAACAATAAATTTAACAACTTCTTCTAATTCTTTCATAACTTCCATTTGATTCATAAAAGCGCATTCAATATCCATTTGTCTTATTTCATTAATGTGCCTAGTTGTATTGTGTTTTTCCGCTCTCCAAACAGGAGTTATCATAAAAATTTTTTCCATAGAACAAGCCAGCATTTGTTTGTATAACTGAGGAGATTGCGCTAAAAATGCTTTTTTTTCAAAATACTGAACAGAAAAAAGCTCGGTTCCGCCTTCAGACGCGGCGCTTATTATGCACGGAGGCTGCATTTCAATAAACTTTTTTCTATAAAAAAATTCCCTGAATGAATTTTCAATTACATTTTGTATCTTAAAAATTGCCTGAATTTTTGGTTTGTGAAAATCTAAAAACCTATAATCCAACCTATGCTGAAATTCTGTCGTCGTTGTTTTCTCATTAACATGAATCGGCAATTTTTCTGCTTTACTGATAATTTCTAAAGAGCTGACTTCAACTTCAACATCTTTTCTTGCAAGTTCTGCTTTAATATCTGCAGGTTTAACTTTTCCTTTAATTTCAACAACAGATTCTAAAGTTATTTCAGAAATTTTTTTTAAAAGTTTTTCGTCTTTAACAATGCACTGAACCATCCCAGAAAAATCCCTTAACAAAATAAAAGCCATTTTTGATAATTCACGAATTTCATAAACCCATCCTTTTAATAGAACTTCCTGCTTGACTTTTATTTCTGAAATATACACTCTCTCCATAAGAGCATAAAAAGAAAAAGCATTTATTAATTTAATGTTTAGTTTCAGCAACTATATTTTCTAATTTGCCATTTTTATCTTCTGCAACAGATTGTTTTCCGTCCGTAATTAAAACAGCGGCAGCAATTACGGTTGTCCAAAGTCCATTCTTGCCTTCTGCAGATTGAGTGATGTTTTTTGTTTTAATAATTTTATCAGACATTTTATACACTTCTGTTCTTTCATCATATCCGAGATTTTCAGGGACTTCAATCCCCAAAGTAGTTCCAAGCATATACACTGCTAAATCTTCTGCATAATCCCCGGCGCTTTTTTCATTTTCTCCGTATGGATGATGCTCAGAAAGATACCCATATTGATTTCCATCTGCCGGAATAGCAATGCCAACAGAAGCCGCGCTCAATCGATTATACTCATTATTTTCAACCCTCGCCATAACACAATAAACAATTTCTCCCGGCTCAAAATATTTTAATCCTTCTTCTTTAGAAATTATTTTGCAATTTGGAGGAAAAATGCTTGATACAGTAACAAGATTGTATTTTTCAATTCCTGCATCTCTTAAAGCAAGTTCAAAGCTTGCAAGTCTTTCTTTGTCTCTCCCAACTCCTTTAGTCAAAAATAATTTATTTGGAACAACCATTAATTTAATTTAATTTATTAATTTTTAAACATTTCTATATTTTTAGAATTTTTTATTTTTAAAACTTTATTAAAAAAATAATTTTTTAGAGATAATTAAAACAAATTCTTTGGTATTTTTTACTTCACAAATTTTTTAATAATATCCTTCGCAGTTTTTCCGTCAATCTTTCCTTTCATTTCAGTCATTACTAATCCCATATAAGCATTCTCGCTTAAACCCGGTTTCTCTCTAATTAATTTCATAATTTTTTCTTCAATTTCTCCTGAATCTGTTTTTTCAATTTTAATTGCATTCTCAAAATTCTCGCCTTTTGCAAATTTAGTTAAAATTTCCTTAACATCTGATTCAGAAATTTTCTTTTTATTCAAAGCAATTAAAATATCTCCATAAATTTCTTCAAAAATTTTCTCAATATTTTCCAGAGATTTTTCTGTCTTAGCTGAAATTTCTTTTGGAAAAAGTAAAATCATTTTTGCAATAAAATTTGGATTTTCATAAATTTTCAACAAATTCTTAAACTCATCAACTTTATTTTGATTTAATAATAATTTAATCATTTCCTGGCTTAATCCAGTTTTATTTAATTCTCCTTCAATTTCTGATTTTAATTTAGGAAGCTCTTTTTTAATTTCGTTGATAAACTCTCTTGAAATTTTTAGCAAAAATAAATCTGTTTCGGGATACATTCTGTCTGCACCGGGCATTGGACGGATAAATTCAGTTAGACCTGTTGGTAAAGCATTCCTAACCTCTGAACTTGTCGGTTTTCCGGCATCAGAAAGTTTTTTTTGTCTTAAAACTTCACTCTCAATAATTTTCACAAAAATTTTCATATCCTGAACTCCTTTTAATTCAACACGATTTTCGCCGCGAATAGATAAATTAACATCCTGTCTGATTGTTCCAATTCCCCGCTTAACCTTACAGCTTCTCAAAATCTCGCCAATAAGCAAAGCAGTTTCTTTTGCCTGCATAGGATTTTTTATATCTGGAGCAGTTGCAATTTCTATTAAAGGAATTCCAAGTCGGTCTAATCTGTAAATTATTTTTTTGTTATCCTCGCTGATTTTTCTTGCAGAATCTTCCTCCAAGCAAATAGTATCAATTCCAACTTTGCCGTAACTTGTTTCAATAAAACCATCACGAGCAATTAAAACAGTTCTTTGAAATCCAGAAGTATTTGAGCCGTCAATAACAGTTTTTCTCATAATCTGTGTTAAAGGAATAATTTTGCAGTTCAATAAAAACGCAACTTGCAAAGCAATTTTCAAAGCTTCTTGATTAATAATATGCGGCGGCTCTTCATCTAGCTCAACCAAACAATTATTATCTTTATAAAATTCATAAATAAATTCTTTTTTCAAAGCCGCCTGATACTGCGCAGCAACATCAACTTCCCCTTTTTCTCCGGCAACCGCATGAAGTTTTCTGGTTGCAATTAAATCCGGTTCATCATTTCTCAAAACAGAAGGACAATCACAAAAAAGTTTTTTTGTATCAATTTGCTGATGAATTTCCAAACCAGATTTAAATTTTAATTTTTCATAATTCAAGGTATCTTCAGCCATAAAATAAAGAAATAAAAAAGGTTTATTAATTTAGCTTTGTCAAGAGTTTTGGGTTTTTACTAAACTTTTGAAAACCACAAAAAAATTAAAGGGCGAGCATTTTCGCGAGACAAACTTAAACTATTAATCAAATATTAATCGCGAGCGAGGGTGCGAGTAGGGTCTCAGACGAAGTTTGGGTTTGAGTGGGAATTTTAAAAACCCAAATTTAAAAAAATTTATGACAAACCGTTAATCTAATCTAATCTCATATTTATCTAAAGTATTTATAAAATTATTTGCCATTGTATCTGGACAAGACCAATCTTTCAAGGCTTCTTCAAAATAATTTTTATTTAAACCAATGCTCTTGCCTAAAGATTTAATATCAAAAATATCATAAAAAAGTCTAAGTTTAGCAACCATTCTTGGATATACTGAATCTTTTAAATTCAGAACCTCCTCTTTAAACGATTCTATCTGTTTCTTAAAATCTTCTTGAGAAATATTTTTAGGAAAAGCAACATTATATTCCGTATGAAATTTTAAAACTCGATTTAATTTGTGCAATACTAAATCCTCTGGACTTAAAACTGCATAAGAAATATCCTTATCAGAAATTATTCTACGATTACATATTTCTCTTTCAAGACTTTTTTTATTTTTTATAAAATGATTAGAAGACTTTCTTGGATGCTGAATAAGTAAAGAATCTTCATGACGTTTAACCAGATAGTCATGAGTTGTGCCTTTTTTTCTATACTCTATAGAATAATCCTTTTCAATTAAAGTTCTTGTTAAATGTTCAGTAATTTTTTTATAGTCTATAACACCTCCGTTAAAAAATAAAGTATAATCTAAATCAACTGTTTCTCTATGATTCTCTATAGGTAAATAACTGCTAACAGCCATCCCGCCAGATATAAATCCAGGCAGTCCAGTTTCATGCTGCAATTTATTTATAGCATCGATTCCATCTAAAACAATTTTATCTCCTAATTTGTGAGGTTTTAAGCCATAATTTTTCATAAATTTCCCAATCTTCAGGAATTTATAAAGCTTTCTAATTTGTAACTTTTAAATGATAACTAAGAAAAAATAAAATTTTATTCTTTCAACCGATTATTCAACTCGCCGGAAATATTCTCCAGCATTTTTTCCTTAACATTCCATTCGGGATGTCCCAAAACCCAGCCAAGTTTAACAAAAGCAGTCTCAGCGAGCATATCTTCAAGGAAAATTGCTCCAAAATTACTCAACTTTCTAAGATTGGAATAAACATAAGGATTAACTCTCCCAAAAATGCATTGAGAAGTTATGCAGATTGCAATTCCTTTTTCAACAATCTCTTTTAATTTTAAATCCCAGCCATATTCAGATTCAGAATTAACTGCAACATGTCCAAGTCCTGTTGCTTCAATGATAAGTCCCTTATATTTTTTTTTAAGATAATAATCCAAGATATCTGGAGATTGCCCGGGATAAAATTTTACTAAAGCAATTTCATTGTCAAATTTTAAATCAAGTTCAACTTTTTTATTATTTCTTTTATTATAGTCACTTAAAATTTCAATTCTGTTGCCTCCCGATTCCAAGTTTGGAGGTACACCCAGCGGTGCTGAATAAATTTTTGCAAATGGTTCGGAATTCACAACTTTAAATGCATCTCGTCTTGAAGAATGAAATTTTCTAACTTTTGTTCCAGGCATTGCATAACAAAAATCATCATTAGTTGAACCATGACCAACAAGCATAACTTCAGCAATATCAGAAATTGCAGCTAAAGCGGCGCATTTTAAATTTAAATTAGCGTCGCTAGAAGCCCTATCAATGCTTCTCTGAGAATAAGTTAAAACAACTGGCTTATTTAAATTTTTTAAAAAAAACGAAAGAGCAGCAGAAGTATAATGAAGAGTATCAGTTCCATGAGTTACTATTACACCCCGAATATTTTGATCATTAACCAGCTCTAAAACAATTTTTGCAATTTTTTTCCAATCAGAAAAATTCATACTTTCAGACGTTTTCATAAATGGAACTTCAACTCTTGCAACATTTACTTTTTCAAATAGTTCTGGATAATATTTGAATAATTCCTCAGGATTTGTTAAAGGATGAACCCCGCCAGTTCTAGAATCATATTTTGAAGCAATAGTTCCACCGGTAATAACCATCGCAATATTTGGTTTTTGAGAATCTTTTTTTATTTCAGCAATTTCTTTTTTTTCTTCCCTAAATTTTTTCAAAACTTTAATTTCCAAAACATCTTTTTTATTAAAACCAATATTATATCCAGTTCCTAATTTTAAAAGAATAATTCCTGTTTCAGGGCTTTCAAGCAAAACTCCTTCATAAATAATTTTAGTTAAATGAATTTCAACTAAATCGCCGGGGTTTGCATGAGATTTTTCCATAATGAAGGAAGCTTTAAAAGATATAAAAACTTTTGTAACATAATAAAATGGCATGGCAAGACATAATCATAACTATTGTAGCAGTGATGTTTTCTTATGCATTAATTCCTCAAGTTTATAAGGGTTTCAAAACAAAAAAGCAGGCAATCGTTTTACAAACTTCTTTGATAACTTTTTTAGCATTATATGTTTTAGCTATTTCCTATCTTACTTTAGATTTATTCTTTTCTTCTATTACAACTTTCATAACCGGGACTCTCTGGATGATTCTTTTTATTCAAAGAGTAATTTATAAAAAATAAACTTATCTAACCGCAACCAAAATCTCCCTCACAATTCCCGCAGCAAAAATCAAGCTCAATAGAATTATAATAAACCAATTAATATAAATTGAATATTCCGGCTTTCTCTCTTTTTTTTCCTTGGCTTTTTTGCTCATAAGAAAAATCAAAATAGCAATAATCCCTCCCGAAACAGCCCCGCCTATTGAAAGTATTTTTGTAAAAGTAAAATATTTTGATATTTTTACTAATAAAAAAAGAAAAATGGGAATTAAAGAAGATAAAATCCAAGAACTTATTCTTTTGAATTTGAAATCATAAATTAAATGGTCCCGTAAAGCATTGCCTAAAGCAAGATATGAAGTAAACATGGTAAAAATTCCAAGCATAATAAAAATTGGCCCAAGAGCAACAGTGGCAATCTCGGGGGTTTCAACGCCATTAAATCCTACAACAACAAAAGCAAATAAAACATAAAAAAGAATAGTAATCAAAGTTCCAAAAACTAAAATTTTTTTCATTAAAATTTTATCTTTTTTTAAAACAAAATTTATTTCAGGAAGCGCAAAAAAAGAAAGCAAGGCAAATAAAACAACTCCAAAAGGCAAAAATAAAAAATTAGTGTTTATTGCAGTTAAATTTGCAAAAGAAATTTTCTTTAAGAAAAAAATTATTATTAAAATAAACAAAAGAAATATTGCGCTGACTCCGAATTTTTCAAAAGTTTTCAGAGCTTTGAGCCCCCTCCATAACAGATAAGACATAAACACCCCAAATAGAATTCCTATTAAAATCGCATAATTAAAATTTCCAAAGAATAAAAAACTAAAGCTCCCGCTTATTCCAACAAGATATGCGATAATTGCAGAATAAACAGAAAAAATAATTGCAAAACTCATAAAAAAACTTCCCGTTTTGCCTAAATATTTTCTAGCATAACCCCCCAACTGATGCTCACCTTTTGTTCTGAGAACAATTTCTCCAAGATAAAGATTAGCTAAAAGAATTATTGCTCCGATTAAGAGTATATGAATTGCGCCTATTAAAAATCCAGATTTGGCAACGACATAAGGAATTCCCAAAACTCCTGCGCCAATTGCAGTTCCAATTAAAATTGAGATACCTGCAAGAAAAGTTTTATTTTTTGTGTCCATCTTTTTTATGAGCCCAGGAGGAATCGGGCTCTGAATATCTCTTCGAGATTCAGGCCTCGCTCACCCAGGCGTGGTCAAACGAAACCCAAGGGTTCGATTAATTTTTTATTTTAATTTTTATGAGCCCAGGAGGAATCGAACCCCCATCTACAGGGTATTCCGAAGCTCGCTCGCGATAAAAACCAAAGTTACTCTCGCAAACTTCCTCACCGAAACCTGTTATTCTGTCCGTTAAACTATGGGCTCCGTATATTAAAAATAAAAAACCTTTTTATAGTTTAGTTTTCTTTAAGAAACATGAAAACTCAAGAAGAGGCAGGTCACCGCATTGTCTTAAAAAAACATCACAAATGGATGATCGGAGGAATAAGTGCCGTAGTGGTTATTTATATGGTTGTCTCAATTATTCTAATAAGTGGACTGGCCGTCAAGCAAACTTCAGATTATAATAAATTCACAAATGAAATTAATAAATTACAGGCAGACACTCAAAATAAATTAAATGAATTAACAGAAAATCTTTTGTTGATAAAAGAAGAAGTAAAACAAACAAAAGAAAACTTGACGGATATCGAAGCAATTAGAGAAGAATTTAATTTGCTGAAAGCGTCTACTGGAGAAGATTTTTCCGGCGTGATAGAAAATTCTGTAAAATCAATTGTAACAATAAAAACAGATGTCGGACAGGGAACAGGATTCATAATTACTAACGACGGATATATTGTGACAAATGCGCATTTATTATCCGAAGGAAAAACAATTGAATCAACAAATTATGAAAAAGATAAAATCCCCACAGAATTTATTGGATCTAATACTAATATGGATGTTGCTTTACTAAAGATAGAAGGAGAATATAATTTTTTAGAACTTGGTAATTCGGATGAAACCCAAGTCGGAGAAAGAGTAATTGCAATCGGAAACCCTCTTGGTCTGCAATTTTCTGTAACAGAAGGAATTGTATCTGGAATACACCGACCTGGAATAAATGAGTTAGAAGCATATGTTCAAACCGACGCTGCGCTAAACCCTGGAAATTCAGGAGGACCATTGATAAATAAAATTGGAAAAGTAATCGGAATAAATAATTTTAAAATCGGTTCAGGAGAAAGTTTGGGATTTGCGCTTGAATCAAATTATATTAAAGACGCTGTAAATGTGATTTCGCAGGAAAATTTAGAAAGGGAGATTTTAAATTAAAAACGAACAAAAAACAGGAAATTTTTTGACAAACTCGCCCAAGCGTGGTCGAGTTAAAGAGGGAGATTTTGAATTGATATTATTTTAGATTGAGTTTTTAATTAAGAATCCTCTTAAAAAATAAATTCTCATTATTCCCTTTACTCATCTTTTCTAATTCGTAATCTTTTAAAAGAGCTGTTAATTTTCCTTCAATTTTTCTGATTATTTCTCCTGCAGAACCCATTCCAGAAACAATAAAAATCATAGAAAGATTAGAAGTCGTTGTTCTAAAACAAAAATCCAAAATAAATCTTTCATCATTATCGGACCTAACAAATAGGACATATTTTTCTATATTATTAATAATTTCATTTATTCTTTCTTTAAATTTTTCAATAGAACTTATATCATCTAATAAAATCCCAATATATCTATTCAGTATCCCATTCTCAACAAATTGAGCAATATGAAGTCCCTTAACTTCATACTTTTTCATAATATCTTCCCGCAACTTTTGTTTTCTTTCTTTTTCACTCAATTTTTCTAATTTCCTTAAAACAAGGCCCATTCTAATAATCATTAATTTATCTTTATTTTCAATATAATTTTTATAAATTTGTAATTCCCCAGAATTATATTGTTCTTTTGCAATTTCTAAGGTGTTCTTATCCTCAATAAAACTTATTTCTTTTTCTCTAAATTTATTTGCTAAATTTTTAATAAAAGTTTCTCCCCATTCAAGAGCTCCTTTAATTACACCTTTTCCAACTCCTTCTCCAAAATCTTTTATTGGTTCAGGATTCATTTCCAAACTCCTCTAAATATAAGGAGAGTGATAATTCATTATTATCCAATATTATTGTGCTTCCTGGGAAAATAGCCATATTATTTATCTTCACAGGAATTTCAATATATCTATCAAGAATCTTATTTTTTTTAGGGTCTAAAACATATTCCCCATCAGAATCAAATCCAAGTTCTCTTAACAAAGCAATTTTAGAGCTTACAGAAACTTCTTTTAGTGATATTGATTTCATTTTCTTTACCTCTTTTTATTAAAAAAAATATTATTTATAAACTTTCTTACGGTTTTTCTACGATTTCTTCCTATTTAAACTTTATTTTTCTCAATCAAAACTTTTTCAATTCTATCAACGCATTTAACCACATCTTCTTTAATCTCCATTTTCCAAATAAAAAGATAAGTCCAAGAACCATTATCTACTTTAGTAATATATGCCTCTTTTGATTTATTTATAAATTGATGCAATAGATTTCTTATTTATTAAATATTTTAGACTATTAACCTATTCCATTAAATGTTTACGGCGATAACCTTTTCTTTTAGCGAAGAAATATGGCGAAGCCTATTTCGGAGCCAATTAATATTGCAAATGAAATGAGCAAGTATTTTCCTTATTTTTACAGCTCGCCAAAAACCTTAAATTAATAAATCTCATTTTATTTAATAATTAATGGAAAA